>Ga0209172_10004284_pt1 | contig 19578 bp, 18 predicted proteins | sample LarsenN4metaG_FD_184113 | JGI IMG/M metagenome (GOLD analysis project Ga0209172, IMG submission 184113) | Hot spring sediment bacterial and archeal communities from British Columbia, Canada, to study Microbial Dark Matter (Phase II) - Larsen... ... | reverse complement strand
GCGTGCTGCCGCAATCGCCTCGTACTGCTCTTTAATATGCTCTTCCACCGCAAGATCTTCCTCGTGCTCCTCGGCTGCCGTTTGAAAAACTAACACAATGATCGCTCCGATCACCGTGGCGCCGATCGCAAAAAAAATGAGAAACAAATAGAGCGACATGACTCTATTATAGCGGGTCTTCCCACGGAAACCCAGCACGACCGATTTGTCCGAAGCAGGCCGCCTCGCGGTAGCGCGGCGTTCGGAGATCAAGACGCTCGGCAATCGCCTCTGGACGGAAGTCAAAGCGTTGTTTGATGATTTCGGTGAGATCAAGTTTGGCACCGCGCGATTTCTCTGGCGTGCCAACGGCGTGCACGTGAATAGGTTCGGCGCGGCCGAGCGTGTACACCACATTCACGAGCGCGGACGAAACCAACCCCTGCTCCACCAAATGCCGCGCGGCAAAACGTGCCATGTACGCGCCCGCACGTTCGGCCTTCAGCGGGTCCTTGCCACACAGCGCGTGGTCGCCGTGTGGAATGAGACCGCCGTAGGTATCTACATGCGTTTTGTGACCGGAGATACCAGAATCCGCTTGAAACCCAAACGCAGTAAACGGACCGGCCGCGTTAATGTGCAATTGCACGCCGTGCTCGCCAGCGAGGGGTGCGATGACGCGATCAATCATCGCGTTTTGCACGTCGCGCAAATCAATCTGCGGCGCGTGCGAGACGAGCATCGTGACGGCCGTCACGCGATCCTTTTCCATAAGCACCTGCACCTTGCCGTCCGGCTGGAGCCACTGGAATTGCAGATCATTGCGGCGCAAATCATCGAGCCGGCGCGCCATGGTGTGTGCCATCACAAGCGGAAGCGGAAGCATCTCACGCGTTTCGCGCGTCGCGTATCCGTTCACGACAACGGTATCCATCGAGGCTCCGCGCGGCATGCGGCGCATGTCCTCTGATCCGCGTTCCACATTAGCAAACACTTCGATCTCATCGAGATACCCGATCTCGCGATACACCTGCCGAGCCAATTCCGCCACGTCAAAATCCGCGGCCGAATCCACTTCTCCGCCAATCATCAGCATGCCGTGCGATCCCAACACACGCAGATCCAACCGCGCATCGCGATCACGACGCAAATATTCATCCACGATCGCATCAGCGATTTGGTCGCAAACTTTATCCGGCTGACCGGTCGTAGTGGATTCAACCGCTTTGCGCATAACGGGCACAAGACTATCAGAACGGATAAACTTTATCCACACCAAACCCTTTTTTGCCTTAACCTAGCCCACTTGCGTTCGGTTTTTGTTCGGTATATAGTACGAACATAAACCGAACACCTATGCCTCCCCTCACAAAAAAGCAAACCGAGATCCTGGAATACATTCGCTCCTATATTGCCGGCAACGGATACGCGCCGAGCTATCGCGAAATCGCGGATCACTTCGGCCTCTCTTCCCCTGCCACGGTACATCAACACATCAAGACACTCACAGAAAAAGGCGTGATCGCCGTCGGCGACGAAGGCGAGGCGCGCTCCATCGAGCTCATTCAGAGCGAACAGCCGGTGGACCGATTCGCGGTCGTTCTTCCGCTCGCAGGTCTCATTACGGCCGGCGCGCCTATCGAAGCAGTTGAGCAGAACGAAACCATGGCGGTTCCAACATCATTCGTTGTGGATGGAGCTAATTCATTCGTCCTAAAAGTAAAAGGGCGTTCCATGATTGACGACGGCATTCTCGATGGCGATTTCGTTGTCGTGGAGCGCAATCCGTCTCCGCGTAATGGCGAGGTCGTTGTCGCGTTACTAGATAATGCCTATGCAACACTCAAACGTTTCTATCGCGAAAAAAATCGCATTCGTCTTCAACCCGCCAACAGCACCATGGATCCTATCTTCGTGAAAGACTGCATCATCCAAGGCGTTGTCCGCGCCGTCATTCGTCAATTCCGCCCGGTCTAATTTCCTGACAATGCAAAGCCCCTCGACGAGGTGCGGATGGGGATCTCGCGTCTCGTCGGCGGACTTAGAATTGCCAGCCCACACCAATAACCAAACCTAACACTCGTAACCTCATCCTATGTCCGCCCAATCCATACGGTTCCACCAGCTCACCCTTTCGTTCCTCCCCGCACGCCGCGAGCGCAAAGTCTCAGACGCCTTTCGTTCCCTGCGCCTGCGCGTCAGCCAGCGCAATGTAAAGCGTCTGCTGCGTGCGATGTTGCCTTAAAAATAAAGAGCGGCAGAACGAACGGGTTCGACGGAAGCTCTCGGAGGCGGTTTGGCTCGGTCCCCCCGCCCTCGGCGGGGGCAAACCGCCGAGAGGGCAGGATGCGGCCGCCGCAGGAGCGGCCGACGTCCGGTTCCGTCGAACCCATTCATTCTGTCGCAACTCGTATGTACGAAACCCTTAATGACCCCATCGACGTCCTCGTGACGTTTGCACAAAACCGCGTTCAGCCGCGCTGGTTTCGTTGGAATGGGCGCAATTACCAAGTTAAAAAAGTAAGCCTTGTGCATACCGCGCGCGAGGGGATGAAACGCGTCTTTTATTTCTCCGTTTCTGATCTCACAAACTTCTTCAAACTGAAACTCGATCCTGATCTGCTGGAGTGGCGGCTTGTCGAGTTGTACACCGACGGCGCCTAGCAACGTATGCCAACCGAACGCATCATTCTCCACGTGGACATGAATAGCTACTTTGCATCGGTTGAACAGCAGGCCAACCCGCTTCTGCGCGGTAAACCGATTGGCGTCACAGGCAAGCGCCAGGAGCGTTCTGTTGTTGCCGCCGCATCGCGTGAGGCAAAAAAACTCGGCGTCAAAACCGCCATGGCAACCTGGGAAGCCAAACGCATTCTTCCCTCCATCGTGATTGTTCCGGGTGACCCGGAAAAATACGGTGAAATCACATCACGATTCAACGCGATTTTCCGTGAATTCACGGACCGCGTAGAGATGTTCAGTGTCGATGAAAGTTTCCTCGACGTCACGGATTGCGCACACGACTATCTCGGTGCCGCCGTGATCGCACATATCATCAAGCAACGCCTGCGCGAAGCATGCGGCGAATGGATTACCGCCTCGATCGGCGTCGGACCGAATAAACTTGTTGCAAAGGCCGCGTCCGAATGTATGAAACCAGATGGTCTGGTTATCGTGCGGCCGGAGCAAGTCTTGGAATTTCTCTCAGGACTCGACCTGCAGGATATTTGCGGCATTGGCCCGCGCATCGCACGACGGCTGGATGCGATGGGAATCACCTCCATGGCGCAGCTGCGCGCATGTCCGCCGGAAAAACTCATTCATGCATTCAACAGCTATGGATTATGGCTCCACCACGCCGCCCATGGTCGAGATGATTCTGAGGTCTCTTCCGCAGATGACGCACCGAAATCCGTTGGGCACTCCTATACGTTTCCAAAAGACTTGCAAACACCTGAGGACATGAAGCGCGGCTTGCTCGGATTGTGCGACAAGGTGGCCTGGCGTTTGCGTCGCGATGGATTCTCTGCACGATGCGTGAGCGTCTATGCGCGATTCGGAAATTTTTCTGGCACCGGAAAACAACATCGTTTCCGTGAACCCATCAACGACGGACTCGCTCTCTTTCGTATCGCGTGGCGCTTGCTGCGCCCTGGCATTTCGCGTCCGGTCCGGCTCCTAGGCGTCAGCGCATCCGAGCTCACCTCCGGCCCGGAACAACCGTCGCTGTTTATCCGCGAACAAAAAATAGCCGGAACCCTCAAGGCCCTCGACCGTCTGCAAACACGTTTTGGCGACCGCGCCTGGACCCGCGCTTCCCTCCTGCGCACCGAATTCCTCCCGCGCACCAGCGGATTCCATTACGATCACGAAATTTAGAACACAAACAAGATGTGTTCCCGTCGACGAAGCGACCAACTGCGTCGCGAAGACGATGGGGACACATCTTGTCGGAATGCCTTACAAGGACCTATTCGAACTCTCCTTCCATCACATGCGCCGCGGGGTCTGAAATGCCGTCTTTGGCCTCAAGCGTAATCACGACTTGCGTGTACCCGCTGTATTCGCCTCGCGGGTCGCCATTAAATTCCAGGACAAACTCACCAAGATCATTCGTCACCATCTCTCCTGTCGAAAAATAATCATACGGAACCGGTCGCACGAGCCAACCCTCGTACATCTGCGATGCGCGATCGATACCAGGCAAGATCGCCTTGATGGTGTGATAGTAATGCCCATCCTTTTCGCCCCGGGTCGCAACCCCGGAAGCACCCTGCCCAGTCAAATCGTGCAGAACCGCCTCTTTACTGTTCGTGACAGCCGGAATCGCGACTGGCGCCGCGGTCAACACGTTTGCGATCGTGTCATCATTTTGCGTTGGGAGATCGTTATTCGATTTGCGGAAAAGATATACGCTCGCAATGAACGCGGCAACGAGGGCTGCAAGGACCAGCCCTGTACCAGCCACCCGAAACCCAATGCGCGTTCGACGACGATAGGTGGATCGATACGCCATACTCTGCCATTATACCGACTTCACGGCATCCGCGACCACACGCGCGACGTTTTGTTCAAGGGCCGATGGCAAAATGCGCTCCGCTATCGGTTCTGGCACCAGCGCCGCCAGAGCGCGAGCCGCTGCCACGCGCATGGCGGGCACGAATTGGCGACGCGCTTCCATGGCACCGAGAAACATACCTGGAAACGCCAGGACGTTGTTCACCTGATTGGGGAAATCTGAACGACCCGTTGCCACAACGACCGCGCCGGCCGCTTTTGCCATGTCCGGCATGATTTCCGGAATGGGGTTGGCCATGGCGAACACGATCGCGCCCGGCGCCATGCTGCGAATCATCTCTTCGCTCACAATTCCTGCCTTGCTCACGCCGATAAACACATCGGCACCTGCAAGCGCATCCGCGAGCGACCCGCGTGCCCCTGACGGATTGATTCGAGCAGCCAGCGATTCCTTGTGCGGATTCATGTCTTCGCGCCCAACCGCGATGATGCCTTTTGAATCCGTCATCGCCATGTTTGTCGCTCCAGCCTCCAACAAGAGGTTTGCTGTTGCAATACCCGCCGAACCAGCGCCGGAAATCACAATACGCACATCCGAGATATTTTTCTGCACGACTTTGAGTGCATTGAGCAATCCCGCCAGAATGACAACGGCTGTGCCGTGCTGATCGTCATGCATCACAGGGAGATCGAGTTCGCGCATCAACCGCTCCTCGACGTCAAAACAGCGCGGGGCAGCAATGTCTTCCAAATGAATCCCGCCGAATCCGGGAGCGATACGCTTCACCGTTTCTATAATCTCGTCGGTGTCTTGGGTGGCCAGACAAATAGGAAAGGCATCCACGCCCGCGAACTTTTTAAACAGAATCGCCTTCCCTTCCATAACCGGCATGGCCGCCTCCGGACCGATATTGCCGAGCCCGAGAACCGATGATCCGTCTGTAATCACCGCAACCGTACGTCCTTTGATGGTCAAATCGAATGCGAGTGACTTGTCCTTGGCGATTGCCTCGCACGGTGCCGCAACACCCGGCGTGTACGCGACGGATAAATCTTCTCGCGTCTCTAGCCCCAGGGTCGGCGTGATTTCTAATTTCCCCTTCTGCTCACGGTGTACGCGCAGTGATTCTTCGCCGTAGTTCATAGTTCATCGATGTCTCTTAAAAAACTTCCCGGGGCTTGTTTGGATTTTCGCTCCCCCATCTCGTCGAGCACAATCGTGATTTCATCGTCCGTCGGCCAACTCGTGCTGGGCCTTCCGGCTGATCCAGCCCTGCCCGACGTCCCAGGCCTGCCGGTCCCACCGCCCACCGATGACTTGAGCCGAACCTCCTCCACAAGATCCTGCGGAACCTCCTCCAGAAACTGCGACGGCTGACCCACGAGCATCGTATCGTGCGCGGCCATGATCGGATACGTGAGAAACAGTTGTCTGCGCGCACGCGTGGTCGCAACGTAAAACAACCGACGCTCTTCCTCTAGGCCGCCATCCTCGTCCATGGCACGCTCATTTGGAAATTTTCCATGCGTGAGGCCCATCACAAACACCGCATCCCACTCCAGTCCTTTGGCTTGATGGATCGTGGAGAGCACGGCGCGATCCTCATCGCCGCGGTCAGAACCGCGCTCGGCGCCATAAGAATCCGTCAGCGAAACTTCTTCGAGGAAGGTGCGCAGATCCTCATACCCTTCCGCAAAGATCGCCAACTGCTCTAGATCCTCCAGTCGGTCCATGAAGTCCGGATACTCGGCCTCCAAATAATCGCGATAGCCGTTGCTGGCCACGACGCGGATCGCCTGTGCAGGCGACGGATTCACCAGCGCCTTGCGCACGACGTTTCGCGTCGCTTCCCATCCGCGCGCGGCACGGCCAGGCAACGCTAATTCCGCGGCCGCAATGGCGTGGATGGACTCATGCGGGCGCAGTTGATCGATCACCTTTCCGGATGTTGCCAACCCCATGCCGGATTGAAGCGAGAGCACACGCATCCAGGCCATTTCATCGCGGTGGTTCACGAGCACACGCAGATGCGCCACCACATCCTTGATGTGCGCGCGCTGGAAAAACTTCATGCCGCCGCGAAACTCGTACGGAATGTCGTGTTTCATGAGCTCGAATTCCAACGCCTGCGAGAGATATGCGGCTCGAAACAGCACGGCCATCTCCGAGAGCGGTACGCCGTCTTCGCGCAGGGCAAGCATCTGCTGGGCGATGTACTGCGCTTCCTGACTACTATTGCTCGCCGGCACTACGCTCGGACGCTCAAATCCTTCGCGGACGGCGCGCAAGTCTTTTTTAAATTGTTCACGATTCTGCCGAATGACTGCATTGGCCAAATTGAGAATCTCGGGCGTGGATCGATAGTTGGTGACGAGCCGAAACGTTTTGGCATCCGGATACGCATCCGGAAACGAAAGAATGTTGCGGATGTCCGCGGCGCGGAAGGAGTAGATGCTTTGTGCATCGTCGCCAACCACCAGAATATTGCCGTGCGCGCTCGCGAGTTGGCGGACAATGTCGGCTTGGATCACGTTGGTATCCTGATATTCGTCTACGAGAATGTACTGAAATTGATTTGCAAGACGATCGCGAACGTCCGGATGCGTGTGCAGAAGTTCGCGCAACAAAATGAGCAGGTCATCAAAATCCATGGCGTCCCCTTCTCGCTTGCGTGCTTCGTATAAATCCTGCACGCGCTCGAGGGTGGAAATCCACTCCGAGAAATTCGGATGCTTGCGCTCCACGGCCTCGCGCAAGGAGATGCCGGCGTTGCGGGCAAAGCTCATCATGGCCCCGATGTTTGCCGGCGACGGAAACCGACGCACCGTCGTATCCACGGACAGTTCCTTTACACACAACTTCACGAGGTCGCGTGCATCCTCCTCATCGAGAATCGTAAAATTCGGCGTGTGTCGAACCTCGCTCGCGTAGATGCGCAGAATGCGATTCGCAATGGAATGAAACGTTCCGCCCCATAGCCCTTTTGGAAACGAGCCCAGCAGCCCCTCCACGCGCGAAAGCATCTCGCGTGCCGCCTTGTTCGTAAACGTCACCAGCAGGATGTTTTCTGGAGCAACGCCGTTCTCGATGAGATACGCCACCCGATACGTGATGGTGCGCGTCTTGCCCGAACCAGCCCCGGCGAGCACCAAGCACGGCCCATCGCCGTGGAGCACAACGTCGAGCTGTTCGGGATTGAGTTCCTTGCGATAATCGATCTTGCACCGATCCGGATCAAACCCCGTTTTGAGGACGAATTCCTTCATAAGCGAGGGCATAATATCACGGGGGTTGCGAATCTACGAATCGGCTACGAAATCGCGAATTTCTACGAATGCGCCGAACAAAGGATTCGTAGGATTTGTAGCCCATTCGTTGTTTCGTAGCCGATTCGTAGATTCGCAACCCATGAAATTTCCAGAACGAAAATGACGGCTTCCGCCCATCCGTGGGCAGAAAGCCGTCCGTACCGTCCGCGCTAGAGCGGGCGGGCCGCGTTGGTGAGCGCGGTCTTGAGGTTGAGGAGCGCCGTCTCATGGTTGGCGCCGCACGCCAGGCGCGCCAGGTCGAGGTTGCGCCGCGTGTCCTCGACCACCCGGCGCTCGAACCCCTCGTCGAGCGTCGTGTTGACGCCGTCGAGCAGGACGTTGATCGCGTCCTCGAAGGAGGCGAGCACCTCCGGCGACGGGGTGCGCCCGTAGCGCTCCATCACGGCCACCGTGGTGAGCATCTGCTCGATCGGAACCGCGTAGCCGAGCAGCGTGAGCGCCCGCTGGGCGATGTCGTGCCGCTTCCCCGCTACCTCCAGGGTGCCGCGGCTGCGATCGCCCGCGAACTCGCGCAGGAGACCGGCTTCGGCCTCCAGATCGCCGATCGTGTGCGGGAAGCTGTGCGTGGCGTACGGGGCGATGTCCACCGTGCGCAGACGCTCCACGCACGCATCGACGCGCGCCGCGAGCTTGAGTGCCTGCTCGGCGTCCACGCGGCCGATGCGCTCGGGGTTCCACCAGCGCGCCATCTCGACGAGCTCGGTGAGCACGGCGAGACGCTGGCTCTCGGCGTCGTCGATCTCCGCGATCACCGCCATCTTGCGGCTGTCGATCCCGCGCACGAAGAACGGGGCCGCGTTGATCCAGCCCTCGAGCCGCCGGATCGCCGCGCAGATGATCGCCGCGCGCGACATCGGGTTGAAGCGCTGCAGCACGTCCTCGAAGACCGAGGCCCACTGCGCGCGCCACGCGGCGTCCGCGATCTTCTCGTCGCGGTAGCTCGCGAGCTCCTTGTACACGTGCGCGAGCACCGCGGCGTACTCCTCGATCTCCTCGGGGCTCGCGAGGTCGGCCTCCCAGCTCACGGTGAGCGCCCAGCCCAGGGACTCGATCGACATCTCCACGGTCTCGATCTTGTCGTGGTAGTAGCCCTCCGCGTAGGCGAGGCCGCGCAGGAGCGCGAACGCCCCCTTCTCGTATACGGCGACGGCCGGAGCGCTGAGCGCCCCCTTGCGGCGCTGGTCGACGACGAGCATCGCGCCCTTGGGGACGCCCTCGGCGTCCTCCGTGCAGGTCCAGACGCCGGGGTGCTGCGTGGGAACGACGGAGAGGACGTCCACGCCGCGAACGAGCATGAAGTCCTGGCGGATCGCCTGGCGCTTCGAGGGAGGCGTCATGGCGACGCCGGTGATGGGATTGCGGGAACGGTTCACGATGTCCTCCTGCCAATTGGCGCGCGGAGAATACGCCATCGAAGCACCAACGTCAATGGGTAAGTCCGCGAGAACGAAAACGACGGCCTCACCTCCTCCTGGGTGAGAGCCGTCTGAGGACCACTAGAGCGGCTTAGCGCTCTGCTTGAGCGCTTCGTACGCGTCAGCGGCCTGGAACGCATGTGCGTCGCTCGTGATGCGGCGCAGCTCGTTGAACGGCGGCAGTACCGCCTGCGCGATCACCGGGTTCTCGAAGTCGTGGTCGATGGGCTGTCCGTCGATGACGAGCATGTTCTGCACCCGATCGACGATCGCCATGCACGCGACCGCCCCCTGCGGCGAGACCAGGACGTCCGGAAGATCGCGCTGACGCGCAAGACGCGCACGCGCGATCTCGAGGATCTCGCGAGCCGCACGCATCGTGAGCGCACGGTCCGCGCGGTCCAGCAGGGCGAAGGCGCGGTCCACGTCGAACGCAGTCAGCGCGTCGCACGCGGCATCGATCTCGTGTGCGCAGTGCGGAAGGCCGCGGCGGCTGTGCGGGGCGAGCGAGATCTGCTCGAACACCCGCACGGTGTTGCGCAGCTCCAGCGCGCGCGCCTTCGCCTTGCCGACCGTGAACCGACCGCGGTTGTGCGGATCGGCCCACCGCAGCATCTGGCGTACGGCCATGTGCTGGCGCGCGATCAGCGACGCACACTCGTCACGCACGCGCACGAGCGCCCACTTGCGGGCGTCGATGCGATCGCGGATCGTCGGGAACGCCTTCACGCGATCATCGATCCGGTCGATGATCATCCACTCGACCAGCGTTCGCGCGCTGACGTTGAGCGTCTGCCCGTCGGTCGCGGGCTGCGAGGCGCGCAGGGCCGCCTGGGCCGCTTCGAGCTTCTGCTGGTTGCGCGACTTCTCGAGGCGCGCCCAGATCTGCCGGTTGGCGGCCAGGAACGCCTGGATGTCGGCCGCGGGCGAGTCCTTGTGCAGGACGAAGCTCTGGCCGAGCGCCCACATCGCGGCGCCGAGGATCACCTGGAGTTCCTCGAACTCCGCGTCGCTCGTCTCGCCGACGTGGTGGCCCTGCGCCATGATCGCGTCGTGCACACCATCGTTGAAGATCATGAACAGCGGCTCGCCGCCGCGCCCCTGTTCTTCGTTGCGCACGAGCACGGCGCCCTTGCGGATGCGGAACGGCTCTTTGCCGTCGTAGAGCTCGCCGCTCTCTTCGCGAGCGATGTACACGCGGTGCGCGAGCACCGGCTTCACGTGCACCGCCACGCGGTTGTTTCCACGGACCAGGAAGGTCTTCGCAGAGGCGGTATGCGGGGGATTCCGCGACGCGTCGCGCGGACCGGGCTGAGGTTCCATCGATGATTCTCCTGCCACTTGGGCGCCCGGATGCTATCGCGTTTTGTTACCAACGTCAACCCTAAAAGCCAAGACGCCCGCCGTTCCTTCCCCGTCGTGGGGTTGGAACAGTGGGCGCCGTTTCGCGCTAGCGCGCGAGAGCCTCCTTGATGCGGCGGACGAACCACTGGCCGTCCGCGTCCTGCGTCTTCACGTCCAGCCGGCGATGATTCCCGGCCGCCGCGAGAGAGGCGAAGCCGATGTCGATCAGCGTCTGGTCGTAGCCGATCTGCACCGTCTGGCCTTCATCCGCGGGCAGCGTGACCGTGCCGCGCAGCTTCCGATCCATGGCCGCGCACACGTCGGACGTGCTCGCGAGCGCGAGGAGCCGATGCTCCGCGTTGCTCGCGGGAGGACGAACCGCCTTCACGCGGTCGAGGTAGTCCACCTGCGGGTCGAGCCCGAGCCACTTCCCCAGGTCGCGTGCGACCAGGGAGAGCGCCGACTCGTCCGGCTTCACCGCGCGCGAACGCCAGTGCTCGGCCGCTTGCGCGAACGGGACGAAGCACTCCGCGAGGCCCGCGTCACGGATCGCGGCGAACAGCCGCTCCCAAATCGCGAGGCCGTGGCGGCTCCCGACAAGCGGGGCCTCCAGGTCGATGAACAGGATCTTCACCCCGTCCTGACCGTCGTCGCGGATCGCGCGGATGTCGCCGAGGAACGCCTCGAGCTTCTCGGGGGCAAGCGTGCGCTGCCACTCGAAGAAGTTCTTCTGGCCATCCAGGTGCATCGGCACGAGCACGTGGTCGCGGAACGCGATCGCCTCGTACTTGCTGATCGCCAGACCCGGCGCGATGTCGCCGGTCTGACAGATCGAGTAGAGGAACGACAGCGCCGAGGGCGCGACCGGGATGATGACCGGCTCGCGACCGAGGATCTCCGTGCGCGGGATGTTGAACTCCGGGAAGAACATCCCCGGCACGTTGCCGCAGACACCGTTCTCGACGAGCCAGCGCGCGTGATCACGCAGACCCGCGTGCTTCTCGAACACCGTCGGGAGCGCATGATTGTACATGCCGCCCAACAGGTCGATGCCCGCGAAGTCCGCCTCGCTCACCCCGAGCAGCTCGAGGTCGATGCCCTGGAAGCTCGTGGCGACCGGGAACCCGGCCGACTTCAGCGCCATGAGCCACTGCGGGAACGTCTCGATGTACTCCCGACGCTTGCGCGCCGGCACGTTGCCGTGGAAGACGTTGCCCGGAAAGTACAGGATGATGTGTGACACCTCATTACCCTTTCACGCCGCTATGGCGGATTGACGACTGTTCTCCGGACTCGCTGTTGAGGCCGGCGGTGCGCGGTCGTCCTCGACCACCTCGCAACGCCGCTCTCAAAACACGCGAAAAGACCGGTTATCATACCGGATTTTCACCTATCTGTCAACCCTTTTACCAGCTCCCTCCCCCGCCGCCGCCGAAGCCGCCGCCGGAGGATCCGCCTCCTCCCGAACCGCCGCTCGATTTGGGAGCGGACGCGGTGGCCATCGTGCTCGAAAAACTCGTCATGCTGTTTGAGAAATTGACGGCGCTAAATGCCGCGTGCCCCGTGTACCACGACGGCGACTCGTGCGCGACATCGGCAAAAGCCTTCGCCCATTTGTCTGCCACGCCGTACACCATCGCGTATGGCAAAAACCGTTCGAAGATTCCTTCTTTCTCCTGCCACTGAATCCGATACTGCTCGGCCTTTTCCAAGTACATCTTGAATCCGAGCGCGTGGGCAAACGCGCGGTCGCCTTGCTCGGTTCTTTTTGGCATGACGTGCGAGAAGACGATAAACAGAAGCGCTGTCGCGATCATGGCAGCCGTCGCAAAAGCAAAGTGCACGGAGACTTCTGCTCCGGTGGTCAGCATCCAACCGACAATGAAAAACACAACCCCGATACCCGAATAGAGCGTGCGGACCTTCACGGGATCCTTCACAAAAAACTGACGCGACCCCATGTCGGCGTAGACGGCCTTTTCAAACGTTTTGCGCGCTTTCACCAACCGCGTGCGCACAGATGTGTCGTCGAGTGTGACCTGATCGCTCCCCGAAAAGAGTGCGTCATAGAGGGCGCGCTCATGCGCGGCAAGATCGGCGTTCGGGGCGCTCTTGCGATGCAAGACAAACTTCTTCGATGAAAACAACAACCCCTTCTCCTCGTTTTCTTCGATTGTGAGATGACCTCGCACCGCCCAATCCACGATCGTCGCACTGAAATCCTGGTTATGCACGGTTGCGTCCACAAGCGCCCCAACCTCAACTGGGCGCAGGGCGTCCGGCGGATCGTACTGCGGGATAATCGTGTCCGGTTTTGTGTCGCGGCCGTACTTCCACCAGTGCGCGTAGAGTCCAAAAAACGCAATCACCGGAATAATCAAAAATCCCAATCCCCAATTATCTGTGAGCCACCACATCCACCGCTCCATGTCGGTTGGCTCTCGAACAACCCCTTTCGGAAACGAAACCGACAGGGTCAAAAAATCCGTCGCAGATACCTCTACACGTCCATGGGAAACGGCGACATCACAATTCTGCTCTGTGGAACCCGCGTACCCGGTGTAGCACGACACATCAAACGACGACTGATCAACCCCATCAACAAGCACGCTCGCCGTTGCCGTGCCAAAGACGTCGCCCCACTCATTGCCAGTCACGTTCCAATACAGCTCGTCCGCGGATGCGTGATAGAGCATGGCGCGGTCGACCACGTATGAAATTTCATATTCGAATGCACCCTCGACGTAAACGTCTGCGTCTCCGATTTTTACCGTCAGAAAATCACCTTCACGGTAGGCATCGTAAGGCGTTGGCTCTCCATCCTTGCGCACGTCCTGCACATCAATAGCAATGGACTGCCGCAACCCGGTCCCTGCATCATACACAACCGGAATCGATCGAAAGATCCCGTGACGTGGTTCCGAAAATGAGCCACCAATGATTTCCGTTACGCTGATGGTGGCGTCTTCATGCACGACGATGTCTGCGTGGAAGTGCTGAAAATCCACGCCGCCGAGCGACTGGGCCTGCACGGGAGTGCCCGCGAGCAGGACAAGGACGCTAATCCAAATAGCGCACGCGGTTTTGCTGATGCTCTTCAAACGTTCGCGCATAGTAGACCGTGCCCTCTGGCGACGTGAGGAAATAGTAATAAGGCGTGTCCGCAGGCTCACGCACAGCGTTGATGGCGTTCAAGCCGGGATTGCTGATCGGGCCCGGTGGCAGTCCTGGATATTTGTAGGTGTTGTACGGAGAGTCAATCTGCAAATCCTCGTACGACACGCTTGGGTCATCCCCGCCCGTGATGTAATTCACGGTTGAGTCCGCCTGCAGCGCCATCCCAATCGCCAAGCGGTTAAAGAAAATACCCGCAACCGTTTTCATCTCCTCGGGCGTGCGGACCTCGCGCTCCACAATCGACGCAAGCGTGAGGTCTTCGCGGGATATCTCGCCGACGCGCTCATCAAACGCCGCGCGCATTTTTGACACCACATCCTGTGCCGTTGCGTCCGCAAAAAAACGGTATGTGTCCGGAAACAGATACCCTTCGAGATCCGGAGTCGCCGCAGCCGTCCACGCTTCTGTCGTAATCCCCGGAAGTTGTGCACGCACTGCTTCGCCGATTTGCACGAGCGTATATCCTTCCGGAATCGTCACCGTCACTTCGTCCGCGCGCCCGTTGGTGAGTGCCTCCACGATCGCGGCATAGCTCATGCCCGTTTTCAGCTGAAAGGAGCCGGCCTGCAACTGACCGCTCGCGCCCGTCATTTTTACAAAAACCTTAAACGGCCAAGCGCTCTTGATCACACCCCCATCCACGAGCGCGTCCGCGATTTGCGAAACGCTATCCCCCGACTCAACAATCAGAATTTTTTCCTGCGCCTCCGGGCCCGGAGCGATGAAGTAGGCATCAAACACCAAGCCACCAAAAAATACAGCACTGACAATCACGAGAACAGCAACAATCGTCGCGAGAATTTTCATACGTTAGCCGATTCCAAGCGGAGAGTTTTGTATGATGACGTAATCGACTCCCAAGATGACGAACCACCCGATGCACGCTCCCACGAGGATATCTGAAAGATAGTGTACGCCGACGGCAACGCGACACATCGCCACGACGGCAGCGAGCGCAACAAAGAGAGGCCATGAGGCGAGTCCTGCAAGCATGCTCACCCCCGCGATCGCAAACGCAACGGTGGCGTGTCCGGATGGAAACGATGGGGTGTACCAAAGCATGGGCACGCCAAGTTTCTCCCCTGCCACTTCATATGGTCGTTTGCGCTTGATCGCATATTCCAGAACGAGCGTTGTTGCCCATGCCGGAGCAACCAACATCAACGCGCCCACAACCGCAAATGCAATAGATACCGTGTCCAACTCCTTCGCCGGCATACCAGATGCTGACACCACCAGCATCCCGAACATCATGAACAAAAGCCCAGACGCCCCGATTTCGGAGAGCTTTTGGATGACCTTATGTGAGGACGCCGCGCGATGAATAGCGCGCGATACGGTGTGGTCAATCTTCAGCAGCGCATTCATACGTTTTTTCGTAATCGTTCAAGTTCTTGTTCTCTCCGGATCAGGTCTACTTTGACGGCCGCTGCATCGGTTGGCTCGAGGAGATTCTTCCTCTGATAGTCGCAGAACTCTCGAACCGGACACATCCAGCACCGAGATTTGCCTGGGATGCAGATATAGCGACCGAATTTTACGAAGACCTGATTGACGGTCCGCTGAACGTCGCGCGGAACGATCTTGAGTAGGGCTTGTTCGGTTTTCTCCGGTGTCTTGGTGCGTACCCATCCTAACCGATTCGTGACCCGATGAACATGGGTATCCACAGCGATCGCGGCCTGACCAAAACACGCCACCAACACAACGCTCGCAGTCTTACGACCAACACCCGGGAGGGACACGAGCTCGTCCATGGTTGCGGGAATCGCTCCGCGAAACTTTGACACAATCGCCTGCGCCATCCCCTTCACATGCTTCGCCTTCTGACGATACATCCCGATCGTATTGATCTTCAATTCAATCTGCTTTGGCGTCGCTTGTGCAAGCATCTGTACATCCGGAAATGCATCAAAAAAACCAGGCAGCAGCTTGAGCACCTGTTCGTCGCGCGTGCGCGCCGACAACATGACCGCGACCAACGTGCGGTACGGATCGCCGAGCTCCATCGCGCCCGGATTTGGAAACGTCTTCTTGAGACGCCTTAGAACCGTTCTTACGTCTCGTTGGTTTGCCATACGACGCCCGCATCCTGAATCGCCTTGAAATGATCGGGACGAAACCGGCGGATGTATTCGAGGAGTTTGCCGAGGATTGTATTGGAATACGTCAGTCCGGCACGCTCAGCAAACGCAACCACCGCGCGTGCCGCCGCCTCTTTGTCGCCATCGTCCGGAATCATGTATTCGATCTCGCACAGCCCGTACCCGTAGTCGGCCAGGTCGAGGTCGATGTTGAATCCCTCTTTCGTGTACTTGCGCCGCGAGGTAATAATCGTCGCAAACGGCGCAAATCCGGCCGCACGCAAATCTTCTTCAAGCGATCCCGCTCCTTGCACACCAAGCTTTTCGCGAATCTCTGCCTCGGTCTCCAACTCATGGTATTGCTCGACGACATGCTTGTGATGCCCGATTTCGTGCAGCGGCACTTTCAGTTCCCACGCCCCATTGCGCTGACGCAGCCAATGGTCGGTTGTGGAAAGCCGATAGTCGCCCGTGTCCCAATACGTATCCGTATTCTTCACGTCTTTGACGAACGTCGCGCCGTCGAGGAGACGTTCCTCGTCACCTGGTTTCAAGTGAAATTTCTTCTCGATTTCGATCATAGAATATGACGGTATCCTGTTTCGGAGGACGCGAGGACTGTCCGAGCCAGGCGACATTCCGTTGCGGTCGTATCTGGCCTGCAGGAATGTCGCCGGTCCCCGTCGCAGACGGGGAGGCGAGTTCTGCAGCGTCCGGAGAGACAGGACACCGTCATATCAGCGGCTGCCCGGTCATCTCCGGCGGTTGTGGAATCCCGAGAACTGCAAGAATCGTTGGCGCAACGTCCGCGAGCATCCCGACGGGTGGCATAAGAGAGAGATCGCCGTTTGGCACCTCCCCAGCCACCGAAGGCTGTCCCTCAAATTGTTTGCCAATAATCAGGAATGGCACGGGGTTGGTCGCGTGCTCTTTGTCGATGTCTCCGGTGCGCAAATTTTTGAGCTCTTCTGCATTGCCGTGATCGGCGGTCATAAACACAACCCCGCCTTTCTCTAGCGTCGCGTCCACGATCTTGCCCATGCACTCGTCAATCACGGCCATGGCTTGAATCGTTGCGTTGAGGTCGCCGGTGTGCCCCACCATGTCCGGGTTGGCGAAGTTCATGGCGATGAGATCATATTTTTCCGCCGCGATTTCCGCGACCACGCGATCCGCCACTTCGCGTGCACTCATCGCCGGCGCCTCGTTGTACGAAGCGACTTTGGGCGATGGAATGATAGCGCGATCCTCGCCGGGAAACGGTTCTTCAAACGTGCCGTTGAGAAAAAACGTTACGTGCGCGTACTTCTCCGTTTCCGCGATGTGCAATTGCTTGAGACCCGCATCGGAAATCACCTGTGCGAGACACTTCTGAATTTTCTCCGGCGGATAGGCAACGGTCACTGGCAGTCCAGCCTCAAACTCGCCCATCGTGACCGGAAAAAGATTCTCGCGTTTTTGGCGGTCGAATTTATCGAAGTCCGGAAGGACAAGCGCCTTAGTGATTTCGCGCGAGCGGTCCGGGCGAAAGTTGAAAACAATGATGGCATCGTTGTCCTGCACGGGTGCCACGGGCTTGCCGTCTTTGACGATGACGGTCGGCGGAAACTCTTCGTCATACACTTCCTTGGCGTAACTCGCCTTGATGGCTTCTAGGGGATTCTCTGCCGTCGCCCCTTCGCCTTTAACCATCGCGTTGTACGCTTTTTCGACGCGGTCCCAACGGTTATCGCGGTCCATGGCAAAATAACGGCCGGAGAGCGAAGCGATCTGCCCCACGCCAAGCTCGGTCATTTTGTTTTGCAACGTGGTAACAAAATCGATCCCCGCGTTATAGAGCGTGTCGCGGCCGTCGAGAATCGCCTGCACCGCCACCTTGGTGATCCCCTGCTCTTTTGCAAACTGCAACAGCGCATGACAGTGATCGTCCATGGAGTGCACACGCCCAGCAGACACCATGCCAATGAGGTGCAGAGTCGATCCGTGCTTCTTTACGTGCTCGGCCGCTTGCACGAACGCTGGATTTTTTCCAAAGTCGCCGGCGGCAATGTCGCGGTTGATGCGCGGAAACATCTGGTAGTACACACGTCCAGCGCCGATCGCGAGGTGTCCCACCTCGGAGTTACCCATCTCGCCCCATGAGAGCCCAACCTCCTCGCCAGAGGAACGCAGCGTCATGGCCGGATACAGCGAAACCCATTTTTTAAAATTCGGCATCTGTGCCCGCGTGATCGCGTTACCCTCCGAGTCGGGTGCGACGCCAAACCCATCGCAAATCATGAGAACAGCCGGTTTCGGCCGCGGAAAATCAGCCATAGTGCCGATATTGTAACACAACGCGATTCCGTTGACTTTTTCTCAAAAATGTGCTATTTTATGTGGTCCAACACTGGAGGTTCCCTTGGACATTCTCATCGGTTTCTTGGGCGTTTCGCTGGCCATTTCGGTCGGTGTCGCCTGGTTCTTCGGAAGCGAGTACCGCAAGAAGACGGGCTTCGCGCTCGCCTTCTTCAACCACTCCAGCAAGCTCCTCACGCGCTACGAGTACCCCGGAGCGCAGAAGCAGGGTCTCAAGCCCGGCATGTACAACTTCGCGCTTCGATCCGACCGGCCGTTCGAGACGATGGCCGGCATCGACATCACGATCCCCCTGCTCGGCCGAGGGTTCGATCCGATCGGGGTGGGAACGTCGCACATGAACGAACTCGGCCAGCACGAGATCGTACATCGCACGTACCTGGGCAACGGACCGGTGATTTTCGTCTGGGTGCACAACTCGGGGATGCCGGTCACGGTCACGCTTCTGGCCAACGAGGACGACCGACTACCAACGATCCACACCCCGCCCCACTGGTTCCAGAAGCTCGGGTTCTTCTCCTGAGCAACGTCGTGGGCACGTACGGCCCCACTTCAAGCGGTTCCGCCGCGATGAGTGGGGCCGTTTGAATTTGTTTAACGGACTTCCTCTTCAATCTCCATCAAGCGGTTGTACTTTGCCAAACGTTCGGAGCGCGAGAGCGAGCCGGTCTTGATGAACTCGGCGTTGACCGCGACCGCGAGGTCAGCGATCGTTGTATCTTCGGTTTCGCCGGATCGGTGACTCACGTTGATTTTGTAACCGTTTTGTTGGGCAAGAAGAATCGCGTCCACAGCCTCAGTAAGCGATCCAATCTGGTTGACCTTGATGAGAATCGCGTTGGCGGCCCCCATGTCGATACCTTTCTGCAATCGCGCGACGTTCGTGACAAAGAAATCATCGCCCACGAGCGCCACCTTTTTTCCAAACTTCTTGGTCATCACAACCCAGTTGTCCCAGTCATCTTCCGCAAGACCGTCTTCGAGGCTGATGATCGGGTACGTCTTCAACCACTTCTCCCACATCGCAATCATCTGCGCGGATGTCATGGTCTTCTTGTCGACTTTGAGCGTGTAGCGCTTCTTTTTGGCATCGTAGAGCTCAGACACAGCTGGATCCATCGCGAGCATCACCTCTTTGCCAGCTTTGTATCCGGCATCCTTAATCGCCTGCATGACGAGCTTGAACGCCTCTTCGTTTGACTTGAGCGGCACGGCGTATCCGCCTTCATCACCCTTGAGCGTGGAGAATCCTTTTTTCTTGAGAAGCTTTCCGAGGGCGTGAAACACCTCCGCGCCGCACCGCACCCGCTCGCGCAACAGCTTTTGCTGAGGCACGATCATGAACTCCTGAAAATCGAGAATCCAGCCGGCGT
>Ga0209172_10004281_pt1 | contig 19592 bp, 17 predicted proteins | sample LarsenN4metaG_FD_184113 | JGI IMG/M metagenome (GOLD analysis project Ga0209172, IMG submission 184113) | Hot spring sediment bacterial and archeal communities from British Columbia, Canada, to study Microbial Dark Matter (Phase II) - Larsen... ... | reverse complement strand
CGGGTGACCAGCATCAGCGTTGCCGAAAGTTCAACCGCGGCGGTGGCGAAGCTGGTCACAAAGCCTGCCAGCAGCCCTCCCGTCATCAGCGGAACGACCACCCGCCGCAGGGTCGTGAACTTGCCTGCGCCGAGGCTCTCAGCCGCCTCTTCCAGACTCAGATGGACCTGCCGCAAGGCCGCGGTGGCGGCCGACAGGGCATAGGGCAGGCGGCGCACGGCATAGGCGATCACCAGCATGAACCAGAACGTCGCCAGCGACTCCCCGGAGATCGGCAGGCTTACGTCGTGATAGGTGCGCAGGAGGCCGATGCCGAGCACCAGCCCGGGGATTGCGACCGCCGACATCGCCACCTGCTCCACCAGCCGCCGGCCGGGCAGGCGGGTGCGCAGCACGATGTAGGCGACCGTCGCGCCGAGCACGACATCGATGAGGCCGGCGAGCCCGCAGTAGAGCACGGTGTTGGAAATCAGCGGCCCGGCCTCGCGATAGATGGTTTCGTAGTGGACGAAGGTGTAGCCGTCGGGCAGCACCGCGAACGACCACACCGTCCCGATCGAAAGCAGGAAGATGCCGATGTGTGGCGATAGCGACAGCGCAACCGCGAAAATGACGAAGGCGATCGCCGCAATGCGGCCGCCGCGCCGGAGCTCGCGCTGCGACAGTCCGCCGCCACCACGCTGCTGGGTGGAGAAATCGCGCCCGCGCAGGAACAGCGTGGACAGGGCCAGCCCGCCGACCGAGCACAGCACCATGATCACGGATATGACGTAACCCATCGGGTCGGTGATCCCGACCGAGGTGATCTTCAAATAGGCCTGCGGGGCCAGCATGGTGTTGACGTTGAGCAGGAGCGGCGTGGCGAGATCGTCGAATACCTTGACGAACACCAGCGCCGCGCCCGCGATGTAGCCCGGCATCGCCAGTGGGAACACGATGCGCGAAAACAGCGTGAAGCCGTGGGCGCCGAGATTCTGCGCGGATTCCTCCATCGCCGAATCGATGTTGGCGAGCGAGGCCGACAGATTGAGCAGGATGAACGGGAAGTAGTGCAGCGCCTCGACGAAGATGACTCCGTTGAGACCTTCCATGAACGGGATGCGAAATCCGAACCAATCCATCAGCAGCAGGTTGATGGTGCCGTTGCGGCCGTAGATGAGCTGCATCGCCACCGCGCCGACAAACGGCGGCATGACCAGCGGCACCACGCCAAGCGTGTGGATCAGCGCCGCGCCGCGGAAGCGGAAGCGTGACAGGATGGTGGCAAGCGGTACCGCGATGAGGCTCGCCACCACGACTGTCATGGTGGCAACGTAGATCGAGTTCCAGAACGCCTCGCGCAGCAGCTGCGTGCGGAAAAAGTCGCCGAAGTGGACCAGCGTGAAGCCGCCATCCGGATGCGTGAAGGCAACCTGGATCACGCGCAGGATCGGGACGACCAGGAATGCGAGCAGGAAAAGCGCGACCGCGACCATGGCGATGACCTGCGGCACGCTCGCGCCATAGCGGGCGGCGAGCGAGAACCGCGGCGCTTGGCCGGTAGCAACGGTCGTTGTCGACATGGCCAGGGCGTACGTCCGCTAACGTCCCGATGCCCGGGCACTCGCGAACAGAACGCATGGCGCCACTTCCTCTCTCGGCGGGAGAGGGGCAGCCCATGCGGGTCAATCGGCGGGTCCCGGCATCAATCGAGCACGATCCAAGGGCGCGGCTACTTCGCCGTCAAGGCCTTCGCCGCCAGCGCACGTGCCTCGGCGTAGTTCTTACTGGCGAAGGCATCCCAGCGGCTTTCGAACTCGGCCTGCCGGCCTGCGACCTTTTCGCCCTTCTTCAGCGCGCGGAAGGCGCCGGCAATGCTGCGGTCGCCGGCCTCCCGCTCGGTGATCGGCACGGCCGAGGCGAGCCTGCGGGCCTCGGCGATCAGGCGCTTGCCCTCGGCACTGGGGCGGGCGCCGAGCCTGGTTTCAGCCTCGTGAATCGCCCGCCAGGCGCTGTTGAGGTCCTTCAGGCGGAAGGTGATCAGCCGGTCGTACAGCGAGTTGAGCAGCTCATAACGTCCTTCCGACAGTTCGGAGTTGAAGGTGATGCCCTTCAGGCGCTTGTCGGTGAACGGATTGGGATAACCGGCCGGCGCCTTCTTGTAGGTCGCAAGCCGCACCGGCAGTCGCTGGATCTTGGGGTCGAGCAGGATCTGCTGCCCTTCCTCCGACAGCAGGAACTCGACGAAGGCGGCGGCCGCCTTCGGGTTCTTGGCATTGGCGATGATGCCGACATTGGCCGGCACGATGGCGGTCACGCTGGGATAGACGAACTCGACGGGGAACCCCGAAGCCTTCGCCGACAGTCCGAAGAAATCGATCACGATGCCGACGCCGTACTGGCCGGAGTTGACCGCGTCGGGAACGCCGAACGAGCGATCCGAAACCTCGGCGAGGTTGCCGCCGATCTCGAGCAGCGTCTCCCAGCCCTTGTTCCAGCCTTCGCCCTGAAGGATCGTTTCGACCGTCAGGTGCGTGGTGCCGGAGCGCGAGGGCGCCGAAATCCCGACATGGCGGTAATAGACCGGCTTCTTGAGATCGCCCCATTCCTTCGGCGCCGGCAGCTTGTTCGCCTTCAGGTAGCGGGTGTTGTACATGATGCCGTAGCCCGAGGCGGCAAATCCGACGAAATAGCCGTCCGGATCATTGACCGGATAGGCGCCGACCTTGCTGGCAATGCCGGTCGCCTTCGGCGTGTATTTCTGGAGCAGTTGATCGTTCTTCAGAACAGCAAAGGCATCCGGCGCCGAGGCCCACATGATGTCGGGCGGGTTCGACTTAGTCTCTCGGATGAAGGTGACCGCGGCCGCAGTATTGCGGTTCTGCACCTCGACCTTGGTGCCGGGGTTCCTCTTCTCGAACGCCTGGGCGAGCGGTCCGGTCAGGTCCTTCGGGAATGAGGTGACGATGACCAGCCGGTTCTCGATGCCCTGCGCATGGGCGGCACCGCCAACAAGGGCAAGGGCGGCGGCGAAAACACAGCGTCGGGCAATAACAAGCGGCTTCATGGACGACCTCCCGGAATGACGGTCCTGCGATCTTGTCGACAGTTGATGGCACGCGGATGAATCATGCAAGGCGGCTCGCCGCCGCAGTATTGCGGATGCCGTGCATGCAAAAATGCCCGGGAATGCCCCGGGCGGCTTGACCTGAGTCAAAGGGGGAAGCTCAGCGACCCTTGCGGCGCAGCCGCACCACTACGTCGATACGCGCGATCTCGTAGCCCTCGGGCGGCACCGGGGTGCGGCCGACGACGACGTCGCTGTCGGGAATGTCTAGCAGGGAATTCTCCCCTTCGACAAAGAAATGATGATGCTGCGAGGCGTTGGTGTCGAAATAGGTCTTCGATCCGTCGACCGCGACCTGGCGCAGCAGGCCCACGTCCGTGAACTGGTGCAGCGTGTTGTAGACGGTCGCCAGCGACACCGGCACCTTGGCCTTGGTCGCCTCCTCGTAGAGCATTTCGGCGGTGATGTGACGGTCGCCCTTGGCGAACAAGATCCAGCCGAGCGCCATGCGCTGGCGGGTCGGCCGCAAGCCCACGTGCCGCAGCATCGCCTTGACGTCATGCCATGGACAGCCAGTCAACGCCGTGCGTTCGCCGGCGGACGGTGCCGGCTCGGCGAAGTTCGTGAAGACCATGGTTCGCGACGAAGTCATGGGCGGATGCGCTCGGATACTACGATCGTTTCATTTGTAACATATTGTGGGGGACATGCAACTGCCTCGCAATAGAACCATCCGGACGCATTCGCGGGCGCCACCGGAGGAACTGGCGGAATCGGGGGAAACGCCTATGTTTTGCGGGGTCGGGACGCCTATGTTAGGAACCTCCCCTGCGGCCGCGCGGGGGCTCTGCGATACGGATGGGCCAGGGATGGAGAACCGGCAGTCAAGCTTCACATACGAGGATCTTCTGGCCTGTGGGCGGGGCGAACTGTTCGGCGAAGGACCGCAGCTGCCGCTGCCCCCGATGCTGATGTTCGACCGGATCTCGGAGATTGCCGAAGCCGGCGGCGAGTACGGCAAGGGCCTGGTGCGTGCCGTGCTCGAACTTAAGCCCGATCTTTGGTTCTTCCCCTGCCACTTCAAGGGCGACCCGGTCATGCCCGGCTGCCTTGGCCTTGACGCGCTCTGGCAGTTGCTGGGCTTCTTCCTCGGCTGGCTCGGATCGCCGGGGAAAGGGCGCGCGCTCGGTCTCGGCGAGCTCAAGTTCTCCGGCCAGGTGCTGCCGACCATGAAGAACGTGATCTATGGCCTGGAGATCAAGCGGGTAATGCGCTCGAAGCTCGTGCTGGGCATTGCCGACGGCTGGCTGTCGGCCGACGGCTCGATCATCTACCGCGCGATGGATCTCAAGGTCGGATTGTTCCGGGACGAGCCGCAGCCGAGCGGCGCGTGACGATGCGGCGGCGCCAGTGCGCATGCACTGCGCCCTAGAGGCGGACGAGGCTGGTTCATGAGACGTGTCGTCGTCACCGGGATGGGTATCGTCTCGTCGATCGGCAACAACACCCAGGAAGTGCTCGCGAGCCTGCGCGAGGCGAAATCCGGCGTCGTGCGCGCCGACAAATATGCCGAGCTGGGCTTCCGCTGCCAGGTGCATGGCGCACCCACGCTCGAGGCCGGCGAGGTCGTGGACCGGCGTGCCATGCGCTTTCACGGCGGCGGCACCGCCTGGAACCATGTTGCCATGGAACAGGCGATCCGCGACGCCGGGCTGGAGGAAAGCGATATCTCCAACGAGCGCACCGGCATCATCATGGGGTCGGGCGGGCCGTCGACCCGCGCCCTCGTGGAGGCCGCCGATACCGCCCGCACCAAGGGACCCAAGCGGGTCGGACCGTTTGCGGTGCCCAAGGCGATGTGTTCGACCGCCTCGGCGACGCTGGCGACCTGGTTTAAGATCAAGGGCGTGAACTACTCGATCTCCTCGGCCTGCGCGACCTCCAACCATTGTATCGGCAACGCGATGGAGATCATCCAGCTGGGCAAGCAGGACGTGATCTTCGCCGGCGGCTGCGAGGAACTCGACTGGACGCTGTCGGTGCTGTTCGACGCCATGGGGGCGATGTCCTCGAAGTTCAACCAGACGCCGGACAAGGCCTCGCGCGCCTACGACGTGGATCGCGACGGCTTCGTGATCGCCGGCGGCGCCGGCGTGCTGGTGCTCGAAGAGCTCGACCACGCCAAGGCGCGCGGCGCGCGCATCTATGCCGAGGTCGCCGGCTACGGCGCAACCTCCGACGGTCACGACATGGTCGCCCCCTCGGGCGAAGGCGCGGAGCGCTGCATGCGCATGGCGCTGAAGAACGTCGGCCCGCCGGTTGACTACATCAACCCGCACGCGACCTCCACCCCGATCGGCGATGTCAAAGAGATCGAGGCGATCCGCGCGGTGTTCGGCGACAAGTGCCCGATGATCTCGGCGACCAAGTCGCTGACCGGCCATTCGCTCGGCGCTGCCGGCGCGCAGGAGGCGATCTACTCGATTCTGATGATGAACAACGCCTTCGTCTGCGAAAGTGCCAACATCGAAAACCTCGATCCGGCTTTCGCCGACGTGCCGATTCTGCGCGAGCGTCGCGACGACGTGACGCTCGGCTGCGTGCTGTCGAACTCGTTCGGGTTCGGCGGCACCAATGCTTCGGTCGTGTTCAAGAGGCCGGACGCATGATCAGCGCGAGCGAGGCACGTTAACCTTTCGGGGCAATGACCCGGCCGTCGGCCGGTGCGTAAGGCTAAAGTGGGAGTGTGGTGACGCAGATGCCGGGGCTGATGCAGGCTAAGCGCGGGTTGATCATGGGGGTCGCCAACGACCACTCGATCGCCTGGGGCATCGCGCGCACGCTCGCAGCCCACGGCGCCACGCTGGCCTTCACGTATCAGGGCGAGGCGTTGGGTCGGCGCGTGAAACCGCTGGCCGCGCAGCTGAACGCGCCGCTGGTGCTGCCCTGCGACGTCGAGGACACCGCCTCGGTCGACAAGTTGTTCGCGACCATCGCCGAGCAGTGGGGCTCGCTCGACTTCCTCGTGCATGCCATCGCGTTCTCGGACAAGAACGAGCTGAAGGGCCGCTACGCGGACACCACGCGCACGAATTTCCTGCGCACGATGCTGATCTCCTGCTTCTCGTTCACCGAGGTTGCTAAGCGCGCGGCCGCGCTGATGCCGGCGGGCGGCGCCATGGTGACGCTGACCTACAACGGCGGCCAGCGGGCGATGCCGAACTACAACGTGATGGGCGTGGCAAAGGCGGCGCTGGAGGCGTCGGTCCGCTATCTCGCGGTCGATTTTGGCGCCTCGGCGATCCGGATCAACGCGATTTCCGCCGGACCGATCCGCACGCTGGCGGGTGCCGGAATTGCGGACGCGCGCAAGATGTTCAGCTTCCAGCAGCGCCATTCGCCGCTACGCCGCGGTGTGACGCTCGACGAGATCGGCGGTGCCGCACTCTACCTGCTGTCCGACCTGTCCACCGGCGTCACCGGAGACATCCATTTCGTCGATTCCGGCTACAACATCATCACCATGCCGCAGCCCTCCGCGCTCACCAACGGCAACGAAGCGGAGAACGGCAACGGCGATTCCTCCGTGAAGGATGCGGCGCAGTAGACGCCATGCGCGATATCTGGGTCCGAAAATCGCACCTGAAGCTTGCCACCGGATTGCTGGCGCTGGCGCTGCTGGCCGCGATCCTGATCGTCAACCGTCTGGCCTGACGCCTACTGCTCCACGGTGATCTTCGCTTTGCGGATCACGTCCTGCCAGAGCTGCGCCTCGGATTTGATGAACCGATCCATTGCCGCGATGTCGAGGTCGCTCGACTCGACAAAGATGGACCTCAGGCGCTCCTGAATCTCCGGCGTGCGCATGGCGGCGACGATCGCCTTGTTCAGCTTCTCGCGCACCGCCTGCGACGTGCCGGGCGGCGCCATCAGCGAGAAGAAGGTCGTCGAATTGAAGCCGGGGAGGGCGCTCTCGTCGATGGTCGGCAGGTCGGCAAGCTGGGCGATCCGCTTCGCGGAGGCCGCCGCGATGACGCGGACCCGGTCGGCACGATGCAGCGGCAGAATGGTGCCGAGGTCACAGAACATGGTGTCGACATGGCCGCCGGCAAGATCGTTCACCGCCGGCGCAGCCCCCTTGTAGGGCACATGCGTGATCTGCGTGCCGGTGCGGCTCTTGAACAGCTCCATCGTGAGGTGCGAGGTCGAGCCATTGCCCTGCGAGGCGTAGCTCAGCTTGCCGCCGCTGGCCTTGGCGTGCGCGATCAGGGCGGAGGTGGTCTTGGCCGGCGAGTCCTTCTTCACCGCCAGAACATTGGGCCCAACCGCCATGATTGCCACCGACGTCAGCGCGGCCGGGTCGTAGCCCAGCTTGCGGAACAGTGCGGCGTTGACCGTGACGATGTTGGGCGGGGTCGCCAGCAGCGTGTAGCCGTCCGGCGCCGCGCGCGACACCGCCTCGCCCGCGATGTTGCCGCTGCCGCCGGTCCGGTTCTCCACGGTCACCGGCTGGTTCCAGAGCAGTTGCAGGTGGTTGGCGATGATGCGCGCGGACAGGTCGACCCCGCCGCCGGCCGGCACCGAGACCACGATGCGGATGGGCTTGCTCGGATAGTCGGCGGCCGGTTGTGCGGCCGCGGGTGCGATCAGGACCAAGGTCAGTGCCGCTATCCGCAGCGCGTCGCCGGTCGTACGCATGATAATCTCCCTCGGGATCGTTGTGACAGCCGGCGATCATCTTGCTGTGCCGCATGAAGGCGATCAAGCCGCGACGCGATCAAGCCGCGACGCTTTACAGGCCCATGGAATTGGATCAGTCTTTCCGGAACAATGACATGCACTGTATGGAGCATGCGCCATGACCATCGCAGCAGACGCCGCCCTTGATGTGGTCCCGCTCTCCCGGCATATCGGCGCGGAGATCCGCAGGCTCGATCTGCGCGATCGTCTCGACGCCGCCACCGTCCGCCGCATCCACCGGGCATGGCTCGACCATGCGGTTCTGCTGTTCCGCGGCCAGGAGCTCTCGCAGGAGGACCTGCTGCGCGTCACCGAGTATTTCGGCCGCGTCGGCGCGCTCGGGCGGCCGGCCAAGTTCTTCCCCAAAGGGTATTCCCGCCTGCTGCCGAACATCATGATGATCTCCAACATCCGCGAGAACGGCGAGACCATCGGCGCGTTGCCGGATGGCGAGATGAACTTCCATCACGACATGATCCACAAGGAATTGCCGCATAACGGCACGCTCCTCTATTCGCTCGAAATTCCGACCCGTGGCGGCGACACGCTGTTCGCATCGGGCACCGCCGCCTATGATGCGCTCGATCCAGCCATCAAGGCGAAGCTCGAGGGTCGTCGCGCCTTCCACCATTACAATTACGGCGCAACGCAGCGTGGCGGTGCCGGCGGCATCGGCGCCACCAGCGAGGCGTCACATCCGGTGTTCCGCACCCATGACGAGACCGGTCGCAAGGCGATCTATGTGAACCGGCTGATGACCCGGCGGATCGAGGGTTTGCCCGAGGCAGAGAGCGACGCGTTGTTGGAGGCGCTGTTCGACCATTCCGAGAAGCCGGAGTTCGTCTATCGGCATAAGTGGAAGGTCGGCGACCTCCTGATCTGGGACAACCGCTGCTCGACGCACGCACGCGACGACTTCCCCTCCGACCAGCGCCGGCTGATGCTGCGAACGACCATCGAAGGGACGGTACGGCCCTACTGAGGCGGGTTTGCATTCAGGTTTTCGTCGCGGCGCCATCGGTCATCGCAGGTGGAAATCACCGGCTGGGCGATATTGCAGCAAAGGCGGCCGGGCAAAGCCCGGCCGCCAGCAGTTCTTCGGTAGGAGGCGCCGCTACCGGGCTGCGAGGTCGAAGCGGTCGGCGTTCATCACCTTGTTCCAGGCCGACACGAAGTCCTTCACGAACTTCTCCTTCGAATCCGAGCACGCATAGACTTCCGCCAGGGCGCGGAGCTGCGAATGTGACCCGAAGATCAGGTCGACCCGCGTACCGGTCCACTTGAGCGCCTTGGTCTTGCGGTCGCGGCCCTCGTACACATTGTCGCCGGCCGGCTGCCACTCCGTGCTCATGTCGAGCAGGTTGACGAAGAAGTCGTTCGTCAGCTTCTCGGGGCTCTTGGTGAAGACGCCGTGCTTGGAGCCGCCGGCATTGGCGCCGAGCACGCGCAGGCCGCCGAGCAGGACCGTCATCTCGGGCGCCGTCAGCGTCAGCAGTTGCGCCTTGTCCACCAATGCCTCCTCGGGCGACATGAGGTGCCTGCTGCGGTAGTAGTTGCGGAACCCGTCGGCGACCGGTTCGAGCGGGGCGAAGGATTCGACGTCGGTCTGGTCCTGCGATGCGTCCATGCGTCCCGGCGTGAAGGGAGCCTTCACCTCGACGCCGGCATCCTTGGCGGCCTTCTCGATTGCGGCGTTGCCGCCGAGCACGATCAGGTCGGCGAGCGAGACCTTCTTGCCGCCGGCGGCCGAGGCGTTGAACTCCTTCTGGATCGCCTCGAGCTTCTGAAGCACGGTCGCCAGCTGCTTCGGCTGATTGACCTCCCAGTCCTTCTGCGGCGCGAGCCGAATGCGCGCGCCGTTCGCCCCGCCGCGCTTGTCGGAGCCGCGGAACGTCGACGCCGACGCCCAGGCGGTCGACACCAGCTGCGACACCGGCAGGCCGGAGGCGAGGATCTTCGCCTTCAGGGCTTCGATGTCCTTGGCGTCAATGAGCGGATGATTCACCGCCGGGATCGGGTCCTGCCAGATCAGGATCTCCTTCGGCACGAGCGGGCCGAGATAGCGCTGGATCGGGCCCATGTCGCGGTGCGTGAGCTTGTACCACGCCCGTGCAAACGCGTCCGCGAACTGATCCGGATTCTCGTAGAAGCGCCGTGAGATTTTCTCGTAAACCGGATCGAACCGCAGCGAGAGGTCCGTGGTCAGCATGGTGGGCACATGCTTCTTCGACTTGTCGAAGGCGTCCGGGATCGTGGCGGCGGCGTTTTTCGCCTTCCACTGCTGTGCGCCGGCCGGGCTCTTGGTCAACTCCCATTCGTTGTTGAACAGGTTGTCGAAGAAGTGGTTGCTCCACTTGGTGGGCGTCTGCGACCAGGTGACCTCGGGGCCGCCGGTGACGGCGTCGCAGCCGACGCCGGTCTTGTACTTGCTCTTCCAGCCGAGGCCCTGGTCCTCGATGGCTGCGCCTTCCGGCTCCGGCCCGATCAGCGACGGATCGCCGGCGCCGTGGGCCTTGCCGAATGTGTGGCCGCCGGCGATCAGCGCGACCGTCTCCTCGTCGTTCATCGCCATGCGGAAGAACGTCTCGCGGATGTCCCTGGCCGCCGCGATCGGGTCCGGCTTGCCGTTCGGCCCTTCCGGATTGACGTAGATCAGGCCCATCTGCACCGCGCCGAGCGGGTTCTGGAGCTCGCGTTCGCCGCTGTAGCGTTCGTCGCCCAGCCATGTCCCCTCGGGGCCCCAGTAGAGCTCTTCGGGCTCCCACACATCGGCGCGGCCGCCGGCGAAGCCGAAGGTCTTGAAGCCCATCGATTCGAGGGCGACGTTGCCGGCAAGAACCATCAGGTCGGCCCACGAGATCTTGCGGCCGTATTTCTGCTTGATGGGCCACAGCAGCCGCCGCGCCTTGTCGAGGTTCGCGTTGTCCGGCCAGCTGTTGAGCGGCGCGAAGCGCTGCTGCCCGGTGCCGGCGCCGCCGCGGCCGTCGGCGATGCGGTAGGTGCCCGCGGCGTGCCACGCCAGGCGGATCATCAGTCCCCCGTAGTGGCCGAAGTCGGCCGGCCACCAGTCCTGCGAGTCCGTCATCAGGGCAGTCAGATCCTTGATCACGGCGTCGAGGTCGAGGGTTTTGAACTCCTTGGCGTAGTCGAACGCCTCGCCCATCGGATCGGACAGAGTGGAATTCCTATGGAGAACGCTGAGGTCCAGCTGATTGGGCCACCAGTCCCGGTTCCTGTGTGCGTGGGTGAACGGGCACTTGCCCGCGCTCTTGTCGTCGGTCTTTGCGTCCATGTCTCACTCCGATCTTGTTCGGGGGTTTCTTCGCGGTGTTCCGTATTGTGACTCGTGGGGGCTATTGCAGTCGCCGGGTCGCCTTTCGCGGCATCTGGCGGAGCCGGCAACCGCCGGCCGATGCGCTGGTTCTCTGGCCAAGGGTGGCCTCGCCTGCAACCACATTGTTGGGCGGATTGGAGCGGGTACAAATTGCGCTGGATCAAGGATCAGGTCTAATCGTATTGCCTGACAGGTCCCATCAGGTTATCTTATCGCATGATCACATTGAAACAATTGCGATATCTGGGCGCGCTGGCGGAACATCGGCACTTCGGGCGGGCGGCGGAAGCCTGCGCGGTCACGCAGCCCGCGCTGTCGATGCAGATCCGCGACCTGGAGAAGCTCCTCGGCGTTCAATTGGTCGAACGGCGGCCCGGCGAGGTCGCCTTGACGCATATGGGCCGGGAGATCGCGGACCGCGGCGAGCAGATCTTCACTGCCGCCCGCGACCTGGTCGATTTTGCCAAGCACGGCAACAAGGTGCTGGCCGGCAGGCTCACCCTCGGCGTGATCCCGACGCTGGCGCCCTATGTGCTGCCGCGCGTGCTTCCGAAGCTCCAGGCCAACTACCCGCAGCTCGAAATCGAGCTGCGGGAAACCCAAACCAAGGTGCTGATCGACGAGCTGGCGCGCGGCGATCTCGACGTCATCATGCTGGCGTTGCCGGTGACCGACGCCGGCCTCGAAACTGTCGGCCTGTTTCGCGATCCGTTTCTGCTCGCGGTTCCCGCCAACGACCCGCGCCCGAAGGGTACGCGCATCACCGCCCGCGACATCGACCAGGACCGTCTCATTTTGCTGGAGGAGGGGCACTGCCTGCGCGACCAGGCGCTGGCGTTCTGCGCCAACGCGAACCGCGGCGGCACCATGGGCCTCGGCGCGACCAGCATGACGACGGTCATGCAGATGGTGGCCAACGGCTACGGCGTAACGCTGGTCCCGCAGATTGCGGTCGATGTGGAGGTGCGCGACGAACGCGTGAAGCTCCTGCGGTTTGCGCCGCCGCCGCCCGGCCGCACGGTGGGCCTTGCCTGGCGCCGTACCTCACCGCGCAAGGTCGATTTTGCCGCGCTTGGTCAGGTGGTCACGCAGACGCTCGGCTTCGGCCGCGCGGGTGGCGCGAAGGCGCGGCGCGAGCACACCTGATCACACATCGGCCTCGCGACGAAGCGCCTGCCGGTCTTCCACGCAGTAGTAGCCGGCCAGGCGGCTGATCACCTTGCGCCGCATCCAGTCCTGGAGCACGCGGCTGACATTCTCGCGGGCGATTCCGGCCATGGCTGCGAGGTCGCTTTGCGTCAGCTTCTGCCGCACCAGGACCCTGCCCTGACCCACGTCATGTCCGAAGGCCTCCGACAGGCTGAGCAGCGCCCGCGCGACGCGCCCCTTCACAGAGAGGAAGCTGGTCGCGACCAGGGCACCGTTGGTTTCGCGCAGCCGCCCGGCCAGCAACGCCACCAGGTGCCGGTAGACTTCCGGGCTGGCCTGCCCGAAGGCCTCGAAGGTTGCGCGGCTCACGAATTGCAGCTTGGCGGCGCGGATGGCGGTCACCGACGCCGAGCGCGGCGCTCCGTCGATCATCGACAGTTCGCCGATCATCGCTCCGGCACCGAAGATCGCGAGAATGCGTTCGCCACCGCCGGGCGACACGATACTGGCTTTCAGCAAGCCTTCTTCGACGCGATAGCAGCCGTCGCCGGCGTCGCCGGCCAGAAACAGGGTCTCGTCGGCAGCAAGCGAGACCGGGCGCGCCTTGGAGAAGAGCTGAGACGACAGCGCCGCGGGCAAAGCGGACAGAACGTCGTCGCGTCGGGGTTGCGGCTTCGACATCGAGCCTCGGCGCTGCAAAGGGGCCTCAGAGCACAGTAGCGCAACATGCGCCGGGAGACACGCCAGTCCTGCCGGGCATCGGAAAAGAAAGACCCGCCCGGACGGATGGGCCCGGGCAGGCCCTTGGTCGCGATCTGCTTACATATAGGGGTAGTTGCAGATGTAGACGCGACGCTGGAGCCGCGGGCTCCACGCCCAGCACGTCGAACCATAGAAGTGGAAGTGCCGGAAGTGCCAACGGTGGTGGCCGTGGTGGTGGTGGTGGTGGTGATGGTGGCCGTGGTGGTGGTGATGGCCGTGGTGATGGCCGTGATGATGGCCGCCACCATGCCGGCCGCGGGCCTCCGCGTCGCTCATGGTCGCGAGCGAAGCGACCGTGAGCGCGACGGCGGCAACGGCCGCAGTGAGGACAGTACGGGTCATGGGGACTTCTCCGGGGTTGATCCAGGGCGACCATCGCCCTGGGGTGTGCCCCGTTAGTGCCCCGACGCCGCAAGAGGTGATGTGATGGCCGTCACAGGAATGCGCTTTCCGGTAAGCATGCCAGGCTCCGGTACGGCGGTTCTGTCTTTCGGTCGGGTAGCATTCTAGTATTCGGACCCTCCGTCCCAGGCGAGCCCGGCGCATCATGCCACGACGCAATCTCGTCCGCCGAGAGCCGCAGAGGGGCTTCGACCTCCCGCCCTGGGCCGAGCGGCTGCTGTCGGTGGGGATCGTCTCCTCCGACCCGGATGTCGTCCGCCGTCAGCGTTGCGTCAATGTCGGCGTTTACGCCACGGCTGCGAATTCGGCGTCGCACCTGATCATCAATGCGGTCTATGACTTCCACGGGTTGCTGATCCTGCACTTCTACAATGCGGCGATGGTCGTCGCGCCGCTGCTGATCCCGCGGCTGCATCGCTACGGCGAGAATGCCGGGGCGATCGCACTCGCGACGCTCATCCTGGTGGCGCACATGTTCGTGGTGTGGGCCATGGGCATCACCAGCGACCTGCACGTCTACTACACGCTGGTTGGCGCTCTTCTGCTGCTCATCGGCGTGCAGCATTGGCGCCTGTTCCTTGCGTTCTTTGCGCTCTATCTCGCGGCGCTCCTGTTCGCGCTCAATTTTGCTCCGGTCGACGGTCTCATCCTGCCCCAGGAGGGCGCACTACGCGAGCTCCTGTCGACCCATGCCATGGTCAACACCATCACGTTGAATGCGATCGTGATCTTCTATGCGCTGTTTGCGCTGCGTCGCGCTGAGCTCGAATTGCAGAATCAGTATGAACGGTCGGAGGCATTGGTGACTGCGCTGATGCCGGCGTCGATCGCGGAGCGGCTGAAGTCGGGCAACGAACAACGCATCGCAGATCGCATCGAGACGCTCAGTGTGATGTTCGCCGACCTGGTCGGATTCACCGGCGCCGCGCATCACCTGGCGCCCAACGATGTCGTGGATTACCTCGATCGGCTGGTCCGCGACTTCGATCAGCTCTGCGAACGCTACGGCGTCGAGAAGATCAAGACCATCGGCGACAGCTACATGGCGGCGGCCGGTTTCGACGGCCACGCCGCAGATGGCGCCGCGGCGGTCGGGAGGCTCGCGCTGGCGATGCGGGAGGTCATCGGCAATCAGCCGGCGCTGGGCGATCGCCGGCTTCAGATGCGCATCGGCATCCACTGCGGTCCGGCCACGGCCGGGGTCATCGGCGACACGCGCTTCTCCTACGACGTGTGGGGTGACGCCGTGAACACGGCGTCCCGCATGGAGTCGAACGGCGAGCCCGGCCGCATCCATGTCAGCGAAAGTTTCCGGTCGCTCACCGCCGACCGGTTCGTGTTCGAGGAGCGCGGCACCACCGAACTGAAAGGGATCGGCGAACTCCGCACGTATTTCCTGCTGGGCGAAAAGGGCGCCCCGCCAACTGAAAAGGCGGCCGCGCGGGCCGCCTGATTCGCATGATGCGGGGGTCGACTACTCGCCGCCGACCGCCTCCTGCGGCCGTTGCTCGGACCGCGCCTGCTCGGCCTCGGCCTTCTGCTTGGCTTCGAGGTCCTCGCCGGTCTGCTGATCGACGACCTTCATCGACAGCCGGGTCTTGCCCCGATCGTCGAAGCCGAGAAGCTTCACCTTGACGGTGTCGCCTTCCTTGACGACGTCGGTGACCTTCTGCACCCGGCGCGGCGCCAGTTGGCTGATATGCACCAGGCCGTCCTTGGCGCCGAAGAAGTTCACGAAGGCGCCGAAGTCCATCACCTTGACCACCTTGCCGTCATAGATGTGGCCGACCTCGGGCTCGGAAGTGAGCGACTTGATCCAATTGACGGCCGCGCGGATCGACTCGCCGGAGGCGGAAGCGACCTTCACCGAGCCGTCGTCCTCGATGTTGATCTTGGCGCCGGTCTTCTCGACGATCTCACGGATCACCTTGCCGCCGGTGCCGATCACGTCGCGGATCTTGTCGGTCGGGATGTTGAACATCTCGATACGCGGCGCATGCTCGCCAAGCTCGGCGCGGGCGGCCGACAGCGCCTTGCCCATCTCGCCCAGAATGTGCATGCGTCCGTCCTTTGCCTGCGACAGCGCGACCCGCATGATCTCTTCAGTGATGCCGGCGATCTTGATGTCCATCTGGAGCGAGGTGATACCTCGATCGGTGCCGGCGACCTTGAAATCCATGTCGCCGAGATGGTCCTCGTCGCCGAGGATGTCCGACAGCACCGCGAAGCGCTTGTCCTCGAGGATCAGGCCCATGGCGATGCCGGCGGTGGGCCGCTTCAGCGGTACGCCAGCATCCATGAGCGCCAGCGAGGAGCCGCACACCGTCGCCATCGAGGACGAGCCGTTCGACTCCGTGATCTCCGACACCACGCGGATGGTGTAGGGGAACTCGTGCGCCTGCGGCAGCACCGGGTGGATCGCGCGCCAGGCCAGCTTGCCGTGGCCGATCTCGCGCCGGCCGGGACCCATGAAGCGGCCGGTCTCGCCAACCGAATAGGGCGGGAAGTTGTAATGCAGCAGGAATGTCTCCTTGTAGGTGCCCTGCAAAGCGTCGATGAACTGCTCGTCCTCGCTGGTGCCGAGCGTTGCGACCACCAGCGCCTGCGTCTCGCCGCGAGTGAACAAGGCCGAACCATGCGCGCGTGGCAATACGCCGACCTCGGAGACGATCGGGCGCACTGTCCTGACGTCGCGGCCGTCGATCCGCTTGCCGGTGTCGAGGATGTTCCAGCGTACGATCTTGGCTTCCAGCGACTTGAACACGCCGGCGACCTGCGCCTTGGGATATTTCGGATTCTCCACGCCCTCCGGCAGGAAATGCGCGACGACCTTCGCCTTTGCTGCCTCGACCGCATTGTGACGATCGGCCTTCTGCGGGATCGCATAGGCCGCGCGCAGGTCCTTCTCGATCAGGCCGAGCATCTCCTGCTCCAGCGCGGAGTCGTCGCTGACCGTCAGTTCGCGCGGCTCCTTGGCCGCGAGCTCGGCGAGCTTGATGATGGCGTCGATCACCGGCTGGAAATGCCGGTGGCCGAACATCACCGCGCCGAGCATCACCTCTTCGGACAGTTCGCGGGCCTCCGACTCCACCATGAGCACCGCATCCTGGGTGCCCGCCACGACCAGATCGAGATGGCTCTCCGGCATCTCGTCGAGCTGCGGATTGAGCACGTATTCGTTGTTGATGAAGCCGACGCGGGCGGCGCCGATCGGCCCCATGAACGGCGCTCCCGACAGCGTCAGGGCAGCCGAGGCAGCGATCATCGCCAACACGTCGGGGTCGTTTTCGAGATCGTGCGACAGCACGGTCACGATCACCTGGGTGTCGCAGCGCCAGCCGTCGGCGAACAGCGGCCGGATCGGTCGGTCGATCAGGCGGGAGACGAGCGTCTCCTTCTCGGTCGGGCGTCCCTCGCGCTTGAAATAGCCGCCGGGAATCCGGCCCGCGGCGTAGAATTTCTCCTGGTAGTGGACGGTGAGCGGAAGGAAGTCGATGCCTTCCTTCGGCTCCTTGGCGGCTACGACGGCAGCCAAGACCTTGCTTTCGCCATAGGTTGCGACGACGGCGCCGTCGGCCTGGCGCGCTATCTTGCCGGTCTCGAGGACGAGCTTGCGCCCGCCCCAATCGAGCTCAATGCGGTGAAGATCAAACATTGCGATTGTCTCTCATGGTTTTCGCGAAGGGCGAAAGCCATGAGCAAGACGGCGAGAGGCTGTGCGCGGACGACTTCCGCGAACCAACAGCATCCGGCGATCCTGCCATGGCCTTCGTGCCCTCATGTGCGGACGGGCGAACAACTCGCTCCGTCACTGAAATCGGCAGCGAGCCCGCTGCCGGACGAACGGCGGATCAGTCTCGACTATCCGCTCCGAAACGCGCGGGCACGCCCGCATACTACCGGCGAATACCCAGCTTCTCGATCAACGATTTGTAACGGGCCTCGTCGGTACGGGCGAGGTAATCGAGGAGCTGACGCCGCTGGGACACCAGCTTGAGCAGGCCACGCCGGGAATGGTTGTCCTTGACGTGGGACTTGAAATGCTCGGTCAGATTGTTGATGCGCTCCGACAGGACCGCGACTTGCACCTCCGGCGACCCAGTATCGCCGGCCTTGGTTCCATAGGTCTTGATGAGTTCCGCCTTGCGTGCGGTCGTGATCGACATCGGGTTTCCTTTTCTTCAGGGGGTGTTCGGTCGGCGGCCGAGCCGGGATGTCGTCCAGCAGGGTCGCCACATGCGCTACGCGCGGGCTTCTGGCCCGCGCACCGGCGAAATATAGGATGCCGCCCCCTGGGTCAAGGGCGATGCAGGTTAAGCGTTGAAAAGACAAGGGGAATTTCTTTTGGGGGGTCAGCCGGGGCCGGCGCCGGTGCCGAGGTTGAAGATGCGACGCGGGCGCAGCTCGCCCCGCTCGAACTCGGCCAGCGCGATCAATTCGCCGTGCGTGGAGACCGCGACGAAACCCTGCATGATCGGCGCATCGCGCCCGCGCAGCAGCACCGCCTGCCCGCGTGCGAGCCGCGCGGCATCGGCCCGACTCACGTCCAGCGACGGGATCGCCCGCGCGCCGGCCGCGACCGGCTGGAGCAGTGCCATCAACGCCGCGGGATCGCCGCCTTCGGGTGGGGCGGCGGCGCGAAGCGCGTCGAGCGCGACAGCATCGCATTCCTGGAACGGACCGACGCCGGTCCGCCGCAGCGCGGTGACATGCCCATGGCAGCCGAGGGCCCGGCCCATGTCGCGGGCGAGCGCCCGCACATAGGTGCCCTTGCCGCATTCGGCGGCGAACACGCTGTGGTCGGCGTCGAGGGTCTCGACCAGTTCGAGGCGGTGGATGTCGACGGACCGCGGCGCGAGCTCCACGACCTCGCCCTCGCGCGCGAGGTCGTAGGCGCGTTCGCCGCCGATCTTGATCGCGGAGAACCGCGGCGGGATCTGCTCGATCGTTCCAGTGAAACGGGGCAGCAGCGCGCGAATCGCTTCGGCCGTTGGCCGCGCCTCGCCGGTCGCGGTGACGCGGCCTTCGCTGTCGTCGGTGTCGCGCTCCTCGCCCCAGCGCACGGTGAAGCGATAGGTCTTACGGCCGTCCATCACGAACGGAACGGTCTTGGTCGCCTCGCCGAGCGCGATCGGCAACAGGCCCGACGCCAACGGATCGAGCGTGCCGGCATGGCCGGCGCGCTTGGCCGAATACAGGCGCTTGATTACCGCGACGGCGTGCGTCGAGGTCATGCCGACCGGCTTATCGAGCACGAGCCAGCCGTGGACGTCGCGCTTGACGCGCCTGACCTGCGGTTGGACGCTCCGGTCCGGAGCGGTCGGATCATTCATCATCGCTCTTCCGCCGCTGGAGATCGCGCTGGACCTCGGGCGTTCGCAAAAGCTTCTCGATCCGTTCCGCTTCGTCGAATCGCTCGTCAGCACGGAATCGGATCTCGGGAGCAAATTTCAGGTTAACGCGGCGCGCGATCTCGCCGCGCAGGTATTTCTTGTTGCGCTCCAGCGCGGCCACAACCGCGCTCACGTCGCGGCCGCCGAGCGGCATCACGTAGATGGTGGCGAGCCGAAGGTCAGCGGTCATGCGCACCTCCGGCACAGTGATCATGTGCGCCTCGATGGTCGGATCATGCACCTCGCCGCGCGTGAGCATGTCCGCCAGCGCATGACGGATCAGTTCGCCGACGCGCAGGACGCGCTGCGATGGCGATCGGCTGGAGGAATCACGATGCTGGCGTGCCATTATTTAGATAGATGAGTTTGCCGTCGGCCTGAATCAAGTACGGCAACAGCAAGCAAGAGCAGCGCGTGGACTTGAATTCAGAAGAAATTGGACTCAGAGGCTGCGCTGCACCGTCTCAACGCGGTAGCATTCGATCACGTCGCCGACCTTCATGTCCTGGTAGTTCTCGAAGGCCATGCCGCATTCCTGACCGGCGACCACCTCGCGGGCATCGTCCTTGAAGCGCTTGAGCTGCGAGAGCTTGCCTTCGTGAATCACCACGTTGTCGCGCAGGAGCCGCACATTGGCACCGCGCTCAACCTTGCCATCGGTGACCCGGCAGCCCGCGACATTGCCGACCTTGGATACCTTGAAGACCTGGAGAATCTCGGCATTGCCCAGAGTCGTTTCGCGGATGGTCGGCGCCAGCAGTCCCGA
>Ga0209172_10004278_pt1 | contig 19622 bp, 18 predicted proteins | sample LarsenN4metaG_FD_184113 | JGI IMG/M metagenome (GOLD analysis project Ga0209172, IMG submission 184113) | Hot spring sediment bacterial and archeal communities from British Columbia, Canada, to study Microbial Dark Matter (Phase II) - Larsen... ... | reverse complement strand
CGTGATGAAACGCTGATTCCATCAAAGAAACAGGACAATATGGCGGATCCTCGCAAGGCAAACGCAATATGTTGATGTTTCATCGATGCGACAACTGTTTCAACACGGAAATCACCAAAGAGCCCAAAAATAGATATAACCAAATATCTACTCTGCGGCTGTGCCGCTTCGATGTGAGGAGAGCCTTCGGCTCTCCGTCCAATGCTCCCAATATCCGGTGCGGCTATGCCGCCAAACTAGCGGCGTAGCCGCGAAAGAGAAGAGAGGCTGTATCCGGCAAGTCGCAGACTTGCCGCACATCACTAGCGGCGTAGCCGCGAAAGAGAAGAGAAGCTGTATCCGGCAAGTCGCAGACTTGCCGCACATCACTAGCGGCGCAGCCGCGAAAGAGAAGAGAAGCTGTATCCGGCAAGTCGCAGACTTGCCGCACATCAGTAGCGGCGTAGCCGTTATCAGTGTTCCTGGTAGTACCATTTTTTCAAAGACCATAGGTTTGTCGGACCGTAGGTCGCAATTTCATTGCTACGGACGTCCCTATCCTGCAAATTAAGAGTCACATCAGATTAACCATTGCAACTAAAAATGCCAGTTGCAACCGCTGTTGTAATTGACGAATCGAGTTGCCTGCAACAGTCAACTACTGCGCCGTAAACGGTGCGGCTTGCAATGACCGCTGTTGTAATTGACGAATCGAGTTGCCTGCAACTGGTCGGGCAGGGTCATAGTTCAAATCAGACGTTGCAACCGCTGTTGTAATTGACGAATCGAGTTGCCTCAAAGCTATCAGATTAACCATTGCAACTAAAAATGCCAGTCGCAACTAAAATGCCAGTCCTATGTCAGAAACCGTGGCCACTGTTTATCAATCTATCATGAAGCCGGGGAAGTCAGATATTACGCTTGTTACAAATCAACAATGGACAAAAGACGATCTCAGATTTTCCTGTTAGCGAACAGAGAAAAATCGGTTATACTTGAATTCCTTATCACTCTAATCTCTGGCTCCTGAATCTGAGGAAACTATATGAACCGAAATCGCTCACGCATCCTGAAATACTCGTCGTTTATTCTTGCTCTCTTACTGCTATCTCAACTTTTGCTCAGCGCCACTGCTGCCTCAGAATCAAGTCAAGCAACCGGCGGTGAAGCTGGCGCAAGACCTCATGTAGTGATGATCTCCATCGACGGCCTTGTGCCTGACTACTATCTCACGCCTGATAAATTTGGCCTGCGCATCCCCAATCTTCGCATGCTCAAGATGAATGGAGCTTATGCCAACAGTGTTGAAGGCGTCTATCCAACTGTGACCTATCCGGTGCACACGGCTATGGTGACAGGCACGACTCCGGCAGTCAGTGGAATATACAACAACCGCATCTTTGAGGATCCGCGCCAGCCTCCTACAAGGGCCTGGTACTGGTACGCCAAAGATATCAAATCGGAGCCGCTCTGGACAGCAGCAAAACGCGCCGGGCTTACTACTGCTGCCGTTAGCTGGCCTGTGACTGTAGGCGCCGACATAGATTACAACGTCCCTGAAGTTTGGGACCCGAAAGATATGAATCAGAGCATGCCTGTAGTGCTGGCAGCTTCAACCAGGGGGTTGATTGAAGAGCTTCAACAAACTGCGCCGCTGCCCCTGACCAACCGCTTCGGCGATGACACGAGGACCCTAGTGGCCGAGTTCATTATCAAGAGATACAGACCGAACCTCCTGCTACTACATCTGGCAGACCTCGATAGCGCGCAGCACACTCATGGCCCCTTCACTGCCGAAGCTTATGCGACGCTGGAAAAGACCGATGCTCAGGTCGGACAGATTATCGAAGCAACGAAACAGGCAGGTATCTACGATCAGACCAGCTTCATCATCGTCTCCGATCACGGTTTTATGAAGATTGAGAAACAGTTCAATCCAGGCGTTGCTCTGAGCGAAGCCGGACTAATCAAGATTGAAAACGGCAAGGTAGTTGATTGGAAAGCGACTGTCTGGACTTCCGGAGGATCGGCAGCTATTGTGCTGCGCGACGAGGAAGACAAAGAGACGGCCAACCAGGTGACTGAGATATTCAATCGGCTGGCCAATGCCTCTCGCAGTCCCTTATGGCGTGTGCTTGATAGAGAGAAGCTCAAACAGATTGGCGCCAATCCCCAGGCTTTCTTGATGCTGGATGCAGCGCCGCTCTATGTAATGGGTGAGCGATTGAGCGGGCCGCTGATTGAGGACCTGGGCAAAGATCGGCGAGGGACTCACGGCTATTTGCCCACACGGTCCGAAATGCGCGCTTCGCTAATACTTTCGGGGCGCAATGTGCGTGTGGGGACCAGGATACCCCTTACCAGCATGCTCAACATTGGGCCGACTGCGGCAGCGTTGCTCGGCATAACTTTGGAGAAGGCTCAAGGCAGCCCGCTATCGGAACTTTTGAAGCCTGGAATCATCCCCCCAAAGAAAAAGCAGAAGGCAGAAAGTGAAAAGCGGACGTATTCGGGCGTATATCGAACGTAGAACGTATGGCGAGCAAGTGATACCATATAGCATTATGCGCAAAAGCCTTCTTATCTCGCTCTACCTACTTCTGGTTTTAACCTATTCTCTGGCTCAGACAAGCAACATAGCCGATGCGCCGATTGCTCAATCACAGCCGGTCGAGCAATCGCAAAATCTGCATGGCCCCAATGCTATCGCTAAGTTCCATATTGAGGCCAGCGGGCCGGAGATAATCAACGAAGTTCGCCCAAATAATTTCTTCGATGTCGTCGGCAGGCAGGCGGCTATATTTGGGCGCGAGGATGGGACATTGGAAGCCTGGGCCTATCCCCTCAAACTCATTGACAACTTCCGTGTAACATTTAACCTTCAAGGCTATCCGGTTGAAATACCGGCAAGCCAGGTTGCTGCTACAATCCAGGTCCGGCCTGAAGCTACGACTATCACTTACGCGCACGCAGCATTCACCGTAAGAGAGATAATCTTCGCGCCCATCGACCGGCCAGGGGCAATTATCCTGTTCGATATAGATAGCTATCTGCCGCTTCAGATCACTTGCTCTTTTCGGCCCGATCTGCGGTTGATGTGGCCGGCGGGACTCGGTTCAGCCGACATCGAGTTCGACGCTCAAACAGGCGCTTATACTATCTCCGATGCTGCGCAGAAGTTGGCCGCCGTCATAGGCTCGCCTGGAGCGCGCGACCTCTCTCTCCAACCATATCAGGAAGAGCCGCGGTACCTGCCGACTCGTTTCCAGATCGACACAACAGGCATTCAACTGAATGATTATTTCGTTCCCATCTGCATTGCCGGGGCGCCTCAAGGGGGCCCGGAAGCGGCCCGCAGGCTCTATCGAGAGATGCTCACTTCAGCAGCCGATCTCTACAATCGAACTGTTCTGCATTACCGCCGTGTCAACAATGAGCTGCTTCAGGTACAAACTCCGGATCAACACCTCAATCAAGCATTCGCCTGGGCGAAGGTAGCTATTGACAAAGGATTCGTGGTCAACCCCTATGTCGGTTCGGGGCTGATTGGAGGCTTTCGCACTTCAGGAGCCAGCGAGAGGCCGGGATTCGGATGGTTCTTTGGCCGCGATGCTCTCTGGACAATGCTGGCAATTAACAGCTACGGCGATTTCGATATAACGCGAGAGGCGCTCAGGTTGCTCGGCAAATATCAACGGGCAGATGGCAAGATAATGCACGAGCTTTCACAATCGGCCACGTTCGTCAACTGGTTCAGCGACTATCCTTATCCTTACGCCAGCGCCGATTCTACGCCGCTCTACATAATTGCAATGGCCGATTATTATCGTATGAGCGGCGACCTGCCTTTCATTCAGGAATCCTGGCAATCTATTCACAAGGCTTACGAGTTCTCTCTTTCAACCGATAGAGACGGCGATGGACTGATTGAGAATACGGGCGTTGGCCACGGTTGGGTTGAGGGGGGGAGACTCTACCCGGCACATCAAGAGATTTATCTTGAAGGGCTATGGGTTCAGGCGCTTCGTTCAATGTCTTATCTGGCTCGGCTTATGCGCGATGAGCAGCTTAGCCGCCGGTGCGCAGCGCAAGCCGGTCAGGCGCTGCGCAGAATGGAAGACTTCTACTGGAAGAGCCAGCAGAGGATATATGCTTTTTCCAAGCAGCAAAATGGAAGCACGATAAATGAAGTGACCGTTATGCCAGCAGTGCCTATGTGGTGGCGTCTTCTCGATGAGACGCGCGCGGCTGAGATGCTCTCGCATATCGCTTCAGCCGAGATAAGCACCGATTGGGGGGCGAGGATTTTGAGCAATCGCAGCGCGCTTTATGACCCGCTGAGTTATCACTATGGCAGTGTGTGGCCCCTCTTTACCGGATGGGCGGCTATGGCCGAGTACTCTTATCGCCGACCCCATGCCGGTTTTGCTTTGCTGATGTCAAATGCATATTTGACCTACGATGATGCGCTGGGGTATATCACGGAACTGCTCTCCGGAGATCGTTACAAATCATTCGGTCGAAGCTCGCATCATCAGATCTGGTCAAGCGCGATGCTCATCAGCCCGCTGGTGCGCGGCCTCCTCGGACTTGACGGGGACATAGCGAGCAATCGGCTCAACTTCGCTCCTCAATTGCCTGCCGATTGGGATAGCGTTGAGATACGCAGTTACCGCCTGGGGAAGGGGCTGTTCGATTTCAAGCTCAGCAGGCAAGAAGGCAAGATGATCTTTGATATTGTTCGTCGAGATGGGCGTGAGCCGCTTGAACTGGCGCTGGCCCCTTCGTTCCCCCTTGATGCCAAGATACTTGAAGTGATCCACAATGGAAAGCCGACGCAGTTTCGCATTCAATCAGGGCGAGAAGATCAACAGTGTGTAATTATGCTCTCTCCCGTTGATAACCATGCGGTTGAGATACGCTACGCGCCTGGCATAGAAGTCTCTGCGCCTACATCTGCTCCGGTAGTGGGAGAGCGGACGCGCGGGTTGAAGATATTGAGCACAGAACTGAAGGGCAATAGGTACTCGATCAATGTCGAGGGGTTGAGCGGCGAAAGCTATGAATTGCGTGTGTATACTTCACGCTCTATTGCGCGGGTTGATAATGCAACGTTGAGCGGCAAGCGAGGAAAAGCTCAGATAATTCAGTTTGCTGTGCCGGCGACAAAGCCCAGCACTTACATCAGACGCACTATTACAGTTGAGCTTGGGAAATAACAGAAGTTTGTGAAGACTTAAATCGGGATATCTTTTATACGATTTAGCTATTCATCACTAAACAATGTCTTCATTGAGATCAGCATCTGCCTGGAAGCGTATCTTCATCAACGTGTGCTCTCACGTTCCCGCTTTGCTTCGGTAAGGGGTTTATACAGTTCAGGGTTTGCCTCACGCATCTGTGTGCGTCGCACATCGGCCTGAGCTTCAAACTCACGATCTGACTGCTGAAGGTAATCATCGATCTCTTTTTCATTAGCAAGGTAAAATGTAATGGCGCCGTAAATCTCCTCTAGCGTCAACAGAGGAAAAGATCGTTTGATCGTCTCCGGCGCCATGCCGCTGTTCAGTTGGTCTGTTCGGGCGCGAGAGCGCCCTCAAAACCTCTCTTTCTACTGTTTTGAGGGCGCTGCTGAGCGCATTAACATGTTTTACGCAGAACACGCTCCTCAAAACCTCTTTTTCTACTGTTTTGAGGGCGCTGAGCGCCCGAACTAACTCGTTGCGTAATTACTACGGGCGGCGCTAAGAGCTTTCTCCTATTGGAATGGTAATGGAGATCCCAATCACTTTGTCATCACAGCGGTAGAAATTTGCCTGTGATCTGCTAACATGACCGTTGCGATCTGCAAACACTCTCCCGAGTAATCTCGTAGGTCTTCGTCTTCCCCGGTGCTAGAATCATTAAGAGTAGACTACGAAGATCGCAAAGAGATTGCGGAAGAACAATCGAACCGGAAGGCGTGAGCTGCGGCAAGCGAGGAGCGCTCCCCTTGAAATCCGGTTGAGCAACTGCCTCGCAGCTAGAAAAAGGAGGAAGTTATGTCCGTCTCCGCTAGACTGAGAGAGTATCTCGATCAAAACAACGTCAAGTATGTCTCTATCGCCCACTCAAAAGCGTACACTGCGCAAGAAGTCGCGCAGAGTATGCACGTAAAGGGAAAGGAGATTGCCAAGACGGTCATCTTGAAAGTCGATGACAAACCGGTAATGGCCGTCTTGCCTGCTTCCCACAAAGTCAATATCGACGCTCTGTGTCGCAACATCGGCGGGCGCGAAGCCCGTCTGGCTACTGAAGATGAATTCAGAGACCTCTTCAATGACTGCGAAATAGGTGCAATGCCGCCTTTTGGAAATCTCTACGGGCTGCCGGTCTATATGTCTGAGGCGCTCCAGGATGACGAAGAGATATTCTTCAATGCTGGCACACATACTGACGCAATCAAGATGAGGCTCAGCGATTACGTCAACCTCGTCAATCCTATTGTGGCCAGATTTGCTGAGCAGGCAGCCGGTCAAGCTGTCAGGTGAACGCTCAGCAATCAGCAATCTACAAGAGAGTTGCGCCGCAGACACAGTTACGGCAGTGAATAATTTTCTATCTCTACGACACTGCATCTGTGGCGCCGTTTCTTTGGCCGGTAGAACCATGCAAGACGCCAGTCTGCCTTGCGGCAAGTTGAAATTAGATCTCCTGGAAGAGCTTCTATCTCGCTATAGCTCGCGCGATGACCGCGTGCGCGTGGGGGCCCAGATCGGCGAAGATGCGGCAGCTATTGATATGGGCAGCAGCTACCTGATTGCAAAGACCGATCCAATCACTTTCGTGACCGAGGATATCGGCTTCTATGCAGTGACGATCAACGCTAACGACATAGCTACTATGGGAGCAGCGCCGAAGTGGTTCCTTGTTACTTTGCTCCTGCCCGAAGGAAAGACAACGCCGGAGATGGTCGAGAGTATCTTCAGCCAGATTGCACAGGGTTGTCACAAATTCAATATCTCTCTTTGCGGCGGGCACACAGAGATTACCGGTGGAATTGATCGTCCGATTGTGATCGGGCAAATGCTGGGCGAAGTGGAAAAAGACAAGCTAGTAACCACATCAGGCGCCCGCATTGGCGATGTAGTGATTCTGACCAAAGGAATTGCTATTGAAGCTACTTCGATTTTAGCTCGGACAAAGCGTGAAGAGATTGCTCGCGAACGCTCGCCGGAATTTGCCGATCGCTGTGCCAATTTTCTCTATGCTCCCGGCATTAGCATAGTCAAAGAAGCGTTGTTGGCAGCTCAGACCGGTCTGGTCCATTCTATGCACGATCCGACCGAAGGCGGTCTGGCTACAGGCTTGCACGAGATGGCGCGCGCAGCCGGCGTGGGAATGAGAATATGGCGAGATAAAATACCCGTCCTGCCCGAAGCAGATATTCTGTGCAATCGCTACCATCTGGATATTCTCGGCGTCATAGCATCGGGGGCGCTTCTAATCTGCGCGGCATCGCCCGATGCGGAAAAGATAATCTCTCGGTTGAAATCGGAAGGGGTAGAGGCAAGTATCATCGGCTCAGTTACTCATCAATCAGATGGGATAAAGATATACGAGGACGGTAAGTGGCGTGACCTTCCTTCTTTTGAACGAGACGAGATAACAAAGATATTCCAGCAGCCAGAGACCAGCTAATTCGACATCGGATCAGGCTCGACGTGAATCGTTATATTGCACTGACCGAGCTTCTGCGCCAGCCTCCGTTCGACTTCTTCTGTGATCTGGTGGGCTACTTCACTATTCGGATGCTTAATTACCAGATGCATCTCAATAAAGATATTTCCCGGCTGACCGCGCGAGCGGATGTTATGGCAAGAGTGCACTCCCGGAGTTGCATTGACTATTGCTTCTATCACTTCTGGCTCGACTGGCGCAGCATCTACAAGCACAGGCACTGTGCGCTTGAAAATCTGGTAGCCACTATAGGCAATAACCCCAGCTACAATCAGCGCGACAACGGCATCGGCCCAGACAAGCCCCAGGCTGACCAGCCCCAGACTCGCTAGCACCGATAGACTCACAAATATATCGCTTTTAGTATGCAAAGCATCAGCAATAAGAAATTGGCTCTTGAGCTCTCTGCCGCATCTGGTTTCATAGTAGACAACAAAGCAGTTGACCAGTACTGTGATTACCATGACCCAGAAAGTCAATCGGGAAATCTCCGGCAAGTTCGCTGCAAGATTGCCGAGCCTCTTTATTGCGCTCACCAGAAGTTCAAAGCAGGTGATGAATAGAAATCCGGCTATTGAGAAAGCCGCCCGCAGTCTCGAACTTGCCATGGCCGTAAGGATGCTCGCGATCAGGAGCAGCGGCAGCCATTCGCACAATCACCAGCCCAACAATGTTATTGAGCGAGTCTACAGATGAGTGCAGAGCATCGCTCATTACCGCGAGCGAATTTGCTATCCAGCCAGCAACAGCTTTGCCAATGACGACAGAAAGATTCAAGACCAGGATGGCAAAAAGAACTCGTCTGACTTCCTTCGTGTAGTTATCCATTTGCGTTAGGCTGGCAACCATGACATCAATCAATTTACACCTGACAAGGATAAAATTCACCCGATAAAATCATGCGCCGCCCCCGCTCGATCAAGTTAGATATTGTACAGTGTCTGTATCACCCAAGTACGAATTCGCCTGAAAGTTCCCCAGAATTGAGCAATATTGCGCAATTCTCCTGAGACAGATCCAGGATTGTAGCTTGATATGATCTGCTCACATCCCTCAAAAATAGCTGGATAACGGATGCTACAGTAGAACAACCTGTCAGGTTGTTCATAGTTAGGCAAACTCACATCCCTCAAAAATAGCTGGATAATGAATGCTACAGCGGATCAAAGCGGCTAAAACTCTTCACTGATCTATGCCAGGCAGTCTCTCCACACAGGTGGCACTGGTATTGCGTTACCGATCTTCAGGCACTGGCTTTCCACAAGGGTGGGTTAAGAGTTTACTTGCGCTCGATGGATACGGATAGACGCTTGGAAGCGCCTGTTTTGACAAGGTAAATAGTAGCAAAAGGATTTACAGGATGAAGATTTTGCTTGCCATTGATGACTCAAGATATTCGCGAATTGCCCTTTGTAGGGTGGTACAGCGCCACTGGCCATTTGGCACGGAGATAAAGATCCTGACTATTATCAAACCAAAAGAGATTATCCCCAGACACTCTTATGCCAGTGGCAATGATTGTCAGCCATTCTATGAGATTGAATTGAAAAGAGCGAGAGAGATTGTCGATAGAGCGGCGCTTGAATTTAAAAGGAAGCCGGTGATGGTCTGGACAGACGTGGTTGTCGGATCGGCTGAAGACGAGATATTCAAAGCGGTGCAAGACTGGGAACCGGATCTGTTAGTGGTTGGTTTGCGCAGTCTAAAAGGATTGATCAGTTTAATGCTCGAAAGCATATCCGATAAAGTAGCTGGCTTCATGCCCGGCTCAATAGAGATATTCAAAGATACTGCTGAAGCGCAGTGAACTGCAGATTGAAACCACTTTCCTGCCGACGGCGCCCTTTGACCTGCAATGATTCATATATGATCTGCTGTTGGTTGAGCAGACGCGCCGATAAACTCACGATAGGGGGCAAAAATTTCGTCGAGGCCCCCTTTAATCCACTCACTCGCAATTTTTTTGCTGAAATAGGCGCCCATTGAATTGGATTTGAATTGACAACAAAACGGCTCATTGTTATTGTAACAAAAGTTGGATCGAATGCGTTGAAAAGCTTCCCCGAAGCAATATTGAAGTTATTTTTACGCCGACTTTTGATCGTTTTATGTTGAGATGGGGGCACTGTGCTGTTGTTATTTTGCCGGCTTTGATTATGTCGGGAGCCGTTTCAGCTCAGTTCTCGCTCTATGACAATTACCATCAGCAGGGCGAAGACGTAATCAAACTGGCGACGCGCCTGGTCTCTGTCCCCGTCACAGTTTTAGACAAGAGAAAGCAGTATGTCACAGGTTTGAAGGCTGAAGACTTCCTGGTCTTTGAAGATGGAAAGCGGCAAGAGATAGCATTCTTCTCTACTGAGCTTCAGCCGGTTGTCTCTCGACCGATGGCTATAGTCTTTGCGCTCGATTCTTCAGGCAGCGCGGCTTTGACCATACGCCAACAGCGAGCAGCGGCGACTGCTCTGCTCAGCCAGCTCAGTGACGATCAATTGATCGCGGTTGTGCGCTTCAGCAGCAGGCCGCAGATGCTAATCTCTTTCAGCAAAGAGAAAGAAAGAATCGCCGACGCTTTCTCCGGTCACACGCAGGTAGGCGGCTCAACTGCTATCTTTGATGCTGCGCTCTTCTCAATTGAAATGTTCAAATCAATAACAGACGAAGAAGCGCGGCAGCGGCGCAAGGTGGTTATATTGATCTCTGATGGGCTCGATACGGCTAGCCAGCATAGCTACGTAGATGTTGTCAATAAAGCTCTATCAGAAGATGTGAGCATATACGTTGCCTACTTGCCGCTCTACGTGCCCGGGAACAATGGCCGTCTGGAGCCACGGCCCACAACTCAGGGCTTTGATCGAATAGCCAAAGAGACAGGAGGTCAGCTTTTCCAAGTAGGCGATGTGCAGACTGCGCTCAATCCAAGCGCAAGTATAGATCTCAAGCCGGTCTTCGACGCGATAATTAACGAACTGCGCAGTCAATACTACATCGGCTACTATCCATCAAACCCGGATTTCAACGGCAAGTTTCGCCAGGTGCAGGTTCAAACTAGGCAAAGCGGTCTGAAGCTCCACCTGCACAAGCGCGGATACTATGCAGTGAAAGAAGGCACTGGAGACAGGACTCAAAAGTAATTCACGAGTCTCTCAAAGGAGCAGTTTGCTTGAGGAGAATTTCCCGCGCGCTTATCAGCGTTTCCGACAAGACGGGAGTAGTTGACCTGGCAAGGGCCCTAGCTAACTTTGGAGTTGAAATCCTCTCGACAGGCGCAACTGCGCGCGCATTGATGGGAGCCGGTGTCGCTGTCCGCGAAGTTTCAGATTTCACCGGATTCCCAGAAATCTTAGGCGGGCGCGTTAAGACGCTTCATCCTCTCATTCACGGCGGTATTCTCGTTATTCGTGATAACCGTGAACATCAGGAGCAGGCTCGACAACACAATATCTCTTATATTGACCTGGTGGTAGTCAATCTCTATCCGTTTCGCCAGACTGTTGCCAGCCCCGGCGTGACTGCTGAAGATGCGATAGAGAACATCGACATAGGCGGGCCGGCAATGATTCGATCAGCGGCAAAGAACTTCAACGATGTTGCTGTTGTTGTCGATCCGGCGGATTACCCCGACATCATTGAAGAACTCAATCGAAATGGCGGGGCCATCAGCGCCGAGACGCGCTTCCGGCTGGCTCAACGCGCATTTCAGCATACTGCCGGTTACGACCTGGCGATCTCTGAGTTCCTGGTCAATCGAATGAAGAGAGAAGGCGAGCGCCTGATCATACGGCCCGAAGAGGATATGCCTGCGCGATTGTCTTACCTGCTCACCAAAGCGCAAGACCTGAGATATGGCGAAAACCCGCATCAGCGCGCTGCGCTTTACCTGAGCGATAAAGATGACAGCGGGGTTGCCACTGCTGAGAAGCTGCAGGGTAAAGAGCTTTCATACAATAATCTCGTTGATCTGGACGCAGCCTGGGCGCTCGTCCGTGAACTTAGTGAAACTGCCTGCGCAATCATAAAACATACTAATCCCTGCGGCGCAGCAACTGCTCAAAGCGCGCTTGAAGCCTACCAGAAAGCCCTGGCTACCGATCCCGTCTCTGCCTTTGGAGGCATAATTGCCTTCAACAGCAGAGTTGACGAATCGGCAGCGCAAGCGATAGCCGAAATCTTCACCGAAGCGATCATTGCTCCTGATTTCACCGATGGGGCACTGAGCGTCTTTTCTCGCAAGAAGAACCTTCGGCTACTCAGGGCAAGCTTGCCGGAGGGAGCGGGGAAAGCGTTGGATATTAAGCGCATCAGTGGGGGCATCCTTATTCAAGATAGGGATCTTCTGCGCCTCGACCGTTCCCAACTGAAGGTGGTTACCAGGCGAGAGCCGAGTGAAGAAGAGATACGCGCCCTGCTCTTTGCCTGGACTGTCTGCAAGCACGTCAAGTCAAACGCTATCGTGTACGCGCGTGAAGGACAGTTAGTAGGCGTAGGCGCGGGCCAGATGAGCCGTGTAGATTCAGTCAAGATAGGCGCAATGAAGGCCCGGCTTGCTCTGAAGGGAACGGTTCTAGCTTCAGACGCTTTCTTCCCCTTCCGCGATGGGCTAGATGAAGCGGCCAAACACGGCATCACGGCTGTAATTCAACCTGGAGGCTCCGTGCGTGATGAAGAGGTAATTGCTGCCGCCGATGAGCATGGATTAGCTATGGTCTTTACCAATGTTCGACACTTCAAACACTAAAAAAGAAAGGAGAATGATTGCTATGGCAGAAGAAGAAGGAAAGGTAACACAAGGAGCAGGTCCAGGAGCAGGCGAAGCAATAGGCGGAGCCGGAGAAGGGGCAGCAGGCGAAGCGCCTGGCAGCGCAGAAGCAGCTGCGCCAGCGCCACCGCCGCCAGCCCCTAAGAAGGCGGCTGCCAAGAAGCCCGCTGCTAAAAAGCCCGCTGCCAAGAAAGCGGCGGCTAAGAAGGCAGCAGCTAAAAAGCCCGCTGCCAAGAAGCCCGCTGCTAAAAAGCCCGCTGCTAAGAAGGCGGCTGCCAAAAAGGGCGCGGCTAAAAAGGGCGCTGCCAAAAAGCCGGCTGCCAAAAAGGGCGCGGCTAAAAAGGGCGGCAGCAAGAAGAAATAACTTGATGCAACAAGCAGAAATTCTCGCGCGTAAGACTATCCGAGAATTTAACCGACAAGTCGGTTCAACAATTCAGTAGGGGTGAGGCAGTATGCTTACTCATCTTTTTGAAGTGCGCCGGTAGCGAGAAGTATCTGGCGCCAGCGCACGAATAAGAGTAGCATATCCCTTTCCCCTTTTTGATTCTATACCTGGCGCGGCTGCATAAGGGAATTTTCTCCTTGCTGCTGCACACAGCAAGGAACAGGGGGAAAAAGTCTCATCTACGGCCGCGCACAGTATAATTCGACCGGCGTTCAATATCCGTCGTTTAATCTTCAACGCAGAACGTAGAACTTATGACTGAAAGTAACAATGGCTCGGCGAACATTCGCTGTCGTTTCTGTGGACAGCTCAATAAAACATCGCCAACATTCGGCATTGAAAGCGCCCGCTGTGGGCGCTGCCGGTTGCCCTTGAGCGATGAGCCACATAAGAAATTCGCTCATCTGGATCCGAACAGTTATATCCACCCGCTCGATAGTCAGGCGCTGGCCGCGCTCAAGATGATCCCCGGCGTCGATTCGGTGCTCAAGAAGCTTCTCGAATATACTCACGAAGCCTACAGCAAAGTGCTATTCAACGCTAATAGCGTCAAAGTGAGCGAAAAGCAATGCCCTGACCTTGATGCCAAGCTGGATGTGGTCTGCTGTACGCTCGGCATTGCCAAGCCCGATCTCTACATCAGCGTAACCGATCCTTTTTTAGGCGGTGGGCTGGGATTCAACGCTTTTACAGGCGGAGTTGAAAAGCCTTTTATTGTGATCTTCGCTTCCTTGCTCGAGCGATTGTCGGACATGGAGGTGCTTGCAATGCTGGCCCACGAGGCCGGGCATATTCATGCCAGGCATCTGCTCTACAAAGTGGCTGCTGAGATAATCGCTTTTCTGACGCGCTACGCTCTACTGGCTTCGCCTATTACCGCCGGCATCTCTGCGCTCATCAGCCTCACCATTCAAAGCGCCCTGCTGAGCTGGTATCACAAAGCAGAGCTTAGTTGTGATCGGGCGGCGCTGCTGGTAGTTCAGGACCCCAATGTGGTCATCAGCACATTGATGAAGCTGGCAGGCGGGACACTGGCTTCAAAGGTCGATTACGAGCAGTTTGTCGAGCAGGCGCGAGCATTTAATAAGAACTATCAGGAGAAGATGCTCGACCGTTTCTGGACATTGATTGCCGCCGCCGGAATGTCTCATCCGTTTCCTGTCTGGCGAGTATCCGAGATACTGGAATGGGTTGATAAGGGCGATTATAAGAGGGTTCTGGAGAGCGAGCAATAATAGGCCTATGTGCTAAGATTTACCTGCGGTTTTTTGTATGACTACACAGGTTCAAATAATGACCGCTGAAGACCTATGATCATCGCCATAGTGGGTGCAGGCCCGGCCGGGGCCTTCCTGGCAGAGATACTTTCTAAACGCGGCTTTGATTGCCTTCTTTTCGATCCACGGGGCGTCTGGGAAAAGCCCTGCGGCGGCGGCATCCCAGGACGGGCGCTGGAAAGATATAAATTTCTCCTCTCTGACGATACCCATCCAAAACAGATAATTAAGCGGATAACTCTATTCTCACTTAAAAAGGCTTGCCTCAGCCTAGAGCTTGACCGACCTTTCTGCATCTACGCGCGAAAGGACCTCAATCGCCTGCTGATTGAGCGAGCAGCGCAAGCGGGCGCCAGGCTGGTAAAACAGAAGGTTGTTGATGTCGGTCGCAACGGCGCATGGCGCATCACAACAAGCGATGGCAAGGATTCAACTGCCGACATTCTCATCGGCGCAGATGGAGCAAACAGCATAGTAAGGCAAAAATTGCTCGGCCCTATCCCGGCCGGCGATTTTGCCGTCACGCTGGGATACAACGTCCCCGGTGATGGCGGGCACGAGGTCTTGATTCAATTCCTGGAAGATTTCAGTGGTTATCTCTGGGCTTTCCCTCGAATCGATCACATCAATTTTGGCGTCGTCAATAAAGTAGGCGAAACCGCTTCGGTGGATCTCAGGCGAATGATCAATGATTTTATCTCTGAGTACTGCCAGCGCACCGGCGTCGATCTTCAGATGGATAAGGCTCAATTCTACGGCGCCAAAGTGCCGATGCTGGGAGCAAGGTCCTGGCGCTCGCTCAAAGCCTGTGGTGACGATTGGGCGCTGGTCGGCGATGCGGCAGGTTTTGTCGATCCGCTAACGAGCGAGGGGATCTATTTCGCTATGCGCTCGGCTGAGATTCTGGCAGACGCGATTATCTCAGGCGAGATCACATCATTTCAGCGGCGCTGGAAGAAGGATTTTGGCCGCGAGTTCAAATGGGGCTCGCTGTGGATGAACTATTTCTATCACGGGTCCCTGTTAGGTAGATCAATAATTGACTGGATGATCAAGCTCTCTAATAGTCATCGAGGGTTTCGCAGCGTGGCTGCCAATGTGCTGGCCGGCAATCAAAACTATTCAACTCTCGGATTGGACTTGCTGCTGAGGTTGCCTTTCAAGTGATGTTCTCCTCAACCTAAAGGCGGGGACTTCTCGCGCAAAGGTTGATAAAAGAGTTGACACAGTTATCTCTATGCCTGTATATCTTTACTCGAAGATTATCAGCTTGATTGGCTCCTTAGAAAATACCCTGGGAGCGCCTCTCATCCCTGCCTGCTTAGGTTGCACTACCTGGCAAGTAAACAGGCAAGGAAACTAGTGCCCCCAGAATTTTCATTATTTCTGGGCGTCGCTCAAGCGACATGAAAGACTCCTCTGAAAGTATATATGAAAGTATATAGCCAGGCGTTCAGGCTGTTGATAGCGTGTGCGCCATCAGCAAAGCTATCAGGTTGTTGTGCACCCTTGTGTGCTTTCATTGTTTCTGGGAGTCGCTCGTTGCCGGATGACTCTCTGGCATTATATTTAGTTAAAATCACAGCTAAAGGGGAAAAGATCAGATGCAGAATCCACCGCCCTATCCGCCGAATTATCCGCCGCCTCAACCACCCAATCAGGGGACCTTCGGACTTGCTCCCAATGTCGCCAGCTTGATCTGTTATATTCCATGCTGCATTGGGCTGATAGCTTCGATTGTTTTTATCATCACTGAGAAATACAATCGACTGGTCCGCTTTCACGCTATGCAGTCGATTATTTTTCATGCAGCGCTCATTGGGCTTGGAATTGTAATAAACATCGTCAGCATTGTAGTCAGTCAAGTCTCGGGCGCTCTGGGCGCGTTAGTAGGCTTATTCTCCTGGATAATCGGCTTGATTACTTTAGCAGTTTCGATTCTCTTAATGATCAAAGCCAATGCCGGCGAGATGTACAAACTGCCCACGATTGGAGATATGGCTGAGAGGTATAGCCAGCCTGCTGGGCCGGGGTACTGATTAGCACAGCAGGGGATAGTAGCTTACAATCTGCTCAGATTAGAGATCAGCTCTTCTACGGAGATCAACACATCCTGGGCCATACGAGGTAAGTTGTTGATCGAATCATAGTAATCTGCCTTCTTCCTGTCGCCCTGCAAACGATTCATCTCTACTCCTATTTGTCGACGCGACGGATCGTCGCTTCTCTGCAATTCATCTATAACTTCTCGATGGGAGCCGAACCCTTCAGGCAGCCTATCAGGGAACACTACTTTCTGAGCCTTGTGAAATGCTGCATAGTAAGCCCGGCTGACTGCGGAACGCAATTTGGCTTCTTCACTTGAATGAGCACTCTTATCTCCAGCAAGCTGCTTTGCCAATTTCAAATACTCTATCCAATCAAAAGTTATTGGTACTCCAGGCTGATGCCTAGCTTCCCTTGAGCTCTCTCCAACGAATGTAACCACCGGTCATGATCAAATGATCTAAGTTTTAGTCTAGCTTCAATTGGGGTTAGATCTGTAGAAATATATAGAAACAACTGATCTTCATCTATTCCTTCAGGATCAGACATTACCTCGAGGAATAGCTGCGACTCCGGAAAGTAACCCCTGATCTTATCGCGCGCCTCTGATAACAAAGAGATAAGAATAAGGATAGGTATTAATGAATCGTTCTACCTCCGGTCTATTCCTTGAGACAAACAATTGAATAACTGATTCGACATCAGGCGGCGCAGGATCGACTGGCACGGGTCCATTTGAGCAAGCATCAACCTGGCTTAACGGGCCATTTAATTTCAAATCATCCCTTGATGGATCAGCCAGTCTGTTCGGGCGAGGGGAGCGCCCCGAATTATTCGCTGCGTATTTATGGCGCACAGCATTAAGATTAACCCTAAGCTAAAATCTTGCGCAACAGTAGGACCAGATAAAACGATATAGCAGCAATCAAGGCTGAAAAGGGAATGGTTAAAATCCATGCCCAGACAATGCGATTGGCTACTCCCCACTTCACAGCCGAAAGTCTTATTGTCGATCCAACTCCAACAATTGCGCCGGTAATTGTATGAGTGGTGCTGACAGGTATCCCGCTCAATGAAGAGTAGATGATAGTAGCCGCCCCGGCAGTCTCGGCGCAGAATCCTCCCACCGGTTTGAGCTTGGTAATCTTAGACCCCATCGTGTGAACTATACGCCAGCCCCCGGAAAGAGTGCCAAGCGCGATGGCGGCATGGCACAGCAGCACAAGCCAGAACGGAATGAATAGTTTATTATCAGGGGCAGTCACCAGATGTCGGTAGGCAGGCGCGGTGAAGAGCAATCCGGCAATTATGCCCATCGTCTTCTGCGCATCATTGGTGCCGTGTCCCAGACTGTAAGCAGCGGCGGAAAGTAATTGCAGTTTGCGGAAGTATTTATCTACTCTGGTTGGAGCATAGTTCCTGAAGATCCAAAAGACAATAACCATTAAGATAAATCCCAGGGCCATTCCCATCAGCGGCGCAAGCACGATGAAGAGAAGTGTTTTGGTCCAACCCGAGACTATGATAACTTTGAATCCGCCGTTGACTACCGCTGCGCCAGCATAGCCTCCTATCAACGCATGGGAAGAGCTGGTCGGCAGGCCATAATACCAGGTGATAAGGTCCCAGATAATAGCTCCTACGAGCCCGCTCAGGATGACATAGTTATCAACGAAGGTCAAATCTATCATGCCACTGCCAATAGTCTTGGCCACGTAGGTGCCGAATCCGAATGCGGCGGCGAAATTGAAGAAGGCGGCCCAGATAACAGCTCGCCCTGGCGTAAGCACCCTGGTTGAGACGACCGTGGCAATTGAATTGGCTGCGTCATGAAAACCGTTGATGAAATCGAATACTAAAGCAATGAGGATAATGAAGACCAGAAATAGTAGCTCCAGGCTCATCTTTGATGGGCAACAATAGCTCTGTTGCGATCCTCCTTCTAGGCGTTCTTGAGAACAACTGCCTCAAGAATGTTGGCTATATCTTCGCACTTGTCTATTCCCTTTTCCAAAGAAGTTTCATAGAGCTCTTTCCACTTGAGCACGGTTAGCGCATCTCGCTCTTCGTGGAAGAGTCGCCCGATAGCTTCGTGATAGAGGGAATCGCCCTCATTCTCCAGCCGGTGAATCTCTATGCAGTAGTCCATAATGCTCTCCTTGCTGCCGAGCATAGAGACGGCCTTGCCGACTTGCGCCACTGCCTGGGTTAGAACACTTGAGAGCCGCCGTGCTGCTTCTGTCGAATGCTCTACTCGGTACATCACTGTGCGATTGGCGACATCATCGATTATATCCATCACATCGTCGAGCCTGCTTGACAGCAGGTAAACATCTTCTCGATCAATCGGGGTTATAAACGTCTGGTTGAGCTTGCGCACGATATTATGAGTAAACTCATCGCATTCGTGCTCCAGCGTCTTGATCCGTTTGGCATGGTCTGCCTTTCGCTCAAAATCATCGAAGAGCTTCGACAGCAACAACGCTCCATCATAGATGCGATTTGCCATCTGGTTGAAGAGATCAAAGTAATTCTCATTTTTAGGAATCAAACGAAACATATAATTCCTCCCATTAGAATATGGCTGTCAAATCCGGATGAAAGACGGGGCGATCAATAAGGCTCGCAATATATATTATCAAGAGAACTATTTCAACTTGAGTTAACGATTTCTTCGCGCTTCCTTCTGCTGGGGGTCGGCCACCTGTTGAATTGAAAGCTTTTTTCCTGTGCTCCGCTGCAACTGCTCCAGGCAATGGCGAGCCTCTTCAATTGTCTCGTAAGGCTCACTGACTGGGATCGCTTCGTACCCCCGCAGCTCAATAACTCGGTAACGATACTTGGCCATCAGCTAAATTCTCCTTTTAGCCATCCCCTCAGAAAATCCCGGGAGCGCCGCGACCCAAAGGGTGCCCCGCCTTGCCTGCTTGGGTTGCACTACCTGGCAAGGCAGGCCTCTCAAGGAAACTAGTGCCCCCAGGCTTTTCATTATTTCTGGTTGTCGCTCAAGCGACATGAAAGACCCCTCGGAAAATGTACAGTAAGGCGGTTAGGTTGTTGATAGGTCGCGCACTATCAGCAACCTAACAGGTTGCTGTACATCGCATCTTCATTATTTCTCTCGCGTCGTCGCTGACGACCTGAAAGACCCCTCGGAAAATGTACAGTAAGGCGATTAGGTTGTTGATAGGTCGCGCACTATCAGCAACCTAACAGGTTGCTGTACATCGCATCTTCATTATTTCTCTCGCGTCGTCGCTGACGACCTGAAAGACCCCTCGGAAAATGTACAGTAAGGCGGTTAGGTTGTTGATAGGTCGCGCACTATCAGCAACCTAACAGGTTGCTGTACATCGCATCTTCATTATTTCTCTCGCGTCGTCGCTGACGACCT
>Ga0209172_10004277_pt1 | contig 19625 bp, 17 predicted proteins | sample LarsenN4metaG_FD_184113 | JGI IMG/M metagenome (GOLD analysis project Ga0209172, IMG submission 184113) | Hot spring sediment bacterial and archeal communities from British Columbia, Canada, to study Microbial Dark Matter (Phase II) - Larsen... ... | reverse complement strand
CTGGCAATAGTCTCGGCCACGGGAAGGCCGAGCAGAGCGGCAAGCTTCCGGGAGTCGATGGTGATGCCCTTGCGGCGCGCCTCGTCCATCATGTTCAAGCAGACCACCACAGGGAGGCCCAGCTCGCGAAGCTCGAGAGTCAGCTCGAGACTGCGGCTGAGCAGCGAAGCGTCGAGCACGTTGATGATCACCTCTGCGCCGCGCTCCAGCAGAAGCTTCTTGGCCGCTCGCTCCGCGGGGCTGCTGGCGGTCAACGAGTAGATGCCCGGCACATCCACCAGCTCAATCGTGCTGCCGTTGACGCGCACCAGGCTGCGGGCCAATTGCACAGTTGTGCCGGGGAAATTGGCGGTAGCCGAGCGGTAACCGGCTACGGCGTTGAACAGGGTGCTTTTGCCGCAGTTCGGCTGGCCGATGAGGACGACTTTCACGGACGCAGCCTGACTTGTACGAGGCGCGCGAGACTGCGCCCCACGGCCACCGTGCCCCCACAGGCTTCCACGAGCACTGGCCCGCCCAGCGGTGCGGCACCCCTCACGGTGAGGACGGTTCCCACAGAAATGCCCAGTTGGGCCAGACGGCGGGCACAATCCTGGCAATCCGGCACCCCGAGCACTTCCGCGTGGCAGGAGCACGGCGCGCAGTCCAGCGAACAGATGCGCCGCGTTGGCGAGGGCTTCCGGTGCCGAGTGACTTTGGCTGTCCCGGGCATGGTGGCGCCCATCCGCTTTTCTCAGATGCAACTGGTTTGCCAGTAGAAGTGCACCGGACCGGGCGTAACCACTTGCCTTTCAGAGGATTGCTCCCCCAGCGGAAACTGGGTCGCCGAAACCGCAGCTAACTGCGGCAAACCACTCAGGGCAAGCCCGAAGAACTCTGCGCCGGATGCCCTACGACCGGACCCCTCAGCCAGCCACGTTGGCAGCGACCGCCTGGCGGTTTTCGGCGGGGGTGGCGAGAAGGCCGCGAAAGTAGTCCGCGTAGGGTGCGGAGCGATACACGAGGCAGAAGTAGCAGTCGCGCGCGTCGGCGCCGGGACAGGTCGCGCGATTCACCCAGCAAGGCTGCTCCGGCTCCAGGATGACGGGGCAATCCTGCTGTCGGTCGTACGGGCAGTTGCGCAACTGCCAGCAGGGGAGCAGCGCCAACAGCCGTCGGATTTCCGCCAAGTGCAGGCGCGCCTCGCGCACCAGCCGCAGCAGCATGCCGATCCAGAGGAAGTCATGCTCGGTGAAGTAGCGCGTGCCGCGGGGGACTTCAGCGGGATGAGCAGGCCCCGGCGCTCGTACAGCCGGAGCAGATCCACGGAGATCAGGAAGCGGCGGGCCACACTGCCGATCTTGATGGCCCCGTTCGGCAGGCGCTTATCCTTGCGCTTGATGGCCACCCGCATGGTGCCTCCAAGCTCCGAGGCCCAGCTCCGCCCAGCCTCGGGGCACAGCGGAGGGCGCACGTTGCATGCCGAACGGCCATAGTTGTAATTGCTTGAGAAGGCACAAATTGACCGCTGCCTGGGAGACTCCCCGCGCAGCGGTTGCGTCCTGCGACGCACTGCCCGCGCCACTCGCGCCAGCGCACTCAGTGGCCTGCAGGGCCGCAACCGACTGCGCTCCTTGCCCTTTTCGTGGAGAGGGCCAAGCCGTCCTAAACGGCCATGACCGGCTCTGGCGTGGGCTGCGGAGAAGCCCGGCGCCCGGCTTCCTCCTCCTGCGCGTCCACCACGGCCAGGGCCGCAATGTTGACGATTTCCTCGACTTCAGCGTGTCGCTGAAGCACGTGCACGGGCTTGCTCATGCCCATCAGGATGGGCCCCACGGTCTGCGCCCCGCCCAGCCGCATCAGCAGCTTGTAAGCGATGTTGGCCGAAGTCAGGTCCGGGAAGATCAGCACATTGGCCCCGCCGCGCAGCTCGGAGAACGGATAGGTCTGTTCGATGATTTCCGGCACGACAGCCGTGTCGGCTTGCATTTCGCCGTCCACCATCAGCGTGGGGTCCGCCTGCTTCACCAGCTCCACGGCGCGACGCATCTTTTCCGCCAGGGGGTGCCTCACGCTGCCGAAGTTGGAGAACGAGAGCATGGCCACGCGCGGAGTGACTTCGAAACGCCGCGCCGTCTGAGCGACGGACAGGGCAATCTCGGCCAAGTCCTCCGGACTCGACTCGATGTTCACCGCGCAGTCGGCCAGGAAGTACAGGTCGCCATCGCGGGTAATCAGCGCGTAGCAGGCCGAGACCTTGTGAAGGTCCCCGCGCACCTTGATGACCTGCAGGGCCGGGCGGATGGTGTCCGGATAGTGTTGGGAGACCCCGCTGACCAGCGCGTCGGCGTCGCCCTGGTGCACCATCATCGAGCCGAACAGGTTGCGGTTGCGCAGCAGCTCGCCCGCCTCGGACAGCGTGACGCCGCGGCGCCTGCGCAGCCGGTAGAGCTCCTCCGCGTAGTGCGCGCGCTGCGGAGCATCCTCCGGGTTCACGATGTCCATCCCCTCCACAGGCACCCCCAAGTCGTCGGCGCGCAGCCGGATCTGCTGCGGGTTGCCGAGCAGAATCGGCCGGGCGATCTTCTCGTCCACCAGGATGTGGCAAGCGCGCAGGATTTTGTCGTTATCGCCCTCGGGGAAGACCACGCGCTTGGGCTGCTTCTGGGCCTTGTGGATGATCATGCGCGTGACCTCGCGGGCCTTGCCGAGCCGCCGCTCGAGCTGCTCGCGGTACTCGTCGAGATCCACTCGCTGCTGGGCCACGCCGGTTTCCATGGCCGCCCGCGCCACAGCCCAGGCTTCCCAGACCAGCACGCGGGGGTCGAAGGGCTTGGGGATGATGTAGGTAGGTCCGAAACGCAGCCGATCTACGCCGTAGGCCCGGCAGACCGAGTCCGGCACGTCCTGCTTGGTGAGCTCGGCCAGGGCCCGCGTCGCCGCCAGCTTCATCTCTTCATTGATGGCCGTGGCGCGCACATCGAGCGCGCCGCGGAAGATGAACGGAAAGCCGAGCACGTTGTTCACCTGGTTGGGATAGTCGGAACGGCCGGTGGCCATAATCACGTCGTCGCGCGCGGCCAAAGCATCGTCGTAGGTGATCTCCGGGTCCGGGTTGGCCATGGCGAAGACGATGGGACGATCCGCCATCGTCCGCAGCATGGCCTGGGACATCGCTCCCTTGACGGAAAGCCCCACGAAGACGTCTGCGCCTTTCAGCGCCTCAGCCAGCGTGCGCGCCTTCGTCTCCTGGGCAAAGCGCGCCTTGTACGGATTCATGCCTTCTGTACGGCCCGCGTAAACCACCCCCTTGGTGTCCACGAGGATGATGTTCTCCCGCTTCACGCCCAACCGCACGTAGTGCTCGGCGCAGGCGATGCCGGAAGCACCCGCGCCGTTGAACACGACGCGCACCTTGCTGCTCTCCTTGCCCACCAGTTCCAAGGCGTTCAGCAGGGCGGCCCCGGAGATGATGGCTGTGCCGTGCTGATCGTCATGGAACACCGGGATCTTCATCGTGCGCTTCAGGGTTTCCTCGATGTAAAAGCACTCCGGCGCCTTGATGTCCTCCAGGTTGATGCCGCCGAAGGTCGGCTCGAGCAACTGGCAGACGCGGATCACTTCTTCCGGATCGGTTGAATCAATCTCCAGATCAAACACATCAATGTCTGCAAACCGCTTGAACAGCACCCCTTTTCCTTCCATGACCGGTTTGCCCGCCAGCGCCCCGATGTGGCCCAGCCCGAGCACGGCCGTGCCGTTGCTGACCACGGCGACAAGGTTGCCGCGCGCCGTGTAGCGAAAGGCGGCCAGCGGGTTCTGCTCGATTTCCAGACAGGGCTCGGCCACGCCGGGCGTGTAGGCCAGGCTCAGGTCGCGCTGCGTCCGGCACGGCTTGATAGGGGCGACCGCGATTTTTCCCGGCCGCGGCAAGGCGTGATAGTCGAGCGCCTCTTTCTTGCTGATAGCCATAAGAACCTCCCCGGGCGGGCCGGGCGCACACCACAACCCTGGATGCTTCCCTGTGCAAAGTAGCGGCACGTTGGCAACCATGCGCAATCTGGAGCGACGCTCTCGTTCCCCCTTGCTCGACAAACGCTTACAGTCAGGCCGCCTGCCGCTGCCCACCCCGCCCGGGGACACAAGGCGGCAAATCGCGCACGCTGCGCTATGCGGCACGCATGTTCTTTGTGTCCCGGCCTGCGGTCCTGCCAGGCATGCTGGCGCGGGAAACTCGCGTCAGCATGGCCGAAGCGCCCAGCGCAGAAGGCAGCGGGAAGCTGCAATCGTCAACAGTGCCGTTGCGAATTCCATCGGTCCGGACGGTCTGGCAGACGTGTTGAAACCGCAGTGGATATTGGCACCGCGCTTGCGCACCGCGTCCGGGGCCGTTGCGATTCGCATCGCCGGCCGGCTTCAGCGACGTTTGCAGGGATCGGCGTCTGGAAGCGGTGGGTCTTTGCAACCTGCTGGCAGCCAAGCAGATCCGGCGTTGCGTCGGCAGCGGAGCAGTTCACTGCGGCCACGGAATGGCAATTGCCCTTCTTCGTTGTGGCAATGGAAAGAGGGCCATCGCGAAGACGATGACCCGGGAGGTGGACCATGACCGTGCTGCTGATTCTCGCGATGTTCGCGCTGTTCATCGCCATCGAGTACTTCACCAGCCGGCAGCGCGAGGCCACAGTCGCGGCCAAGCCGGCAACGAAGCCGGCACGTCCGCGGCCGGAAATCGTCGCCGGGTTCCAACTGCCCGATCACCTTCTCTACCATCCAGGCCACACCTGGGCCGCGAGCGAGGGAGTGCAACTGGTCCGCGTCGGTCTGGACGACTTTGCGGCACGGCTGATCGGTTCGGTGCAGCGGTTCGAGCTGCCGGCGCGCGGAAAATGGATTCGCCAGGGGCAGAAGATCATTGCCGCGTACCGGGACGGGAGCAAGGCGGAAATCGTCTCGCCGATTGAAGGCATGGTCACCGACGTGAACGACGCAGTGCTGCGCGAGCCCGAGTTGGCGCGCCGGGACCCCTACGGCGAGGGCTGGTTGCTCACCGTGCAGTCGCCTGACGCCAAAGTGAACTTCCGCAACTTGCTGTTCGGGAACGTAGCGCGGCGGTGGATGGAAGAGGCGGCGATTCGCCTGCGGGGGCGCCTGCCTGGGTTGGCGGGCGCAGTGGCCCAGGACGGCGGCATCGCTGTAGCGAACCTGGCGGCTCAAATTCCCGAACAGACGTGGAAGGAACTGACCGAGGAGTTCTTCCTCACCTGACGGCCCCCCGGAACCCTTGGACGCGTGGGGCGGGGCCGTAACCGGCTCCGCTCCGGATTTTGTCCAATGGCCAACGGTCTGCGGCAAACCCACTCAGCGGTGCGTTGAAGTTCTCAGCAGGGCCATGACGGCCTGCTCGAAGACAGATAAGCTGGGTGCGGCCGTCCGTAACTGGCTGGTTCCACGTCGTTTAGCGTGACTCGAAGACCACAAGCCCGTCAATAATCTGGCACGACGATTGCCGCGACCAGCTTGGAAACGCCGCGCTGACTATCGAGAGCTGCCATGAGCAAAGCCCTGCTGTACGACGCCACGCTGTGCATCGGCTGCCGGCTCTGCGAGCAAGCCTGCGCCGAGCGGAACCGCCTGCCCTATAACGACACCATCGCCGCGGAACAGAAGCAGTCCGCCCACAAGCTCACCGTTGTCCTCGACCAGGGCGGGAAGTACATGCGTCGGCTGTGCATGAACTGCGAAGACCCCACGTGCGCCTCGGTGTGCCCGGTTGCAGCCCTCCGCAAGACAATCGCCGGCCCCGTGGTCTACGACGAAACCAGGTGCATCGGCTGCCGCTATTGCATGCTGGCCTGCCCCTTCGGCGTTCCCAAATACGAGTGGAACCAGACGCTGCCGCGCGTCCGCAAGTGTGACATGTGCGCCGACCGGCTGGCCGCCAACCAGCCAACTGCTTGCGCGGAGATCTGCCCAACGGGCGCTACGATCTGTGGCGAACGCGACGAGTTGTTGGCGGAAGCCCAGCGTCGCATCCGCGAAAACCCGGGGCAATACATCCCTCACGTTTACGGGCAGACGGAGGTAGGGGGCACCTTGGTGCTCTTGCTTTCGGGCGTGCCTTTCGAATCGTTCGGTTACCAGACGGATCTGCTGCCCGAACCGTTGCCCATGCTGACCTACCGCGTGTTGTCGCGCATCCCGGATCTGGTTGCCCTAGGCAGCGTCCTGTTGGGCGGCATCTGGTGGATCACGCACCGGCGCGCGGAAGTGGCGGCAGCCGAAGGCAGCGGGGAAACGTCGGGCGGGAAAACGAAGAGAGGCGTTCCATGAGACGACTCCTGACCAAGCTGACGTTCTGGAGGGGCCTGTTGGCGGTTGTGCTGGCCCTGGGCCTGTACGCGACGATTCTACGCTTTAGCCAGGGACTGGGCGCCTCCACGCATCTGAGCGATGACTTCCCGTGGGGGTTGTGGATCGGGTTTGACGTGCTCTGCGGGGTGATGCTGGCTGCCGGCGGGTTTACGCTGACCGCCGCCGTCCATCTGCTCAACCTGGAGCGCTTCCGGCCGATCATCCGCCCGACCGTGCTGACGGCGTTCCTGGGCTACGTGCTGGTGGTCGTGGCACTGCTGTACGACCTGGGGCGCAGCTACCGCATCTGGCACCCGCTGGTGATGTGGAATCCGCGGTCGGTGATGTTCGAAGTAGCCTGGTGCGTGATGCTGTATACCACCGTGCTGGCGCTCGAGTTTGCTCCGATCGTCTTCGAGCGGCTGCAACTGGAGCGCCCGCGGCGCATCCTGCGGTCCATCACCATCCCGCTGGTGATCCTGGGCGTCATCCTCTCCACCCTGCACCAGTCCTCACTGGGCAGCCTGTATCTGATCGTGCCCGAAAAGCTCCACCCGTTCTGGTATTCGCCGTTGCTGCCGATTTTCTTCTTTCTGTCGGCCATCGGCATCGGCCTGGCGATGACCATCTTCGAATCCTCGCTCAGCGCGAAGTACTTCCGGCGGCAGCTCGAACTGCCCCTGCTGCAGGATCTGGGACGTGTCCTGGCTGTCGTGCTGGCCGTTTACCTGGTGCTGCGGGTGCTGGACCTCTACCGGCGCGATGCGCTGCGGCTGCTGCGCACGCCGGGTTATGAAACCGGACTGTTCCTGCTGGAAGTCGTGATGGGCCTGCTCCTGCCGATGGCCCTTCTAGCCCACGCGCGCATCCGGGCCAGTGCCGGAGGGTTATACGCCGCCTCTGTGCTTGTGGTGCTGGGCTTCATCACCAATCGGCTGAACGTGAGCATCACGGGAATGGAAGCCTCCGCCGGGGTGACCTACTTCCCCAAGTGGACGGAACTGGCCATCACCGCCAGCATCATCGCCGCTGGCTTCGCGGCCTTCGGCCTGGCGGCTCGCTACCTGCCGATCTTCCCGGCCGGGGAGGCGCCGGCAGAGGCGGAAGTCAATCAGGCCGCTGAGCTCAGCCATGTCAGATGATTCCCCAAGGCGCGGCGGGTGGCACTGGCGCCGGTGGAAAAACAGCCTCGGCGTAAAGCTGGCGGCCTGGCTGGTGATCACGACGGCAGCGCTGTTTGCCCTGTTCGGCTACCTGAACCTGCGGCTGCAGCAGAAACAGGCGGAAGACCTGGTGCTCCGCAGCGCTGACCGCCTGAGCGACCTGATCCAGCGCAGCACCCGCTACCAGATGCTGCGCAACGACCGCGAGGCCCTGTACGAAACGCTGCACACCATCGGCCGCGAGCCGGGCATCCGCCGCATCCGCATCTTCAACGAAGAAGGGCGCATCAGCTTTTCCACGCACTCGCCCGAGGTGAACACCTACGTGGACAAGCAGGCCGAAGCCTGCTATCGCTGCCACTCCCAAGCTGAGCCCCTGACCCGGCTGGATCGCCCCGACCGCTTCCGCATCTTCACCGACGAGCGCGGCGAGCGCGTGCTGGGGCTGATCCGCCCGATCGAAAACGAGCCGGGCTGCTCGAACGCCGCCTGCCACGCCCACCCCCCTGAGCGGCGCATCCTCGGGGTGATTGATACGGACCTCTCCCTGGCCACCGTGGACGCCCAGCTCGCCGAGCACGAGCAGCAACTGGTGCGCTTCACCGCGGCCACCATGGTGCTGTTTTCCCTGGTCAGCCTCGTGTTTGTCTGGGTGGTTGTGCACAGGCCAATCCGCGAGCTGATCACCGGCACCACCCGCGTGGCCCGCGGCGACCTGGATCACCGCCTGCCCGTTCGCGCCGAGGACGAGCTGGGCGAGCTAGCTACTTCCTTCAACAAGATGACCGCGGACCTGGGGCAGGCCCGCCGGGAAATCACCGCTTGGGCGCACACCCTCGAGCAGCGCATCGAGCAGAAGACGCACGAGCTCAAGGCCGCCCAGGAACAGATGCTTCGCGCAGAGAAACTGGCCTCGGTCGGAAAGCTGGCCGCCGTCGTGGCTCATGAAATCAACAACCCCCTAGCCGGCATCCTGACCTACACTAAACTGCTGCGCAAATGGGAAGAGCGCGGCGAATGGACTGCCGAGCGCCGCGCGGAAGTGCGCGAGACCCTGCACCTGATCGAATCCGAAAGCCGCCGCTGCGGCGAGATTGTCAAGAACTTGCTGATGTTTTCCCGGGCCGCGCCGATGAACCTCGAGTGGACTGCGTTAAACGGCATTGTCGAGCAGGCCCTGCGGTTGCTCCGGCACCAGTGTGAAATGGCCAGCGTCGCCGTGCACCTCGACCTGGCGGCCGGCTTGCCGGCGGTGCGCTGTGACCGGGCGCAGATCGAACAGATGCTGCTGGCTCTGGCGCTGAACGCCATCGAGGCCATGCCGCGCGGCGGCAACCTCTGGCTGCGCAGCCGCGCCCTGCCCGACTCGGATGAAGTCGTACTCCAGGTGCAGGACGACGGCTGCGGCATCGCCCCGGAGATCCTGCCGAAGCTCTTCGAACCGTTCTTCACCACCAAGCAGGGGGCCCATGGCGTCGGGCTGGGCCTGGCCGTGAGCCGGGGAATTGTCGAGCGACACAACGGCCGCATCGAGGTGCAGTCGGAGCTGGGCCGGGGCACTACCTTCACCGTAACCCTGCCGGTGGATGCGGCCCGTGCGCCGACCCCGCAGGGAACCGGGACGCCACAGGCCAGAGCCGCGCCAACCCCGCTCGAAACGAGGTGAAAGCACCGTGACCGACAAGGGAAGCATCCTGATTGTGGACGACGAGCCGGTGGTGCGCGACTCGCTCGGTAAATGGCTCCGCGAAGAAGGCTACGAGGTCGGCACCGCCGAGAATGCTACCGAAGCGCTCAAGCGCCTGGTTGATCAGCGCTGGGACCTGGCCCTGGTGGACATCAAGATGCCCGGCACCGACGGCATCGAGCTCCAGCGGCGCTTCCGCGAAATTGACCCTGACCTGGTCGTCATCATCATCACCGGCTACGCCTCCGTGGAGACTGCCGTCCAGGCGCTCAAGCAGGGCGCCTATGACTACGTCACCAAGCCCTTCGACCCCGATGACATTGCCCACCTGGTGCGCAACGCCATCACCCATCGGCGCACCCAGCGGGAGAACATCCGGCTGCGCGAGGCCGTGGTTGCCGCTGCGCTGCCCACCGAGCTGGTGGGCAAGAGCGCGGCCATGCGGCGCGTGCTCGAAGCCATCGAGACCGTAGCGCCGACCGACGTCACCGTGCTCATCACCGGAGAAAGCGGGACGGGGAAAGAACTGGTCGCCCGCGCCATCCATGCCTCGAGTCCCCGCCGTTACAACCCCCTGGTGGCCCTGCACTGCGGCGCGTTGACGGAAACCCTGCTCGAATCCGAGCTTTTCGGACACGAAAAGGGCGCGTTCACCGGAGCGCAGTACCGCAAGAAAGGCAAGTTCGAGCTGGCCGAAGGCGGCACCGTCTTCTTGGACGAAATCGGCGACATCAGCCTGAAGACGCAGACCGACCTGCTGCGCGTCCTCCAGGAGCACGAAATCACGCGTGTGGGCGGGACCCAGCCCATCAAGGTGGACTTTCGCTGCATCGCGGCGACCAACCGGGACCTTGAGGCGCTCGTGGAGGAAGGCAGCTTCCGGCCCGACCTGTACTACCGGCTGAACGTCTTCCGCATCGAGTTGCCGCCGCTGCGCGAGCGCCGGGAAGACATCCCGCTGCTGGTGGACCACTTCGTGCGCAAGTTCTCCCTGGCCATGAACAAGCGCATCCAGCGCGTTGCACCGCAGGCCATGGCCCTGCTCCAGCAGTGCCACTGGCCGGGGAATGTGCGCGAGCTGGAAAACGCCGTGGAACGCGCCATGGTCTTGGCCACCGAACCCGAACTGCGCGCCGAGGACTTCACCCTGAAACTCCCCGGCACTCCTAACGGGGCTGCGCGCACCCTGGAAGAAGCCGAGCGGGCCCACATCCTGCGCGTCCTGGAAGAATGCGGCGGCAACCAGACGCGCGCCGCGAAAGTTCTGGACATTGACCGCGTCACGCTCCACCACAAGCTTAAGCAGTACGGCTGGAAAAAGACTGCCGCCGAGAAAAAATGAGGGCTGTCGCACTGCTGGCCATCGGGGAGGTGGAGCGGCCGCTGCTGGAGAACCTCCGGCTGGGAATCAGCCGGCAACTCAGCCTGCCCTGCACGCTGCTGGCCGAACAGCTAGACCCGGGATTCGCCTTGCATCCCGAGCGCGGGCAGTATCACTCGACGGAAATCCTGGGCCGCATGAGCCGGCTCCTGCTGGCGAGCGCGTGGCGCCTGCTGGGCGTTACCGGGTTCGACCTGTACATCCCCGTTCTGACGTTCGTGTTTGGTGAAGCGCAATTGGGCGATGCTTGCGCGGTGGTCTCCTACCACCGGCTGCGCCAGGAGTTCTACGGCCTGCCAGCCGACCAGGAGCTGCTCCGCGCACGGCTGCTCAAAGAGGCCATCCACGAGCTGGGCCACACGCTCGACCTGACGCACTGCGAGGACATCACGTGCGTCATGTCTGCTTCGCACGCTGTGGAGTGGATTGACCTGAAGCTCCCCGGTTTCTGCCCTGCCTGCCGCACGCGCGCGCTAGCCACAGGGAACAGCTAACGCCCGCCCCCGCCTGACACCGACAGACCCAGCCTGGCCCCGATGCCCTCGGGGGATGCATGCTAGGGGGGTATTTACAGCGTGGCGGCTTGCCAGACGGCTTCCTGGCCGGCTTCGAGCGCGCTGATGTCCAGGGCTAGCAACTCGCCGTTGCGGACTGTGGCGCGCAGCACGTCCTCCGCCGTGGCGAACCGCATCGCGCCGGTCAGCTCGAGTAGCGCGCCCAGCATGACCACGTTGGCCACTTTGGCGGAGCCGAGGCGGTCGGCAATCTCCGATGACGGCACAGCGACCACATGCGCATGCGCGGCATGGAAGTCGCCAGGCAGCGCGTCGCAGTTGTAGAGGATGGTTCCCCCCGGGGCTACGTGAGGAGCAAACTTGCGCAGCGAAATCTCGTTCATGGCGATGAGCACATCCGGATGCTCGACCAGCGGCGAGCCGATGCGCTCGCTAGTCAGACAGACGTCGCAATGGGCGCTGCCGCTGCGCATCTCCGGACCATAGGAGGGCAGCCAGCTCACCTGCCTGCCTTCGCGCAGGCCCATCTCCGCCAGGAGCTGCCCCAGAAGCAGGACACCCTGCCCGCCAAAGCCGGCAATCTTGATGGTCAAGTCCCGCCCGGCAGGTGCGGCTTGCCGGCCAGCTATTGGGGGCTCCTCCTTGCCCGCCTCGTTGAGGCCGAGGACCTCAGCCACCGAGCGCACCGGCGGAGCCGTATCCAGCACCACCAGCGGCTCCTTACGGTCGCGGAAGACGCCCAGCGGGAACACTTGGATCATGCGCTCGGCGACCCAGCGCTGCGCTTCCACCGGCGTCATCTTCCAGATGGTCGGGCAGGGCGAGAGAATCTCGACGAACGAGAAGCCTGCGCCGTCGCGCTGCAATTCGAGGGCTTTGCGCACGGCTTTGCGGGCGCGCATGATGTTGCGGTTGTCGGAGAGCGCGACGCGCTCGACGTACACCGGGGCTTCCAGGGCGGCCAGCAGTTCAGCCACGTGCAGCGGGAAGCCTTCGTTCGCCGGCCGGCGGCCCCACGGGGTAGTCGTGCTCACTTGGCCGACCAGCGTCGTGGGAGCCATCTGCCCGCCGGTCATCCCGTAGATCGCGTTGTTGATGAAGATCACCGTGATCTTTTCCCCGCGGTTGGCGGCGTGGAGAATCTCCGCCGTGCCGATGGCCGCCAGGTCGCCGTCGCCCTGGTAGGAAATCACCGTGCTTTCCGGGCAGGCGCGCTTGAGGGCGGTGGCCACGGCCACGGCCCGGCCGTGCGCGGCCTGCACGTTACCCACGTCGAAGTAGTAGTAGGCGAACACGGCGCAGCCCACCGGACTCACAAAGATGGTGCGGTCCTGCAGGCCCAGGTCAGCCACGGCCTCGGCAATCAGCTTGTGCGCTACGCCGTGGCCACAGCCCGGGCAGTAGTGCGTCTGATGCTTCAGTTCCGGCTTGCGTTCGTAGCGATCGTAGAAGACCGGGGACTTGGCGTGGGTGACTTCCCGGTTGTCCATGAGCCCTCCGCTTCCTTTTCGCTCAGGCCCGCACCGGCTCGTGGCGGGCGCCGGCCATTTCCAGCACCTGCGCGGTAACCTCGTCGGCCAGGGGCACGTTGCCGCCGAAGCGCGCGTAAAGCTGCACGGGGAGGCTGTGGCGCAAGGACAGGCGCACATCTTCAACCATTTGTCCAGTGCTCAGCTCGACCACGAGGACCGCGCGGCATCCGCGCGCCGCTTCCACGAGCTGCCGCGAAGGGAAGGGCCACAGAGTGATCGGCCGGAACAGTCCGGCGCGCACCCCGCGGCGGCGCGCCTGCTCCACCGTCGAGCGCAGCACGCGCGACACAATCCCATAGCCTACCACCAGGATCTCCGCGTCTTCGGCCAAGTAGAGTTCCGAGCGCGCTTCCTTTTCCGCGGCCTGCCGGTACTTTTCCTCCATGTGCCGGATGTGCGCTTCGAGCACATCGGGTTCCAGGTGGATCGAGGTCACCAAATTGGCCCGTGTTTCCGGCGTGCCGCGCACGGCCCAGGGCTTGCCGGGCGGCTCAACGGCGGCGGATGGCAGGTCGAGCGGTTCCATCATCTGCCCGATGAAACCGTCGGTCAGCACGATGGCCGGGTTGCGGTAGCGGTCGGCCAGCTCGAAGGCCAGCATGGTCAGCTCAGCCATTTCCTGCACGGAAGCTGGGGCGAGCACCAGGTTGCGGTAGTTGCCGTGGCCCCCGCCCTTGACCAGCGCAAAGTAATCGCTCTGCTCTGGAGCAATGTTGCCCAGGCCTGGGCCACCGCGCACCACGTCCACGACGACGCAGGGCAGCTCGGCGCCGGCCAGGTAAGAGAGGCCCTCCTGCATCAGGCTGATGCCCGGCCCGGAGGAAGCGCTCATGGCGCGCACGCCTGCGGCAGCCGCTCCGTACACCATGTTGATGGCCGCCACTTCGCTTTCCGCCTGCAGGAACACGCCGCCCACCTGCGGCAGGTAGAACGCCGCCGCTTCGGCAATCTCGCTTGCGGGGGTGATGGGATAACCGTAAAAGGCGCGGCAGCCGGCCAGAAGCGCGCCCTGCACCACGGCCACGTTCCCTTTACACAGTTGCCGCACTTTCCACGACCTCCTCTCGCCGCGCGCTCACCGGCTTCTGCCCGCTGAAGCGAAACACCGTGATGGCGCCGGGCTCCGGACAAACGTAGAAACAGATGCCGCAAGCGGTGCAGCCTTCGCCCAGGTAGTGGGCGGGATGAACGCCGTAGGCGCTCAACTCCTCGGCCAGTGCCAGGCAGTGCGGGGGGCAGGCCTCAACGCACAGCCCGCAGCCCTTGCACTCCTCGGCGTTCACCGTAACCAGCCCGCGGCTTGGCCCAGCCATGGCTTAGCTCCCCTTGCCGGAAATCTGCCCGGTCATCTCCGCAACTTCCTCCGCCCGAACGGGTCGCTGGAGCCAGCAGGTGCGCTCGCAATAGTCGTAAAGTTCATCGCGGAACTTCGGGTGCGCGATCTGAATCAAGGCTTCCGCGCGCCGGCGGACGGATAAGCCGTGCAGGTAGGCGACACCGTATTCGGTGACCACGTAATGGATCGAACCGCGCGAGGCCACCACCCCGGAGCCTGGGGTCAGCACGGGCACGATGCGTGACACGGTTCCGTTCTTTGCCGTGGAGGGCATGGCAATGATTGGCCTGCCGCCTTTCGAGTGCCGTGCGCCGCGGATGAAGTCCACCTGGCCGCCGAACCCGCTGTAGAAGTACTGGCCGATGGAGTCCGAGCAGACCTGCCCGGTGATATCCACCTGGAGCGTGGAGTTCACCGCCACCATGTTGTCGTTCTGCGCGATGACGAACGGGTTGTTCGTGTAGGCCACCGGGTGGAACTCGAACACCGGGTTCTCGTGCACGTAGTCGAAAAGCTCCCGGCTACCCAGCACAAAGCCCAGCACAATCTTGTGCGGATGGAGCGTCTTGAGGCGGCCATTGATGACCCCGGAGGAAATTAGCGGGATGGCGTTGTCGGAAAGCATTTCGGTGTGGATGCCCAGGTCCCGGCGGTCGGCCAGCTCCAGCAGGACGGCGTCGGGAATGCCGCCGATGCCCAGTTGCAGCGTGTCGCCGTCGCGGATCAGGCTGGCCACGTTGCGGGCGATGGCGCGATGCAGGTCGGTGATCTCCTCGCGGGGCAGCTCGCACAGCGGACGAGACACCTCCACCACGGCGTCCAGTTCGCTGACGTGCAGGAAGCTGTCGCCATAGGTGCGCGGCATACGCTCGTTGATCTGCGCGATGACGTACCGCGCCGCGCGCGCCGCCGTCAGCGTAGCGTCCACGCCTACGCCCAGGCTGCAGAACCCGTGGGCGTCCGGCGGCGAAAGCTGAATCAGGGCTACGTCCAGCGGCATCTGGCCGCTGCGGAACAGCCCTTCCACCTCGCTCAGATAAATCGGCGTGTAATCTGCCCGGCCGGCGTTAACCGCTTCGCGGACGTTCCCGCCGATGAACATGGCGTTATGCCGGAAGTGGCCGGCCATTTCCGGAGCCACGTAATCGGCGCGGCCGAGCGTCAGCAGGTGGACAATCTCGACGTCGCGCACAAACGGGGCGCGCCCAATCAAAGCCTCAACCAGCACTTCCGGCTCGGCGCAGCCCGGGTGGATGTAGACGCGCATGCCGGACTCGACCACGCGAAGCGCTTCGGGCGCCGTCATGCATTTGGCTCTGTAGGAGGCTTCCCAGGACAAGGCCCTGTTCCCTTCCACGCCGCTGGCAAGCCGCGGCGCCGATGGCATCCATTTGAGCGGTGGCACTTTGACTGCCAGAGGAGGGGAGGTTCTGATTAACGCTAAGCCATGCCCTTGCAATATGTTAGCGAGACCAGACAAGTCCCAAATGGCCGGGCCATGTGCACCGTTGCGGGTTTTAGCGCAGGGCACTGCAAGCCCCCTGGCCAAATCGCCGCGCCAGGCCCCCTTGCCCCGTTGCCAGGCAGAACGCCCTAGCGGGTTTTTGCAAGGATGGCCGCATGCCGCGCAGGCGCACGGCTGTCTGCGGAACGAATTACGGTCGCAGCTACCTAAACGCCATCGGGCTGCCTCCAAAGCGCTATGAGTTGGCGGGAGTCCTGGCCCGCGGCAGCGCCCGCTCGCAGCAGGTGGCCAAGGCCCATCGCGTTCCGCTGTGGACAAGCCCGGAGGAAATTCCCGCCGACGTCGAGCTGGCCTGCGCGGCGCTGAACTGCTCGTCGCCGGCCAGGGCGTGGGCCTGCGCCAGGTGCATGCGGCTCCACTTCCACTGTTCCAGTATGGCCACGGCTTCCGCGTACCGCTTCTTGCACAGCAGCGCATGTGCCAGACAGGCTTGGCCGATCACGTAGTCGGGATTCAGCTCCAGCGTTTTCCGGAGCTGCTCGATGGCCTCATCCACCATGCCCGCCAGCGTCATCATGGAGCCCCGGTTCACGCTTACGAACAGATTCACCGGGTCCAGTTCTACAGCGCGCATCGCTTCGACCATGGACTCCTCGAACTGGCCGCGAGCCGGACAATCCTCGCGCAGGCGCGACACGGCGGGCGGCTCGACGCTGAGCAGCGCGGCCATGGTCTCCATCGGCGAGGCGCGGCGAACGAAAAGGATGCTCGCGCGCGAGCATTTCGAAGAAAATGATGCCCAGAGAGAAGATGCCGTTGCGGTGGTCCACCTCCTACCCGCTGAGCTGTTCCGGGGACATATAGTTCATCGTGCCCACGATAACGCCCTGCCCGGTGAGGCCGCTCCGGGTCTGCTCCGAACTCTCCGGAGAAACGCGCAGGGCCAGGCCGGGGTCTGCGTGCCCGCGCCGTTGCCGGGGGATGTCAGACAGACGGAACAGGCGCCGAAGCTTCTGTTCCCGGTGGTTCCCGAGTTTTCAAGACACCCGGCAAAGCGGCAAGGTCAGCCGGTGGATGGCCAGCGAATTGCGGACTTCGTGGAGCCGAGGGCCGGGCTTGAACCGGCGACCTGGCGATTACGAATCGCCTGCTCTACCAACTGAGCTACCTCGGCTCGCGTGCCTTTCAATCTAGCAGACCCGCTGAAATGGTGTCAAAAAGCCCTCCGGGCCAGTGTCCAGGGAGCAATGGCCGGAGTTACGCCGTGGGCGGCGCGGGCCTGTGGAACAGGGCAATCCTGGCCCGGGACAAAAAAGTACGAGAAAGCTTGGCAGGGCCAATCCAACCAAGCAGTTCGCGCGCCTGCTAGCCATCCTAGCGGGCGAGGAAGTACATCAGCCAGCCGACGGCAACGGCCACGCCGAGGAAGGCAAGAAAGGTCGTCAAGCCGTACCACAGCCGTTCTTTGAGCGTGCGCTTGTTGAGCAGGGCGAAGGCCACGGAAATCACTAGCGCAAACAGGGTCATGGACTGGAAGTGAGTCAGGTTCAGGGTCGGCATGGGTTCGCGCTGGGCTCAGGTCTTGCGCCGGCGAGCGATTTCAAAGGCGTCGAGCGCGCACAGCAGGTTCAACACGCCGGCGGTGGCGAAGAAGCGCGTGCCGTAGTCTCCGGCGGCGCGCGAAGTGTCCGGGCCGCCGTTGTCCACGCGATCCACCAGAAGATAAAGGACTCCGGTGCCCGCGTCGGCGAGGAAGCCCAGGAAATCAAACGGGGCGCGGGCCGACGCCGGAAAGATGTGCCCGCGCAGAGCCACGCCCGTCCCCGCCAGAATCAGCACGAGCAAGGCAAACACGAGGGCGCGGCCCCAGCGCCGGAGCAGCAGGTGTCCCAGGCCAGGCACGACCCAGCCGGCCAACAGGACGCCGAACGGCAGGATCTCCGGCTCGCGCTCGCTGGTGGGAAGGGCTTCGCTCATCGGGTCACGCCAGCAAAGGAAGAATCTCGGCCTGCACCGCGCCGGTCACGCGGGCGTCGCGTTTGTCCACGTACACGTTGACTTCGCTGCGGATGCCGAAGTCGCGCCGGTAAATCCCCGGCTCGACGGAAAAGCACAGGCCAGGAACCAGCGCGCGAGTGTCGTGCGTTTCGAGGTCGTCCAGGTTGGCGCCGGCGCCGTGGACTTCCTGGCCGATATTGTGCCCCGTGCGGTGGACGAAATACTTGCCGTAGCCGGCCCGGCGGATGACTTCGCGCGCGGCGCGGTCCACCTGCCAGCCCTGCACCCGGCGCCCAGCGCGCACCGCGTCCCGCACAAAGGCCAGTGCCGCGTCGCGGGCCTCCCGCACGACGCGAAACACCGCAGCGTATTTCTCCGGCACCGTCCGGCCCAGATAACCCACCCAGGTGATGTCGTAGTAGACGCTCTGCGGGGCACGCGTCTTGCCCCAGATATCCAGCAGGAGCAGATCGCCTTCGCGGATTGCCGGGCTGGCCTGCTTCGGCTCATAGTGCGGGTTGCCGCTGTTCGGGCCCACGGCAACAATCGGCGCGTCGTCGGTGAGCAGGCCGTGGGCGCGAAACTGCTCGAGGATCCACTGCTGCAACTCGTACTCGGTTAGCGTGCGGTGCTCGCGCACGTGCTCGGCGGCGCGCTGGAAGGCCCGCTGCGTGATCTGGTCAATCTTCTCGCCGGCTTCCAGATGAGCTGCAAGCTGCTCCGGGGTCCAGCGCGCCTCGAACAGTTGCACCAAGTCGGCGGAGCTAACCACCTTTTTCCTGAGCCCGCGCACCAGCTCGACCGTTCCGGCATCCACCAGAGAAACATAGGGAATACTGTTGTTCGGCGAATACTGCATGGCCACCGTGCGCACGCCGGCAAGGAGCTTCTTCAGCCCGGCGGTCAGCTCCTGCTGGCTCGCGTAGAGGATCTTGCTGCCCGGCAGGCCGTCGAGCGTGCCGGCTTCAATCCGGTGCACCAGTTTGCGCGGTGCGCCTCGCGCGCGGAGCAGGTAGAACCAGCGCCGCTTGGCCATGACTTCGCCCAGGCCCAGGATGCGATACGCCAGCGGGTCGCGGTGCAAGATGTCATAGAAGAGCCAAGCGTCCATCTTCGCCGCGCGCAACTCCTGCTGGATGGCCCTGATGGAAACCATAGGCGGATGCGAACTGTACCTAGCCCGATGCGGAAGCCCAGGCGAGCGCCCGGATGGCTTCGACGGAAACCCCGCGCACTTCCCATCTCTTGGTGCGGCTGCGCTCGCCGGAGAGGATTCTAACAGCCGCCAGCGGGATGTTCAAACGCTCGGCCAGCAGCCGCCGGAGCGCCGTTCAGCGCCGCGGGCCGAAGATGGCTGTACCGAGGCGCACCTGGGTGGCACCTTCCTCGATGGCCACTTCGAAATCGCCGCTCATGCCCATAGAAAGCTCCGGCAGGGCGCAGCCCAGACGCCGCTGCATTTCGTCGCGCAGCTCGCGCAACCGCCGGAAATAGGGGCGTGCCTGCTCGGCGTGGTCAAAGAATGGCGGGAGGCACATCAGGCCGCGCAAGTCGAGTCGCGGAAGCGCCAGAACGGCTTCGACCAGGCCGGGAAGGTCGCGCTCTTCGACCCCGCTCTTGGATTCTTCCGGGGCCAAGCGCACTTCGATCAGCACAGGCAGGGGAGGGCGAGAAAGCTCGCCCACCACGCGGTTGAGCTTCTGCGCCAGCGCGGGGTTGTCAAGGGAATCCACGGTCTGGAACAGTTCGACGGCGCGGCGGGCCTTGTTGCTTTGCAGGTGGCCGACCATGTGCCAGGTGGCGTCCAGGTCAGCGACCTCCGCGCGCTTGGCGTCCCACTCCTGCACGCGGTTTTCAGCAAAATGGCGAATCCCCGCGGCGAATGCTTCGCGGATGGCCTGCCCGGGGAACGTCTTGGCCACAGCAACGACCGTGATTTCCTGCGGATTGCGCCCCCTGCGCGCTGCCGCGCGCACGATGCACTCGCGGACGCGGGCTACATTGGCAGCAATGGTGCTTGCGCTGTTCGCCATCGTCCGGCGATTCTAGCACGCGGGCTTCAGCCCACCCTGGAACCCCGCTCGACGCGTGGCAGCAACGCCGGTTGCGGCACGTCAGGCGGAACGATACACTGGCACGCCACGGATGGCCGCGCGCACATGGTGATGCGCACCCGATTCATCGCCCTCGAAGGAATTGACGGCGCCGGGAAGCGCAC
>Ga0209172_10004276_pt1 | contig 19627 bp, 14 predicted proteins | sample LarsenN4metaG_FD_184113 | JGI IMG/M metagenome (GOLD analysis project Ga0209172, IMG submission 184113) | Hot spring sediment bacterial and archeal communities from British Columbia, Canada, to study Microbial Dark Matter (Phase II) - Larsen... ... | reverse complement strand
CGCCGGGATGGTACGCGCCGTGGGCGAGGTCGTGCGCGTGGACGATGCTGGCAGTGCCGGCATCCACTTTACCAAGCTCTCCGCTGCCGACCTTGAACAACTCCAGAACTTCATCGGCATCTAGGCTTGCAAGAAATAGCAAGCAGAGCAGAGAGGCAAGCCCAAAAAAAACATCGGGCGGCATCCCGAACGTTCGGGATGCCGCCCGATGAGGCGGTCGCTAAGAGAAGCTAGAAGAAAAACCGGAGGGCAAACTGCATCTCCCTGGCACGGAAGGTGCGAATCCCCGCTCCCCGGTCGCTCAGGAAGCCGGACTCGGGAATAAGGCAGCCCCTAAAATCCGCCGGTCGGCCGGCCGAAGGACAACTAGCAGTTCCTGCTCCGAAGAGCCTAAAGGCTAGGGAGTCCACTGAGGTGATGTTAGTACGGTTGAAGAGGTTGAAGGCGTCCCAGGCGAACTCAATGCGTCTGTCTTCGCCCAGGTTGAAGTCGCGCGCGAGCCGCACCGACACGGTGGCCAACGTCGGCTGCTCGAAGATGTTGCGGGCGATGTGCGGGGCGCGGGTGAAGGAAGGACGACCGCCGAAGCGGTCGGTCGATCCGCCGGTTAACGCACCATTCAGGGCCCCGCTCGGGATACCCGAAACGTTTGCCGTTACCGCCCGCCCGTCCTGGATGCGTAGAATCGTGCTGGCTTTCCAGTTGATGAGGAAGATCCTTGCCAAAAGGTTTTCGGATTCGCGCAACGGCAACTCCCAGTAGCCATTCAGGACGAACCGCTTGGGAATGTTCAGGTCGGAGAGGCCCCGTTCCAATTGGTAATTGAACGGGTCGACAGGGACCGTAGTGCCGGCGAATGTGCCGATGTCGCTGGGGGCGTGCCCGGTATCGAGCGTCCTCGAAAAGGTGAAGTGCGCATCCAGTTGGAAGCCACGGCTGAAGCGCTTGCGCGCGCGGGCCACGAAGGCGTTGTACCAGGAGTTGATATCGCTGAAGCCGGTGAGGATGACCCCAACAGCCGTGTTGGGTCGTGGAGTAGTGCTGGGATAGAAGGGAAGCTGGATGAAGTCTACATCGGTGGTGTTGCTCGCATCCCGGACGGCGTAGGAAGCCGTGGAGGTTGCTGCACTGAGGTTGCTGTCCTGGAAGCGCGGCAGGTGCTGGCCACGGCTGGTGAGGTAGCTGGCCGAAAGGCTCCAGTCGCCAAAGACTTCGCGCTCGATAGCCAGTTCCCCCTGGTGGATGACGGGACTCTCGAAATTCGGTTCGAGCGCGGTTACGACGGCACTGCTGGAAATTGTACAGCCCACTGGTGGCGCCTGGACAATTGGGGTCGGGCCCCCCGGGGCAACCGGCGCGAGCGCGGGCGCGGTGGAGGGCGGTGCGAATACGAGATTGGGGTAGTTCGGCCCGGCGCAGTTGCTGGACGAGAAGGAGAAGCCTTGTTGGAAAACCCCGTTTTGGAAGAGCGAGACGAAGATGTTGCTGTTCTGCGTGCGGCCGTAGTAGATGCCGTAGCCGGCGCGGAGAACGGTCTTCGGATCTACCTGGAAAGCCAGGGCAGCACGCGGAGCGAAGTTGTTCGTGTCGGTATTAATGATGCCCGTGATGGGGGCGAGCGGGTTGGGCTGCAGCGCGTCTGGCAATTGTTGCACCTCGTAGCGGACACCTACAGCAAGGAAGAGACGCGAGGTTAGCTTGATGTTGTCCTGGAAGTAGAAATTCCAGTCGGTAGTGGAGAAATTGCCTGCCCCCATGCCGGTGATGGGGTCGGTGGCTTGGTTGTAGGAGGAGTAGCAGCGGAGAAAGCCGTCCCGCGCCGTACCACAGCCAGTCACACCCGTATAGTTGCGGGCGAAATCGGCGGCAAACCGCTCGGCGTTGGGATAGGAGTAAACGCCGCCACCCTGGAAGAGGTTGATGATTTTCTCCTGGACGTAGTTGATGTCCACACCCGCCTTGAAGCTGTGCCGACCGCGCACCCAGGAGAGGTTGTCCATGAACTGCCAGCGCTTTTCGTTGGGGAAGGCGAGGCGAGGGAGGAAGTTGGGCATGCCGAAGCTGATGCCGCTGGTCTGCGTCGTACTGGGGGGCGAGGCGTTGGGGCGCTGGAACTCGAAGTCGCGCCCAAACTGGAAGCGGAACTCGTTCACTACGGTGGGCCGCAAGGTCGAGAGCCAGGCGGCGGTGAGGAACTCGGTCTTGACTCCGTCAAACCCCTGCCCTTCGACAGTGATACTGGTGACGATGGGGGTGATGATATTGTTCGGGCCGCGCCAGTTCAGCAGGTTGAAGACGCCGCTGATGCGGTTGCTGGCGTTCACCTGCCAGTCGCTCTTGATAAGGAAGACGTTCTGGTTACCTTCCCGGGGCTTGACGCCAACCATCTGCTGCAGGAAGGCGCGCGCGGCGGTACACGCAGGCACCACCGAATCGCGGCAGCGGAGGGTGGTCGAGGTCGAGGTCGGACTCATATAGTCAGGGGAGAAAAAGGCCACGGTGACGGGGAAGTTATGGAGCTGTTGGTCGTAGTTGGCGAAGAGGAAGAACTTGTCTTTCACCAGGGGCCCTCCGACGGATGCACCGAATTGCTGACGGCGCTCGTGCGGTTCGGGTTCGCCGCGACTCTTGGAGATCGGATCCTGAGCCATCCAGGCGTGGTGGCGGATGAAGTAAAAGGCTTCCCCATGCCAATCGTTAGTGCCAGACTTGGTGACGGCGTTAACGATACCGCCCGCCGAGCGGCCGAACTCGGCCGAGTAGTTGCTCGTGATGACCTGGAATTCCTTGATCGCGGCCAAGCTGTAGGTGTACTGCAGGCGCGTACGCCCACGGGTTTCGGAGAAGAAGGCCTGGTTGTTGTCGGCGCCGTCCACCATGTTGTTGTTATACAGCCCCGAAACGCCGCGATAGCTGACGAGTCCAAAGCCGCCGTCCTCGCTGACGGCGGGCGTGAGTAGCACCAACTCTTCCCAGCGGCGCCCGCTCAACGGCAGGTTGCGGACCGACAGCTCCTCGACGAGGCTACTGGTTTCGGTCTTTTCGGTTTCAATCAGCGGGGTGTCTTCAGTGACAGTAATGATTTCAGCGGTCGGCGAAACCTTGAGAGTGAGATCGAGGGCAAGGGTGTCGCCCACCCGCAGGACAATGCCCGAGCGCACCAGCTTGGCGAACCCAGGCTTTTCCACGGTGAGCTGGTAGTCACCCGGCTCCAGGAAGGCTGCCACGTAGCGACCCTCGGCCGTCGTCGTCAGCGTGCGCGCGATGATGTTCTTGCCGATATGGCGGACGGTGACAGTGGCCTGCGGGATGACCGCGCCGCTTTCATCAGTGATGGTTCCTTGGATGGTTCCCGTGCCGGCTGCTTGCGCAAAGCTGTCTGCCGGCACAAACAGTTGACCGAAGATAAGAAGAGCTATTGAGAGAAAGAGACACTTGCCGCGCGCACACTTTGGCATGGCTGCCCTCCAGAATAGATTCAATGAAAATGCACCACCTAACCCCGCTCGTCGGCAAGGCGGATTATACCCCTACACCCGCCCTCCTGAGTCAATGCAATTTCTGCGCCGTTTCTCGGTGTCGCTACCCACGGACACTCCCCTTGATGGGAAAGGAATTAGCCAGGTCAGGAAACCAGAAAACGAGCGCCCGGGACTGTGAAAATTCCAAATCCTGTAGCTCCCTTCAGGAATTGGAAGCGCCGCCTAGGTTTTCCACAAACGGGTTCCGTCCCCTGCACGGGTTCAACACGGCCCCTGCCTACCAAGGCCGGGTTACACCCACTTTGCGCTGAGGTAAAGCTTTAAAGAAATCTTCCGCCAAGCGCCTCTCGCTGGCTTGCCTCCAGCATCCCGGAAGGGTAGAGTTAGCAGCCATCGTCCGGGAAATCCGATGAGCGCGCGCAGGAAACCGCCGCCGAAGCTGAAAGTGTTGATCCGCCGGGCGGCCATCCGGCAGCGCGTGCGGCAGATGGCGCGGCAAATCGAGCACGATTTCAGCCGACAGCCTGTTCATCTGATCTGCATTCTGAAGGGCGCGTGCATTTTTCTGGCCGACCTGTTGCGCGAGCTGCGTCTGGACACTTCGGTGGACTTCATTGCGGTTTCAAGCTATGGCAAAGGCTCCCTGCCGTCCGGCGAAGTCCGCATCACCAAGGACCTCGACCAGAGCATCGAAGGGATGAACGTGATCATCGTCGAAGACATCCTCGACACCGGCCTGACGCTGAACTACCTCTATCGCCTTCTGCAAGCCCGCAAGCCGAAGGCGTTGAAGATTGCCGCCCTGCTCGACAAGCCCGCGCGCCGCGTCAAGGAAGTCCCCGTGGATTACGTTGGCTTCACCATCCCCGACCAATTCGTCGTCGGCTACGGCCTGGACTTCGGTGAGGAATACCGGAACCTGCCCGACGTGTGCGTCCTCCCGGCCGCAGGTGCGTAGCGAGATGGCGCGGCACGTGGTCACAGTTGAGGATGTGCGCGCGGTGGCGTCGGGTGGCGAGCTGCTCGTGCCCCTGGGCGGCGTGTTGACTGACTTGGCCCGCGAGGAAGCCGCTCGCCGAAATATTCGCATCCGGTTCGCCGACTCTCCCTCGCCGGGGCCGGTGCCAAGGCGGGTCGTCGCCCTCGGCTCCGATCATGCGGGCTTCGAGCTGAAGCAGTCCTTGAAGCGCCACCTCAAGGAGTGGGGGTACGACGTGCACGACCTGGGCACCGATTCTCCTCGACCCGTTGACTACCCCGACTTCGCCGCTGCCGTTGCCCGCGAAGTGGCCGCGGGAAAAGCCTGGCGCGGCATCATCGCGGACGCCGTCGGGATCGGGTCGGCGATGGCGGCCAACAAGCTGGCCGGCGTACGGGCAGCGCTGTGCTATGATCAGGCGACCGCCCGGTCGAGCCGGGAGCACAACGACGCCAACGTGCTGAGCCTCGGCGCACGCATGATTTCCCCGGAAGTGGCCCGCGAGGTTGTCGCCGTCTGGCTGGGGACGGAATTCGCCGGGGGCCGCCACCAACGCCGCGTCGAGAAAATCTCCGCGCTGGAACGTTCCCTACAGGAAGATTCTCGATGAATCTCACTGCCTCTGTCCCGTTGAGCGAGCAGCAGATGGAACAGCTCATCGAAGCGGTGGCGGCGGAAATCTTCAGCTACCTCGGCGAGCGCCACATCAGCCAGTTGCGCGGCCTGGGCATCGAGGAGTTCGTCTGTCCCGGCTGCGATGGCCGCTGCGTCGAAACCTGTGCCGACAAGGCCCGCAAGGTGATGGCCGCAGGCGCCGATCGGCTCACCGCCGGACCCGGCATCCAGCAACTCGAAGCCGGCCTTGCGCGCCTGATTGACCATACCCTCCTCCGGCCCGAGGCCACCCGGGAGGACATCCGCAAACTTTGTGGGGAGGCGAAACAATTCGGCTTTGCCGCCGTGGTTGTGAACCCCTACTGGGTGCCGCTGGCGGCAGCGCAGTTGCACGGCACCCCGGTCAAGGTTTGCACGGTGGTGGGTTTCCCTTTCGGCGCGACGCTGCCGGGCGTCAAGACCTACGAGACCGAGCAGGTTCTGAAGCTGGGCGCGCAGGAAGTGGATATGGTGATGAACATCGGCGCGCTCAAGTCCGGCGAGGACGACCTGGTCGAGGAGGAGATTCGCGGCGTGGGTGACGCCTGCCACCGCGCGGGCGCCCTCTGCAAGGTGATTCTGGAAACGGCAGTCCTGAGCGACGAAGAAAAGCTGCGCGCGTGTGAGCGCGCGAAGGCTGCTGGCGCTGACTTCGTCAAGACCTCCACCGGCTTTGGCCCCGGGGGCGCCACCGCGCACGACGTCGAACTGATGCGGCTGGCGGTGGGCCCTGAGATGGGGGTCAAGGCGGCGGGCGGCATCCGCAGCCTTGAAGACTTGCGGAAAATGATGTCGGCCGGGGCCACCCGCATCGGCGCCAGCGCCAGCGTCAAGATCCTGCAGGAAGCTGTGGGTATGCCTGCCCCCGCGCCGCCCGCCGAACCCGTCCCTGCCGTTTATCGCTACTAGCCTTGAATTGACCGGCTTTGCCCAGCTTGCGTGCCGGGACTAGAATTGACTGGAATTACTGATCGATGATGCGGAAGTCAGGCGGAATCTCAAAAATCTGAATGTCAACAGAGAAGTCATGCGTAACCCGCCGCAAATCCTCGCGCCAGGACTTGCCATCAGGCAGTTGAAAATTAGTACCACCAAGAAATTCTCTGCCCGACATAGGATCGCGACAGAACCAGAACTCGATTTTTTGTTCCGGAGAGGGGTCGCGAAAACCCTTGCATTCGAATCCGTGAATTAACTTCGTACCTACTGGCTCGCCGCGCCCTTCCATAAAGGTAGACTGTCGTTGACCTATGTGTCTCGCTTTAGCCTTGAAATCACGGATACGGACTGCTGTTTTTTCCTTCAAATCCAGTCGAATACCAAGGTCACGAGCGGGATCATGGATCTCGACTGTGTGCAAAGAAGACTTCTCGTCAACGCTTTCCGTTCGTTCGCGACCGTCAGGAGCAATGAATCTGGTCCGGTTCAGGACCTCGCGAACGGCTTGTCCCTGGGCATTCTTGCCCTCGCGCACAACCACGTAATCCAGCCGTAGTACTTTCATCTGGATTTGGGCATCCGCAGTGAGTACTTGGACTAGCAGCGCAAGAACTAGGCTGGTTAGGAGACGCTTCGCCATTAGAGCACCTCCACTTCAGGCCGCGATACTGCCTGTATAGCAGCCGCAGCCGGCCCACCAAGATCCATCCGAACACACAATTATGTCGCAGAAGCTCGCCCCGCTTCCACATCCCGGATCGACAAAAAAGATCGTGAGCCAGACGCAAGACACCTCTTGCGCTTCGAGCACTGGTGGCATGGCCATGTTCCCGAATAGGGCTAAGACGAGTCCAAACGCCACCAATTGCACTCTTATTCTCATGACTCACCACCCCGATTTTATTGGGGTATCACCCTTTTGGACAGGCAGGCTATTTCCGGCCGGGGGGGGGGCTGTCAATAGGAAGAAAGTCCTAGTCTGAGCATCGCCGTACAAATCTAACCACTTCGACAGGGACAAGAAGGTAGCATTAAGGTTCGCGCGGCAACCGGCGCCACCCGCATCGGCGCCAGCGCCAGCGTCAAGATCCTGCAGGAGGCCGGCGCCGGTTCTTGCTCCTAGTGCCGTTCCAACTCTTTCGGACTGAAGGCACCGACGGCAAACTCCCGATGAGCCTCATGTGAATCTTTCACCGGACATAGTTACAAGTGGTTGGAACGGCACCAGCCCAGCAGAGCGCCCGGTCGGTGCGCCTCACGGCTCTGGCGATTGACGAAGACGAATGGGAGGCATAGAATCCTGCCATTCGGTCCCCTGACTCAAGTCTGGCCGGTCGGTAGGGAGGGCAGCCTATGGCAAAGACTTATGCTGTGGTTGTGGGGGTTGTGTTGTCGCTGGTCGGAATCTTGGGTTTCGTAACTGACCAGATGTTCGGTTTGACGTTCCTTCCGGCACACAACGTTATCCACCTGCTCACGGGCCTGATCGGGTTGTGGGCGGGGTTCGGCAAGAGTGCCAACGCGCCGAAGCTGTTTGCCCAGATCTTCGGCGTTGTCTACACGCTGGTGGCGATTGCGGGTTTTGCCGGGATGGTTGACCTCGGACCCATCCGCCTGGGGCTGAACACGAACTACAACGTGATTCACCTCGTGGTGGGTCTGTGGGGTTTGTGGGCCGGCTTCGCCAAGGCCAAGGCGGTCACCGCCTGAGTTGGTTCGACGCTGGCAGTGAGAACGACCGCGCCGCGAAGGCAGGTTGCTGCCTTCGCTGGCGCGGTTTTTTCTGGCGCGCAGATACTTGATGACAGAGCCTCTTGATTCCGGGCGCTCGCAAGCCGGGCTTGTCCGTGCGCTCGGCCGCTGGGACCTGACGTCGCTGGTCGTCAACTCCGTCATCGGCAGCGGCATCTTCGGCCTGCCGGCGATTCTGCTGGGGCTGGTTGGTGGCCTCAGCCCGCTGGCCTACCTGGCTGCGGGGGCGGGGATGGCGGTCATCATCGTGTGCTTCGCGGAGGTGGCTTCGCGCTTCCGGGAGGCCGGCGGCCCCTATCTCTACGCGCGTGAGGCTTTCGGACAGTTTGTGGGGCTGCAAATCGGCTGGATTGCCTGGCTGGTGCGGCTGACCTCGGCCGGGGCCAACTCGAACCTCTTCGTCGTCTATCTCGGCGAGCTCTGGCAGCCAGCCAATGAGCCGGTCGTCCGCATCGTCCTGTTGACGTCGATGTTTGGCTTCCTCGCGGTCATCAATTACCGCGGTGTGCGCCACGGCGCCTTGCTCAGCGACCTCTTCGTCGTCGCCAAACTGGTGCCGTTGGCGGTGTTTATCCTGGTGGGACTGTTCTTCCTTCGAGGCGAGAACTTTCAACTGGCAAAGGCGGCAGGATTGTCCGACTGGTCGCAGGCGTTATTGCTTCTGGTTTTTGCCTACGGCGGCTTCGAGCAGGTCTTGATGCCCGCCAGCGAAGCCCGCGAGCCGAAGCGCGATATGCCCTTCGCCCTGCTCACGGGGCTGGCGGTCGTGGCAACAGTCTATCTTTTGATTCAGGTTGTCGTGGTGGGAACCCTGGCATCGGGAGCCGTCACCGAACGGCCTCTGGCGATGGCTGCCCGTGGATTTCTGGGCGTGGCGGGCGCATGGTTGCTGTCGGTCGGGGCGCTGATTTCCACCTACGGCTGGATGTCCGGCGGCATCCTGGCCGCGCCGCGCCTCACATTCGCGCTGGGCGAGCGGGGGGATTTCCCGGCCTTTTTCGCCGCCGTCCATCCCCGCTTCCGTACGCCGCACGTCTCGATTCTGCTCTTTGTGGGTTTGTCCTGGGCATTGGCTGTGGCCGGAACGTTCGCGTGGAACGTGACCCTCTCGGCCGTGGCGCGGCTGCTGACCTACGCGGCCACCTGCGTTGCCTTGCTGGTCTTTCGCCGGCGTTTCTCAGAGGCTCCTGTTTTCCGTGCGCCGGCGGGGACCGTGCTGGCGCTGTTGGGAATTGGCTTCTGCGTGGTTCTGCTTCTCCGCATGGGCCGCGCGGAGTTGATCATCCTGGGCGTGACCATGGCGTTGGGCGGGGCCACCTGGCTCTGGGCCCGCCGCCGTGTCAGTCCGCCGGCAGCCTCTTAGCCGGGTAGTCTCGCAGGTACTGCCAGATGAGTTGGGTGACCTCGCCGGCTTCGTTTTTTTCAAATCTGACAGTGGACCAGAACATGCGGACGAAAAAAGTCGTCTCGGATTGGGGAACCAGCGCGAAGCTGGATGTTCCCAGGCTCACGATGAGGAGGTTACCCCGCCGGGAGACAGTGTAGACGGCGTTGGGGACGAAGAAGTCGGGGCCGAACTGGTAGCGGCCTGCGTACCCATCGAGCACGCGGGGGTCAAGCGAGTGCGGTGGGACGACTTTCGTGATTTCGTACGGCTCGCCGAAGACCATGGCTGCCAGGTCGTTTGCGATGATGCTCGCGGTCGCGGCGTAGTTGTTGCTGAGGACGATGATACAGGTGTCGTCGTCCACGTAACGCTGGATTTCCCCACCAAAACCCGGACTCCGGCCGTTGTACCGGATGACTCGGCGGTTGAAGCGCTTGCCGACGAACCAGCCGTATTCGTTTTCGAAGATGGTTTGCAGCGTACTCTTCTTCAGGATTCTCTCGGTGTAGAGGGCCCGATCCCATTTGAAGAGATCGTCCACGGTGGAGTAGAGGGAGCCGTTGCCGGTCTTGATGGACCAATCGATGTAGGGGGCATTTTCGAGGTCGGTGAGGCCAGCGGGGACGTAGCCGGTGGCGCGGTTTGGCACGAGCTGGCCGGCGTCGCCGTGGTGGCCGGTGTCCCGCATTTCGAGTGGGTCGAAGATGTTTTCTCTCAGGAAGTCACCGTAGTTTTTCCCCGATACTTTCTCGATGATGTAAGCCAGCAGGTTGTAGTTCGAGTTGCTGTAGCTGTAGCGCTGACCCGGCTCGAAGAGCAGCGACTTGTCTCTGAACAGTTTGATCAGATCGGCAGGTGTATGGGGAAACTTGGATTTGTCGTCGTAATCCGGAAACTCATTAACGTTGGGGACGCCAGAGGTGTGGGTGAGCAGGTGGTGGAGAGTGATTTTTTCACCGTTGGGGTAGTCTGGGATAAAACGGCTGAGGGGGTCCCGCACACTGAGTTGGCTGCGCTCCACCAGGAGCATGACGGCAGCGGCAGTGAAGGGCTTGGAGATGGAAGCGATGTGGAACTTGGTTCGCGGGGTGTTGGGGATGTCGAGTTCGTAGTTGGCCATCCCGTAGCCCTTGCGCAGCAAGATTTTTCCGCCGCGAGCGATGAGGACGGCGCCGTTGAAGCCCTTCAGTTCCAAGTAAGGTTTGAGGTAGGTATCAATTCGGGTTTCGAGGGCGGGGTCGTTTTCAGCGCGGGCGTCGCGGGCAATCCCTGCGCCGAGCACGAGGGCGCTCCCTAGGAAGAAGCAGCCGAGCCAATGCTTTCGGGTTTTCATTACTCCTCCTCTTTGACGAATGCAGATTCTCGGGGTTAGCGCCCTTCACCCCAGCGCAGCTTATTCCGCAGCACCTCGAAATACGTGCGCTTGCGCGAAGTGATGAGTTCGATCGAGCGATCGGACTTGCGCACAACCACCGTGTCCCCCTGGCTCAGCTCTGTGCCCACCTGCCCGTCCACGGTGAGGTAGGCCGATTCCGACACCGACTTCAGGTGAACTTCGATGCGCGAGCTGTCCGGAACGACGAGTGGCCGGTTGGTCAGCATGTGCGGGCAGATGGGCGTGATGACGAAAGAATCGAGTGAAGGGAAAACAATCGGGCCGCCGGCGGCCAGGGAGTAGGCGGTGGAGCCCGTGGGGGTCGAGATGATCAGGCCGTCGGCGCGGAAGAGTGAAACGAAGGCGCCGTCAATCTCCACCGCGTAGTCCAGCATGCGCGCCAGCGCTGCCTTGTGCAGCACCGCGTCGTTCAGGGCGCGATACCCCGCCGTTGTTTTCCCGCCGCGGACCACCTCCGCTTCGAGCATTCCCCGCCGACTCGTGCGGTGCCGGCCTGCGAGCACATCCTCCAGCACGGCGTACATCTCTTCGAGTGTGATTTCGGTCAGGAAGCCCAGTGCGCCCAGGTTGACCGCCAGGATCGGCACGGGGCGGGTGTCCACCAGGCGCGCGGCAGCCAGCAGCGTCCCGTCGCCGCCCAGGACAATCAGCAGGTCCACCTGCGCCGGAATCTCGGTGCGGGGGACGCCGTCGGAACGCCCCAGGCAGTGCGCCGTTTCTTCATCGAAAACGGCGCGCAGATTCCGTTGTTTGAGCCAGTCAAGCAGGCGGGGGACCAGCGGGCAGATGTCCTCGGGTTTAGGCTTGGAGATGATCCCGACCGCACGAATGGCCATAGGAATCGGCGGCATTCTAGCGCAGACGGCTGGGAATAAACAGATGAGGCCTGATCACTGTCAACTTGCCCTTGCTTACTTTTTCTCGACCCTGGCGTGGAGAAAAAACTCCCGGTTGCCTTGGGCTCCCGGCAACTGGCTTTCCCGCACGCCGATGATTTCCAAGCCGAGCTGCCCGGCGGCACGGGTTACTCTGTCCACTGCCTCTTGCTGCAGCGCCGGGTCCCGAACGATACCGCCCTTTCCCACCTGCCGACGCGTCAGTTCGAACTGCGGCTTGATCAAGACAAGGAGATCGGCGCCGCCTTTTGCGCAGGAGATGGCCGCGGGAAGAATTTTCTCCACCGAGATGAAGGCAACATCAATCGTCACCAGATCCACAGGCTCATCTAGGTCGTCAACCGTCAGGGCGCGGGCGTTCTTGCCTTCCAACACGACCACACGCAGGTCGCGGCGCAGCCGCCAGTCGAGTTGCCCGCGGCCCACATCCACCGCGAAGACCTTGCGCGCGCCGTGCTGGAGGAGGCAATCGGTGAAGCCGCCGGTGGAGGCACCGATGTCGAGGCAGACTTTGCTGCGCGCTTCGAGCCGCAAATCGGCCAGCGCGCCTTCCAGCTTGATTCCGCCGCGGCTTACGTAGCGCGGCGGCTCGCCGACCAACTCCAGCGCTGCATCCTCGGCAACCAGCGTTCCCGCTTTCGCTACGGTCTTGTCGTTGACCTGAATCTGACCGGCCAGGATTAAGGCCTGAGCTTTCTCACGTGTGGGCGCCAGGCCGCGTTCCACCAGCAGCTTGTCCAATCGAATTCGTGGCATGCCTCTTCCTGGAAGAGAGAGGATACGGCTGATGGAAGGTGGTGTCGAGATGAGGTCAGGCAGCGGGGCGAAGGCGGCGCAACCCTTCGAACATCCCCGCCACGGCTTCGCGCACCTGGGCGGTCAAGCGCGCGTAGAGACGTTCCATTTCTTCCGACGAAGCCGCGCGGGACGGCGCGGGAGGTGCGAGGGTTTCCCCGATGCGGATGTGGACGGGCGCGAGGCGCTGGGGCCGGCGGCCCCGCGGCCAGACGTCGTAAATGCCGTCCAGTGCCACCGGCACGATGGGAACGCGCAGGTGGGCGGAGAGGATGGCGGCGCCTTTCTTGAAGTTCTTCACTTCGCCATCAATCGTGCGCTCCCCTTCGGGGAACAGCACGAGCACTTTGCCGTGGCGGAGGCCGAAGGCACCGGCTTGCATCGCCCGCACCAAGTTCGCATCCGGGTCCACCGGGATGACGTTGACCCAGCGCGCGACGAACTGCCGCAGGCGCGTGGCGAAAAATTCGCTGGCGCCGAGGAAAAACAGCTGGCGGAAGCTGTCATAAGGCAGGGCGCTCACGAGCAGAAAGACGTCCAGGTAGCTCTGGTGGTTCGGGCAGAGAATGTAAGCCTGCTGGCGCGGGAGTTGCTCTCGACCGTGCACGCGCATCGGAAGCAGCAGGCGCGCGGCGAGATAGAACAGGCGCATCAGCAGGAAGGCAAGGGCAGCAAAAATCGGTTTTGGTTTCAGGATGTGGACGAAGGCGGGATCGTCCTCGGGCGCAGCCGCTAGGATCGTATCCCAGGCCGGCGCGGCCGAGCGTTCCTGCGGGCGGCGGGCGCGGGCCGGGGCGGTGGCGGGAGCCAAGCCCGCTGGCGGCGCCGCCAGGATGGCGGCGACCAACTCGCGGACGGTGAAGATTCGGTGGGCCACTTCGTCTTCCACCGCCACGCCGAACTCATGTTCCAGGGTGACCAGCATCTCCACCCGTTGCATCGAATCCAGGCCCAGGTCGAGCTCCAGGTTGTCTTCCGGATGCAGGTCGGCTTTCTGGCGGGCTGCCCGCGCGATGAACTTCAGCGCGCGCGCGACACCCGGCTGTTGCAGCCAGGTGCGGTCTTCGGGTTTCAGCTCGCGCCGGGCGGGGGAGGCTGCGGCGGTTGCTTGCGCCGCCTGGGTTGCCACCAGATGCTCGATCTGAAAGCGTTTGAGCTTGCGGGTCGTGGTGCGGGGCAGCTCGTTGGGCCAGATGTCGTAGCTCAGGATGCGCTTGTGCGACGGGAGTTGAATCGAAAGCGATTCGATTTCGTAGCGGAGGATTTCCCGAGCGTTCACGACCTTGCGTTCTCGCAGCAGCTCGAAATTCGGCACCACCACCGCATGGAGCCGCTCGGCGAGCGGCTGGCCGGGGTCGCGTCGCCCCAGGATGCAGATTTCCTTGATGTAGGAGGACTGGGCATAGTGGGCTTCGACTTCTTCCGGGTAAATGTTCTTCCCGGAGCTCAGGATAATGACGTCTTTCTTCCGGCCGGTAATGTAGAGGTGGCCATGGGGGTCGAGGTAACCGAGATCGCCGGTCAGCAGCCACCCATCTTGCAGGATGGCGGCGGTCGCTTCCGGGCGATTCCAGTAGCCCTGCATGACAATGGGTCCGCGAATGGCGACTTCGCCGGTCAGATGGGGGCTTTCATCTGCTTCTGCGTTTCCGACTTCGGCGGGAAGGATTTTCACCTCGACACCAGGGAGGGGCTTGCCGACCGAGCCGATACGGTTGTCCTCTTCCGGCGTGAGCGTAGCCGCGCCCGAGCATTCGGTCAGCCCGTAGGCTTGCAGAAGCGTCAAGCCCATGCGGTGGAGGTCGCGGCCGACGGCGGGGTCGAAGCGTGAGCCGCCCGTAAGCCAGAGCCGCATCTGCGGGCCAATCGCCGAATGGACAGGCCGGAAGAAAAGCTTTCCGAGGTTCAGGCCGAAGCTGCGAGTGAAGCCGTTGAGCGCCAGCAAGCCACGGAAAGCCGCCTGCCGCAACCGTCCGCCGGCGCGCACCTGGTCGGTGATACGCTGATGAATCAGGTAGAAGAACTGCGGAACGACCACGAAGGCCGTAATCCGCCGCTCCCGCATTACGCGCAGGATTTCGGCGGAACTGATGCTTGCCAGGAACACGACACTCGCGCCCGCCACCAGCGGCAACCAGAAGTTGGCCAGCAACGCGAGCACGTGGAACAACGGCAGGATGCCGAGAATCCGATCCTGGGGATACACCGGTATCGTCTGCAGGACAGCGTCGAATTCGACCAGGAGGTTGCCGTGCGTCAGCTCGACGCCTTTCGGGTCGCTGGTGGTTCCCGAGGTATAGAAAATCGCAGCAAGGTCGTCCGAGCGAGCGGGCCCGACCTCCAAGTGGTCGGAGTCTGCCGGAGACAATTCATCCAGCGCGAGCAGGTGGCGCAGGTCGGGACAGGACTCGGCCGCGCTGCGGACAGTGGCGAGATGATTAGCGGAGACGAAAATGGCACTGGCGCTGGCGTCGCGCAGGAGAGTGGCAATTTGCGGGGGTGTCAGGGTGGTGTCGAGCGGAACCGCCACCGAGCCGTTGGCCAGAATCCCGAGAAAACCGGCGCACCAGCGCGCGTGATTTTCAGCGAGCAGGGCACAGCGCTCCTCGGACTTGAGCCCGTGCGCGCGGAGCTTCGCCGCCGCCGCCGCCGCTAGCCGCTTCAAGTCCGCGTAGGTGTATTCCTCGGCGCCAGCGGGCGCTTCCACCAACACGGCGAGACGCTCGGAAAACTCTGCCGCGCTGGCCAGAAACCGCTCGACGAGGTTCTGCATTGTTGGCGGTTGCCTTATAAGACACCTGCGGGCGGGCAGGTGTCAAGCCCGCAGCGGTCAGGCGCTGCGGGCGAGCAAATAGCGGGCAATCTCTTCCAGCCGGCGTGCGCGCGCGCCGAGCGGCGCCAGTTCGCCGATCGCTTCTCCGACGAGCTCGCTCGCCAGCGCGCGGGAACGCTCCAGCCCAAAGACGGCGGGGTAGGTTGCTTTCTGGCGCGCGGCGTCTTTGCGAGTGGACTTGCCGAGTTGTGCGGGCGAGCTTTGTACGTCGAGGATGTCGTCGATAATTTGGAAGGCCAGCCCCAGCCGCTCGCCGAAACGCGTTAGCTGCGTGAGGTCAGGCTCACTCGCTCCGGCGTAGCGCGCGCCCGAGCGAATGGAGGCGCGAATCAGCGCCCCGGTCTTGGCCCGATGAATACCTTCCACCTCGGCCGCGCTCACCGCCTTGCCTTCTGCTTCCAGGTCACCCATCTGGCCGCCAATCATTCCCTGGCGTGTGCCGATGGCGGCGGCCAGCTCGGCGATGAGGAGCGTCTTCTGCTCCGGCACCGGCCGCGGCATGCGCGCGAGGACTTCAAACGCCAGCGTCAGCAGCGCATCCCCGGCCAGGATGGCCACGGCTTCACCGAACACTTTGTGGCAGGTGGGACGGCCGCGGCGCAGGTCGTCGTTGTCGAGCGCGGGCAGGTCGTCGTGGAGGAGCGAGTAGGTGTGAATGAACTCGAGCGCGCAGGCCAGCTCCTCGATGCCGTCCACGCGGTCGCTGACCACTGCCCCTGCCTCCAGGCACAAGGTCGGTCGGATGCGCTTGCCGCCTCCCAGCACCGCGTATCGCATCGCCTTGTGCAGCGTCACCGGAGGGTCGGAAGCGGACGGAAGCAGACGCTCCAGGTGCGGTTCCAGACGGACGCGGGAAGCTTCCAGGTATTCCGTGAGGGTCACGCGACTCCGCGGCTGGCCCGCCAAAGTTCGGTGGCGTGGGTGGCGAAGCGCTAGCTTTCTTCGTCGCCTTCGATCCCAAACGGCCGCGCCACGAGCTTGCCGTCGGCTTTCTTGATCAGAATCTCGACTTTATTCTCGGCTTCCTCGAGCTGCTTCTGGCACTGGCGCGAAAGCTCGATCCCTTCCTCAAACAATTTCAGCGCCGCGTCCAGCGCCAGGTCACCGTTCTCCAGTTGCTTGACGATTTGCTCCAGGCGCTTCAGCCCCGCCTCAAAACTCGCCCCCTTGGCCGCTCCCGGCTGTGTCATCCCTGCCATTCTAGCCCAACTCCGCCGCAGGCTCAAAGTGTGGATATGACGTGGCTGGGGCGGGTCGCGCCCTCGACGCCCCGGGACAAACCCCACCGGCGCCCCGCGCCCCCTGTCATTCCGAACCCGCCCTTTCCCCTGCGGGCCCGTCTTGGCAATGCTCTCCGCCCGCGAAAAGGGCGGGGGAGGAAGCGCGGGTGCCCCACCCTGGGGTTGGTCAGGGCGGGGGGATTCTTCAACGATGCTGGGTGCCCCACCCTTTGGTTTGCAAGGGTGGGAGTCCTACCTCTGCTTATGGCGCGGGCAGGAGGCGGTGGCGGTAGCGGGTGGCCTGCTCGACGGCGGCGTCAGAAAAGGGGAAGGGAAAGCTCTCAACCGCCTCCCACGCCGAATACTGGTCGCGGTAGTGGCGGCTCAGGGCGTGGCCGGACTGTCCGAGCGTAAGGTTGAGCAGCGAGCGGTCGAAATCCCCCAGGTCAATCACCATCCGCAGCGACGGCCCCAACTGCCGCGTCATCTGCCGCACGGTGTAGCGACTGCCCGACTGCGGCCCGCCCACGTTCAGCCAGCGCCCCAGCAGCCGCGGAAACATCGCTCCCAAGGGATGCACAAACCGCGCCTCCATCCGCTGTCCCCAGCGCAGACGCGCCAGCGACCCCGTGCCGAATTGCCGGTGCAATTCCTCCACCGTCAGCCGCAGCACCGCCCGCAGGAGGGTGTCGTAATCGGCATAGCCCACGGGCAGCCAGCGCGCCGGCCGCTCTCGCACCACTGCCTCGAGGAAGACCGGGTGGGAGGGCCACATATACTCGTTCCAGTCATCGCCCAGCCGCGGGCGGAGCAACTGCTCGAGCAGCACCCGCCGCGCCGTGTCGGTCACCAGCGGCGCCGCCTCCGTGGCCCGCATCTGCCCGTCCCACCGGCGCAGCAGGTTCGCCGCCTCTGCCAGTTCGGGCACCTCCTGCGCCGCGGCCGCCAGTTGCTGCGCGAGAAAGGAATCCATTGGGCTGAAGATGTCGCCCTGCACGCGCAGAAAATCTGCAGGCGCGAATCCCGTCTGGTTTTCCAGCAAGTCGTAGATGCGCGCGGCCCGATAGGGCGCATCCCAGCGGTCGGTCAGGTAATGCCCGTAGTCGTCGGGCACAATGCGGTTGTTCGCCGTGGCCAGCAGGCCCATCACCGGGTTGAACGCTTGCGGCATCTCGGGGAAGGGAATTGTTCCTGCCCAATCAAAGTCGGTGGTTTCACCCGGCACCGGCACTTCCCCGCGTCCCTTGCGCCGCACGGGAACCTTCCCCGCGCCCTGGTAGCCGATGTTGCCCTCCACGTCCGCATACACCACGTTCTGCGTCGGCCCGCCGAACAGCGCCAGCGCCGTGCGAAACTCCTCCCAGTCTTGCGCCCGGTTGATTTCATAGAAGGGGAAACTCAGCATCTCGGGATCCAGCCCCGTCCAGCGCAGCGCCAGCTTTTCCTCGCCGTCGTCGTGCACAATCGGCCCGTGGCGCGTCCGCAGCACTTCCAGTTCGACGTCGGCCTCCCCGCGCACCTTGATGGTCTCCACCCGCCGGCCCACGGTCTGCCAGCCCGCTGGCGTCAGGTAGCGGTTCGGGTCGTTGGGATGGAAGCGCTCGCGGTAGAGGTCCTGCACGTCCGGCCAGAGGTTCGTCATTCCCCAGGCAATGTGCTCGTTGTGGCCGAGGATGACAAACGGCATACCGGGCAGGCTGACTCCGGCCACGTTCAGCTGGGGCGATTTCAAATGAATGGCGAACCAGACCGCCGGCAACAGATGCGGCAGGTGCGGGTCGTTCGCCAGCAGCGGCTTCCCGCTCGCCGTGCGCGTCCCGGCGGCCACCCAGTTGTTGCTGCCCGCCCCGCCACCGGCGGAGCCCAACGCTTCCGCTGCCAGCCCCAACTCCCCCGCTAGAATGGCCTGGAGTTCCTTCAAGCTATGCTTGCATCCTGCCAGATAGATTCGGCGCCGCTCCCGCCGGCGAGGCTCGGGGCCCGGTTCCGCCACCGGGCGATCGTGCAGCGAATGGGAAACATAGAGGTCGCCGGCGAGGTCCAGGCCGAGCTTCTCGGTCACCTTCGCCCGCCGCAGGTCGCTCGGCCAGCTCGTGCTCAGCAGCCGGTACATCAGCAAGCCCAGCACCAGGGTGTCGGCGGGCTGCCAGGGGGGAGGCGACCGCCGGATGAGGGCGAATTCGAGCGGCAGGCGGTTCCGGTGGCTTTCGATATAGGCATTGACCCCTCGCGCGTACGCCTCCAGATGCGCACGCGTCTCGGAATCCAGCAGCTCGGCTGCGCGCTCGGCGACGTCCGCCAGCCCCAGCGTGCGGTGGTCTTTATCCAGTTGGAGAGCCCTCCGCCCCAGTACCTCCGCCAGCTCACCCCGTGCCAGCCGCCGCAGCCCCTCCATCTGCCAGAGACGCTCTTCCGCCACCAGATAGCCTTGCGCGAAGAGCAGGTCTTCGAGCGAGTCGGCATACAGGTGCGGCACACCGCGTGCATCGCGCAGCACAGTTACAGGTGCTTGCAGCCCCGCCAGCCGCCGCTCGCCTTCGTATTGCGGGAGCGCCCGCCACATCCGCCAGAATGCCCAGCCGACGACGCCGGCAACCAGGAGGAAAACAACCAGGAGGGTGAACCAGAGAGCCTTGAGCCGCTTCGACATCGGGTTTTTTTCAAGCGATGCGCCCGCCATCCTAGCCCAACCCCTCCGCCCCCGCAAGGCAGGCCTCGCCACCGTACTTTGGCGGGCAGGCGTGCGCACGCAATTTCGCTTGACTTGTTCCCGCCCGCTGTGGCCTACTGAACAGGCAGTTGGGACCGGGGTTTCCTGGGGGGGCAAGAACCGAAGGGGCGCGTCACGGCTAGCGCCACCGGAGGGCGGGAAAATCGCCCCGGGGTGCAGCGTGAGCGCGGGTGAGCTAAACCTAGAACGGGAACGTTTCCTCAGCCTCTACTCCACCAGGCTCAAGGAACTTCGCCAGACTCCCTACGCCCTGCGTGACATCCGCGAGCTCGAGCGCATGGCCGAGCGCTGCCTGGACGCCGTCCGGCAAGCCCTGGCTGGCGATCGCTCCGCCCTCGAACGCTATATCCATCAAACCGCCCTTTACCGCGGCAAGGAAGGCTTTCGCGCCTGGCACATCCTGCTGGGCTTTGACGCGTTTCGCGACGTCGCCCGCTTGACCCCGATCGAGAACTGGGATTTCATCCGCCTGGACGACCTGCTGCACTGGGCCATGCGGCGCTTCGTCGAGCTCTATGAGGAGCTGCAGACTGACCGCGGGCTGATGCGCATGGTGGAGTCGC
>Ga0209172_10004275_pt1 | contig 19637 bp, 20 predicted proteins | sample LarsenN4metaG_FD_184113 | JGI IMG/M metagenome (GOLD analysis project Ga0209172, IMG submission 184113) | Hot spring sediment bacterial and archeal communities from British Columbia, Canada, to study Microbial Dark Matter (Phase II) - Larsen... ... | reverse complement strand
TCGTTACCGCCGCTTATCGAAGGATTATGAGTATGTCACCCAGACGAGTGAAACCATGATCCGGGTGGCCATGATCCATCTCATGGTGCGTCGCCTGGCTCGTCTGACACGTTTTTAAACACCCTCTTAGGGCGAGGGTGCAGGCCATCATATCCGTCCCGGCCCGAACTGTCAATGCGCACCGCAAACCTGGATGAAGAAAACCCATTCCCCCCGAGAGGAAGATGAGCGATGGGGAGGAATCGACCTCGTGCCAAAGCCTCGGCTGCACCGCAAAAGGTATGTCGATCAAGGCAGACGTTGCCTGTGTTGACACCGTTTGTTAGAGTACATACGTTAAGAGATTCCCGTTAAGAAACCCAAGGCGCTGTCGCACTGTTGGAACCGGCGGATATGGTGGACAACACCGTGGACTATCCGAAACTCCGTCCCATCGAAGCCTTTCCCGTGCAGCTGGGCGGGCAAGAAGTGATCTGCCTGCGAGACCCCACCCATCTGACCACTGACACCGTGTTTGTACCGCGTGAAGCGCTCTTCATCCTGGCCCATTTCGATGGGCAACATTCGATCTTGGACATCCAGGAGGCCTATGCCCGCAGATATGGGCAATTATTGTTCAGCGACGCCATCAAAGACCTGATCGCCAAGCTCGACGAACATTGGCTCCTCGATAGTGAGCGCTTTCGTGCTTACCGGCAGCATATCATCGAAACGTTTCGCAAGGCGCCGGTTCGCCGGGCCGCGCATGCTGGCGAGGCTTATGAGGCCGATCCGGTCAAGCTCGCCGCCCAGCTCGATGGCTACTTTATGGCGGCTAAAGGTCCGGGCTTTGCGGAGACGCCATCGCGCCATGGCCCAGTGCAGGGCATCCTCGCTCCCCACATCGATCCGCGGCGTGGCGGTCCCTGTATGGCCTTGGCGTATGACATGCTGCGACGAGTCACGGCCGAGCTCTTCATCATCTTCGGGACCGCACATCAACCGGCTACAGTCCCATTTCCTTTGACGTTAAAGGACTATGAGACCCCCTACGGGATCGTAGAAACTGACAAAGCCTTCGTTCGAGAATTGGCGCGCCGCTACCCCACCGATCTGCTATCGGGAGAAATCGCTCATCGCACGGAACATTCCATCGAATTTCAAGTGGTATTCCTGCAACATGTGCTGGGGCTAACTCGCCGGTTTCGCATCGTCCCCATCTTGGTGGGCTCCTTCCATGAATGCGTTGAACGAGGGGTCAATCCCGCCGACATGGCGCACATCGCCGATTTCATCCAGATCATCCGCGATGTGATCGCCACTCGGGGCGAGGCGGTTTGTTATATTGTAGGGGGCGATTTGGCTCATGTCGGCATGAAGTTCGGGGACCAGGAGCCGCTAACGCCCACCCTCCTGAGCCACGTCGCTCGCGAGGATCACGACCTTTTGGCCGCGGCCATCCGTATGGATGCCGAGGGGTTCTTTCGGGCCATCGCTGCGCATCAGGATCGGCGGCGGATTTGCGGCTTTCCGCCGACGTACCTGTTGCTCAGTACCATGCCTGCCACCGCTGGCACGCTGCTGAAATACGACCAGGCGGTCGAGCCAGCCACGCAGTCGATGGTGTCATACGCCAGTGTCGTCTTTCAGTAAGGAGGTAGAGCGCGATGGCTGGGCTCATTCGCGCCAGTGGGGTGGTGGTGTATTATCTCGAAGACGACGAGCCGCAGTTTCTCTTGATTCGTAGTCGACGCGACCGTTCTTGGGGGTTCCCGAAGGGCCATCTAATCGATGGCGAGGACATCCTCCAGGGGGCGATGCGCGAGCTCTGGGAGGAAACGGGCATCCGCGAGGTCTCGCTGGTCCATGGATTCACCGAACATATCACCTATCGGGTCAACCGCGCCGGTCGATTTCGGCGCAAGACGGTGACCTATTTCCTCGGACGCGTCGATACGCCTGTGGTCCGTCTTTCTGAAGAACATAGTGAGCACCGTTGGGCTGTCGTAGAGGATGCTCGAAAGCTTCTCAGTTTCGATAATTTGCGCGCCCTCGTCACACGCGCCTGGATGACCGTCGCCCCACTTTCACCACAGTTTTTTCCGGAAGAACCTTCCACGCCCCAACTGTGATCGGTGATGATGTTTCGCCGGAGGCTTTCTCGATCCAGATGATGTGAGCGCCACGCCGTCTCCTACAGGATTTCATCCACCGCTTTGTTACCTGTTGCGACCTCAACGTCAACGCCAGCTCTCGACATACGACTACAAGGATCTTCGGCCCCCACCACGTCCACCCCTCACGACGGGAAATCATTTCCCAACCATGAGATCGCCCCGGACGCCGTCCACCCCGTCCCACCACAAGCGGGCACGAACAACCCCACGCCAGAGAACATCCCCCCTGTCCGGTTACGAGAAGAACTTCAGCGACTGCTCGATCGCGCAACTGCCGGACCCCACTCGGTGGCCAGAAGATCGAGCGAGGGATGGCAGCTCGGCGGTCGTCGTGACCGCCGACGCTATGGCACGAAGCGGCGCGATTCGCAACCCAGCGACCTGCCAAGGCGGAAGGGTCGGCCGTTTTTGTAACGTGCACCGGAGAGAGATCTATGCCTTGACGGAATCATTGCATGGGCATATATTTGCATAATACAAATGTTGGCTTCGGAAAACAGAAGGAGGACACATGTCTGATCGCGACCTGAATGTGTTGGCCGAGGAGATGTGGGCCATCACCAAGGACCTCTTCAAGTTTCTGCAGTTTCGCGATCGCGATGCCATGACGGCGTGCGGGCTCTCGGTGGCCCAATGCTATACGCTCGATGCCATCGGCTCACAAGGGCGAGCGACCCTCAATGAGGTAGCGGAAGCATTGTACATTACGCCCAGCACGGCCAGCCGCGCCGTGGATGATTTGGTGCGCAAAGGCTTGGTCGAACGCTGTCAGGATCCCGCCGATCGCCGTGCTGTATGCCTCAGCCTGACACCGCAAGGGCAGGCCCTGTTCGAGGCCTTGCGCCATCATTTGACGCAGCGTCAGTTGACCATCCTGCAGCAGATCGATCCCGATAGCCGTCGTGACGTCCTCGCGGCCCTGCAAAAACTTGCGCAAGCCATCAAGGATCCCGCCTGCTGCGCCGTCCCCTTCGCCGGCGACATGCCGCAGCCGCCAGCCAGTTTGGCATGTAGCAAGGCCACGTCGGGGAAGTCCCGACGTGTTGCGAGTTCAACTCGGAAGCCCATCCCAACCCTGCCTTCGTAAAGGAGAAGACAATGAGCGAATGCTGTCATCCCAATAGTGGTCAACCCCTGCTGAAGCTCACCGATGGTGACGACATCAAGGCCGCGGTACGCGAGCGCTACACTCAAGTCGCTACGGGGGAGATCTCATGTTGCGGTTCTCCGGCGGAGCATCCGCGCGTCCAGCGCGTCCGCGATTACGGCTATGAAGTGAGCATCCTCGGCGATGAGGTGCCAACCTCGGTGCTCGACTCCTTCGCCGGCTGTGGCAATCCCCTCGCCATCGATACGTTGAACCCCGGCGAAGTGGTGCTCGACCTCGGCTCAGGCGCCGGGCTCGATTGTTTCCTGGCAGCGAAGAAGGTCGGCCCCACTGGCCACGTCATCGGCTTGGACATGACCGAGGCCATGCTGGAGAAAGCACGCAAGAACCAGGCGCTTTTGGGCCTCACCAACGTCGAGTTCCGCAAAGGCGAGATGGAGCAGATGCCGGTGGCGGATGCGTCCATCGATGTCATCATCAGCAATTGCGTGATCAACCTGTCACCCGACAAAGATGCCGTCTTCCGCGAGGCGTTTCGCGTCCTCAAACCGGGCGGGCGGCTCATGGTCGCCGATATCGCCGCGGTCGGCGAGCTGCCGCAGGAGCTGCGCACGCGGGAAGCATGGACGGGATGTATCGGCGGCGCTATTCCCCTGGAGGAGTACCTGGGTAAGCTGAAGGCCGCTGGCTTCACCCATGTGCAAGTCATAGCCTCGCAGGAGTGGCAGCCTATGATGGTGAGCGCGAAAATCAAGGCGGTCAAGCCGTAACACACGCGCTCGCCGCTTTGCCGTGTACAAGCCCTTGCGGTGTCATGTATGATACGGCGCGTATCAGGCCATCTAGCCTGTCATCCGAAACCAAGGCGGTCACCGGACATGCGCGTATGAACGGCCATCGTCACCGACGCAAGATTGCGTGGCTCCTGCTGTGGTGGCTCGTGGGCCTTGCCACCGCGAGGGCGCACATCGATATCGAACCCAAAGAAACCATTCCCAATCGCTGGGAGACGTTCGTCCTGAACGTCCCGACTGAGACCGCGAGTCCAACGGTGGAGGTCCAGCTCATCATTCCCGAGGGCTTCGAGGTTGAGGCCGTGGGGCATCGTGCCGACTGGCAGATGGCCTTGCGGCGGGATGAGCGCGGCCTGGTCCGCGAGGTCGTGTGGTCCGCCGGACAAATCCCGCCGCAGACGTTCGACGAGTTCAAATTATTGGTAAAAGCCACGAGGGCACCTGGTGCTTACGAATGGCAAGCGCGGCAGCGTTACGCCGACCATCAGGAAAGCGTCTGGACGCTGCGTACGACCGTGCGTGGAGAGGGCAGCGCTCTGCCCGGCCAGAAAGCCGAAGAAGCGATGAAAACGGCACAGGCGGCGATGACGATCAGCTTTCTGGCCGTGGGGGTAGCCACCGTGCTCATCGTGGTGATGTTGATCGCGGTCTGGCAAAGCCCTCGCCGCAAAAGGCGTGTGGACGAATGAGGTTGTTCGTCGAGTATTTCAGCACGCTCGTCCATTTGCTCGGCCTGCTCATGCTGGCAGGTGGGCACTTGTGGTTAGCCTTGAGCGCTGGCAAAGCCGAGCGTTCACGCTTTGACTATGGTCAACGCTTCCTCATCGAATTCCTGCCGACGCTGTCGACGTTGTTCGGCGTTGGTATCCTCCTGCTCTTCTTCAGCGGGCTGGCTAAGCTGCTCCTGTGGTATGAACCGGGATTCATCTTCCTGCCGCTGCCCTATGGCTGGATATTGCTGAGCAAGCTCATACTTTATGTGGCCATCGTCGTGAACGGCATCCTCATCGAGCGTTGGCACTTGTCCCGCTTGATGAAACTCGGACTGCCCGAGGGAAGCGATCCGGTCGGCATCGAGCTCACCCACACATGGGGCGCCGTCCAGCGACAGGCGCGCCTGAATTTCGTGCTCATCATGATCGTCGTGGCTCTGGGGGAAACCCTGCGCTTCGCCAAGATGTGAGGACGTCGATGCACTGGCGGTTGCCCCGTCTCCGAAAATCAGGGGCCATGATCGTGCTCTGGCTGACGGTGACCGTCCCTGTCTGGGCCCACCACGGCGGTTTGGGCATCGAGGGGGATATCGTCGAATGGTCCCTAAAAGTGGACCAATGGCAACAAGAGGCCTTGACGAATGGCCATCGGGTGAAATTCCTCGCCTATCCCCGCAACGCCATCGCCCATCGGACGACCCGCTTGGTCTTCGAGGTGCAATCGGTGGCGACAGGACGCTACGTGGGCGGGTTGACGGCGGAAGTGATCATCCGCACCCCGCAGGGCGACGAGCACGTCCTGGCGGCGTCGGAGACTGCGGGCGTGACCGCGTACTATGAGGTGCCGTTTGCGTTTCCGGCGACGGGAGAGCATGCGATCACCTTCCGAGCCCACGCAAACGGGCAAGAGCTGAGCGCGTTCTTCATCCAGCACGCCTCAGCTAATCCGCTGTTTGGGGACTGGACGACGATGATCGGCAACGGCGCGATTCTGGCTGCCTTTATGGTGACCTGGATCGGGGCCGTTCTGGCCCTGCAACGCCGCTTGTTGTCGGTGGTGGACTAACGAGACGCTTTGGCGCGTGCATGCCGTCACTGCGGTAGTGGCGGGGGTTCGCATAGGGCCCCGATGTCATGAAGGCGCAAGGCCTAAGCGGGATATCGCGTCGCCCTGCGTCGGTGACGGTGCTCGAGCAAAATTCGCGCTTGATGCGCAAGTGCCACAAGCATACACTGCAATTGACGTTCTGCGGCGGTGTTCGATCGTCAAGCAGCTTCCATGGGAAAGGCGGTGAGGCCTATGTGTTTTTCCCCTTGCTTCGTCCAGGCAACTCGTGGGGCGTTTGTCCAGAGGCGGTTACTGCAGTGTCGGACCTGCGGTTCCCAGGCATTTCACGTCATCGATTGCTGCCGGAATCCCGACTACGCGCCGGTCGCGACCACACAGCTCGCGGCCAGGCTCAAAGGGTGGCTCACCCGCGTGCGCGCGCTTCTGCGTAGGCCGCTGCTCCCACGCCGTCAGCCAGTCTACCGGGCATCCCCTGAAGAGCTCGACACCTGGGAGACCCGTCCTTTGGCGACGCTCGAGGTCAGCCATGCTCACCAGGCATTCAGCGACGATGCGGAGGAGAGCGCAGAGACGATGCAGCAGACGATCGCCGCGAGCCGGTAGCAGGCTGCAGGCTCCCCCGTCAACTGCGCTATTTGCTTGGGGTACAAGCGCTCACAGCACTGACGGAGGGAGGCCTGCCTCGATACCTTGGCGACCTACAGGGCGAAACCACGAGGCAGGACATCGACGGCCCTAGCCCTCAAAACTGACGCCTACAACCTCATACATGATAGTGCCTTTGGGCACCCTTACCTCCACCGTATCGCCGGTTTGTTTACCGACCAGGGCGCGGCCGACAGGGGATTGGATCGAAATCCATCCTTTCTGAGGGTTGGCTTCGTCAGCTCCGACGAGCCTGAACGTTTTCTCTTCGTCGGTTTCCGCCTCGCGCACGCGCACGGTGGCCCCGAAAACGACGCGGTCGCCGCTCAGCGTTTCAGTGTCGATCACCACGGCGTTAGCGATCTGGGTCTCCAGATGCCGGATCTTGGCTTCGAGGATCGCCTGCTTCTCTTTCGCGCCGTGATATTCGGCATTCTCTCGCAAATCGCCTTCCTCACGCGCCACGCGCACCGCCTCGATCACCTGGGGACGGACCACCGATTTGAGGTGTTTGAGCTCGTTCACCAGGGCTTCATATCCTTGTCGCGTCATCGGGGCTTTCTCAGCCATACCGTTCTTTTCCCTCCATACCATGGCGAGTGATCGCGCAGACGTTTCACGTGGACAACCCACCGACCGGATGCATGTCGCGTCATCCATATATATCGACTATATCGACCCCTGCGCCGGATGGCAAGCGGGTGATCCCGCCCCGGTCCCAGCACCGGCCTAGCTGCCGGAACGCTGTTCAGTCGTGAGCCAGGGTTGACACATCGTGATGGCTGGGGCTAACATGAGCCGGGAGAACGAGCAGCTGACAGCCGGGCGTGGGCGGCTGCAGAGACTGGGGTATCGTCGCGACCACGCGTTGGCAAGGGGCTGATGCAGAGGGAAGAGGTGAGGGCCATGGCCGTCACATGCGATTTCTACGGTCTCGAGGAAGAGAAAGTCACATTAGAGGTGGAAGAGCGATTTTTACAGGAGCACCAACTCTTCGATTTCGAAGGCGAGCGCTACATCATCCTCTCGGTCGTCTGGGCGAAGGATGGCCCCAAAGCCAACGTCATGCCCTATTGGGAGTACACCTCGTTGCAAGAAAAGACCCAGCGCGGGATAGCCTGGACCGCTGAAGACGAGCCAGAACCCCCGTTGGTGCGCGAGATCGATCGACGTCGGAGGACCTCATGAACGGCTATGGTGGACGCATCCTGTCGGTAGATCTGTCAACTGGGGAGAGCCGCATCGACACATTCGACGAAGGTTTCGCCCGTCTGTACCTCGGAGGCAACGGGTTCGCGGCCAGGCTGCTCTATGATCGACTGCCACCAGGCATCGACGCCTACGATGCCAGCAACGCCGTCGTATTCGCCGTCGGCCCGGTGACGGATTCGAACATCCCTGGCAATAGCCGCATTTGCCTTGCCACCAAATCACCCCTCACCGGGTTGTTTTTCGATTCCACGTTCGGCGGCCGCTTTCCATGCACGTTTAAACGCACCGGCTTCGATGCCATGGTCATCACCGGGCAGGCACCTCAACCGGTGTACCTTGTGCTCACGCCTGATGGCGTCCAAGTCAAACGCGCCGATACCTTGTGGGGCTTGCTTACTCTCGAGTGTGTCGAACGGCTTCACGCTCTTGAAGGCGAAGATGCCGATGTCACCTGTATCGGCCCCGCCGGCGAACACTTGGTACGGTTCGCGGCGCTGGCGCATTACTGGAAAAACCGCGGGGCCATCGCCGGCCGCGGCGGCATTGGCGCGGTGTTGGGCGCGAAGCGCGTGAAAGCCGTCGTCGTCAGCGGCACTCGCAAGATGAGCCTGGCCGATCCCGGCACCTTGAACACCCTCTATAAATCGACCTATAGCGGCATGTTGACCGGCACCAAGGCGCTGAGTACCTTTGGCACCGCCTTCCTCGTTAATCCCATCAACACCATGGGGGCGTTGGGGACGAAAAACCTGGCGACGGAGGTCTTCGAGGCTGCCGAGGCGATCAGCGGCGAGCGCTTCAAGGATCTGTATTGGGAGCGCGACACGACCTGTCTCAAATGCCCGGTGGCCTGCGGCAAGGACTTCCACGTCAACGATGGGGAGTTCGCCGGGACGCGGTGGAAAATGCCCGAGTACGAGAGCATCTTCGCCCTCGGATCCATGCTGGAGAACGCCAATGCCCCATCCCTGATCAAAGCCAACGAGCTGTGCGATCAACTCGGCATGGACACCATCTCGATGGGGGTCACCGTCGCCTTCGTGCTGGAATGCGCTGAACAGGGTTTGCTCAGCCCTCGGGACCTGGGGCGCGAACTGCGCTGGGGCGACTACCATGCCATGCTGCAACTGATCGCCGACACGGCCTATCGACGCGGCTTCGGGGATCAGTTGGCCGAAGGCTCCTGGCGGCTGGCTCAGCGCCTCGGCGGCGACGCCCGGCATTACCTGTACGCCGTCAAGGGATTGGAACTCCCCGCCCATTCGGCCCGCGCCCTGAAGGGCATGAGCATTGGCTACGCCACGGCCACCCGTGGGGGATCACACCATGACACGCGACCGACCATGCAATACCGGCCCGAATTCGACCACACCACGATCGAGGGCAAGGCAGAGTACGCCATGCGCAGTCAACATTATACGGCGGTCGGCGACTCTCTGGTGTTATGCCGCTTCACCGGCGAGCGCGGCTTCGGCATGCTGCTGAACGAGAACTTCGCGACCATGCTGAACGGTGTGACGGGTTTTGGCCTCACGATGGAGGACGTCGAACGCATCGGCGAGCGCATCATCAACGTGGAACGGGCCTTCAACGTGCGCGAGGGGGTGAGCCGTAAAGATGACCAGCTGCCCTACCGGGTGATGCACGAGCCCATCCCGTTTGGCCCATCGAAGGGGCGTTACTGCCCGCCCGAAGAACTGGATCGCATGCTGGATGAGTACTATACGCTGCGCGGCTGGACGAAAGACGGTGTGCCGACTAAGGACCGCCTCGCGGCGCTGGGTTTGGAAGACCTGATCAAGGCCTGAACCGACAACGGACGCAGATGCTCTATGAAGGAGAACATGGCCATGCCCGTCATTACCGGTCGCCACGCGTTTCTGGAGGTGCTACATCAAGAAGGGGTGGAATATATCTTCGGCAATCCTGGCACCACCGAGTTGCCGCTCATGGATGCCCTGGTCGATCGACCGGACATCCACTACATTTTGGCCCTTCAAGAGGCAGCAGCGGTTGGCATGGCCGACGGCTACGCCCAGGCTTCCGGCAAAATCGGCGTTCTCAACCTGCATGTCAGCCCGGGCCTGGGGAATGCCCTCGGGGTGCTCTACGATAGCTGGCGTATGAAAACGCCCTTGCTAGTGACGGCGGGCCAGCAGGATCAGCGCATGCAGCTGTCTGAGCCAGTGTTGTGGTCGGAGTTACTGCCGTTGATGCGGATGTATGCCAAGTGGAGCTGGGAGCCGCGTACCATCAAAGATCTCGTCACGGCTACCCGACGCGCCATCAAGGTGGCCATGACGCCACCGACCGGCATGGTGTTCCTGTCGCTGCCCATGGATGTGCTCTACGGCGAAGGCGAAGCGGAGTTATGGACTACTCCCTCGATGCCGACCCGGCTGCGGGCTGACCGCTCAGCCCTCGAACAAGCTGCCACCGTGCTGTTACAAGCGCGGCATCCCATCATCGTCGTCGGCGATGACGTGGCCCAATCCGATGCCCTGAGCGAAATCGTCCAGGTGGCCGAAGTGCTCGGCGCCCGTGTGTTCTCGGACACGTTCCCAGGTCGAACGGACTTCCCCTCCGATCACCCGCTCTACCAGGGGATTTTGGTGCGAGCGCAACCGGCGGTGCGCGCCATCTTGGAGCAAACCGATCTGCTGTTCGCCGTAGGCGCCGAGGTGTTTCCCTTCTCGCTCCCCTCGGAGGTTGAGCCGGTGCCGGCCAACCTGACGATCGTCCACATGCATTCCGACCCCTGGGAGGTGGGGAAGAATTACCCGGCCAAAGTCGGCATCGTCGGCGACCTCAAAGCCAGTCTCCCGGAGTTAGCGCAGCTCTTGCGCCAGAAACAAACGCCGTCGCAACGTGATGAGGCGAGCAAGCGGGCTGAGGCGGCCGCGCAAGCCAAACAGACGGCGTTCGAGAATCTCAAATCACTCGCCGCCGAAGTGGCCAATCGCCTGCCGATCCCGGCCGCCGTCCTGATGCAGACCATCGCGGAATCGGTGCCGGCCGAGACCATCATCGTGGATGAGTCCATCACATCAGGGGCCACCCTGCGGGATTTTTTAGTCCGCAAGTCGGCCGACAGCTTCTATGGTATGCGCGGCGGCGGCCTGGGGTGGGGCTTGCCGGCGGCTATCGGCGTGAAGTTGGCCAAGCCAGACCGCCCCGTCTTGGGGGTCATCGGCGACGGCAGCACGTTATATGTCAATCAGGCGTTGTGGACGGCGGCCCATTATCGTCTGCCCGTGGTGTGGTTGATCTGCAATAACGCTCAGTATATGATATTAAAGCGGCGCCTCCACGCCTATGGCGGGGCGGCGGCAAAGGCGGAGCGATACATCGGCCTGGATATGATGGATCCGGAGGTGGATTTCCTGGCCTTGGCTCGGGCCATGGGGGTGCATGGCGTGCGGGCGGATACCGCCGATGCCGTGTCCAAGGCGCTGCGCGAGGCCTTATCTCGCAACGGGCCGACTTTGATCGACGTGCCGATCGAGCGCTCGATCAAGCCGGCGGTGTAGAAGCATGAGTGCCAGGCTCAGCGCTCAGTAGGTGTGCCCTCTCCCATCGGGAGAGGGCTAGGGTGAGGGTGGACGGGCCTGATCATGCAGATTGACTGCCTTATCCCGACCCTGTACCAGCGGGAGAGGGAGTCAAAGGTGCTGCCTCGGTGGCTTCACTCGTAGCTCGGCGCTTTTGCGGTAAGGCGGTGTGTTGTGGTTCGATGCAGAGGCAGCATTGTAAGGAGTCCTCATGCGACGTAGGGCGATAGGAACAGCATTGGCGCTGTCGATCATCCTTGGCTTTGGCTGGGAGACCTCAGCCGACATTTACATCTGGACGGACGAGCGAGGAATCGTCCACATGACCGATCAATGGGACAACGTCCCAGCACCGCGGCGCGCCGATGTGACGGTGCGGGAAAGCACTCCTCGTTGGGAGCATGTTTCCCCGCCTCCGACCCGCTCTGAAGTAACCCCGGTGGAGCCGTTGACGCCACGGCAGCTGCCCCTGCAGACGGCGCCCGATCTTGCCGAGACGCCCGCGGTAACGGTGGCACCTGCTTCGTCGCCGCATTCGCACATCGCCGTCTCCAAGCATCGGCGATTCATCCACCGCCCGAAACGGGTTGAGCCGCCGTTCCCGCACAATGTGCGACTCGACCCTTTCGATTCGAATTTCGTGTGGGTGGGACCGAATCGCGTACCCCAAGACACCTTTACCTACCCTCGCATCCCGCTGGAGAAACAGGCGCAGTTCCGGGAGCGGATCCGGCAACTGGAACAGCGGCGGTCCGTCCCGGAAAAGCCTGTTCAGCTGCGATCTCTACGCTGATCACTTCTAGCGATTATCGGGCTTTCAGAAGGCGAAACCGCGCCTGCTGTCAGAGCTGCGCTCGCTGGCGGGAGTGTCGAAGATCTCCGCCGTCGATCGGCCTTCCATCGCGCAAGCGGTTTTCATACCAGGGTGTGGCAATAGAACCGTCAACACCCTTCCGTGGCTCTGCCTAGCCCTTACCCCGCCCTCTTCCTACGGGAGAGGAAAAATCGTAGGCTACGAAGCGGTGCGGAACGGGTGGGGCTGGCCTTCGTCCGGAGGGTCAAGCCGCTCTGACTAGACCTATGTGGGATATTGTGGCGTATGAATCCGCTGGGTGACTAACAGGAAGGGATCATCGATTTTGAGCGGTTCTGGGGCGATAAACGCCTGTGCATAGCGTACCCCCATGCCAAAACCGCGCGCTCGCGCTACAGCCAACAAGGTATCGATGAAATCGTACCGGCCGGTCTCAGGGTTGTAAAATTGTGAGTGATGACATTTTAGCACTTCCACCCATTGATCGGCGTAGTCGGAAATATCGACGACAAAGGAAGGCACAGCCTCACGCGGGAACAGGTAGTAAAAGATATTCGACACATGATGTGGTTCGCCGGCCAGGGGCAGGGCCCGGAGGTGGGCGAAGTTGACGCCATGGGAAACGAGGTACCCAGCCGTTTGATGGTCGGTATGTCCGATGCCGCGGCCGGGTGGACCTTCCCAATAGGGAGCCAGCACGATGGTTGGACGCTGCTGCCGCACGATCGCGGCGATCTTCAAACGACTTTCGAAATCATCCACCACGCGACAGTCCTGAAAATCCAACACCTCTACGTGGTCTAATCCTAACACCTTCGCAGCCGCCATCAATTCTCGTCGCCGCACCTCCGGTGTGCCACGACTCCCCATTTCACCGACGGTCAAATAGACGATACCGGTCCGATACCCACGGTCCTTGAGCTTGAGGAGCAAGCCACCACAGCCAATCTCCGCATCATCCGGGTGCGCACCAAAAGCCAGGATGTCCACCGTCATGCTGATCTCTCCTCGGCTGCCACTGTCCACATGTCACATGTTTTTCAACGGTCGGCCATTATCCCAGAACCGCACTCGCAAATCCAGCAAATGCTCGGATCACCACTTGCATAGTCAGCTGTCCGGCGATCATCGACCGGTGTACTGGGTCTTAAAGATACCCCAGAGGATACTCCTCGGCAGGGGTAGGTGAAGCGGCCAGAAACTCCCGGCATGATTGACAAAGACGATTATGGGGCCCCTCCGACAAAAACATCCGATCGCACCGCAGGCACGCTCGGCGCTTTAGCTTAGCCGATCCTCTCCGGCTCGGTTTCGAGTAACCTCTGACAGCGCGCGCCATCTCGTCCTCCCATCGGCAGGGAAGTATCCCTGCCATCTCCACTACACGACCGGGGTCTTTTGCTGTCAACGAATCGGGCCTCACATCACATGGCGACCTTGGTCTCGTGCCGCCGTCCCCTTTTACAGGTTTAGCGTAGACGATAGGTCGGGGATGCTTACCGTGTTCCATTAGATGCAAGGCATGAGCAAAAGTTCCAGGCCGCGGCGCTGCCTATGCCAAGGTCGAGTCGAGCGCCAATCGCCAGGGCCACTGACGGATGGTTTTGGTACGTCGAGCCTTTGTAACTTTTGCCGGGACAGCGACTGTTTTGCACACCATTTCGAAGATGAAGCGGGTTGGCACGGTGCCGACGATGAACTCGACCGGCACGCCGTTCTTAAAGATCAATAATGTCGGGACGGCTCGAATCTTAAAACGCGCGGCTAGGTCAGAATCAGCCGAGATATTCGCTCGCACGACCCGAAGCTGTCCTGCAAACGCTTCTGCCAATTGACCAAGCAGGGGAACCATCAGTTTTGACCAGGGGGTCTCAAAACTGGCCAGCACAGGAAGAGGAGAGTCGATGACCAACTGATCAAACGTAGCTGTCGTGACATAGGGAATCTGTTCAAGTTGAGTCGCGCTCACGGCTATTTCCTCCACATTCGCGGTGCCTAGGGCATCACCAAGTCAGCGATGGGTACCAAATCAATCACTCCGTATACGCAGAAATATGGAGCAAAGTCTATGCCGTCATCCGCCAGCCAGTGGGAGCTTACGGGCGCTGTCTCCGCTCCTCAGCAATTTCGACGCGGTTAGGCAGCCACAGCATTGTTCGCTCTGATCGGCCGGGGGGATCGCCAGCAGATCGTTTGTCATCGGTCGTCAAGGGTTTGACCGATGTCAAAATTTGGAGCCGTATCCCGTGTGAACTCGGTAGTCATTTGTGATGTAACGTTACGACCACCATTCTGGTTCCCCAATTCCGAAGCGGCTCGGCACGGCACCTATCATTAGACTCTCAGGATGAGAAATAGATCCGCGAACCAAGCAACATGGCGAAACCTTCGGGAGGCTCAAGCGAAATTTCCTGGAGGGGAGCCGGATAGGCGGAGGAGGCGTGGAGTTTGCCTCCTTCCGCCGGTCTGAGGCTTGTGAGCGGTGAATCAGAATGAGAAAGGCAGACTAGGAGAGTTGTTTCACCTGCAGCGTTAGGCCGTCAAACAGTTCGCGGCGGTTGATCCCGCGTTGAAAGGCGAGATAGTCCGCCTTAGTCATGCGAGGTTTGGCGCGCGATAAGATGTCCCGCGCCTTCTCCGCATCACCCCACAAGAGGTCCACGGCGGTCATCGCCAAAGCCTTAGCTGGCGCGAGATACGCCAGCTTGGGGTCGGTGATCTGGAAATTCGCCCCATGGCCTGCCCCCGAAGCTCCACCCATATAGGGATGGAGCGCCGGCATGACATGGCTGATGTCGCCCATGTCCGTGGAGCCGGTGCGGTGGCCGATGGTCGCGTAGTTGGCCTCGCCGACGAGCTCGACGGCATTGGCTTTGAAGACGTCGGCCATGTCCATATTGTTGAATAACGGCAGATAGCCGGGTAAGGTCTCGATTTCCGCTTGGGCTCCGAGGGCCAGCGCCCCGGCCTGCAGGGCACGACTGACCTTGATATTGGCATCGAGAATAGCTTCAACGGTCTTGCCGCGCACGTACATCTCCAAGCGAGTCTCAGCCGGAATCACATTGACTTGAGCTCCCCCATGGGTGATGATCGGGTGGACGCGGATGGTGTCCCCCTCCTTAAAGGTCTCGCGTATGGCATTGATGGCTGTAAGCGCGACATTGGCCGCGTACAGGGCATTGATGCCTAAATGTGGGGCACCGCCCGCATGGGCAGCCTTCCCGAGGTACCGGACCGTTTTCACCACGCAGCCGTTATTGGAAACCGCGACGCCAGCCAGCTTGTCCTCGGGTCGAGAAGACGTGTGGATCATCATCGCCATGTCTACGTCATCGAAGTGTCCGAGGCGCAATAGCTCCGGCTTCCCTCCCAAGAATTCCAGCTTGCCCTCGCGCGCTTGTTGCACACGCCAGGCGACGTCGCCATATTCCTCGGCCGGCACGGCGAAGGCCACGATACGGCCCGCGAGGTGGGGCAAGGCCTGGCTGTCGAGCAATCCCATCACCGTCCCCAGCAAGCCGGCGATCTGGGCGTTATGGCCGCAGGCATGTGCGGCACCGGTCTCCGGATCGGCCAGCGGATGATCGCTGACGACTAGGCCATCCAGCTCGCCCAGCAACGCCAACGTCGGCCCCGGTTTGGATCCGTTCATGGTGGCCCGCACACCGGTGAGGGCCAACCCCGTTTGCGGCGACAACCCCAGATCTTTTAGTGTATGCTCCACCAGCCGCGCCGTTTTGATTTCCTTGAACCCCAGCTCCGGGTTGTGCCGGATGGTCTCACCGATCCTAATGATCTGCTCGGCACGCCGGTCGATGGCCTCGCAAATGTGGCGTTTGAGTTCCTCTTTGGTGGGCATAAGGGCTTCCTTTCGTGGGTGAACAGCATTAATTCAATCTTCCTCGCAGTTCAGCGAGGGCCTTCCGTGCACCCGGATCGTTCGGCATGATCTCGACCGCCTGTTCGAACTCCTTCAAGGCCTTGAGCCAATCCCCCTTCGCCAAATAGATCCGCCCTAGGTTCATGTAAGGAAAGTGGCGGGGCTCATAGCGCGGCGCCAGCTTGGCCTTCTCGAGCCAAGGCATGGCGTCGTCAAAGAGCCCTTTCTGCATGAGGTAGACGCCAATGTCGTTATACGGGTTGCCGAAGTCAGGGTCGACCTGGATTGCTCGGTGGCACGCGGCGATGGCATCGTCCAATCGCCCCTGAAAGCTGTACGTCCAGCCCAAGAACGTGTGGGCCTCAGCAGTCGGGTAGACTGCGATGGACTGTTGATACAGACGAATCGCCTGCTCGTATTTGCCAGCCATCTGAAATTCATACGCTTGCTGGAAAAGTCCTTGGGCTTTGGTCAGCCGATCGTCTTCGTTGAGTCGTTCCTCAGTATCGTCAAATGGCTCATCGTCATCGAAACGACCTTCTTCGTACCGATCATCCATAACCTCTACCCTCGTTACGTGGACTGGGGCCGAGCAGCGGTCATTTGAACTGCCACACCGGTCCCTGTGGAGGCTCTTGCGACAGCTTAAAGAGCGGCAAGCTCAGTTCGGGTGAGACATCCAGAAACGTCACCTCCACGCGCTTGCCGATGCCGACGTTTTCCTCTTTCTCGGGTTGAAAATCCGCCGTGACCAGATTCGAGATCAGCCGCAACCCTTCATCAGCCGTGGGCTGGCCGCGTTGCTCATCCAATTCCACCAGTACCACGGGATACGGCGCCCAATCGCGGAACCCAGCCTGAATGGCTTGCACGACGATCTCGTAGCTATAGATTGTACCCTTGCCGCTGACCTCCTGCCAGCTCCACTCCAGCGACGTGCACCAAGGACAGGCCGCCCCTGGTGGATAGCGCAGCAGGCGGCAGCCGCCACAGGTCTTCATAACCAAACGGTGCTCGCGGGCGGCTTCGAAATATCCCTTCCACTCCGTGTCATTGTCGGGGATGATGAGGTTCATGCCACGGTACTGTACCTGCATCGGTTATCTCCTCAGAATGAGCGCGCTGCCGGTGGCGGGGTTGGCCCAGCCCAAGTTCATCGTGATCTCGGCATCTTTTACCTGGCGGCATTTCCCCTCGCTGTAGTCGTACGTATGGATGCCCTCTTGCCAGCGTGGGCAGTAATCGTCGACCGTGCCGCGTAATTGGCGCGTATTTTCGATGACCATGTTCATGCCGTGCGTATAGCCCTCGCACAGGTGACCGCCGCTGGTGTTATTGGGGCGCTGGCCACCGAGTTCGATGATGCCGCTCGACACATAGGCCCCGCCTTCGCCTTTTTTGCAGAAGCCGTATTCTTCGAGCTGCAGCATGGTGGTGAAGGTAAAGGCGTCGTAGGAGCCGGTGATATCCACATCCTCAGGACCGATGCCGGCCATCGGGAAGACGATGTCCTTGGCATGGTAGCCCGCCACGCGGCTGATCGGGCCATGGACGAAGTGGAAATCCACGCGCGGTTTGCTCACCCGCCCCGCCACTCCCATGATGTAGACGGGCCGCTGCCTCAGATCCTTGGCGCGGTCGGCCGAGGTGACGATGATACAGGTGGCGTTATCGGTCTCGAGGCAGCAGTCTAGGAGGTGCAGCGGCTTGGTGATCCAGCGCGAGTTCAGTACGTCATCGACGGTCACGCGCTGCTTGAGCAAAGCTTTGGGGTTATTGCTGGCGTGTTTGCTGTGTGCCACTTTGACGTGGGCCACCTGCGCGCTGGTCGTGCCGTAGTCATGCATGTGTCGCATGAACGTCGGGGCGAAGTTTTGCCCGGCGCTCAGCATGCCGTAAGGGCGCGTCGCCAGCTCACTGCCACGCACCGGGGTCGCCGCCCGAGCCCCTGTGCCGCCGATCCTGACCTCGCTGTAGCCATTCATCGAGCGGAAAATAGCCACGGTGCGGCACATCCCCACCTCCATGACGCCCATCGCCATGCCGATGAGCGCCTCGGTGCTGGAGCCGCCGCCGATCACATCCATGTAAAAATTCAGGCGAATGCCCAAATCGGACGAGATCGCCGTCGCCGACGTGGAATCATTGCCATGGTAACTCAACATGCCATCGATATCCCTAGGGCCCAGGCCAGCATCGTTCATGGCCTTCCTGACCGCCTCGACCCCCATCGCCCGGGTGGTTCGCCCGGAATTGCGACTATATTCCGTTTCACCGACCCCGACGATACAGTACTTATCCCGCAGATTCGCCATACGTTTCTCCCTTTATCAAGATATCGAGCGGGGATTGCTCCAACGTCCTCCGTCTTCTAGGTGCGCTTCACCGCCTGGGCGGAACATTGATGTGACGCGCGATGCGGTGGGCGTCCTCGGCCATCTCGCTCATATCGGTGAGTGACTCGGTGAGGCAGGTCACCGCCCCCAGGGCAAAGCCGCCGAAATCAGCAGTTTTGACTCCCAGCGATTCTACCGGACGTGCCATCATCGGCATCAGCCCCATATTGGATGAGGGCCTGGCCACCCAAGCTGCATATGCCGATATCGAACCCAGTCCGCCCCAGCGGCCGCATCGGCAATCGCCCAGCAGTGCGATCGCGCAATCGCGCTGCATGCTCGGAAACCGTGAGGCCTCGTCGATTATCGTTCATCTGCCCTCTTACCATGCGAGATCCCCAAAGCCACTTTCAGCAGCGGGTCTGCAGGTATGCGCCATGCCTCTGTTTGCCCCTGACCTAGCCCTCTTTGCAATACTGTTCGGCAGTCGATCTGCGCGTAGGGCATTTGGTTCCTTCCCCCGAGCTGCACCCCTCCCCCATCGAGGCATAGGCGCGAAGTTTAGGCTCCCTCTCCCGCCGGGAGAGGGCTGGGGTGAGGGGAGCCAAGCCGGTGAGAGGCGTTTGGGACCGGCCTCACCCTCTCCCAGGGAGAAAGAGGATAATCGGCACCTCCCACGGCTTAACTTGACGCCGATGCCCATCGAGGGAAAGGGAACAACGGATGGGAGAAAGAAGCCCACCCGGTCGACAACGGCGCCTCAAAGGTCGGGATCTGCCCTGAACCCCGAGCCATGTCCCCATTCCCCGGCCACGATTATAGGGGCATTTGCCCTTAAGTCAATCAGTTTTGGGCGGAGGGGGTTGCGTCGCAGTGGTACCCGATCAAGAGAGGAAAGGGGTGATAACCGGATGGCAACGGACAGGTCAGGGGAGTGCAGACGATCGGAGGCTCAAAACGCTTCGCAGGGGGAGCCGACTGGCACTGGTCAGCAGATCCACTCGGTTAACGTCCCTCTCCCTCCGGGCATAGGCGCCGAGTTCAGGTGTGGGAGGCACCGATGATCCCCACTCCTCGGCCCTCTCCCGGCGAGAGAGGAAGCCTTAACTTGACGTGTATGCTCCCTCCGGGACGGGTTGGGCTGATGGAAGGCTGACGCCGCATGCGCCGACTTCTGGTCCCTTATCGCGGCGCCTATGCGGCGGTTAGGAGAGCCCGAACCGGGCAACCATCCGCCCCGACGAGCTTGAGTGGCACAGCGATTAGGCCGTAGTTCCCCGGCACCACGTGGCGGAGGAGGAGATTTTCCAGGATGAGAATCTCCGCGGCCAGCAGGCGTTTGTGGCAAGGAAAGTC
>Ga0209172_10004273_pt1 | contig 19638 bp, 16 predicted proteins | sample LarsenN4metaG_FD_184113 | JGI IMG/M metagenome (GOLD analysis project Ga0209172, IMG submission 184113) | Hot spring sediment bacterial and archeal communities from British Columbia, Canada, to study Microbial Dark Matter (Phase II) - Larsen... ... | reverse complement strand
GGCTTCCTGCTGCTTCAAGGCTCCAATGATCTGCTCTTCGGTGTATCGCTTCTTCTTCATAGTCCTTCCAGGTTCTTACCCGGTCAGACTAACTCTGCAAACGCTATGGTTTTCGGGGGCGGCACCAGTCATGCCTGTATTCAACGAACAGGCCTCCGTCCGCAAGGTGATCTTGGAATGGTTTCAGGAAATTGAAAACTGGACCGAGCGTTTTGTGTTTCTGGCCATCAATGATGGTTCCCGAGACGATACCTTGAAGATACTGCAACGTCTGGCGGAGCAGCTTGGGCCCCGTTTTCAAATCATCAGCCGAGCAAACAAAGGGCATGGCCAAAGCTGCCTGGAGGGCTATCACGCGGCCTGTGACCGTGGTATTCCTTGGGTGCTCCAGATTGATTCGGATGGACAGTGTGATCCCCAGTATTTTTTCCGGCTCTGGCGGCTTCGGGAAAAAGCTGACGTGGTGTATGGATACCGATTCCGCCGAGACGATGGATGGAGGCGCGGCCTGGCCAGTGTGGTGCTGAAGACCGTTCTCCTGGTTTTTGCTGGGGTTTATTGCATCGATGCAAACGTGCCGTACCGGCTGATACGGACGGACCGCCTCAAGGCGGCTCTTGTCCGGATGCCACAAGAGTTCTTTTTGGCCAATGTCGGGCTGGCAGTGCTTCTGCGCCGTGAGGGATGGAAGGAGGCCGTCGTGCCCATCCGGTTCCGGGAGCGATATGGCGGGGAGCCCAGTGTGACCCTGGGCAAATTTGGAGGGAAAGCCCTTGAACTGGTCCGGCATCTGGCTGCTTTGAAAGATTGAGCACCCGCCATGAAATCGGACTCCATCCAGAAAGGGCTCCCGCTGATGCTGCTCAGCCTGTGCGCCGCACTGCTTGCGGTTAGCGGGCAAAGCCTTTGGATTGATGAGGCGAACAGTGCGGAAAAAGCACTCGCCGGAACGTGGAATGATTTTCTGCGTTTATTGATCGGGCGGGGCGGGTCGGATGCCCAAATGCCGTTTTACATGGCGTGGCTTTGGGGCTGGGAGAAGTTGTCTGGCTCCCATGAGTGGGCGCTTCGCGCGGCCAACATCCCCTGGTTTCTCCTTGCCCAGGTGGCGTTGTATTGGGGACTGCTTCACCGGCCAGGATGGGCAAGAGCGTCCTGCGTCATGGCCTGTGCAAGCCCGTTTCTTTGGCAGTATATGGACGAAGTCCGGCCCTACATCATGCAGTATGCCGGCGCTGCGGCATCTCTTGCGGGGATAATCCGGCTGTTTGACCCGCAGGCGCCATCTCCTGTGCGTTGGCCAGTGTTCCTCGTGCTCGCAGCGGGTGCTGTGGTGATATGCGGTTCCAGTATGCTGGGGGCTTTGTTTGCTGGATGCTGGGGCGTGGCGGTTCTCGCTTCGTATTGGCTGGTTCAGGGCCGTCCTCAGTGGCAAATTGATTGGCGAGGCTGGTCTATCCTAGCTGTTGCCGGACTCGGGTTGATGTTGCTGGGGTTGTATTTTGCCTGGACCTTGAGTCGGGGAACGGGCGCGGCAAAAATGGGGGACGAGGGATTGCTCAGCTTGATTTTTGCAGCTTATGAGGTGATTGGCTTTACGGGGCTTGGGCCAGGCCGCCTGGAAATCCGTGAGCAAGGGATAGCCAGCTTTCTTCCCCACGCATCATCATTGGCAGTCCTGGCGGCACTGAGCGCCGGGTGCTTTGTGCTTTGGCTTTGGAAGCTTCCAATCGGAAAAATGCCCATGCGCTCAGTGCTGCCTCAAGCAGTGGCTGCTGCGGCCTGTGTTTTCGTGCCGATCATCATTTTAGTCATACTGAGCAAGCTCACCGGCTTCCGCGTGTTGGGACGCCATTTCATGCCATTGGCTCCGCTCTGGATCGTTTTGGCGGGTGCGGTGCTTTCCCAACTATTGGCCACTCCCGGAAGGGGAGCCCGTGCTTTGGTATCGTGTTGGTTGGCACTGCTGCTGGCATCCTGTTTTCAGTTTCGGTATCAGGTGCGCCATTCCAAGGATGATTACCGGGGGGCCGCTGCCATCGCCCGGCAGGCTTTGGCTCGTGGGGAGGTGGTGTGGTGGGTGGCGGACACTGCAGGTGCCCGCTATTATGGGCTGAACGAACAGTCCATACCACCTGGCAAGCTCTTGCTGCCAGTTCGGCTGGATTCACAAAGATTGGCTGCATTCGCAGAGCCGGATTGGGTGGTGGTCTCCAAGCCGGATGTGTACGATCCTGGCAATGCGGTTGGGAGTTGGCTAAGACAGTCTGGTTTCCAAGCCGTTGCCCGATTGCAGGCCTTCGTGGTTTGGAGACCGTCCAGGCTCGAAGAGAAGTATTGAACTATTGACTGAGTCATGGCCAAGTGCAGCACCCTTAGATTGGATCATATCGTCGTCTTGCTTCGTTCGGCTACTGCCCTTTCGTTGGCAGCAACGATGCTCAAGGTCGGGGCCGGGTTGATCACGCTTCCCTTGGCACTGCGCTTGATCCCGCAGCAGGAGATGGGGCTCTATTACACGTTCTGGGGGATGGCCGGGCTGGTCATGGTTTTCGACTTTGGCTTTGCCCAGGCGGTCACCCGGAATGCTTCCTACATCCGGGGCGGAGCACGACGGCTGGCCGCTATGGGAGTGCCAGAAGGAGGAGCTTCCGATGAGGAAACCTCCCGCCTTTTGCTGACTTTGCAGAGCACGGGCCGCCTGTGGTACGGTGCCTCGGGCCTGGCCCTGGCCGCCCTGCTGTTGATTCCGGGTTCCTGGTTTGTCCGGGCCCAGGTCGGCCACCAGAATGTGGACCCGGTTCAGGCCTCCAGTTGGATTCTTCTGGCCCTGGCCATCGCGGGCAACTTCTACTGCTCCTTCCTCAATGCATTTGTCATGGGCATGAGCCGGGTCAGGGAAGCCTCGCTGGCCACTCTGGCGGCGCAACTGGTCGGGATCGCAGTGCTCGTGGCTTCGCTACTGGCCGGCTTCCGACTGTGGTCTTACGCGTTTAGCCAGGGGGCGATGGTCATGGCGGTTTTCCTAGTCAACCGTCACACCCTGCAGCGCTATTTGCCGCCTCCAGGGCCTGGAGGGCGGCCGGGTTGGCTGGAGCAGAAAGCCATGCTTGCGGTCCTATGGCCCATGGTTTGGCGATACGGCGTGGTCATCGCCGGGGCCTTTTTGATCCAGAAAACCAACACGCTGATCTGCACACACAAACTCGGTCTGGAGGCGACAGCTCAATACGGACTGACCATGGCTCTGTGCGGCATCATCGTCCAGATGTGCCTGATTCCGCTGAATATCATCAACCCTCAAATCTCATCGTTCAGAGTGGCGGGTGACATCCCGGGAATCAAGCGGCTGTTCTTTCCCCGGGCCTACGCCAGCTTGGCAGTGGGCGTGCTCGCGGTTCTAGGCTTGGCTGGGCTGGGCCAGCCGCTGCTGACCCTGCTCGGCTCCCAGACCTCACTGCTGCCGGTGACCTGCGTTCTGGCCCTGGGGGTGGTGTGGCTGCTGGAGTGCCACCATGGCATGTACGCGTTTCTGGTGTTGAGCGAGAACCGCAACCCCTTCATGATCCCGGCGGTGGCATCCGGCATAGCAGTCACCGCCTTGTCCTGGTGGACCGTGGACACCTACGGGGTCTGGGCACTGATCGCCTCCCAGGGCTTGGTCCAGTTGTGCTGGAACAACTGGTGGACGGTATGGAGAGCGTTGAAAGGTTTAAGTCATGAATCCAAAAGCTGAATTGTTGGCGGACTCGCTGGAAATTGTGATTCCTGTCACAAGTATCCGGGAGACCGTATGGAGCACATTGGCGACGGTCCGACAAGCAGCCATCCTGGCAGGCATACCGAGAATCAGCGTCATGATCAATGCGGGCAAAAAAGGATCCGACATGAGGGATCAATTTGCCCGCCGGATGACTGAACAGGGTCAGGACCCTGCACTCATTGACTGGAAATTCGCCGATACGGATAACGTCTTGCCGATGTTCAAAAATTGGAACCATTGTGTTCGACAATCGGCCAAGCCATTGGTTCACATCATGCATGACGATGATGAGCTTTCTCCCTATTTTTACATGGAGATCGAGCGTATGGTCGCTCTCAAACCGGATGCTGCGCTCTACGCCACTGGATTTCAAACTTTTGGGGCGGCCTCCAGTTGTTCGACCTATTGGAATGAAACCGGCCATTTGAAGGATGCGCGTGATTTGTTGCTGCGTTTCTGCCTGTTTTCTGCGCCTGGAGTGGTTATTCGCAAAGATCAATTTGAAGGATTTGATGAAGATGCCCTGTTTCTGGGGGACTGGCGGGGTTGGTTCCGGACCGCGCTCAAGCACGATGTGGTCGTCTCAAGGGAAAAACTGATTTACTACCGTCAGCATGCAGAAAATGCGACCAAGTCATTTTGGAACAAAGGAGCCAATATCCGGGATGCCATGGAATGCGAAATTCGAAATTGCCGGGAATATGAGATATACACAGGCGAAAAGACAAGCCCGAGTTTTACGTATGCCAGCATGCACGGCTACTGGGGCGCGTTGGGTGCGCTCAAACAGAGGGATTACGTGACTGTCTTCCATCAAGCGTTCGGCGCCCTCAGGGCCAAGTTTAGTTTGAAAATTGCGGCCAAAATTGCGTCCGCAGTGATCACGCACGGATGCAAAATGCTTATTGAAAATCGGGATATAGTGGAACGGAAATTGTGGGGGCCAGGGCGCTAAGTTTGTTGACTGGGGCCTATTCTGCCTGGCGCTGGCGGAGTTGGTGCAGCACCTTTTGAATAACGGCCTTATGGTCGGAAAGCAATTTTGACGATTTAACAGGGAGCAAATTATACAGTTTGCAGATTTTTGTTTTAGAACAAAGAAGAGCTTTGAACGGTGCCAGGGCCCGTCTGCTGATCAGGTGAAGGTCACGTCCCAGATTGTAATACCGGGCACCGACACTTTCGGCCAGCAAGGCCAATCCGTGGCGTGTGTAGAATGTGATGTGCTGCCCGTGATCTAGTCCATAGTAATCCCACTCGCCAGGCTGCGGTGACCGGTCCGGGATCAATTCGGTGGAAAAGAAGAGGCTGTCGGTCATGTCAAAGATTGGGCGGATAACCTCTGCGGGCTTGGGCAGGTGCTCGAAGACCTCAAAGGCTGTGATCAATTCGTAGCGTTCTGGAGGCCGGCCATCGACGGTAAAATCAGGGGCAAAGAGGCTGCTGCAGTAGGCGTCACTACCCCAGAAATCGTAGCCGGCATCCCGCATCATCCTCACGAACATTCCATAGCCCGCACCGTAGTCCAGGAAACGCCCCTTGGGATTGAATTGAAGATCGATCAGTAGGCGAGATGCGTCGCGAAGGCGGATGTTGCGGGAGATATAACCCACATCACTTCGGTTGATGGGGGTGGCGTAAGCCTGCTCCAGCCAGTAGGGTTCCTCGCTCTGAATGGTTCCGCATCCAGGACAGCGGTAATAGTTCACTGTCAGAGAGGATCGCAGTTGGGTCTGGCCGTGGGGAACAACTCCAGAGGAACAGACGACACAACTCGTGGCTCGATGGTTCGTTTCCGTAGCATTCACTGGGTTGCAACTGTGGAGGTTTTGACCGTTATTGTATGACGCAGTTCAGGCTTATCGGTTGAAGTCTGCAAATGGTCGGCCAGGAATGTTTTGTTGAATGCGATCACGGCAAGTCCGCACATAATAAAAAAATAGTCGATGAAGCGTTCAAAAAAGCCATCCAGGAAATAAAAGAGTACAACCCAGGAAGTTAGATTAATTAGCACATAGCGTTGTACAGGTTCGAGGTTGAGGAACCCAATCTCACGTGCCCGATGCCACATATAGGCGAGGGCGATGATGCTGCTGGCGAGGACGAAAATAAATCCGATTGCGCCTGTGACATCAATCGCACTGAGCGGACCATTGTGCAATGCGCCCATCCCCGCATAAGTCTGATAAACATCTTCTTGAGTAAGACCAGATGTTCCAACGGTTCCGCCAGTGCCAAAAACCTGCTGGGCATTGATGTTCCAACCTCGTCCGATGAGGGGATTCTCGGGGAAATAGCGGTCATACCAAATCTTCCAGATTTCCATGCGCCAGTCGGTGGAAGCCTTCGCATCCCAGGCCGCCTGCCGGTCCCAGTTCCCGGGCAGCCATGAGAGGGTCCGCTGCACCTGCAGCGGCAGATGATACAATTGTCCCTGTCCGGCAATAACAAGCGCAAGCACTGTAACACCCAGTAGGCCTGGGACAAAAGACAGCCACCTCAGACGTAGGATACAACCTAATCCTACCATGAACAGCGCAATCGCAAAGTAAGAACGGAATCCAGCCATGGCCACGCAAGTTAGGCCGAGTGGTATCAAAATGAATAGGTAAAGGAGATTTTTTGGGGCAAGAAAGTCTTTAAAGTTGGTGGTGGTCAGACAAAATAAGATCAAGCCCAGTCCAATGGTGCGCAGGCCGAAGAGGCGCTGAACGCCAACATCTCTCTCAAAAAATTGGTTGGAAGTTTCATACAATTCGTGCTGTAGCCCTGTGTAAAATGGGTACATAGCAGGAATGGAGGCTGGAACGGCAAACTGGACGACCCAGACCGCAAAGTCGGCGCAATAAGCGGCAAATACTAAGTAGGGGATTTTGTTCAGCAGTTTGAGGTCCGGACGCCACATGCCCAGGATGATGTAAAAAGAAAGCCCGATGAAGGTGTTCAAATACCTCCGTCCGCCCCAGACCTCGGACCCGAAGATGCGGAAGCCGCCGCCGCCGCGTGCGAAGTTGAAGAGAAGAATGGCGGCGACAATGCACAGACAAAAAAACAGCGGCCAGTGGTAGATGCGCAGATTCTGGCGCTTGAAGATCACGGAGTTGATGACAAACCAGACAAACGTCAATGCTATGGCCAGGTCAGAGGGGGATAAGTTTTTTGCTATCGGTATGGTGCCGGACAGATGCAGGGTGAAAAAGCACAGGATAATCGGCTGCCAGTTGAGGAGGTAGAGCACCAGCACCAGGGCCGGACCCGCAACCAGGGTGGTGGGCAGCAGGAATTTCCCCTCGGCGATTTGCACGCCGCCAGTCAGTGCCAGAGCCAATCCCAGCAGAATAACCAGCGGGATGATGAGCAGGATGAGGTATTGTGAACCCATGGGATCAGGCTCGCGCAAAAAGCAGGTCAAATTGCTGAACCGGGCCGTCAGTGCCGGTGCGGTGACTTGCGACGGGATACTGGATGGAAAAACCCAGCGGCTCTAAATGGGCCTGAAGGTCCCGGAGCACCGGTGCGCCTTCATAGTAAGGAATGGATGAGCACTCCACCAACATCCACTGGATGCCCGGAAGATCGCCTCCACCCTTTAGGACTTCGAGTTCAAAGCCCTGCACATCGAGTTTGAGCAGAATGGGGGTGTACTTGTCCGCGGGAATCTCATCAAGCAAAGTGGTCACGATGATTTCTTCTTCGCGGTGCTGGTGGATGAGGGGATAAGCAGTCCGGTGGTTTTCGTGCAACGGCAGGATTGAAGAAGATCGCGTTTGGGTGGCTACGCGAATCACGGTTTTCTCCCTTTTTGAGCCGAGCGCCAAATGCCTCGGTTCGATGCAAGGATACCGCTTTGATAGAGCGAGCAGTTCCGTATAGGCAGAAGAGACGGGTTCAAAAGATATGACCTTCTCGGGTTGCAGCATGCAGGTCGCGGCCAGAGCGAATTGCCCGATGTTGGCCCCGGCATCGATAACCAACTTGGGGTGGATTCCGCCCGCCGCCAGAGCCTGACAGGTCTCGAATTCCATAAGGGAAAATGCAGGTTCGCTCCATTTGAGTGCAGGTCCGCTGGGGAGGCGGCAGATGCGCAGCAATCGTTCGATTCTGGCCAGCGTACGATGAATCACGAAAAAAGATATAGGCTTATGGGGTGCGAAGCGCAAGCAGCGGTCAGTTTTGGCTTCGGCCCATGAGTTCATCCAGGGCTGACTCGATTTCCTTGGGAGAAATATCCCGGATGCAGTGGGGCTGATCCAGGCTGCAACACCAGTTGCAACCAAAGCAGGGGAGGTGGCGTGTGAGCCACCGGGTGCTTCGTCGGTAGCCCCAAGGGGCGAAGAGGCCGTAATGACCGCCGCCGATCAAAACCACGGTGGGGCGTTCCATGGCAATTGCGATATGGGCCAGGCCCGATTCCACTGCCAGCACCCCGCGGGCATGCCGCATCAGCCAAGCGCTCTGGGCCAGGGACAGCAACCCACAGGCATTGATGGTGCGCGAGTCCCTATGGGACTCAGATTTTTTCAAGGCCTCGTCAATACGCGGCCGGTCTCCGGCACCTCCCAGGATGATCAAGGGCAAATCATGTTGCTGTGCGGATTTGTGTGCGATTTGTATGAGAGAATCCAAAGGGTATTCGCGCAACTTCGACCCGGCGCAAGGAGCGAGGACGATGCCGTCCAAGGGGTCGGGCAAGAAGGATGGCATGCTTTCCGGCGTGATGCGGAAGTTTAGGTGGGGCAGTCGGGACGGAGATCCAGGCAGCAGCTGCGTGGAGAATTCCTGGAAGTCCTCAATGTTTTTGCAAAGCTGAAAAACCTCATTTGGATGTTTGCGGTGGTGCGAAGTTAGAATTTTGTGATAAATTCGATTTTCTCCATTGTAGGCTAATGATGGAGAGGTGATTTGATTCTCGATAGACAGCTTCCAATCGGCGGGAAGCCAACTGGAGAGGACGCTGTCGGTAACGTGGCGGTAGGTTCGTAGATCGACGAGTAGCTCATGATGGGGCAAGGCTTGGATCAGCCGCCGGATTTCTCCTCCGAAAAGTGGAAGCCGTCCCTTTTGATTGAGATTGGGGAACGGGGAGATGTTCCAGCGCGGATAGAGATGGCGGGCGAGGTCGGCAAACAGCTCATTGCAAAGCAGGGTGAATCGGGATTCCGGATAGCTTTCATAACAAGGGTCCAAAAATGTCGTTGAAAGCACAAAGTCCCCAATGCCGTCTTTTTTGAAGAACAAAACGCTGCCCGCGCTGTTCAGAGAAGGGGGCGCTCCAGTGCGGGGATGGCTGGGTTTGGCCTGCATTCGTCCCTTCAGTTGGCGGGCCAGCCTGGAAATATTTTGTCTAAGTCTCATCGCACGCCTCATGGCCATGGAAAGATGAGTTGATCTGATGGGCTGTCCAGATTGTTATGTGGGATAAGGCTTGCGTGCCCAGGGTCATTTTTTTTCAACCAGGCCGATGAAAGAATTCCCCAGCACACGGGCGGCATCTGTCGTCTGATAAAAGGTCCGGGTTAGCCACGGGCGCATCTGCTGGAATGGACAAATGAGTCCGATCTTCATCGTCCACATGTTATGATTGAAGTGGCGGATGCAGCGGGTGCGGCAGCCCCGTCCCAGTTGGGACTTGGCGGCCTGCTCCATCAGCCGGGCATTCCAGCGGAAGACAAAGTTCTCATGCGGGCCGGGATTTTCCCACTCGGTCCCCAGGCACCGGGCCACCAGGCCATCGTGGGGTTCGATCACCAGGGCCAAGTGCCGGGTCACTCGCAGCATTTCATGGAAGCCCAGCACGGGCCGCGGCAGGTGGTGCAGCCCGTCCTGGACCAGGACCAGGTCGAAGCTTGAATCGGGAAAGGGCAGGGCCTCCGCATTGGCTTCTGCTGTCTCCGCCCCGGGAGCGATGCGGGAGCTGTATTGCAAGCCTTCGGGGGACAGCTCGCTGTTGACCACTCGCTGGAATCCCTTGTCCAAGAGCCAGCGCGCCTCCCCGCCCGCCCCGCCACAGACGACCAGTGCGGATGAAGCTGCCGGATCCAGCACCGGGCGAATCAGTTGGGTCCAGGCGATTTCCAAACGTCGGTCCCGGGCGAATCGGGTCAGCGGGTCCGTGGTGGTATGATGAGACAGATCGAGGGCTTGTTTCCCGAAGGATTTGTCGAAACTGTTTTTCTGATCCTGGACCGAGGGCATGTGCGTCTACATTGGAGCATCTTCAGGTTTTGAACAACCCAAGATGGCGGGGGCGCAATCTTCGCCCGGGAAGCTTTGACAGCTGCTGAAAAGCGCCCTTGTCTAGTGGGTATTGCCCACCCTGGGAACAAACGTCTCTATGCCGGTAGCAACCATAGCGGTGCTGATGACCTGCCACAACCGGCGTGAGTGCACGGTTCGATGTCTTCACAGCCTCAAGAGGCAAAGCATCGATCAGGGGCTGCGGCTTTTTTTGACCGACGATGGCAGCACCGATGGCACCCGGGACGCGGTCCTGGATTTATGGCCGGAGGCGGTGGTGCTGAACGGGGACGGTAATCTCTATTGGAATCAAGGCATGCGAAAAGCCTGGCAGGCCGCAGCGGAGTCGGACCCAGACTATTTTTGGCTGGTCAATGACGACACAATCATGGAAGCCTTTGCCCTGGAACAACTTCTATCGATGATCCCTTCCCCCGAAGCGCGTCTGATTGCGGTTGGTGCTGTGATTGACCCGACATCGGGGCGGCAAGTTTATGGGGGCTGGCGGAAGCGTGGCCGGCAGAAGATACTCGCCCAAGGCCGGGTGGAGGACTGCGATGCCATGAACGCCAACTGTGCCTTGGTGCCCCGGGCGGTTTTTCGAGAAATGGGCATGTTTCATTCGGCCTACACCCATGCCATGGGAGATTTTGATTATGGCATGGAGGCCCGACGGCGGGGTATCCGGGTTATCCAAATGGCGCGTCCCGTGGCCTTTTGTCTGGGTAATTCAGACAAAGGAACTTGGCGGGACCGTTCGCTAGGCTTGAAGGAGCGCTTTCGCCGCATTATTTCGCCCAAGGGACTGCCGCCCCGGGAATGGCTGGTTTACACTTGGCGGAATGAGGGCTGGTTCTGGCCGCTTCGCTTTTTAAGTCCGTATATTCGCATCTTGCTAGGAGGCTGAATGCAGGCTTTAGAGGGCAGATCCGACATGGTTTTTATGATGAGGGAGTTGACCCCTTATTGGAGCGGAGCATTGGATTGCCTCGCACGGGAATGGGCAGAGTTCGGCAACTTTACGGTAATCAGCGGCGGATTGCTCGGTGATGATCTGCACCCTTGGGCGCACGACGAACATCCACTGCAGCATGCTTCGCTGCATTTAATCCCCCCTTTAAAAAAATGGGGGACAATATGGCCCTCACCTTCGGTTAAAGTGGCTCTGGACCGTTTGGATCCGTCAGTGGTAGTCATTCAGGAATACTCACCTTACATGATTTTGAGCGGTCTAGCCTGGGCTCAAGCAGCGGGCAGGCCGTGTGTTGTAGCGAGCGAAGTGGGTCCTATGCAGCGCTACCAATTTCCTTGGTTCCAACGCCTGGCCCATGACATCGTGAACCGGTCCACGGCGGGTATTTTGGCACGGACGCTGGATGCTACCGATGCTGCCAGGCTGATCCGCAAGCCTTATGTTCTCGCTCCCCATGCTGTTGCCACCGGTTTCTACGAGGCCGATCATCCTCTCAGGAGCAATCCGAAAAGAATCATCCAAGTGGGAAGCTTGATTCGCCGCAAGGGCGTTGATTTGCTTCTGGCCGCAATGGTTCAAGTCTGCCGGTATAAGCCTGATGCGGAGCTTGTCCTGGTGGGAGCGGGAGACCATGCAAGTGTCCGGCAGCAGGCAAAAATGCTTGGCATTGAGTCATCGGTAACTGTGATTGACTTTCTGCAGCCAGCAGAATTGATCCGTGAATACCAAAGAAGTGACGTTTTTGTGCTGGCTTCCCGTTTTGACACATATGGTGTTGTGGTGCACGAAGCGGCCGCTGCGGGCCTGCCTTTGATTATCAGCAAGCATGCTGGGGCGTCTGCCACCTTGGTTGAAGAAGGTGTTAATGGTTCAAGAATCGACCCGGAGGATGCAGAGCTTTTTGCCGAAGCGCTGCTTCAGGCTTTGCAGCCGGAACGGAACCGGCGTTTTAGTGAGGCTTCGCGAAAAATCGCCCAGCGGCTTGATGCTCAAGTGGTTGCTGAGCGCACGGCAAGCTGGCTCAGACAGGTAACTTTGAGCCATGCACAAAATAGGGGATGGGACTTTGGTGCGAGGCTTGGGACGCCCTATGTCGGCATCCTCAGAATATTGTGGAATTACATCACACAGCCATGGGATTGGATGATCGCATGGACGGTTCCAGATGCGTTCCGATCCTTGCGACGGGATGTTGTTTTCATCAACCGGCATCTTCCCTTTTACAGGGAGGGCATTTTCCGCAAAATCATGCATTGGCGCCGCACCCTCCTGCTTTATTCGGGGAAGACTTTGGGAAATTTGAAAAGTGTGGAGAGCGTTGAGCACGCGTCCGTGCCCTTTCTGGAGAGCCGGAGGGGCGGGCAGAGAAAGATCATCTGGCTGGGCGGCACGCTCCGCCTCCTACAGGCACGCCCCCGGGTGGTCTGCACCGAAATGTCGCTGAGCCTGCTCAGCACATGGTGGTGGTTCGTGCTCCGTTACTTGTTGGGTTTCGGTCTGGTTTTCTGGACTCACGGATTTCAGGACTACGGCTGGCGCACAAACCTTTTGGGCTGGAAGGACCGGGTCCGCCTGCTTTGGATGCGCTGGGCGGATGCCGTGGTGTTTTACAGCCAGGACCGCCGGGAAGCGGTGGAGCAATTCACCGGGAAGGTTCCCCATTTTTTTGTTGCCCCCAACACCCTCGATACCCAGGCCTACGGCGACTATATGCAGGTGCTGGAATTCGAAGGCAGAGCAGAGGTGAGGAAACGGCTGGCGGTTTTCAAGCCTTGCATGATCTACGTGGGGCGCCTCGCTGCAGAGAAAGAGGTTCTTGGATTGGCTGAACTATTGAGAACGACCGCAGGGGGCTCCCAGGTGCCAGACCTGATTGTGGTGGGAGGTGGCGAGTTGGAATCAGCGCTTCATGAAGCTTGCGCGCCGTTTGCAGGACGTGTGCGTCTGCTGGGCCCGGTGTTTGATCCGGCTCAGCGCTGCCGCTGGATTTATGCGGCGGACATTATGGTATGCCCGGGCTATGCGGGCCTGAATGTCGTTGATGCTCTGGCTCTGGGCTGTCCCTTTGCCGCTGTGCATGAAAACTCACTGATCCGGCGCCACAGTCCTGAGATCGCCTACGTCCGCCATGGAGAGAATGGAATCATTGCGCCCAGCCTGCCGGAACTGGGCAGTGCATTGTCACGATGGTTTGAGAGCGGGCTGGGGATTGCTCTGGACCGACAGAGCATCCGAAGGACATTCTTGCAGGAAAGCTCAATTGAGCGTCAATCTGAGGGTCTGAAGAGTGCCTTGAGGTATGCGATGGGAGAAATCAATGAGCATGTTTGAGCAAGAAAAGAACAGGAATGGAGGGATGGGAATCGCCTTGGGTCTGACCTTGTGCGGCCTGGCGCTTTTCGCGTGGATCGACCGCATTTATCCGCAAGTGACCTTTGCTCCTCTTGTGGGTGCGCTTTTGCTACTTGGGCTGGCTCTGTGCTTTCCTCCGAGGGTGATTTTTGCGGCTTTTGTCGTGATTTTTATGTACGTGGCCTACAATCTTGCCCAAACAACAGCCCAGGGCTGGGAGTTGATGGAAACGCGGGTTCGTTTTGCCATCAGAGTTTCGACTTTTTTGGTCGCAGGCATCATCGCTTTGCTGGCCAGCCACTTCCGCTGCAGCCTTGCGGCAATGCTCGCGCAAACCAAGGAATTGCTTTCGAGACTGCCTGTGGGCGTGGTCCTGTCCGATATCGATGGACGCATCGTCTGGGCGAATGAGGCAAGCGGGCGCCATCTGGGTAGCCGGCCGCAAGAGGGAAGGCTTTGGGAAGAAGTCATGCCAGCCTATGGGCATCCAATAGATTATCGTCTTTTATTCAGCAACGCAAATGACGAAAGTCTTATTGACGAGGCGTTCCCGGAGCATTCAGTTCATATCGTCAGATTGAAAGCCGTCAGAAATCCATTGATGGTCACCGTAATCTATTCAGCAAAATCTGATCAAAGAGATTAGATTGGGTATTAAATACTCATGCTATTCAACAAGCTTATAACCCGTTTTTTATCTGCATCATATGAAAATATTCCTAACAGGAGGAACCGGGTTTATTGGCTCGCATTTCATTAATCTGATGCGCCAAAGCAATCCTGAGGAAAGCATCCGTGCACTCCGCCGCCCTTCATCGATTCAGAGAATGCCGCTTGCGCGGGAGCCTGAGTGGGTCACGGGCGACCTGGCAGGCGCATGCAATGAATGGTTCGAGGGCTGTGATGCGCTAGTTCATCTGGCTGCTGCTGGGGTGTTGCCTAAAGACGCGAATTGGGAGGATTGTTTCCGGGTCAATGTTTCGGAAAGCATCAGGCTTTGGCGCATCGCGGCAAAAACTGGGGTGAAAAGATTTTTGATTTGCGGCTCTTGTTTTGAGTTCGGACGGACGGCCGAGAGCGAAAGCTTTCTAAATCCCCGGGCGTTTCTCGAACCAACCGGGTCGTATCATGCTTCGAAAGCGGCTGCCACCATGGCGGCCATGGGATTCGCTGCAGAAACAGGCCTGGAGGTGGCAGTATTTCGCCCCTTTCATATTTTTGGCGAGGGAGAGGATGCCAGCAGATTTTGGCCGTCTTTGCGCAAGGCTGCCTTGGAGGGTGCGGATTTTCCAATGACGGCCGGCCAACAAATCCGGGATTTTACTCCGGTAAAACAAGCGGCTCAAAAATTCAGAGATGGATTGATGCGTTCGGATATCAGGCCCGGGCAAGTCCTCTTGGAGAACATAGGCACCGGACACCCTCTGACCCTCAGAGAATTTGCTGAGTTTTGGTGGAAAGAGTGGGGTGCCACCGGAGTTCTTCAATTCGGGGTCGTTCCTTACCGCGCTGGTGAAGTCATGCGCTATGTCCCGCAGTTATGATCCATGCTGTTTCAGGCATTTGTCCCGTGGAACATCTGGGCGCAGGCCGGATGATTCGATGGCTGGAGATGCAAAAACACAGCGATCCGAATTGGAGGCTTTGTTACGCGACTAACAAAAGCGGGGTATCTGCTTGCCTCAGAAACCGTCGATGGGCTGATTTTCCTGCTGAAGTGCTGCGGCATTTTGCGCGAAGAGCAAGCCTCTATCAAAATCTGGGGGCACTGAGTGAAGAGAAGAATTTGCTTCTCATGCATTTTCAGGAAATAGGTTTTGATTGGTGTTCGCGTTTGTTATCGCAAAGGAAATGTCGCAGGCCGGTTTGGTTCTTCTTGTTCGATTCTTCATTTTTCTGCATAAAATCTTACAATTACATTTCTGGTGAAACCAGGGAATGCCTCCGATGTCTAGGCGGTGATTTTTTGCAAGCAAGCACCTTCGGCTGCCAATCCTACCCAAGAAAATCAAGCTGCGCGTCTCGATTTTTAATGGAGCTTCAACTTCACGCGCAAGAGCGACGGGTGGCATTCTTTGCCCAGAACGAAGTCCAGAAAAATTTGGCCATGAGGCATTTTGGTCCCAATGCTATTGTGCGTAACTGCGGTATTTGGCTGGATGATTTTGATGCTCTCACGAACAATTTGAAGCAATTCCAAGTGGTCGATGACGAAAGAGGCGAGTTCGACGTTGTCTTTCATGCCGCACCGACCGAGGCTAAGGGTTTTTACTGGGCTTTAGAGGTAGCCCGGAATTCGCCCGGGATTCGTTATCTGTTTCCCTGCAGCAGGCCCAAAATCGGGTCAATACCAGCCAACTGTGAATTCCGGAACATGCGCTGGGATACTGGTCTGAGGCTGGAGATTTGCCGGGCGCCTATCGTTTTGTTGCCTTCGCTTTGGTCGGCTCCTATCGAAGGGGCATTGATCAAGACCGTCCTTCTGGCAAAGAGAACTGCGGTTGTGGGCTTGGATTCGGCTTACTCATCCGAATTGGGCGACTCTTTGCTATTGTATCTGGATAAATGTCCTAAAAACGCCGCAGACATGCTTATGAAAGCGTTGAGTCAAAATTTGTCTGTCTCGTCTGACTTGAAGAACAGATGGCTGGAGAGTATCCGGGCGAATAGGAATTTTCTTCACCGCATCGAACAGGCGGTGCTCACTGAGGACGATTAGTCTCGGTGCGTTCTGTATTCGATAGGTTATTGGCAGCCCCGAGAATAACTTCGTGCATAGAGCTAATAAAATAGGCGGAATCATAAGTTTGTACTCTCTTGCTGTATATCGCAAGAATGGGGTCCTTGTTAAGGGCGTTGGCGATTAGCTGGCTCAGTATTTTTTGTGAACCGGAGTTCGAATCCTGGCTCAATAGAAGAGGATATTCGTTCCCGAATATCTCGGGCAAAGCATGCCAGTTGGTGGCAACGACGGGGACGCCCCAGGCCATGGCTTCCAGGACGACCAGGCCGAAGCTTTCACTTTCATAGCGCGTAGGGAAGCAGAAGACATCGGCCTGCTGGAAGAGTGCGGCTTTGGCCTCGCCATCGACGAAGCCGTGGTGTTCCAGGAGCGCCTCGCCTGCCCGCTCCTCTGCCTCCCGCAGCACGGGGTCGGATTTCGCCGCAGCCCAGGCCTCCTTGCCGTCCTCATCGACAAAGCTGCCCGCCACATCCAGGCGCCAGGGATGGGCTTCTTCCCCGGCTAGCCAGCTCCGCAGGAGTTCCTGGTGCGCCGCCAAGGTGTCGTGAAAGCCCTTGGCCCTAGTCAGCATGGACATGAAGAGGATGTTTTTGGTCCCTGGTCCTTGGTCCTTGGTGCTTTCTGCCGAACTCAGCGAGGTTTCTGTTTTCTGCCCACCAGGGTGGAATTCATCTTTTTGAATTTTGAATTTTGAATTTTCCGCTGCCGGGTCGGGGATGCCGTAGGGGACGACGGCGGCATCGACGCCGAGGGCATTCCTCAGCACGCCGGCGTGCCAGCGGCTGAGGGCGATGTGCCGGGCGGCCTGGAGGTGCGGTTTCAAGCGCGCATGGACACGGGCGGACACGAAGGCGTGCAACCGGGAAAGCCAGGGATGGCCGGGCCAGGGGGAGATGCTGGATTCCAGGCCCACGGCGTGCCAATGGAGCACTATCGCAGGCTTTGCCTGCAATGCGGAATGCGAAATGCGAAAGGGGAAATGGGTGGGCAGGCGCAGCACGGAAAGCGCGATGAGGTCGCGGAGGGTGTTGTTGAGGGTGGCGCGACCGGGGCAGTAGTAGATGGCATCGATGGGATGTTCCCGCAGGACTTTCCGGGCTTGGATCAGATACCGGAGCAGAGGAAAGATTTTGGCCCAAGGGCGCTTGCCCATGTCTTCCAGGGATGTGGCCAGGCGGCAGTTGATGTGGAAACATTCGATTTCTGCTTTCTTCTTTCCACTTTCCGCTTTTTTGCTTTTCAGCCCTTCCAGCATGAGTTCGACCATGCGGGCCTGGCCGTGCGGCGGAGGCGGGGTGGCGGCAAAGACGAGCAGGTTCAAGAGACCGATTTAACCGCGAAGCCGCGGGGGAGGCGAGGACAGAAGCGCAAAACTCATAACGCAAAGCGCAAAGCGAAGACACGGAAGCGAGGAGGGGGCTGGGGGCAGTGATTTAGGTATTTGGGGATTGAGTGATTAAGCGATTGGGTGGGCTGGGATGAATGCGGAATTCGAAATTCGAAATGCGGAATGGGAAATGGGGGGCAAAGCGCAAAAACTTGAAACGTGAAACTTGAAACCCGAAACGTGGCACACTCGGTTGATCACTGCTCGCTGCTCTTCCCCAGCTTCCAGCGCATCATCTGCAGGAGGAGGCGGGGGAGGCCGAGGAGGTAGCGGGGTGCCATAGTGAGTGGCTCGTAGGCCAGGCGGAAAAACCATTCCAGTCCGCGGTCGGTGGCCCAGCGGGGGCCGCGGCGGCGGAAGCCGGTGAGGAAGGCCATGGAGGCGCCGGCCATGAGGATTGAGGCGCAGGCCAGGTGGTTGCGGTGGCGCTCGGCCCAGAACTCCTGCCGGGGCATGCCCATGCAGAGGACCAGAACGTCGGCCCCGGACTGGTTGATCTGGCGCACGATGGCGGTTTCTTCCGGGGTGTTTTCTCGGAAAAAGCCGTTGTGAAAGCCGGCGATGACACCGGGGTGCCGCTTTTCCATGCGGGCGCAGAAGGTTTCGACAACGCGCTGGCGGTCACCCAGCATGAAGATGCGCTTGCCGCGGGCGTGGGCGCTGGCCAGGAGGTCTTCCAGCCAGTCGGTGGGGGTGGTGCGGTGGCGCAGGCGCCCGCGCTCGAAAAGCCGGTGCATGACGTGAACGCCGAAGCCGTCACAGAAGCAGATGAAGGAGCGGTTGAGGACGCCGAGGAGGCGGGCATCATCCAGAGCCAGGGAGAGGGAGAAGGCATTGAGGGCGGTGAAGATGCGGGGCTGGGGGGAGGGGAGCAGGATGGCTTCGATGAGTTCGGACTTGGAGATGTCGTGGAAGCGCACGGGTCCGATGCGGTGGACGCCGGCAACGGACTCGATGCGGCGGTGGGCGGAGGAGGAGCCTGGAAGGCGGCGGGCCAGGGAGTCCTGCAGGCAGTAGCGGACGAAGAGGGTGTTGTAGCGGAAGTAGCGCGGCCAGAGCCGCCGGGGTTCTTGGATCAGCCGGTAGAGCCAGGTAAGGCCAAGGCGCTGCATCCAGGACGGAGCGAAGGGACGGTTGCCCGCGAGCAGTTCGAAGGCATCGCCCACCGCCAGGAAGACGCCTCGGCAATGCCGGTGCAGGTTGGCGTGAATCCACCGTTCCTGGCGCTCGCCTCCGAGAGCCACCCAGACAAAATCGGCGCCGGATTCGGCAATGGTCCGGGCAAAGGCCGCCTCGTCCTCCTCAGTCCATGTTCGGAATGGGGGGGAGAAGGCGCCGGCGATTTGGATGGCTGGGTTGAGGGAACGGGCGGTGGTTTCAAGGCGGGCCAGGGTTTCGGGCTTGCCGCCGAAGAAGAAATGGCGCCAGGGCGGGCCGAGCCGGCGCAGGGCCTCGCGCATGAAGTAGGGGCCATAGACGCGGTCGGCCAGGGCCGCCCCGCGCTGGTTCAATGCCCAGATCAGAGGCATGCCGTCCGGCAGAATGAGGTCGAATCCCTCCATGACACTGCCGAAGGTGGGATCGTGCCGGGCGAGGGAGACGATGTGGGTGTTGGCGGCGCAGACGGCAGCGGGCCGTCCGGCGCGGGCGAGGGCCTGAACTTCGTCCAGGGCACCCTGGTAAGTGGTGCAGGCCAGTGGGGTGCCGAGAACGTGGGCGCGGCGGACGGGCATGGATTGAGAAAAGCAGAGATTGGGAAAGCAGAAAGTAGAAATGGGGAATGGGGGCAAAAGCGCAAAACGCAGAGCGCAAAGGGCAAAAATAGAAGTGAGGAGGGGGCTGGGGGTTGTGATTAAGGGATTGAGGGGGGCTTGGACGAATGCGAAATGCGGAATTCGAAGTGGGAAATGGGGGGCAAAGCTCAAAGCTCAAAACGCAAAGCTCAAAACGCAAAGCAGGGTGCGTTCGGATTTTTGATTTTCTTCATCACTACATCACTTCATTACCTAATCACGATCCGGGGGCTTGGACGAATGGCGAATTCGATATGCGGAATCAGGATTGTCCGGTTGATTCATCTGTCTTGATTGGCAACACCAATAAAATGAGTGGGTTGCAAATGAAAAGGGATGTGACGCATTTGAAACCGGTTCACGTTTGCGGCCATGAATTGCGGCCGATTT
>Ga0209172_10004271_pt1 | contig 19646 bp, 11 predicted proteins | sample LarsenN4metaG_FD_184113 | JGI IMG/M metagenome (GOLD analysis project Ga0209172, IMG submission 184113) | Hot spring sediment bacterial and archeal communities from British Columbia, Canada, to study Microbial Dark Matter (Phase II) - Larsen... ... | reverse complement strand
ACCGAAGACCTGGCCGCCATGCAGACCGCCGACGTGGCCGCCTTCGGCACCGCCGCCGTGCGCGCGCTGACCACGGCGCAGATCGCGGCGCTGACGAGCGACCAGTTCACCGCGCTCGGCACGGCGCAGTTCGCGGCGCTGTCGACGGCGCAGCTGGCCGCCATCGAGACGGCCGACTTCGCGCTCATCGAGAGCGCCGACCTGCGCGCCCTCTCCACCGCCCAGGTGCGCGCGCTCTCGAGCGACCAGCTCGGCGCGCTCGGCTCCGACCAGATCGCCGCGCTGACCACGGCGCAGGTGGCCGCGCTCACCACGGCGCAGCTGGCGGCGCTGGCGAGCGACGACCTCAACGCGCTGACGAGCACGCAGTTCCGCGCGCTGACCACGGCGCAGGTCGCGGCGCTGACCACCGACCAGGTGGGCACGCTCGAGACCGACGACCTGGCCGCGCTCGGCACCGCCCAGGTGCGCGCGCTCACCACGGCGCAGATCGTCGCGCTGACGAGCGACCAGCTGCCGGCGCTGACCACCGCGCAGTACGCCGCGCTCGGCACGGCGCAGGTGGCGGCCATCGAGACGGCCGACGTCGCCGCGCTGCAGACGGCCGACCTGGCCGCGCTCGGCACCGCCGCCGTGCGTGCGCTCACCACCGCCCAGCTGGCGGCGCTGACGACCGACCAGTTCCCGGCTCTCTCCACCGCCCAGTTCGCTGCGCTCGCCACGGCGCAGATCGCCGCCATCGAGACCGAAGACTTCGCGCTGATGGAGACGGCCGACCTGCGCGCGCTCGGCACGGCGCAGATCCGCGCCCTCACGAGCGACCAGCTGGCCGCGCTCGGCAGCGACCAGTTCGCCGCGTTGACGACGGCGCAGGTCGCGGCGCTCACCACCGCCCAGGTGGCGGCGCTGTCCAGCGACGACCTCAACGCGCTCACCAGCACGCAGTTCCGCGCCCTCACCACCGCCCAGGTGGCCGCGCTGACCACCGACCAGGTGAGCACGCTCGAGACCGACGACCTGGCCGCGCTCGGCACCGCCCAGGTGCGCGCCTTCACCACCGCGCAGGTGGCGGCGCTGACCACCGACCAGGTGCCCGCGCTGACCACGGCCCAGGCCGCGGCGCTGGCCACCGCGCAGGTGGCGGCCATCGAGACGGCCGACGTGGCCGTGCTGCAGACCGCCGACCTGGCCGCCCTCGGCACGGCCGCGGTGCGCGCGCTGACCAGCGACCAGATCGTCGCCCTGACGAGCGACCAGTTCCCGACCTTGACGACGGCGCAGTTCGCCGCGCTCACGACGGGCCAGATCGCCGCCATCCAGACCGAGGACTTCGCGCTGATGGAGACCGCCGACCTGCGTGCGCTCGGCACGGCGCAGATCCGCGCCCTCACGAGCGACCAGCTCGCCGCGCTCGGCTCCGACCAGTTCGCCGCGCTCACCACCGCGCAGGTGGCCGCGCTCACCACCGCCCAGGTGGCGGCACTCGGCAGCGACGACCTCAACGCGCTGACGACGGCCCAGTTCCGCGCCTTCACCACGGCGCAGATCGCCGCGCTCACCACCGACCAGGTGAGCACGCTCGAGACCGCCGACCTCGCCGCGCTGACCACCGCGCAAGTGCGCGCGCTCGGCACGGCGCAGATCGTGGCCCTCACGAGCGAGCAGTTCCCGGCGCTCACCACGGCGCAGTTCGGTGCGATGAGCACGGCGCAGATCGCCGCCATCGAGACCGACGACCTCGTCGTCATGGAGTCGGCCGACCTGGCCGCGCTCGGCACGGCGCAGGTGCGCGCGCTCACCACCGACCAGATCGTCGCCCTCACGAGCGACCAGGTCCCGGCGCTCACCACGGCCCAGTTCGCCGCGCTGTCCACGGCGCAGCTGGCGGCCATCCAGACCGAGGACTTCGCGCTCATGCAGAGCGCCGACCTGCGCGCCCTCACCACGGCCCAGGTGCGCGCGCTGTCGAGCGACCAGCTCGCCGCGCTCGGCTCCGACCAGATCGCCGCGCTGAGCACGGCGCAGGTCGCCGCGCTCACCACCGACCAGGTGGCGGCGCTCGGCAGCGACGACCTCAACGCGCTGACAAGCACGCAGTTCCGCGCGCTGACCACGGCGCAGATCGCCGCGCTGACCACCGACCAGGTGAGCACGCTCGAGACGTCCGACCTGGCCGCGCTCGGCACGGCCCAGGTGCGCGCCTTCACCACCGACCAGATCGTCGCCCTCACCAGCGACCAGATCCCGGCGCTCACCACGGCCCAGTTCGCCGCCCTCGGCACGGCTCAGGTCGCCGCCATCGAGACCGGCGACATCGCCGCGATCGACAGCGCCGACCTGGCCGCGCTCGGCACCGCCGCCGTGCGCGCGCTGACCACCGACCAGATCGTCGCCCTGACGAGCGACCAGCTGCCGGCGCTGACCACGGCCCAGTTCGTCGCGCTGACCACGGCGCAGATCGCCGCCATCCAGACCGAGGACTTCGCGCTGATGCAGAGCGCCGACCTGCGCGCCCTCACGAGCGCACAGATCCGCGCCCTCACGACCGAGCAGCTCGGCGCGCTCGGCTCCGACCAGATCGCCGCGCTCACCACCGCGCAGGTCTCGGCGCTCACCACGGCGCAGCTGACGTCGCTCTCGAGCGACGACCTCAACGCGCTGAGCACCGCGCAGTTCCGCGCCCTCACCCTGGCCCAGGTGGCCGCGCTCACCACCGACCAGGTGGCGGCGCTCGCCACCGAGGACCTGGCGGCGCTCGCCACCGCGCAGCTGCGCGCGCTGACCAGCGAGCAGATCGTCGCGCTGACGAGCGACCAGCTCCCGGCGCTGAGCAGCGTGCAGTTCGCCGCGCTCACCACGGCGCAGATCGCCGCCATCGAGACCGCCGACTTCGCGCTCATGGAGACGGCCGACCTGCGTGCGCTCGGCACGGCGCAGATCCGTGCGCTCTCGAGCGACCAGCTCGGCGCGCTCGGCAGCGACCAGCTCGCCGCGCTCGGCACCGCGCAGGTGGCCGCGCTGACCACGGCGCAGATCGCCGCGCTCGCCAGCGACGACCTCAATGCGCTGACCACGGCCCAGTTCCGCGCCCTCACCACCGAGCAGGTGGCCGCGCTCGGCACCGACCAGGTGGCCGCGCTCGAGACCGACGACCTGGCCGCGCTCGGCACGGCCCAGGTGCGCGCGCTCGGCACCGACCAGATCGTCGCGCTGACGAGCGATCAGATCGGCGCGCTGACGAGCGCCCAGTTCGCCGCGCTCGGCACGGCGCAGGTGGCGGCCATCGAGACCGACGACATCGCCGCCATCGAGACGGCCGACCTGGCCGCGCTCGGCACCGCCGCCGTGCGCGCGCTGACAAGCGACCAGATCGCCGCCCTCACCAGCGACCAGCTGCCGGCGCTGACGACGGCCCAGTTCGCGGCGATGAGCACCGCGCAGATCGCGGCCATCGAGACCGAGGACTTCGCGCAGATGCAGAGCGCCGACCTGCGTGCGCTCAGCACCGCGCAGCTCGTGGCCATCGGCACCGAGCAGCTGGTGGCGCTCGGCAGCGACCAGCTCACGGCGCTGGCGTCGAACCAGTTCGCGGCGCTCACCACGGCGCAGATCGCGGCCATCGAGACCGATGACTTCGCGGCCATGGAGACCGCCGACCTGCGCGCGCTGACCACGGCGCAGATCCAGGCCCTGACGAGCGACCAGCTCGCCGCGCTCGGCAGCAGCCAGTACGGCGGCTTCACGCTGGCCCAGGTGGCGGCGTTCACCACCGAGCAGCTGCAGAGCCTGGCCAGCGACGACCTCAACGCGCTCGGCGCGGCGCAGTTCGGCGCCCTCACCTCGGCCCAGGTGGCCGCGCTGACCACCGATCAGGTGAGCACGCTCGAGACGGCCGACCTGGCCGCGCTCACCACCGCGGCGCTGCGCGCGCTCGGCAGCGAGGCGATCGCCGCGCTGGCGAGCGAGCAGATCGGCGCGCTCACCACGGCACAGGCCGCGGCGCTCAGCACCGAGCAGCTGCGCGCCATCGAGACGGCCGACCTCGCGGGCCTGGAGACGCGTGACCTGGCCGCGCTCGGCACGGCGCAGGTCGCGGCCTTCGACACCGCGCAGATCGCGGCCCTGTCGAGCGACCAGTTCGCCGCGCTCACGAGCCGCCAGGTGGCGGCGCTGTCCACCGAGCAGGTGGCGGCGATCGAGACCGAGGACCTGGCGGCGATCGACACCGCCGACCTGCGCGCGATGGGCACGGCACAGATCGCGGCGCTGTCCAGCGACCAGCTCGACGCGCTCACCGGCGCGCAGCTCGCCGCGCTCACCACCGCGCAGGTGGCGGCGATCGCCGCCGACGACATCGCCGCGCTCGGCACCGACGGCATCGTCGCCTTCACGACGACGCAGCTGGCGGCGCTGACCACCGCGCAGTACAGCGCGATGAGCACCGACCAGTTCGCCGCGCTGTCGCAGGACGCCATCAGCGCGATGACCACGGCGCAGGCCGCGGCGCTGACGACCGACCAGATCGTGGCCTTCACGACCGACCAGATCGCCGGCCTGGAGACGCGCGACATCGCCGCGATGAGCATGGACCAGGTCGCCGCGTTCCAGACGGAGGACATCGCGCAGATGGTCTCCGAGCAGGTCGACGCGCTGATCATGGCCAGCCCGATCGTGCTCGACCTCAACGGCAACGGCGTCAGCACGAGGAGCGCGGCCGAAGGCGTGCACTTCGACGTGCTGTCCACCGGCAGCAGCGGCAAGGTCGGCTGGGTCGACGCGAGCGGCGGCGACGCGCTGCTCGTGCGCGACCGCAACGGCAACGGCCGCATCGACGACGGCACCGAGCTGTACGGCGCCGGCACCAAGAACGAGGCCGGCCAGCGCGTGGGCCACGGCTACGCGGCGATGGCGCTCGAGGACAGCAACGCCGACGGCAAGCTCAACGCCGCGGACGCGAACTTCGGCGAGCTCAAGCTCTGGGTCGACGCCAACCACGACGGCAAGACGGACGCCGGCGAGCTCAAGGGCCTGCTCGAGATGGGCGTCGTCGAGCTCGACCTGAACGCCGTGAGCTCGAGCCGCGTCGACAACGGCAACTTGGTCGGCCTGGTGTCGAGCTACACCACGGCCGACGGGCAGCAGCGCGAGATGGCCGACGTCTGGTTCGCCAAGGACAAGGCGGCGGCGCCGAAGATCGACGAGCTGCTGGCCGGGCCGCAGGGCGAGCTGATGGGTGGCGGTGGTGTGGGCGGCGTGGGCACCGGCGGCGACGCGGGCACCAGGCACGTCACGCCGGGCCTCGTGCCGATGCAGCGCACCTCGCTCGACGACGAGCTGGCGAAGAACGGCGGCCCGCTGCTGTAAATCCCAGCGCGAACTGCACCCCGAACGGGGCGCTGATCGGCCCACCGGCCGGGCGGCGCCCCGTTTTCAATCGGCGGATGTCCGCGCCGCTGCGCCTCTTCCACATCGCCTACTCGGGCGAGACGGCGGCTGCGCTGCCACCCGGCTTCGAGCTGCTGGACAACCTGGCCAACCCGCGGCCCGACTGGTACGAGTACGCGCCGGTGCGCCGCTTCCTGCTCGAAGAGCCGCTCGACGAGCGCACGTTCTACGGCTTCTTCAGCCCCAAGTTCACGGCCAAGACCGGCCACACGCACGCCGACGTGGCCGCCCTCGTGCAGCGCCACGGCGCGGCGGTCGACGTGCTGCTGTTCTCGGCGCACGCCAACCAGATCGCCTTCTTCCTCAACGTCTTCGAGCAGGGCGAATTCTTCCACCGCGGGCTGCTCGACGCGGCACGCGGCTGGCTGGCCGCCGCCGGCATCGGCGTCGACCCCGCGGCGCTGGTGATGGACGTGCGGCAGATCGTCTACTGCAACTTCTTCGTCGCGCGGCCGGCCTTCTGGCGACGCTGGCTGGCGCTGGGCGAGACGCTGTACGCGCTCTGCGAGGGCACGGCTTCGCCGCCCCGCCCCGAGCTGCAGCGGCAGCTCACCACGGCCACCGACTACCGCGGCGCCGCGCAGATGAAGATCTTCCTGATGGAGCGCATCGCCTCGCTGCTGCTGGCCATCGAGCCGCAGTGGCGCAGCGTGGCGGCCGACCCCTACGCCAAAGGCCTGTGGCCGAACGAGGCGCTGCGGCGCGACCCCACCGACGCCATCGTCAGCGACGCGCTCAAGCTGGCGCTGCGCCAGCAGCCGCAGTGGAGCGAGTACGCCAGCGCCTTCGGCTCGCTGCGCCGGCGCATCCTGCAGGGGGTGGCGCGATGACCGCGGTGCACCTGCACCAGATCGCCTACAACGCGGCCACGCTGGCCGCGGTGGAGCCGGGCTACGCGGTGCTCGACAACCTGGCCAATTCGCGCCCCGACTGGTACGAGTACGCGCCGATCCGCCGCTTCCTGCTCGACGAGCCGCTCGACGACGCCGCTTTCTACGGCTTCTTCAGCCCCAAGTTCGGCCGCAAGACCGGCCTCGCCCACCCCGAGGTGGTGGCCGCCGTGAAGCGCGCCGCCGAGGCCGGTGCCGAGGTGGTGCTGTTCTCGCCGCAGCCCGACATGGGCGCCTTCTTCCTCAACGTCTACGAGCAGGGCGAGACCTTCGACCCCGGCTTCATCGCCGCCTGCGAGGGCTGGCTGCGCCACGCCGGCATCGCCCACCCGCCGCTCGCCAGCCTGGTGATGGACACGCGGCAGGTCGTGTTCAGCAACTACTTCGTCGCCCGGCCGGCGTTCTGGCGCCGCTGGCTGGCGGTGAACGAGACGCTGTGGGCGCTGTGCGAGAGCGGGCCCGAGCCCGTGCGCGCGCCGCTCGTCGCGCCCACCACCTACCCCGGCGCGGCGCAGCGCAAGGTCTTCGTGCAGGAGCGCACCGCCTCGCTGCTGCTGACGATCGAGCCGCAGTGGCGCGCCTGGCCGGCCAACCCGTTCCGCATGGGCTGGTCGGGATCGCGGCTGCGCGAACATCCGGAACTGGCGGTGATGAGCGATGCGCTCAAGCGCGCCCACCGCGACCTGGGTTACGCCTGCTACCTGCAGGCCTTCGGCGTGCTGCGCCAGCGCTTCGTCACGGCCGGCCGCACGGCGGCCTGAGACTGCGCTGCGCGCTGCGGCGCGGCATGTTCAGGCCGTCTCGGCCGTCGTCGGTTCCGGATCGAGCACGTGCGGCACCTTGGCCGCGACGAGCGTCTGCCAGGCATCGAGCAGGCGCGCCGGCGCGCTGGTGCCGCCCAGCATCAGCGCGGCGGCGGCGGCGGCCAGCGGCGCGAGGTCGGGGTCGGTGCCGTAGCGGCCGATCAGCATCGGGCCGATGACCTGCGCGCAGCGCTGGCGCTGCGCCGCCGACAGCAGGCCCAGCCGCTCGCCGGCCAGCGCCAGCGGCAGCCAGGCGCAGGTCGACAGCTTCATCACCAGCCCCTGCACCTGCGCGGTGTTCTGGCCCGGGCTGGTGCGGAAGCACCCGAGCGGCTCGTTGACCAGGCCGAGCGGCCCGCGCGTGGCGGCCGCCAGGAAGGTGGCCAGGTCCTCGAGGCCGATCACCGGCACGCCGGCCAGCACCGGCCGCACCACGAAGGGCAGCAGCGCGCCGTCGAGCACCGCGTTGCTGAACTCGCCCAGCCAGTTGCGGCCCTCGCCCACGGTGCTGGCGAAGGCGAGCGCGGCGTCCAGCGTCAGCACGCGCTGCGGGTGCTGGCGCACCGCGGCCGGCAGGTGCGGGGCTTCGAGCGGCAGGCCGCGTTCGTCGGCGGTCCAGCGCAGGCTCACCGTGGCGGCGAAGCGGCGGCCGGCGTGCAGCGCAAAGTGGCGCTCGTAGAAGCCGGGGTAGATCAGGTCGTCGTCGAAGTACAGGTGCACCAGCGCGCTGCGGCCGGCCCACCACTGCGCGAGATGGCGGATGTTGGCCCAGGCGCCCTGGCGCGGGCCGCGCACCACGGCGAGCTTGAGCGCCGCGCAGCGCTCGGGCATGCCGGCCAGCGCCTGCACGAAGTCGGCGCCGGGGCTGTCGTCGCTCAGCAGCACGGCGTCGGGCTTGACGGTCTGGCGCTCCAGGCAGGCCAGCAGGTCGGGCAGGAACTGCACCTTGAAGGCCGGGATCAGCGTGCACAGCGTCATGCCGGCCGCCGGCCGCGGCAGCGCGGAGGCGGCGGTCATGCGACCCGCCGCCCGGTGAAGCGCGCCGGGTTGCCGGCCCACACCTCGCCGGCCGGCACGTCGCGCGTGACCACGCTGCCGGCGCCGACCATCGCGCGCTCGCCGATGGTGAGGCCCGGCAGCACGGTGGCGTTGGCGCCGATCGAGGCGCCGCGCCGGATCAGCGTCGGCGCGAAGCGGGGCGGGTAGACCTTGCTGCGCGGGAAGGCGTCGTTGGTGAAGGTGGCGTTGGGGCCGATGAACACGTCGTCCTCGACGCGCAGGCCGTCCCACAGCTGCACGCCGCTCTTGACGGTGACGCGGTCGCCCAGCACCACGTCGTTCTCGATCAGGCACTGGGCGTTGATGTTGCAGTCGGCGCCGAGGCGCGCGCCGGGCAGCACCACGCAGAACTGCCAGATGCGCGAGCCGGCGCCGATGTGCGGGGTCTGTACGTCGGCGAGCGGGTGCACGAAGTAGGAGGCTGAAGAAGCTTCGGCGAGCGCGCATTCGGCCGGCGCGATGGGCAGGGGGCGGGACATGCTCGCGCCAGTGTCGCGGCCGGCGCGCGCCGGCGATCGGCCGATTACGGGGCGATCGGGGCGGCAGATCCCGCCCTGGGCGCCGCGCTCCGGCGCTTCAGGAGCCGGCGCTTCAGGAGCCGGCGTCCACCGCCACGATGCGCCCGTTGCGCGGGTCGATCTCGCAGCGGTAGGTGAAGGGCACCGCGTACATGCCGGGCGCCGGCTGCATGGCGCCGCGGCCTTCGAGCACCACGCGCTGGTCGGGGCCCGGGCTCAGGCGGCGCGATTCGCCGTCCAGCGTGATGCGGTCGACGCGCGGATGCCGGCGCTTGAGCGCGGCGGCGGTGGCGCTGTCGCACTCGGCCGGCGAGATGCGCGTCAGGTCGGGCTGGAACGGCGCCTCCTGCGCGCCGGGCGCGTTGGGGCCGGTCTCGCGGATCACCGCGCCCGAGGTGGCGCCGCTGGCCAGGTTGACCGCGCAGCCGTAGCTGAAGGTCACGCTGCGCCCGGCGTAGCGGTAGCGGCCGTCGCCCTTGACGCTGACCTCGTCGCCGCCGCCGGGGGCGTCGGAGACGCGCGCGCCGGGCTGGAACTGGATCTCGGCGGCGTCGCGCCCGCGCGTGCGGCGCAGCGACTCCACCACCGCGGCCTCGCAGCCCTGCACGGGGTCGGCGGCCTTGGCACGCGCGCCGGGGGCCGGTTCGGCGGCGGCGAGGGGCAGCGTGGTGGCCAGGCCGAGCAGCGCCGCCAGCGGGGGGAGGGTGTGGAGCTTCACGCCGCCATGTTCTCGCCATCGCGCGGCGGCGGCAAGCGGGTTTGACGGCAGTTACCTCCGGCGCCGCGAACAGCACCGGCTTCCGGGGCGTATTTCGCGGCGCGCCGGCCGGCCGGGCGCGTTGCAATCGAGCGTCTTTCCAACGACAAGCCCATGTCCGCGCGCGATCTGCCCGTCGATGTCCTGGCCGGCCCCGGCTGCCAGCTGCGCCCCGGCGCCTACGTCGCCCCCGGCACCACGCTCGGGCAGCAGGTGTGGGTGGGGCCGAACGCGAGCTTCGTCGACCCCGAGCCCGGCCAGGCCGCGGCGGTGGCCGAGGACGGCGTGCAGATCGGCGCCGGCGCCGTGATCTTCCCGGCGCTCACGCTCGGCCGCGCCTGCGTGGTGCGCCCGGGTGCGGTGGTGCAGCGCTCGGTGCCACCGGGCGCCATCGTCGAAGGCCATCCGGCCGCCATCGTCGGCTACGTGAACATGACGCCGGCCCTGCAGGGCGAGCGCCGGCGCGCCGAGGACGACCGCACGAGCCGCGTGGTGGCCACCGGCGTGCGCGGCGTCACCGTGCACAACCTGCCGCTGGTGAGCGACCTGCGCGGCGACCTCACGGTGGGCGAGTTCCCGCGCGACGTGCCCTTCGACCCGCGGCGCTACTTCATCGTCTTCGGCGTGCCCGGGCGCGAGGTGCGCGGCGAACACGCGCACTGGCGCTGCCACCAGTTCCTGGTCTGCGTGAAGGGCCACATGTCGGTGGTGGCCGACGACGGCGCGCAACGGGTGGAGGTGGCGCTCGATGCGCCCAACCGCGGCCTGTACCTGCCGCCGCTCACCTGGGCCACGCAGTACAAACACTCGAGCGACGCCGTGCTGCTGGTGTTCGCATCCGATCACTACGACAGCGCGGACTACATCCGCGACTATGACCGCTTCCTGGCGGCCGTTCACGGAGGCGACCAACCATGAGGCGCGACGCGCTGCCCACCACGGTGCCCTTTCTCGACCTGCGCGGCGCGGTCGGCGCGCACAAGGCGCAGATGATGGCCGCCTTCGAGCGCGTGCTCGACTCGGGCTGGTACGTCATGGGCCGCGAGCTGCAGTGCTTCGAGGCGGCCTGGGCCAGCTACTGCGGCGCCAGCCACGCGGTGGGCGTGGCCAACGGCCTGGACGCGCTGATCCTCGCGCTCGAGGCGGTGGGCGTGCAGCCGGGCGACGAGGTCATCGTGCCGGCCAACACCTACATCGCCACCTGGCTCGCGGTGAGCCACCTGGGCGCGGTGCCGGTGCCGGTGGAGCCCGACCCGGCCACCTGCAACATCGACGTCACGCGCATCGAACGCGCGATCACGCCGCGCACGCGGGCGCTGCTGCCCGTGCACCTGTACGGGCAGGCCGCCGACCTGGTGCCGATCATCGACATCGCCTGCCGCCACGGCCTGGCGGTGGTGGAAGACGCGGCGCAGGCGCACGGCGCGTGTTACCGCGGCGAGCGCATCGGCGCGCACGGCGACGCGGTGGCCTGGAGCTTCTACCCGGGCAAGAACCTGGGCGCTTTGGGCGACGGCGGCGCGGTGACGACCCACCGCGACGACGTGGCCGACCGCATCCGCGTGGCGCGCAACTACGGCTCGCGCGTCAAGTACCACAACGAGGTGATGGGCCGCAACTCGCGCCTCGACGAACTGCAGGCCGCGCTGCTGATGGCGCGACTGCCGGCGCTGGACAGCGAGAACGCGGCACGCGCCGCGATCGCCGAGCGCTACCTCGACGAACTCGACGGCCTGGGCCGCCACGGCCTGACGCTGCCGCTGGTGCCGGCCTACGCCTCGCCGGTGTGGCACCTGTTCGTGGTGCGCCACCCGCAGCGCAACAAGCTGGCGCAGGCGCTGGCCGAGCGCGGCGTCGGCACCGTCATCCACTACCCGGTGCCGCCGCACCTGCAGCCGGCCTACGCCCACCTGGGGCTGAAGGCCGGCGCGCTGCCCTTCTCCGAGCGGCTGCACGAGCAGGTGCTGTCGCTGCCGATCGGGCCGGCACAGACGCCGCTGCAGACCGAGTTCGTGATCGACGCGCTGCGCAGCGTGCTGCCGACGCTGTAGCGCGCGGCCGGCCGCGCGCCGGCTTCAGCGCAGTCCGGCGTTGATGCGGGCCAGCGCCGCCGCGCCCGGGCTGAGCTCCGCCTCGCCGAGCTGGTTGAGCGGCTTGGCCACCGTGCCGAGCGCGGCGTGCAGGTCGCGCGCCGCAGGATCGACGTAGAGCAGCCCGGTCGCCACCTCGCCCTGCGCCTGCATGGCCTGGTTGACGGCCAGCGCCGCGGCGCGATCGGTCGGGTCGTGGCCGGCGTGCAGCTTGCGCAGCCGCATCACGCTGCCGTCGCTCTGGCGCAGGTCGATCACCTCGGCCGACGACTGCACCTCGGGCGCCAGGTCGATGAAGTCGATGCGGTTGAGCGCCTCGTTGTGCGCGCGCACGTGGTCGTAGCTGCGCGTGCTGCCCTCGTGGTTGTTGAAGGCCACGCAGGGGCTGATGACGTCGAGGAAGGCCGCGCCGCCGTGGCGGATGGCGCCCTCGATGAGCGGCACGAGCTGCGCCTTGTCGCCCGAAAAGCCGCGCGCCACGTAGGTGGCGCCAAGCTGCAGCGCCATGCCCACCAGGTCGACCGGCGAGTCGTTGTTGACGACCTTCTTCTTGCTCACGCTGCCGCGGTCGGCGGTGGCGCTGAACTGGCCCTTGGTCAGGCCGTAGACGCCGTTGTTCTCGACGATGTAGACCATGCGCACGCCGCGCCGCATGGCGTGCGCGAACTGGCCGAGGCCGATCGAGGCGCTGTCGCCGTCGCCGCTGACGCCCAGGTAGAGCAGCTCGCGGTTGGCCAGCGCCGCGCCGGTCAGCACGCTGGGCATGCGGCCGTGCACGGTGTTGAAGCCGTGGCTGGCGCCGAGGAAGTAGTCCGGCGTCTTGCTCGAGCAGCCGATGCCGGAGAGCTTGGCCACGCGGTGCGGCTCGACGTCGAGCTGCCAGCAGGCCTGGATGATGGCCGCGCTGATGCTGTCGTGGCCGCAGCCGGCGCACAGCGTGCTGACCTTGCCTTCGTAGTCGCGCCGCGTGTAGCCGACCTTGTTCTTCTCCAGGCTCGGGTGGTGCAGCCGGGGCTTGGCGATATACGTCATCGCGTTCTCTCCTTGGCCGGAGCGGGAGCCACCGCGAACTGGTGGATGCGCCGCGTGATCGACTGGGCGATCGCACGCGCGGTGATCGGCGTGCCGTCGTAGTGCAGCACCGGCACCAGGCGCGCCGGGTCGACCTCGAGCTCGTTGACGAGCAGCTGGCGCATCTGGGCGTCGCGGTTCTGCTCGACGACGAAGACCTGGTCGTGGGTGTCGATGAACTCGTTGACGCTGGCCGGGAACGGGAACGCGCGCAGCCGCATCGCGTCGAGCGGGATGCCGGCCTTCTCGAGCGAGACGAGCGCCTCGTCCATCGCCGGCGCGGTGCTGCCGAAGTAGATGACCCCGAGGCGCGTCCTCCTCGCCGCGGCGCGCACCTCGGGCGGTGGCACCAGCGCGGCGGCGAAGGTGAACTTCTTGAGCAGGCGCTGCACGTTGTAGACGTAATCGGGCCCGGCCTCGCTGTAGCGCGCGTGGGCGTCGCGCGTGGTGCCGCGCGTGAAGTAGGCGCCCTGGGTCGGGTGGGTGCCGGGCAGCGTGCGCCAGGGGATGCCGTCGCCGTCCACGTCCTTGTAGCGCGCGAACTCGCGCCCCGTCTCGAGCTCGGCCGCGCTCATCACCTTGCCGCGGTCGTAGCGGCGCTCGTCGTCCCACTCGAAGGGCTCGCACAGGCGCTGGTTCATGCCGATGTCCAGGTCGGTCATCACGAAGACCGGGGTCTGCAGGCGGTCGGCCAGGTCGAGCGCGGCAGCGGCGAACTCGAAGCATTCCTTCGGGTCCTGCGGCAGCAGCAGCACGTGCTTGGTGTCGCCGTGCGAGGCGTAGGCGCTCGAGATCAGATCGGCCTGCTGGGTGCGCGTGGGCATGCCGGTGGAGGGGCCGCCGCGCTGCACGTTGATGATGGTGACCGGGATCTCGGCGAAGTAGGCCAGGCCGATGAACTCCGTCATCAGACTCACGCCGGGGCCGCTGGTGGCGGTGAAGGCGCGCGCACCGTTCCAGCCGGCGCCCACCACCATCCCGATCGAGGCGATCTCGTCCTCGGCCTGGATGATGGCGTAGCGCGCCTCGCCGCTGGCCGGGTCGTGGCGCAGCTTCTTGCAGTAGCCGATGAAGGCCTCGGCCACCGAGGAGCTCGGCGTGATCGGGTACCAGGCGCAGACCGTGGCGCCGCCGTACACGCAGCCGAGCGCGGCGGCGGCGTTGCCGTCGATGAAGATGCGCTCGCCCACCGCGTCGGCGCGCTTGACGCGCAGCCCGATCGGCGGCTTCAGGTGCTCGCGCGCGAAGCTCGCGCCGGCCTGCAGCGCACGCACGTTCGACTCGAGCAGCCGCTCCTTGCCCCTGTACTGCTCGGAGAACAGCTTCTCGATGACCGCGGTGTCCACCTCCATCAGCGCGGCCAGCGCGCCGAGCACCATGATGTTCTTGAACAGGGTGCGCTGGCGCGGGTCTTCGTAGGTGGCGTTGCAGATCGCGGTGACCGGCATCGCGATCACGGTGATGTCGTCGCGGAAGGCGCTCGCCGGCAGCGGCCGCGTGCTGTCGTAGAACAGGTAGCCGCCGGGCTCGATCTCCCTCAGGTCCTGCTCCCAGGTCTGCGGGTTCATCGCCACCATCATGTCGATGCCGCCGCGCCGGCCGAGCCAGCCCTTCTCGCTCACCCGCACCTCGTACCAGGTGGGCAGGCCCTGGATGTTGCTCGGGAAGATGTTGCGCGGGCTGACCGGCACGCCCATGCGCAGCACGGCCTTGGCGAACAACTCGTTGGCCGAGGCCGAGCCCGAGCCGTTGACGTTGGCGAACTTGACGACGAAGTCGTTGACCGCCTCGATGCGCTTGACCACGCTCATGCTGCCACCCCCTGCTTCTTCGACGCCCGGTCCCGGCACGCCGGGCCGGCCTTGGTGGTGAGGAGGAGGAACTTCTGCATGTCCCAGGCACCGGTCGGGCAGCGCTCGGCGCACAGGCCGCAGTGCAGGCACAGGTCCTCGTCCTTGACCATCACGCGCGTCGTCTTGAGCGCCGCGCTGACGTAGAGATCCTGCGCAGCGTTGGCGGCCGGTGCCTTGAGACGCGTGCGCAGGTCGGCCTCCTCGCCGTCGGCGGTGAAGGTGATGCAGTCCATCGGGCAGATGTCGACGCAGGCGTCGCACTCGATGCACAGGCGCTCGCTGAACACGGTCTGCACGTCGCAGTTCAGGCAGCGCTGGGCCTCCTTGAACGCGGTGGCCGCGTCGAAGCCCAGTTCGACCTCGACCTTGATGCTCTTGAGCGCCTTCTCGGCCGCGACCCACGGCACCTTGAAGCGCTCGTCGTTGACCGGCGCGTTGTCGTAGCTCCACTCGTGGATGCCCATCTTCTGCGACACCAGGTTCACGTGCGGCGGCGGGCGCTGCCTGACGTCCTCGCCGTGCAGGAAGCGGTCGATCGACACCGCCGCCTCGTGGCCGTGGGCCACCGCGGTGATGATGTTCTTGGGGCCGAAGGCGGCGTCGCCGCCGAAGAACACGCGTGGGATGCTGGCCTGGAAGGTGCTGGCGTCCAGCACCGGCAGGCCCCACTTGTCGAAGGCGATGCCGGCGTCGGGCTCGATCCACGGGAAGGCGTTCTCCTGGCCGACCGCGACCAGCACCTCGTCGCACTCGAAGGTCACGTCGGGCTCGCCGGTGGGCACCAGCGTGCGGCGGCCCTTGTCGTCGTAGACCGACTTGACGACCTCGAAGCGCATGCCGGTGAGCTTGCCGCTCGCGTCGTGCAGGAAGGCCTTGGGCGTGTGGCAGGGCAGGATCGGGATGCCCTCGTGCTCGGCGTCCTCCTTCTCCCAAGGCGAGGCCTTCATGTCCTCGTAGGTGCTGCGCACGATGACCTTCACGTCGTCGGCGCCCAGGCGGCGGGCCGAGCGGCAGCAGTCCATCGCGGTGTTGCCGCCGCCGAGCACGATGACGCGCCGGCCGATCTTGGTGACGTGGCCGAAGTACACGCTGGCCAGCCAGTCGATGCCGATGTGGATGTGCGCGGCGGCCTCCTGGCGGCCGGGGATCGCGAGTTCGCGGCCGCGCGGCGCGCCGCTGCCGACGAACACCGCGTCCCAGGGCTCGGCGAGCAGGGCCTTCATCGAGTCGATGCGCTGGCCGCCGCGGAACTCGACGCCCAGGCTCGTGATGTAGCCCACCTCCTCGTCGATCACCTCCTCGGGCAGCCGGAAGCGCGGCACCTGCGTGCGCATGAAACCGCCGGCCTTGGCGTCGCCGTCGAACACGGTGACGGCGTAGCCCTGCAGCGCCAGGTCTCGCGCGACCGTCAGCGAGGCCGGGCCGCCACCGACGCAGGCCACGCGCTTGCCGTTCTTCTTGCTCGGCGCGCGCGGCATCATCGCGCGCACCTCGCCGCCCTTGAAGTCGGCGGCCACGCGCTTCAGGCGGCAGATCGCCACCGGCTCGGGCTTGGCGAGGTTCTTCTCCTCGACGCGGCCGCGCCGGCAGGCAGGCTCGCAGGGGCGGTCGCAGGTGCGGCCGAGGATGCCGGGAAAGACGTTGCTCTCCCAGTTGACCATGTAGGCCTCGTTGTAGCGGCCCTGCGCGATCAGCCGGATGTACTCGGGCACCGGCGTGTGCGCCGGGCAGGCCCATTGGCAGTCGACGACCTTGTGGAAGTACGCCGGGTCGCTCACGTTCGTGGGCTGCACTGCTTGTCTCCTTACCGGCCTGGGCGGGCGCGCCCGGCCGCGGTGCTTGCAGGCCAGTCTAGCGCCAGCACGGCGCCGCCCGCGAGCGGGCTTGCGCGAAGGGCCTGACGTGGATCAGCGCACGCACGTGAAAACGCCGCCGCGGGCGCTTGCCCGGCGGCGGCGTGGCGGGGCGGCGGCGCTCAGCCGGCGCGGCGACGCCGGCGCACGGCCCCGAGGCCGCAGGCGGCCAGCGCCACCAGCGCCAGGGTGCCCGGCTCGGGCACCTTGTTCACCCAGATCAGCTGGTCCTGCTTGCCGGGGTTGCCCACCGAGCGCAGCACGTACAGGTCCTTGGTGGCCGCCGCGCCCGCGGAGGCCGTGAGCAGCGTGTTGGCGTAGGTGCGGAACGAGCTCGTGTCCTTGAAGGTCCCGTTGTCGAGCGAGGCATCGGTGTCGTACAGCGTGTTCCAGATCGCCAGCTGCAGCGAGGTGGATTCGCCGCTCGTGTCCACGCGCGTGCTCACCGCCTCGGCGTAACTGACGAGTTCGGTCAGGCGCGCGGCCACCGCCGAACTGAACAGGCTCGCCACCGACACGAGCGTGAAGTCGGTGGTGCCCGCCTCGCCCGCCATCTTCACCGAGTAGCTCACGCCGCTCGAGATGTTGATGCTCTCGGCCAGGTCGACGCAGTACATCTCCACCGGGTTGATGTTGAAGCGCGAGTCGGTCATGCCCGACAGGTTGCCCTTGAAGCCGCCGGCCTGGCCGGAGTAGGTGGGCGTGCTCACGCTGACGGCGTTGCCCGAGCCGAACAGCCAGCCGCCCATGGTCAGCGTGCCGGCCTGCGCCGCGGCGGTTGCCGCGAGCAGCGCGACGGTGGTCACGGCGGTGCCGAAGGCCTTGATCATCTTTCTTCCTTCCCTGACGCTGCGCTCGAGGCGGCGCAGCCATGGAAGCGAAGTTACCCGAGAGGGGTGCGGCCCGCACCCCCGCGCCTCGGTGGCAGGTCCCGCCTGCCTGAGGGGACCGTGATCGATTCACCCCACCCGAGTGCGGGGGCACCTTCAAGCCGCGCCGGGCAGCACGCGCATCGGCTTGACGAAGCCCTCGACCTTGCGCCCCTTGCGCGCCCGCTTGCCCGCATGCGCCGCGAGCGCGGTACCCGCCAGCGTGTCTTCCTTGGGCTTGCCGCCGCGCCCCGTGCCCTGCACGAGCAGCGTCTGGGCGAAGGTGGCCACCGAGACGAGCGGCGACTTCGCGTCCACGTCCATCAGCGTCAGGCCGCGGCCGCCGTTGGACTGCAGCTTGAGCTCGGCAAGCGGAAAGACAAGCAGCCGCCCGTCCAGCGCCAGGCAGGCCACCTGCGCGTGAGCGGCGTGCAAGGCCACCGGCGGCAGCACGCGGTCTTCGGCCTCGAGCGTGAGAAAACTCTTGCCGCCGCGGTTGCGGCCGTGCAGGTCAGAGGCCTTGGCCAGCAGGCCGAAGCCGCCGGTGTTGGCCAGCAGCAGCGTGGTGTCGGCCGCGCCGGCGAAGTAGTGCACCGGCTGGGTGCCGGCTTCGAGGTCGATCAGCGTCGTGATCGGCTGCCCGTCGCCGCGCCCGCCCGGCAGCGCCGAAGCGGCCACGCTGTAGACGCGGCCGTTGCTGCCGAGCACGACCAGCGTGTCCACGCTGCGGCAGGCGAAGGTGCCGTACAGCGCATCGCCGGGCTTGAACTGCAGCGTGGCGACGTCGATCTCGTGACCCTTCAACGCACGCACCCAGCCCTTGCCGCTGACGACCACGGTGACCGGCTCGTCGATCACGCGGATCTCGGCCACCGCCTTCTTCTCCTCCTGCACGAGGGTGCGGCGGGCGTCGCCGAACTGCTTGGCGTCGGCCTCGATCTCGCGGATCAGCGTGCGCTCGAGCGCCTTGGGGCTCGAGAGGATGTCCTCGAGCTTGGCCTGCTCGGCGCGCTGCTCGGCCAGCTCCTGCTCGATCTTGATCGCCTCCAGCCGCGCCAGCTGGCGCAGGCGCAGGTCGAGGATGTCGTCGGCCTGCCGCTCGCTCAGCCTGAAGCGCGCGATCAGCGCTGGCTTCGGCTCGTCGGACTGGCGGATGATGCGGATCACCTCGTCCACGTTGAGCAGCACGAGCTGGCGGCCTTCCAGCACGTGGATGCGCTCGAGCACCTTGTCCAGCCGGTGCCGCGTGCGCCGCTGCACGGTGACGCGGCGGAAGTCGATCCACTCCTCGAGCACGCCGCGCAGGCTCTTCTGCAGCGGCCGGCCGTCGCGGCCGATCATCGTCAGGTTGACCGGCACGCTGCACTCGAGGCTGGTGTGCGCGAGCAGCGTGGTGATCAGCTCCTGCTGGTCCACCGTGCGGCTCTTCGGTTCGAACACCAGGCGCACCGGCGCGTCCTTGTTCGACTCGTCGCGCGCCGCGTCGAGCACCGCCAGCACGGTCTGCTTGAGCTGCGTCTGCTCGGCCGTCACGGCCTTCTTGCCCAGCTTGACCTTCGGGTTGGTGAGTTCCTCGATCTCCTCGAGCACCTGCTTGGCGCTGGTGCCCGGCGGCAGCTCGTTGACGACGAGCTGCCACTGGCCGCGCGCCAGGTCCTCGATCACCCAGCGCGCGCGCAGCTTGAGGCTGCCGCGGCCGCTGGCGTAGGCCTCGCGGATGTCGGCCGCGGGGCTGATGATCTGGCCGCCGCCGGGGAAGTCGGGCGCCGGCAGGAGCGCGTAGAGCTCGTCGTCGGAGAGCCTGGGGTCCCTGATCAGCGCCACCGCGGCCGCCGCCACCTCGCGCAGGTTGTGGCTCGGCACCTCGGTGGCCAGACCCACCGCGATGCCGCTGGCGCCGTTGAGCAGCACGAAGGGCAGGCGCGCCGGCAGCTGCACCGGCTCCTCGGTGCTGCCGTCGTAGTTGGCGCGGAAGTCGACGGTGCCCTCGTCCAGCTCGTCGAGCAGCAGGCGCGCCAGCGGCGTCAGGCGCGTCTCGGTGTAGCGCATCGCGGCGGCCGAGTCGCCGTCGCGGCTGCCGAAGTTGCCCTGGCCGTCGATCAGCGGGTAGCGTTGCGCGAAGCCCTGCGCCATGCGCACCAGCGCGTCGTAGGCGGCCTGGTCGCCGTGCGGGTGGAACTTGCCGAGCACGTCGCCGACCACGCGCGCGCTCTTCACCGCCTTGGGGCCGGAGGCCGGGCCGCCGGCGCTGAACGACAGGCCCATGCGGTGCATGGCGTACAGGATGCGGCGCTGCACCGGCTTGGCACCGTCGCACACGTCGGGCAGCGCGCGGCCCTTGACGACCGAGAGCGCGTATTCGAGGTAGGCCTGGCGCGCGTAGTCGGCGAGCGGCAGGGTGTCGGTGGGGTCGGCCGGCGGGGGATCGAACAGGTCGG
>Ga0209172_10004269_pt1 | contig 19651 bp, 24 predicted proteins | sample LarsenN4metaG_FD_184113 | JGI IMG/M metagenome (GOLD analysis project Ga0209172, IMG submission 184113) | Hot spring sediment bacterial and archeal communities from British Columbia, Canada, to study Microbial Dark Matter (Phase II) - Larsen... ... | reverse complement strand
GCTGACTGAAGGAGTACCGACGGGTAGTAAGGCTTAAAAATAAAGTTGTAGTATGACCTAGAACAATTGCCGTAAAAGGGTTTCAGGCGGAGATAGTAACATTTTTCCAGGATCGTCGCCATACCCCTAGCTGAACCAACTCTGTACAGGATGTCTCAGAGTTGATTTCAATCACTTTATCTCTCCACTCTGGATGTAGTTTCAATACCAACTGTGAGATCGATTTACACCCACGAACGCCATCCTTGATATCGTCAATCACAAAACAAGGAATGCCTGCTTCAAGCGTCTGGATTAACTTATCGACTTGTGGCTCTGGCGTTTCTGCCTCACTAAAAATCACCAATCCTCGCTCTGGTTGGTACTCATTAACAATTAGCCGCACAGGAACCCCAGGAGGGGTGAGAGCTTTGATATACTCGACATCTCGATCCGTGACATCGGCAGACATAAAGAGTGCCATACCCTTGCCAGAGACAGCGGCGGCAATGTGGGCTGATAGGGAATTCAGAATGAGCGGTCTAACTCCATCCCGGTTGCAGATTGTAGAAAAGTTGTGATCAAACACTTGATCGCATTCATCTACTAGCAGAAGCCCGTTTTCTTGCAAATGACGAGGATTGAATTTGTAGCTGGAGTTCGAGCAAAATCCTACTTTCAAGAATCCCTGGTAGCTACCCATCTCCTCACGCCAAGTCAGGTTTAGACGGTGGCACTCTTCTCGACCAAGGGCGATACGACTAAACCAGGCATAGATATTCCTAAATTGGGGCAGGATAGAGCGTACCCCTTCGGTTTTCCGTGTTCCCTTTGCACTGCACAGAATATAGACGCATCCTGGCTCCAATGCCATTTCGTCGAAATTTAAGTTGGGTGTGTTGATAGTAAGAAACCGTTCGGCTGTAAGTTGAGAGAGTTGCTGATACTGGCTCTGGGCAAGCTGTCGCCGTTGTTCCCGTTGCTGTGCCTTTTGCTCCTTTTTAGTGAGCGGCTTTGCTTCCAGCCCTCCATTTTCTGAGGCTATCGCCTCGAAATCCTTTAGAGCAATAAACTGAATCGACTTCAATTGCTCTGGTTTTAGTTCATCAATGTCGCAGGCTGACTTGTCAACCTGCCCCCACCAGGCGAACCACACTGAGTAGCCCAGGTCTGTCAAAAATTTATACTGCTGCTGCCATCGCTGGCAAACAGCGCGGTTTTTTACATCTCCGGCATCAAGGGCGAGGATCAGGTGTGTAGTCTGGTAACGATCTGACAGTACCGAAAGGGTATGACGGGTTAACTCTGGTGAACCATGAAAGTTGCCGTTTGTTGCTCCCACGACTGGAACGCCCAAAAGCTGTGATGCAAGATTGGATTTAATTGCAGGGCTATCAGTGAGCCAGATTGCTTGTCCTTTGGTCTTCTCTGGTTGATAAACCCCTAGTGGCAATTCTCCTTCAACGTGAACTGGGGCAACTTTTGAGGAGAGCCAACCGTAGCGACCTTCGGAGTCGTCGTGGCGGCGAGTTTGGAAGCCTGCAATCTGCTTTTCAACATTAGGAATTGGGCACAGTATTCCTGGTAGCTTGATGGCTAAGTTCCCCTGAGTTGTGCGACCGGGGAAGTTGCTAGGGAAATTTTCAGGAAGTTCCTGCCACTGCTCAACAGACCGATATCCCTCAGTTTCTACCTGTTCTGGCTCAAAGCCTCTTGCCTCTAAGCTGGTGAGGTCGCTCTGACTTAAAGAGAGAAGTGAGAGAAGCCTCCGGTTCCACCTATGTCGCTCCTCAACTGGCATCTGTGCAGCAATTTGAGCCTGCTTATGCTGTCGTTGTTGCTGTTGCCGCTCTAGTCGCTCTCGTTGCCGTTCCTCCTTCGATTTCTCAGAGAACTCCCTCGCGTCTGCCTCATCCTGCCAGATGCCAAATCCATACTTATCGAATCCTCGAAAAATCCAGCCTGACGGGTTAGCGTTTTCATCGTGGCAGAAGACTAAGCCCGATTCTACGGACTGGCGGCAATCCTTGTGTTTGCGATCTCCGTTGCAAATCGGGCAGTCGCGCCCTAGCCGAGTCCATCCACTCATGCTGCACCCCCTTTGCTGCGAGGGGGATTTGCTGCAAGCCATACAGGATCAGTGGCCCATCCATAGGTTTTAACGGGGGTGAAGAACAAGGAAATGTTTGCCAGTTCACCGCAGGTTGGGCAACTTCCGTAGAATGCAGGCTTGGGATCGGATTGGAAAACTGCTTTTACTTCAGCTTTGAATGATGTGAGCCGCTTTGCTGTGGGTATTTTAGGTTTTTGGGAAGGCTGAGGCGTTTTTGGTTGTGGTTTTTCTTTCAGGCTTGGTTTTAAAGTCTGAAAAATCTGTAATTGAAACATTCTCGGTTCCTCTTAAAGGATAGGAACCGGGATGAACCCACGAATCAAGTTGAGGAAGATAGATATATAAACTAAAAAATTCGCTGAAAGCTAATGCTGTCGGTGAATTTGCCTCACCCTGATGCAATACTGCAAAAAAGCAGCATATACTGTAGATGAATAAGTCGCGAAACTAATCATCTTTTGGGGTTACACCCCGGCTAAAGTTTTTTCAAAGCCCTCTGTCGCATCTCGTGACATGGGGCTTTAGCCGTTATTGGGACTGTGCGTGCTGAGCTAACCAGGCTTGGATAAAGGGTATAAGTTGATTTACCTCCATGACATAAACAGCAATTCTGTTGCGGACGAGCAAGACCCTCTGATCGCCTATGTTCGCATACAAATGTTCTGAGTGCTCCCCTAATCGAGTCTTTCCAACCAGTACCAAGATTTTTACGGCTGGTCGATTTTTATCTCTAGAGGATTGCCCAAACAGGTCTTGCTGGTTTTTCCTTAACCAAAACTCTTGCAAAGCAAATCTGCGAAACAGGTCAACCTGCCAGGGTTTGCTTCTACCACGCTTTCGGTGAAAATAGAATGTCTCTTTTGCTTCGTTGAAGAAAACAGTCGATTCACCGTGGGATCTTAGCCCAATTGCGAACACGGCTTTAGGTGGATTGGGAAATCTGACGAACAAGTCCAAAGATCCGTTATCAGGAACTTCTAACCGTGGAGTGATCAAAATTCCCTGATCTTCAAATATGTCTAGCAAACTACCCATCGTTAAAGAGATTTGGCTTACCTTTTGAAGTTTTTTTAACGGTAAAGCCATCGCCCCAATGCCGATCCCCCACCACAGTGAATTAAATACTCCTGCTCCGAGTGATCCCAACCCAATGCCAAAGCAGTAGCGTGTTAAATCGGTTCGTTCACGCTCAATCTGTTCGAGTGCCTGTCTGTTGTTGAGATAGATAGGCTTAATAGGCTGACTAGATGGAGGATTTGTCATTGCAAGCATCGTCTATTGTGCTCCTGCCTTTGCCCCATAGACTTGGTCTATCGCTTCTTCCCAAAGTTCTCTTGGGGCGCGGCGTACCACTTGCAGTAAGCCGAATGTTTCTAGAGAGATGTCCAATAAGTTAAAGGCACTTTCGATGCTGCTGCCAAGATAGCCACTGGATAACTCTAAACCCCCCGGCGATCTCTCTATGTATTCTTCAAATGTTAATGGTGTTGGCTTAAGCTGAATTCGTGAGTTGATAGCATCAGGAATCGCAACGATTGATTCAAATGCGGACCCTACTGGACTTGCAGTTCGGTTTGTCCAATTCAGGTAAACCCTTCGATCTTCAACCTCTAGCTCATCGCAACTTTCTGCTAGTTGCTGAATCGCTTCTGTGGTTATGAACTCACCGTGTCTCGATAGCAGCAAGTAACCAGAGGAGTGCTGTCTCAACCAAGCTTGTAAGTTTTCTAACTCTTGAGCAGAAACCATTGTCTACGCACTCCTCTCGGCAAGTGGGCATGTACTAACCCTGTAAAATTGCTTCTCTAAACGTCTGAATGGCGTGTGGTTGCCCTGCCATGAATATTTCAACCACTCCCTCATAAAAAGACAGGCGTACACCAGGGGAGCCTTCTAATCCCTTTTGAATGTGTTTGAACTGCTCCCAAGGGCGGTTGTGGTAAACAATTACCGTGTTTTCTGGTGTTCTGTGTAGTTTCAGCGTCTGAATCATGGTTCTTCCCCAGCTGCAAGGATCTGATGAGCCGTCAGATTCAGAGCTTTGAAGGTTGGTGATTGAATACAATCGCTTCCCCGAAACTCTACTGCTTTGTAAGTACTATCAACTAGAGACAGCACCAGTACTACTTCTCTTACCGGGTCAACTAGCCAAAACTCAGGAATGCCTCTTTTAGCGTACTCCTGACGCTTTTCTATGTAGTCGCGATCGTAGTTGTCGCTACCAGGTTCTCCTGGTGAAACCACTTCGATCACGAGTCTCGGAGCAGGCATCTCTAGGGTAATCAGCGATCTCTGCCCCCGATTCATGGCAGCACGGGTTTTTTCTGTTAGCACCATCAAATCGGGGAATCTGGAGGTCACTAAGCGACTTGAAACAGCGATTTCAGTTCCCCGGTGTAGCAGGTAGTAAGGAACAAATTGCAGCAGTACGGAGAACAAGAAGCTTGCTATCTCCACATTTTGTAGGTTTTCAGCCCCCATCTCGACAATTGCCCCATTTACCAACTCATAATTGCCTTCTGGCAGTTCGGAAGAGTCTACCGCTGCATATTCTTCAAGAGTTGTGAACCTCATTTTCGCTTGCGTCATGGCGATTGCCTTAGCCTCGTGCTTACACCAATAATGCCTCAAATTCTCTAGCTGAGTGCTTTTTCGATCTCGCCCCCTAATCGAGCAAGCGTTTTTTCTTTAATGAAGTCTGCTGCTGCCCGCGCCGATTCTGCCAAAATTGTGTCTGTGTTCGGGGTCAGTTTTAATGCTCCACCCAAGTAGCCAAGAGCTTTGCAGTAGTAATCAGAAAGATTAGTTGATGCCAAACGTTTTACGGTCTGGTGGTCGCCACCCTGAAAAGCTGAAAGGGCTTTCCTGTGAAGTTCTGTTTCAGGGTTGCCCAAAGCTTCAAGAATTGCTTGAACTGCCAAGTTAACTTTCTCTAAGGTCAATTCAGTGGGCTGAGTTGCTTGCATTATTCCCTCCTGGTTGATTATCTCCAGTTTTCAAAATCTTCCGCTTCTACTTGCGAAGCGTAAAGTTTTTCCCAATTTCGATCTAAATGCTCCTTTACAATTCGTGAAACAAAACCAATGGCATTGTCTCGATCGTAGTGAACTCCAACCCTCAACAATGCAAGGTTTTGCTTTCCAAGCGAAATATAATTTAGTGCTTTTCGCTCTGCCGATGGAGCTACAACAATGTCTCGCAAGGGGCTGGGAGGAATGTTGTTAAGCTCTTGCTTGTAAGGTGGCAAAGCTTCAATCCCCTGGGCAACAACGATCTCGCCCCATTCTCGAAATGAAATTTCCCTTGCGTCAGCATCTTTTCGTGCCAGTTCCAAATAGTAGTCTCTGTTTCTCCCGATCCACCCCCTCACATACTGAGTAATCAAAGTTTTCTCTGAGTCACCCGAACACTCCCTGAAAGCGTCAATTCTTTCAGCGTCTTGGGGTGAGACATAGTAGTACGAAATTATGAACCTTTCAGCCATCGCTTCGGGAATTTCTATATTTTCGTCCATTTTCTCACCCAAAACCCAAAGCTAATCATATAAAAATGTATTATAATTCTATAAAAATGTGTTAAATTGCTTCGTAAGCGAACGAGAAAAGATTCGCAACGCCCGCCTCAAGCCCCTTGCGTCCGCTTACAGATTTTTAAGGAGAATACAAATAATGGACAGAAATATTGATCTGCTTGATTTGCAGGTTTTCCCTGCTTCAGATGCGATTGATCTTGCCTTACCCTCCGAACGTTGCTGTGCCCCATCGCATGAAGACCCTGCGAATGACGCTACGAACGAAAACTTGGACGGATGCGAACAAGATACTTGTCGGCTTACACCTTCTGATGAGTCACCAAAGGTCGAACATTGGAAGCCTGCAGAGCCTCAGTTTTGTAAGGAAATTGCTGTTCACTATGGGCAGTCGAAGCGCAATATTCAAAAGTGGTTTGTCGATTTGAGAGAGATTGCTCCTTGGTTTTCCGAGATTGAACTACGGTTAAGTGACGATCGCTATACTCCTCTTGCAGTCGAGCTTTTGGGGTATCGCTACTTCGCTGGTTCTAAGAAAAAGTGGGAGTCAGTTTTGAGAGAGCGATTTGCAGATCGTGTTGCCACTGCATCCTTCCCAGATGCTAATCCAGATACTAAAACCCCTTTACCATTACCTCTGCAGGTGATGGGAGTTGAGATGCTTGCACAACAACAGCAAGCCCAAAGCCGCGCTCTAAGCTTAAGAGAACAGGCAACTCAAGCTTTGAATGATGCCAACCAAACCCGGTTGGCACGACTAAAAGAATTCTTTATTAATCAGTATGGTCAGCGGCAAGTAGACCAAACACAGCGGCGTTCTCAACTAGAGGCTGAAGCTCAAAATGAGGCGATCGAAGAGTTTTTGATTAAGCAGCAAGCAAAAAACGCTGTGCTGAGTCAGTTAGAGCAACTGAACTCTTTGGGAAAGCTCACTGCTGCTCCCGAATCTCCCCCGTCTGGCTGATGGTTGTGGTAATTGCCCTGGTCGCAGTGTTGGCGATCTCCCTCTTGCCAGAATCCGCACCACCTCATGACCCGCACCCATCAAATCTTTCGACACAATGAAAAGACCCTGATTGAGTTTGGCTCTGAAGCCCACCCGCAGGGGATTTGTAAACCACTAAACCAATGCTCAACCTGTTCTTCAGCAGCGGCGGACTTGCGAGGGGCTTCACTGGTGCGAGTGAGTGAAACCGTATGCTTGCCGTCTTTACTCCTTTTAATGTCGAGGTAAGGGGATTGAACCTTCCGTTGCTCGATTTCCCCTGAGTTGAGAGCAAGCTCAATTCGCTGCCGATAGATCTCCATAATATCTTGAGAAATTTGGATGGCAACGAGCTTTAAGATGGGCGTTGGCGCAGCCTTTCCCAAGGAAACTCGCGAAAATTCCTCCTTAAACTTTGTCTCCCACTCATCGGGGAGGATGCAAGGAGGGTCTGTCTGTCGATTGCCAGTGGGTTATCGAGGGTCATTATCTCAAGCACTTGCCGTGTCTGTCATCTTACAGCACTCTTTTAGAAAGCTTGGTGCCCTTTAGCTTTGCTATACAGCATATCGCCTTACTCTTCGTCAAAGGTTGCTGGGTCAGCAAATAGGGAAAGCTGCTCTGCTTCCTGAGAGGCCAGGGACTGCTCAACTTCGGCAGCGATCGCCTCCATTTCTTCTTCCAAAGCTTCGATCGCAGGTAAACTCATTTGAAACTCTTCGGGCAGGGGTGTGCCCATGTGGTAAGTAGAGATGCCAATCGGCTTATGGACATCGCGCAAAGCGTATTCAGCGACAGTCTTACTTTTTGTCCGGCATAAAATAATGCCGATCGTCGGTTTATCGTCAGCACCCCGCAAGATATCGTCTACGGCTGAGACATAAAAATTCATCTTCCCGCTAAATTCTGGCTCAAATTCAACCACTTTCAGGTCAATCACCACAAAACAGTGCAGGCGGAAGTGGTAAAACAACAGATCAATTCTGTACTCTCTACCATCTACAACCAGGGGGTATTGACTGCCAACAAAGGAGAAACCCACCCCTAACTCCAGCAAAAACTCCCGAATATGCTGAATTAAAGCCGTTTCTAGCTCTCGCTCTAGCGCTTCTTTGCCCAGACTTAAGAAATCGAATGAGTATGGATTTTTAATGACCTGCTGAGCCAGTTCCGACTGGGGATCAGGGAGGACTCGGCTAAAATTGGTGATCGCACTGCCCTGGCGACGGAAGAGTTGACTATCCATCTGGTGGATCAAGATATTGCGACTCCAGCCATACTGGATGGTTTGCTGGATGTACCACATCCGCTCTTCTGGGACTTTCACGGCATCCAAAATCCGGACATTGTGCCCCCAGGGAATTAGTGCAACAACCTGTTGCACAATTTGTTCGTCGGGGTAAGCCTCTGCGAATGCCCTCATGTAGAGCAGGTTTCGGGCAGAAAAGCCTTTGATGTCTGGGAATGCTTTGCGAAGGTCGGTTGCCAGCCGATTAATGACTTTGGCTCCCCACCCCTGATGCTGCTGTCGCTGCAAAATCTCCTGCCCGATCTGCCAGTACAGGAGAATCAGTTCCCGATTAACTGCCAGAGCTGCCCTAACCTGAGCATTGCGAATTCGCTCTTTTAGCTCACCCAGAAACTCTTCGTAGCCCAGTTTTGATAGATCGCGACCCATTGACTTTTTACTCCCAGCTTCCTGATTGTATCGGAGAGGCATTTCGGAAGGTGGAAATCGTCCAGACGCACTTAGGCAGTTTGCAGGGCGGAGTATTTTTGCTGCGATCGCCCACAGTGTCATACTCTAAATCCTTTAGCAACGGTTTAAGGCTGACTACTGATACAGTCTGCCAATCATCTCAAAAGACCCGCAAACGGCTTCTCTGGTAGAGCTAGAGGTGTAGGAACCTACCCGATGTCAAAGTTTGACATTAAAATTGAGCTATCTACTTTCAAGCGATTCGTTTATGAACGTTTCTCTCACCCCTGAACTGGAGCAGTTTGTCCACGAAAAGGTCAAGAGCGGCAGATACCTCTCTGCCAGTGAGGTTGTGCGGGAGGCATTACGACTGCTGGAAGAGCGCGACCGCCTCTACCAGGCAAAGCTGGCAGAATTGCAGCAGCATCTGGCGATTGGTATTGAGCAGGCAGATCGGGGTGAGTTGATTGATGACGATGTGTTTGCTGAGATGGAAAACGACGTTCAGCAAATTGAAGCGGATCAACGGCGTACAGCTTGAGGATTGGAATGGCTCGCTGTCGCTTTACCCCTCTTGCTAAACAAGATTTGAAGAGGATCAACCACTTTATAGCATTCGGTAACCTAGATGCAGCTAGACGATTTATTGTATTGATTAAATAGAAGTGTCAAACTTTGCTAGATGAAGTGTATGAGCAGATAGCTAGCTGTTCTTCAATAAGACTAGTCTTAAATCTATCAACATTGTTGATTAAATCAGTCACGATACAGAGTTAATAATGATTATTTCTCACATTGTTTTGAAGAATTGGCGGAACTTTCGCTCAGTTGATGTTGATTTACGTGAACGTATTTTTTTGGTTGGACCAAACGCTTCCGGAAAATCTAATTTTTTAGACTCGCTAAGATTTTTGCGGGATCTTGCTAAACCAGGAGGGGGACTGCAAAAAGCAATAACTGATCGAGGGGGCGTATCTAAAATTCGTTGTCTTTCCGCTCGACGAGATCCTAAAGTTGAAATCTCGATTTCCCTCTCTGAAGATTCAACTAGAGAACCAACCTGGAAATATGAAATTGGCATTACTCAACAAACAAGAGGCTATCGTCAACCAGTTCTATCTTATGAAAGAGTTTGGAAAGATAATCGTAAGGTTGTTGATCGTCCAAATAATGATGATAAAAAAGATGAACTAAGGCTTACTCAAACATTTCTTGAGCAGGTAAATGCTAACGCAGATTTCAGAGAAATTGTTAAGTTCTTGGAATCAATTTTGTATTTGCACTTAATTCCTCAATTAGTTCGCCATCCAGAAGCCTTTGGCACACCTGGACTTTCAGAAGATCCTTTTGGCAGAACTTTCTTAGAACGAGTAGCTAAAACCCCAGAGAGAACTAGAAAGTCTCGCTTGACAAAAATTGAGGATGCTTTACGTTCTGCCTTACCACAATTAAAAAATTTGACTGATACAAAGGATGAAATGGGTGTGCCTCATCTAGAAGCCGTCTATGAACATTGGCGACCTGGGGCAGGTAAGCAACGAGAAGATCAGTTTTCTGACGGAACTCTACGTTTAATTGGGCTATTTTGGTCTCTCCTAGAAACTGATTCTCTATTATTGCTTGAAGAACCCGAACTTTCTTTAAATTCTGGAATTGTTAGTAAATTGCCATCCCTGATTTATCGTCTACAACGTTCAAAAAAACGACAAATAATTCTCAGTACACATAGTGCTGATCTTCTTTCTGACAAAGGCATCGGTGGAGAGGAAGTTTTACTCATGACCCCAACATCGGAAGGAACACAAGTAGAGGCAGCATCTTCGATTCAAGATATTAAGCTTTTATTAGAAGGAGGTTTGAGCATTGCAGATGCAGCACTATCTCGTACAGTACCAGCAACCGTTGATCAATTGGCTTTGTTCAAATGACTGACATCCCTATCAACCTAGCTGTTGAAGATGCATTGAGTGAAGCTGTGCTTAGATCAATGCTTAATCAATCTCGGCGCCCCTTTACTGTTGGAAATTGCTTGAGTCGCGGAGGATATGGATACCTTAAAAAGATTATTCCCGGAATAAATCACGCAGCGAAAGGAATGCCATATTTAGTTTTAACTGATTTGGATAATGCAGATTGTCCTTTAGCAATCATCTCAAGTTGGCTATCTCAACCTAAGCATCCAAACCTAATATTTCGAGTCGCTATTATAGAAGTAGAAGCTTGGCTACTCGCACATCGAGAAGCTTTTTCGGAGTTTCTTGGCATATCAGCAAATTCTATTCCTAGTAATGTTGATGAGATCCCTGATCCAAAACAACTTCTAATTAACTTAGCACGTAAATCTCCAAGACGAAGTGTAAGAGACGCAATTGTACCTGCTCCTGGCAGTACTGCAAAGATTGGTAAGGACTATAACGGGCAATTAATTCAATTTGTCCAGCAGAGCTGGCAAGTTGATTCAGCAAAAATTAACTCACAAAGCTTACAGCGAGCTATGAATGCAATAATGAGTTTTGAACCAATATGGGAAAACAACGTATAACAATTGTCTTGGCAAAGATTTAATTAATACTGTTTGTGGAATTTGAATTCTTCTCAAGGAATACAGTTCCTGGCGCTATGGTGTCATTTCAAACAAGATTCTAGTGGGTCAAACATTTCTACTTGTGAACTTGTATACAAAACCTGTTTGTTAAGCTCAAAGTGTAGCAACTGATCTCTGATTAGCAATCCTCAAAGCGGCGTTGCATTAATTGATGGGTTGGTATCCAGCCCTGTCGACTATGTAAAGTATGGTGGATGCCATCGATCTCCATCGCCGCCACAACTAATCCTTGCCGCTTCATTTGATCAAACCACTCATTGAACCCTTTGGCAAAATTGAGTTCTTCTCAACCTGCAAATTCCAGCCTTCCACGATCGCCTCATAAAGATACCCAACTGGATTTTTGATCTCGCGTTTCTGCTGTTGGTGGTTCAGATAATCAATTGCAGGCTGGACTCGATCAGGAAACTGTGCGATCGCCCTCTTCAGAGCAGTTGGTAAAGGGGAATCTGGGGGATGCGCGATCGCCTGAGCTACTGCATCTATCAGTTCTGGGAACTCTGAATCTTGAACTGCAAAATTATTCCCAGAACTAGCCGGGGAAAGGTCTTCTCCTCTAGGGGTTTCAGCTTCTACTCCAGAAGCTTGGTTGCAATTTTGTGTTTCTAGGGAATCCATCTCTTCAAAACTTTCATTCGTTTCTGAAACAACAATCGTTTGTTGTTCTGAAAGAGAGGTATTTGAAGAAGTGTCTGTATATGTGGCGTGTTCAGTTTGCACATCGAATTGATCACTGTTCACACATCGAGTTGTGATGAGATCGCACACATCTGGGGCAAATGCTTTTAACCGTTCGTAATCAATCCGGTAGAACATGACACGCTTATACTGGCTGATCCAGTGTTGGGCGGTTTCGATCAAACCCAGTTTTTTCAAATTGGCGATCGCCTTTCTCAGCCCGTATTCACTCATCCAGGGGAATTGCTGCTGCCAGGACTTGAGCGAGTTATAGATCCATTTCACGCCATCGACGCTCCAGCCTGTAGTGGCTGAATTCAATGTCCAGTAATGCAGTTGTTGCAGGAAGGCTCCCTCATCAAAGCCTGTGCCTGTTCTGCCCAGGGCTTGCTTGAGCAGTCCTGCTAGATGCGGAGGGATTGGAATGGAATTGGTTTCGAGGGTTTTACTATTCATCGCGCTTGCCCTCCCAGCCCTTAAAGTTCTGGGAAACTACTCGGTGCAATCGTCTGCCTGTTCCCCGAACCAGATATTTGATTCGCTCAATCTCTACCTCCACCTGCCGCCGTTCCTTTTCCAGAGCTTCCACCTGATTGCCCCGTGCGATCGCGGCTTGCACTTCTGCGACTGCACGATGAGAAAGGTGTTTGGTCTTTACTTTGGGCTGACCTGATTTCTTACGCTCCCCAGTCAACCAGCGCAATTGATAATAGGTGTAATCCTTCCCTTTTTTGGTTTTGGTGTAAGGTTCAATCCAGTAGTCACGATAGACATTTCCTGCTTCGGCAATAGATTGAATGGCATGGCTGAGGCGATCGCACTCGCTTTGCAGGGAGTGGAGATAGGTGAGATAGGTGGAAAGCCACTTCAGTTCTGGGAACTCGTCGAGATTAAGCATCAGGGATGTTCCCAGACCTAGTGGTGTTGGGGAATTGGAAAACTGACCGGATTCGATCGGCTCAAACGCTAAAGTTTGCATTGGAAACTGACCCACGACAGCGGTGGGTTCCAGAGATGGGAGAAGCGATCGCAATGTAATCAACCGCGATCGCTCCTTTGGATTAAGAATCAGAAGTGCAAAGCAGCCTGGTAGAGGTCTTCGGAGATCAGCACAATCCACCAGCCATCTCTAAATGAGAGAGCGACCCTACCAAAACCGAGTCGCGCTTGGTCTTGTTCCCATCGGGCGATGGAGCGGAGTGCCCCGTGGAGGTCAGACCACTCAAAGAAGGGCGATGGCTCATCCTGCCCTGAGCAAGAGCCTGCGACGTAGCCTTTGAGGTATACGGGATGGTTTTGAAACCGGGGATGGTGAGGACGATGAGCCATGCCATCCCGAAATCCGGCACTAAAAATCTGATCGGGCGCAAGATAAGCCTTGCGCCGAGGATGTTTTGGTATCATTGGGGTAATAAGTCTGTAAAGGACATTTAGAGGGCGATCGCTGACTTTCCACGGCAAGCGATCGCTTGCTCATTTTTTCCCTCTGTATTTTTCAACCAGGCTTGGGACTGGCTTCGGTTGCATTACTCCTAAAAAATTTCTAGAAAACGCTCAAACCCAATCAAAGCTCTCCGTACCTCGTTGAAGCAGTACATTTGAGATAAAAACTTAGAAGGCTGTAGATTTTAGAGTTCAAGTTTGACCAAGAAGCCAAAAAGCTCTGCTACCACTTGTCTCTGCGCTTTACTTTTCTTGATTTGCTAATGCAGCTAAAACAAGGCGTTCTACCAAATTAGAGACGGTGCGCCCTTCCCGTTCAGCCCATGCTTCCAACGCCTGCTTGGTTTCCGCAGTACAAGTGAAGGTTACTTTTTCTTTTTTCGTTGGAGGCATTTCATCGGACAAGAGAAACTGGGATGCAGAAATCATACTCTCACCTCGTAAGTAATTGGTCAGCTTCCGAAGCTATTTGACAGCTTCGGAAGCTATGCTAACATTCTTCGTAAGAACTGGATACCCTTTACCTACCACTTCGCCAGTTACTACCCGCGAACCTTTCTTAAAGGCTTACGAACATGACTGAATACCTTGATTTATCGGTGGTTGAGCCGATGACAGACTCGCTTACCTTTTCGCAGGAACTCGATCTGCCACCCACCCAAGAACCCTTCAGTGACGTGGCTGCGACTTCCCCTGCCACTTCCTACGAAGGTAGTACGAACGCTCATCCTCCCCTCTGGCGACCGACCGAACCGCAATTCACCAAAGCGATCGCTCAGTATTACGGGGTGTCTCGCAAATCAGTCCAGCAGTGGTTCCAAAAGGTCAAAGATGCCTGCCCCTGGTTCACAGAAGCCGACCTGAAGCTGCCCGATGAGCGGTACACGCCCCTCTGTATCGAACTCATGGGCGGTTATCGAACCTCTGGCTTACCCTTTGAAGCCTGGAAAGCCCAACTGTGGGAGCAAAACCCAGATTTAGTTGAGGCGTATCAAGCCTCCCAATCTTCAAACCAGGCTGCTAATGAGCCAATGAGTTCAGCTATCACCGTCCGGGAGTCAAACCAGCCTCTCCCTGTGCAAGAGATTCAACCCCTTAATCTAACGGTGGTTGATTCGACTCAACGCCTTGCTGAAGCCATTTCTAGCCTCAATAGCACCTTGCAGCAGTTCGTTAGCAACGACCAGACCCTTGAAGATGCGCTGAAGCAGAACGCTACTCAGAAAGGCTCTCGGTTAGGGACGGAATTAGCGATCGCAGAAATCGGCAGCATGATGCAGGCGAGCGAAGCCGCGCGGGTAGAGCTGGCAAAAAAGTTGGGATTAGTCTCAAACCCAACCGAGCCACCTCAACAGCAGTCTGCCTGACCCTGGCAGTAATTGCCTTAATGCTGCTGGTGATAGGCGTTAGGGCTGTTTTCCCCCCTCCTCCTAGCAATTCTCCCCGATGTACCCCTTCGGATCATCAAAACTCTTGCTAACACTCTCTTTGAGGTTTTCCTATGCTGCCTGCATCGACCCCAACTCTCGAACCTGCGATCGCTCTAGAAATCACGATTTCAGAGCCACTCTTCCGCCAATTGCAAACGGCGCTTGATGCCGATCCCTCCCTCAGCCTGGATGACCTTGCCAGTAAAGCTTTAACTCTTTATCTGAGGTTTCTCTCTCTCTCATCGACTGAGGCTAATTGACTCACTGACAACGTTTCTCACAAGCCCTCACAACAAAGGATTTTAACGATGGCTGCTAACCCTTACCTTCAACATCTGATTGCCGATCCCACCTTTGGGTATCTGTTCCCACACCGCCTTGCGATCGCCGCCTTTGGAGCCGCCAACGAGTACCAGTTAAATAAGCATCGCCCCCGACTTGTGGAAGGACAGCACTACGTCAAAATTCGTGGTGCAGATCATGTCGAAAGGCTTTTCTACACGCTCGTTGGGCTTCTGATACTGGCAGACCTTGTAGGCACACCCCAATCGCAACAGTTCAAGCAAGCTTTGGTGCAGCACACCCAACCTGGAGGGGCGATCGTCCAGGCTCAGCCAATGCACCTTTCCCAGACCCCAGCCGCTGCCTCAACTCACCTTTATGCTGAACCTGCTGCCACAGCCTATTACGAGCCAGATCCTAACGCCACCGGCTACCCGATCGCGCCTCAACCAAATGACCCTGCCTACCTTGTCGCTCAATACCTCCAGCCCCAGATTGAACGAGCGATCGAACGGTCTGTAGCAGCCAAAATTCCGTCTCCTATGACTCCAGATACCTCTCACCCTCAAATACCTCAAGACACAGCCGCTCTCATTTTTGAGGCTCAACGCCTTGCAGGAGAGCAAGCGCGGGAAACAGCCACAACTTTGATGAAAGCTCAAAAGCTTATGGCCGAGCGGCAACCCACTGAAATTCATGTCAATTTCTGGGAAAAGGCTGATAACTGGTTAGCGACCCAAGACGCCTGGGCAATGTCTCTTATCGCTGCCTCTGTTGTTGCTTTGACGGGAATTAGCGCCTACTTCTTTGTCAGTGTCGCCGTGCGCCAAGCTCCCCCCGCTCCTAACCATTCCACACAATCCAACTGGAGGTAGCTCATGAAACGCATGATTCGCTATTCTCCAGCTCCTGATGAGTCGCTCCCCTCGCTTAACTCACACCTGGTCGTGCCGCGCACCCGTGAACTAACCGAATCCGCTTTCACGACTGAACTAGAACGAGTCAAACGGCAACACCGAGGAGTAAAACTGGCGATCGCCGAAGCAGAGCATGAGAAAGACAAGATCGTGCTCCAGCAGAAGCGCGTTGAGATTGGTATTGCAAAGGTTAGTTTAGAATCCACCAAGCAAGATTTTCTGACGGCTGCCCATAAACTGGTCGAAAAACGGGCCAGGTCTGCCATTGCCAGCGACAATGCTCAGTCGGCGGTTGCTGAATGGAGCATGAACCAGGATGCCATCAAGGAAAAGATTCAAGGGATTCACATTGTGGTCCAAGAGGCTCAGCAGAAAAATTTAGACAAGCGAGACGACTTGAGGTTGAAGGGCACACCCATTCGCTGAATGAGCCAGAGCTAGTTAGCGATACCGCTAGTTGGCAAGACTGTTTGCAGAGCTGTATCGCTAACAAAATCATTCAAACTATTTAGGACTTACACCATGAAACGCCTGTCTATTGCGCTTTCTGTCCTTTTAACATGCAATCTGCTAACCGAGGGAATCCGCTGGCTTGTTGACTCAAAGACTTTGCCAATGGCGAACGCATGGATCACGGCTCTTGTCTGTGTCGGTATTATTGCTCTGACCTATTTCAGCACCCTGGAAGCCAGTCCTTTGTATTACCAGTACCACCGTGAAGCAAAGGTCTATGCCGCTGCTGGATTAGCTGGAGTCCTTCTAGGGCTGCTCTAAGTGCAAAAAATTGTGGCTTGAAGGTTATCGCCGTGCATCTTACAGAACGTCAATCAAACCACACTCTTGTTGTATTGGCTCTCCTCTCCCTTTTTACGTTTGTGGGAATGGGTGACAAGGAGAATCAGTGGCTCTGGACTTCGCTACGGATCTTAGGCTGTGGAGCTGCAATTTCTGCTGTCTATGGCTACAACAAGGAGGAGCAGGAGGATCGCGCCCACGACGAAAACACAATCATCCTCAATGCGGCCAATGAGGTTAAGCAGGGTTATGAGTGGGAACGGTATAACCTTCAGACCCAGCACCAACGAGAAATTGAGCGATATGAGCAGATCATTGCCCAATTGCAGCAGCAATTAAAAGCTGCCGAAGAAGTCAACTTTGAGCGCATTGAGACAGAAAAAGAAAAGTTAGCCGTTGACTACCATCGGTTGCTAGAAGAGCGCGATCGCCTGGCTCAAGAACAAGCTTTGTTAGAAGAACACTTCACCACCCAGCAGCAAACCCTGGAAGCCAATCAACAGGCACTTGAAGCTCAAGAGGCCGAATTAGTTGAATCGTATCAAGCCATGCTGGATGCCGAGCGCACCCGGCTGCAAGAAAAAGAAAATGAGCTTGAGCAGCGTGAGCAATTAATGCTGCAAGGGTTTGAGCGAGAGTGGGCAGAACGTGAAGCGTTTTATGCCCAAATTGCCGAGGCTGCTCTTCAGGAATCCCACAGCTTAAAACAGCCGGATTACCCACAAGGCCACTCTCATGAAGAGCTACTGGCATGTGAAGCCATCCGATGTCTTTATGAACACGGCATTGTCGTCAAAAGTCCTGTGGTGCAAGGGTTAAGAGGCGGTCGCTTTGAGTTGCGGTTCAAAATTCTCCCGGTATTAGCAGATCACAAGGTCGCTAGTCCAGTGCGGTCACTGGGAGAAGCCTACAAGCAAATTAACCGTGAGCTAATCAAACCCCTCAGAATTGCTGTACGTGGGTGCTGTGCCGATCCACTCATTGAGCCAACGGATGGTGGCTTAAAGCTGACCTTTGACGTATCGGGAACTGACTGGGAGGCGTTGGAGCAAGAGCGCAAAGCTCAAGCAGATGCGATCGCTGATCCGCCCCCAACCCATCTTGCCGCCTTTGTCAGAGATAACCCTCAAATCTGCTTGATGGGGGACTCTGGTGAGGGTAAAACGACGCTGATCAATAATTTGGCTCATCTAATGGAGCAAGAGTTAGGCGGTGAAGCCCAACTCTATATCGTCAACCCCAAACCTAATGAGGAAACTGATTTAAGCAAGCTCAAGTATGCCGACTTTGAGTCTTCGATTTTTGGTTTGTTAGAAGCGGCAACTGAAATTCTCTACCGTTTAGACCTCAACACAAAGGCCCTCTTGAAACGGCGTGAAATAGCCGACAACCCATTACCCCGATTTTCCCCCATCATCTACTTCTTTGATGAATTTTCAGAACTGGCTGGGGTTTGGAATAAGTGCAAGCCAGATGTCATGGAGGAAGTCTTATCAGAGTTTGAGTCGATGCTGACGCCTGAAAAAAGCAAGGCAATGGAGTTTGTCCGAAAGCGAGTTGCCCCAAATACCTTTGCGTCTGACTTGCTCAAATTCTGCTGGCGTGTGGGGCGCACTGAAAAAGTGAAGCTGTTGATCGCAGGGCAAAATCTCAAAGCAGGGACGATCGGCACAACTATCCAGGACTTAAACCAAACAGCAATTATCTATTTAGGTGAGGCAATTCGAGAAGGAATTGATAATCGCGTTTCATCTTGGCAACGTGAATCATTAAACCAAGAATATGCTCATCGTTCCCAAAAAGTAGCTGAAGGAAAAGCGAATCGTTTTTATGGTTTGTTCGTTCCTAAAGGTAGGAAATCTTACTTTTCTACGCTACCGGATGAGTCTGCTTTTCTTAATACAAACTGGCTTTCTGAGACGGTGCAATCATCTGAATTCCCTGCACCAGACACCTCCTCTGCACCAAATCTGGTGCAAGAGCTAGAACGCTTGTGGCAACTGCCTAGTGACGAGCGCACCGAAGAAGACTGCACCCGCACCAATGCGGTGCAAGAGCCGTTTGACCCCCTCGATCCAGAGATTACCCCAGCTCTGACTGAAGCAGTTCTGAAAAATTACGATGCCTATAAAAGTCAGACCAAAGTAATTGAAATTGTTTGGAATGTTGGCAAATCTGGAACGAGCAATAAATACCGTGCTGCAAAGTGGAAATTCAGGCGAATCCTGAAAAAACACAATCGCAATTTACCCGGAAAACAGTGGGGGCAAGACCCCGATGACTCTAAGAATTTCAACGAGGTAATTCAACCATGAATCGCATTTTTATCTTGGGAACTGCCGGAGCGATCGCCCTTGTTGTAGGTGGAAAGATCGCATTAAACAAACAGCCTGCTTCTGAATCAGCCCTGGCTGTGCAGTCGAATTCAGTGCTGTCTATTCCTTCACCTATTGCAGTATCTCCAGGACAGCAGCTTAACCCCTCTTCTACTCCTGCTCCCTCTCCCAGCTACTACAGCCGCCGCATCTCTACCTGTGCAGGAGCAGGAAGAAATGCCAATTTTCGTGCTCACCCAAGCCTGGATCCGCGCTCTATTTTGGGAGTGATTAGATACGGAGAGAGTGTTCAGCTTACAGGCAAGGTAATTCAAGGAGATGGCGTTACCTGGTACGAGGCGATCGCCCCAGCCCTGTACTCTTCCCTAGATGCTGGAGCACAAAATCGCCTTGAGTCAAACCAAATAGGCTGGATTGCCAGTTGTTTCATTGAAGACTGAGTTACTGGCCTGGCTTCTGAAATCTGTCTAGATCGATCTGTTGGCAAATAAAATGTAGATATTTTCCAAGCTCATAAAGGTTTAAATCATGTTTACGGTAGTCATGAGGAGAAATCACTAAAGTAAATCTTTCACAGCATTTTTTACTGGCACAAGATTCTACAAAAGAATAGATAATCTCTCGCGCAATTATGTTTCGTGTCACTGGAATGCGAGCACGACCAGAGCCTATTAGAGAAATGACGATCGGTTCTGTCTCGCCGCACTCTCTAATGTACTTCCAAAGTTGTTTTGTAACCGTTCAGGGGGTGCAGTCTTGAATCGGTAGCAAAGAGGGTGCTGGTAGACCTTGGCGAGAGGCACGACACGCTTGCACTAAATACTCCAACACCGAGCGATTTTGGGCACGCAAAGAAGTGG
>Ga0209172_10004266_pt1 | contig 19674 bp, 16 predicted proteins | sample LarsenN4metaG_FD_184113 | JGI IMG/M metagenome (GOLD analysis project Ga0209172, IMG submission 184113) | Hot spring sediment bacterial and archeal communities from British Columbia, Canada, to study Microbial Dark Matter (Phase II) - Larsen... ... | reverse complement strand
CCAAAGACGAAAAATTAGTAGAAATGCGCTATTCATCATCGGTACAGGCCAAGGCCAAAGTGGTGCAAGGCGAATCGGTGGCTTCAGCCTCACAGCGCACGCTAACGGTATGGATGGAATTGCGGTATCGCCTACAGGGCTTAGTTAGAGACCTCACCGCCCCGAATATCGCAGCAGCTGCTGCTGGCGTGAGCCGTAATCAGGCAGAGGAGAAGCGGCTTACCACTCAGGCTCGCCGTCAGGCGATTGCGGAATTCGTAAAAGCTATTGGCGATCTTCCTATGATCGGTGTGGATGCTTCGCTTACTGAATTGGTTGACCAGCTGTCTGCGTTTGCCAAGCGGATGGACGGTCAGCTTGACGAGGACGCACTGAATGCCCAAGGGCTCGGGCTGCTCTTTCGTCGTGCGGCCGGGCAAGACGTAGCTCAGGAAGGGCAAGCCATGGTGCGCGAGGCGAAGGCAGTGCGTGATGAGTGGAGCAGACTTCCCGACACGCTTGAAGCAGTGAGAAAAAAGCTTTCGCAGAAGCACGAGATCAGCTTTCCGAAGGTCAATTGGGAGGCGGCAAAGTAGTCGATCGATGGTGCTGCTCTAGGTCTGGTCGGTTTGCCCCGCACATCCGCCCCCACCCCCAAGCCCCGCGTTCTACTTCCCCTGCGTTGTAGCAGGCCCATTCTTCTCCTGCTCCAAATTGGCCAGCCACTTCTTCAGCCGAGCGGTTCTCTCTTCGGTTAGCTGCTGCAGCGTGCAGGTGTGAATAAGCACCGAGTTTGTGCCCCCGCGAACTCCGCACTCGTCGATATGTGTCTCCGCCTCGGCATCACGAAACGCAATCCACGCCCGCTGAGCGTTGCGTAGCGACTTCTTGCCCTCGTCATCCAACTGCGTCATAAGCCGTTTGTAAGTGGCGTTGAGCTCCACATCAGCCTTGTCGTAATCAGCCTTGGCGAACCTGTACATGCAGGCCGTAGAGCAGTCGCAATCCGGCTTGTGCGGCGTGTTAGGCCCCGTCGCCAGGATGAGTGCCACCAGCACGCTGACCGGATGAACCGTTGCCATACAAACCCCACTGAATCGGAATTAGTGTCAAATTCAACATCGACCGAAGGCGCAACTGCGCATGAAAACTCGCGAACATGTCCACGTCGTTAGCGCGTACACCAGCGAAGCCAGTATCGAAGCCACTGTGGAACTTCAGAGGCATGTCGCTGAGCATGTCACTGCTCGCCGCAAGTGATCGCTACCTGGCGAAATCGGCCGCTAGGACGTCCATCAGCAAAGCGGATGCGCCAAGCCACCGTCGAGGAAGTTTTTCAGCTGCGCCATCGTCACGTATTTGTACTTGCCCAGCCGCACCGGCCGCAGCCGTCCCTGCCGGGCATACTTCCGCAGCGTTGACGCACCGATCTTGTACTGCCGGCAAACCGCATCAAGCCGGATCACCTTCAGCGTGTCGGCGTTGTTGGCTAGCTGCTGCAATATCAGCGGGTCGATCGGCACGTGGGTTTGATGCGGGGCAGCTGCCCTCCCCGCACCATGCTCAAGGCCTTGGTTGAACGTGCCATCATCAGCGGGTTCATCGCCACTAAAATCTGCCAGCAGGTCGGCGCGGTCGTCATCAGTAAGTTCAGGGGACATAGGTCACCTCGCGTGAAGCTGTCGAGTGGTACGCCGGCACAGGTCCGACAGGCGTATCGGGCCGGGGCCTGGCCAGCCTGTTTTCTTCTGCGGCTGCTGATCGACGCCGACAGCGTCTCCGTCGTCATCATCGCCCAGACACAACTCAGTCTGGCTTTGGGCGTCCTCGAGTGCCTCCTCGATTTCGGCAACTTCCATCTCAATCATCCAATCGCTCATACGGGACATGTTATGCTCCAGAGAAAAGAATACGGGTGGGCCAGCGCTTGCTCGTGCAAACACGCCCTACCCATAAGCTAGCGCAAAGCTGGTCGCAGCGCAAGATAAAACCGAAAAATCTTTGTCGTTATTTGGCCGTTAGCTGCCCTTTGCCGCCGGTACTCAGCTACGGAGCACGGGAATGATGGTTAGGCGGATGAAACCAAGAAGCAAAATGGCCAGCCCACGCGTTACGATTATGGGCATGATTTGACGTTGCAAACAGGTGCTTCGCGGCAGAGGCTCTGCGGTGCGCCGCGTTGCATCAGCCAGATGGAGATGGCGACCTTGTCGTCGAGGTCCTTGAGCCAATGCTATGGTATCGGCAGATGCTCCACGCGCATTCCGCCGGACGCAAGCACAACGACGTCGCACTTGCCAGGCTGTTTGTCCTCCCTCACAAGCATGATGAACATTGGAGGTAATCCCTTGACCCAGGCGAGCTCTGAAACAAGCCACTCCCGCTCCAAGATATAAACGCCGGTCTGCATTGCCTTGCCGTCAACGGATGGCGCGACATAAACGTCGCAGTATTCGTTGTTCGAAATGCTCGGACTTCCGCCAGTAACAGTTTCGGGTGTGAACAGCAAATTCTCAGGGCGTTTATACAGGAGAGCCAACAGGGCTCGCCATTTCTCTTGCTCGAACGCAACAAGCATCAGCACTGGATCACGGCCCCTCCCCTTGATGCGCTCAAAAATCGCAGGCAGGGCCTGTTTGTGCTCATTGAGGAAAGCTTCGTTGTCTGCCGACGCTTTGTGGAGGTAGTCCCACGGAATATGGACCTGTGCTGATTTCTCTGTTGGAGTTGGCGGCGCCTTGTTCACTCCGTCTCCACTATGGATGGACCAGAGTAGCATTGGGTAGCTCTGACCTTCCTCGATCCGCCAGACTTCCTCAAAATCCCAACCGACAAAGGTGGCCCGCTGCTTCAGTTTTTTTGAGGGCCTACCCTCACCGCGACCGTGCGAATGACTGTGGCATGTCGTCGTATTGACATCCCAATATGAGTCTGTGATTGTGCCCACATTCCAACCAGCCAGGCCGTGCCTATCTGCGCCCGAGACTTTGCCAACGGCTAGGCTGTGTGTAATTCTGCCACTAAAATTGTTTCCCACTAGACCGCCAATATGTTTTTCCCCGCACACTGTGCCAGAAGCGATGCAGTTGGCGATGCTTCCCATGAAGTTGATCCCCACGAGTCCTGCGACATCCTCCTGCCCCGATACATCGCTGAAAGCGATGCACTGAGCAACGGTGCCGTTGGAATTGTTACCCACGAGGCCACCAGCGGCGGAAGCCATTACCTGTTTACGTATCCGGAGACGGATATCAAAAACCGCACGAACATTCGGCCCGGCCTCGACGTGCGTGGCAAGGACGGCTACATCGTCGTAGCACCCAGTCGGCACGTCAGCGGTGGACAATACGCGTGGGTGCAAGGTCATGCCCCAGGCGAAGTCGAACTCGCTGCTGCGCCTGAGTGGCTGCTGAACGTGATGTCTCGGCGCGAACCCAAGACACCCGTGGTTGCCACGCCGCCCGTACGGTTAACGGCTACGGGTGCCGCACGCGAGGCGTTGCTGAGAGCAGCGGAACGATACATCAGCGTCGTACCAGCTGCTGTTGAAGGCGGACGAAACGATGCGGCGTTCAAACTCGCCGGTCATTTAGCCGCGTTTGCGGTTCGGGGCACCGACGAACGCTTCGACGAAGCAGACATCCTTGACCTGCTAACGCGCTGGAATGAACGCGGTGAATCGCCATTGGACCCAAGCGAATTGCAGCAGGCGATGCGCTCGTCGATGAACAATGGCGCGCCACGGAGTACGAAGTGGGTTGATCTGGGCGCGGATGAGGAGGAAGAGAGAGCGATCGACAGCACACGCACTCGCTTGGCGCAGCTGCTGGAGCCGCTCGAGCTGTTCCGCGCCATCGGCGACCCATCGACGGCCTATGTCGACGTCCCCGTTGCCGGTGGCCGCGAGACGATGCACGTCCGTGGTAAGCGTTTTGAGTCGTGGGTGCGTCATGCCTATCACGCAGCCCACGGCGATTCCGTCGCATCGACCATGCTGAAGGAGGAGATCGAGACGCTCGCAGCGCGTGCCGTCATGGGTGACGGCGAGAAACCGGTCGGGCTGCGGATCGCTGCCTTCCGCGAGGCCGTTTACGTTGATCTGGGCCGCCGTGACCGCAAAGTTGTGAAGATTGAGGCTTCAGGTTGGCGTGTGATCGACTCTTGGGACTGCCCCGTTCGTTTCGTGCTGACGGGCGGTATGTGCGAGTTGCCGTTGCCAGCCGATACGGGTCGGGTCAATCTGCTCAGAAAGTTCATCAATGCGAAAGACGAGCACAGTTGGGCACTGATCCTCGCGTGGCTCGTGGGCTGCTTTATGCCCATCGGTGCTTACCCGATCCTAGCCTTCCATGGCGAGCATGGTTCCGCCAAAAGCACGGCAACGAAGTTTCTGCGTGATCTTGTTGATCCGACGAGGGCCGGCCTACAGTCGGATCCGCATAGCGATCGCGACCTGATGATCAGTGCACACAATAATTTTGTTCTGTCATACGACAATCTCAGTCATCTGAAGCAGTGGCTTTCTGATGGGCTCTGTCGTCTATCCACGGGCGCCGGCTTTGCCACGCGCCAACTGCACACCGACACAGATCAGATCCTGATCGAAGCACGCCGACCAATCCTGCTCAATGGAATCGTTGAACTCACAACCGCTGCGGACCTCGCCGACCGGACACTGATCGCGTCGCTGGCACCCATCCCCGAAGGCTCACGAAAAGCGGAAAGCGACCTGCGCGAGTTTGACGAACTTCGGCCTCAGATTCTGGCGGGGCTATACACCGCGGTTAGCACAGCGCTGCGCACGGTGAATAGCGTGCAGATCAAAGACCTGCCGCGTATGGCCGACTTTGCCAAATGGGCCACGGCCGCAGAGCCCGCGCTAGGCTTGACCCCCGGCAGCTACATGGAGGCCCAAAGAAGCTCCAAGCAACACGCCGACGAAGTCGTATGGGAAGCAGCCATCATCTCTGAGCCGTTGATGAAGGTGCTCAACAAGGAATGCCCTTGGGAAGGCACCGCGTCTGAGTTGCTGACAGCACTGAATGCGATTGGCGTATCGACAGAAGCGCAACGACGGGCCCCCGGCTGGCCGCAGACGGCACGGAAGCTTAGTGGAGACCTGGGACGTCTGGCACCCGTGCTAAAACGCATTGGATTTAGAGTGCTGCTCGGTGCCAGGGAGAACAGTCGCACTCGCCGTCGCCTGATCCACATCGGTCCCGTGATGCCACAAGGCAATTTGTCGCTGGCAGCATAACGTGCGTGTGAGACGCCCCTCGTCTGTACAGGGCGAGGGGCGTCTTTTCGTTTCCGAACGTCATTGGAGGTGACCCGTACGATCAGCGCCGTGACCGAACACAACTGCAAAGGCTGGCTCGATGGGTTCCGCGTGGCTGTTGTGCCGGATCATGAAGCGTAGGAAAATGCCCCACGTCGACCAGCGGTTCATCCATGACCGCGTCGGCGGTGAGGAGCAGCGCGTGGCAGAGGTCAAGCTGATAATCGGCAGAGACGGTTCAAGCGATGGTGGTGTGCGCTTCGAGTCGTGGCACTTCTCCCGCCGCCCCAATCAGCCGGCGGACCTCCGCGTCTGGGCAGACTACGTTAGCGATCGCGAACTCGGACATCGCGAGCCCGATAGCCCGCTTTACGACTCGGGTGTGAAGATCATGGAGACCACCTCGTGGATCATGGATCTGATCCGGCAGGCGATGCCCGCGAACACTGCCCCGCTCGCCTTGCCGACAATGCCCAAGTCCGACGACCTTTTCGACGACGCGAAACTGCACAACGTCCCCAACTACGATGCGGGAACGGTTCGCAATGCGTTGCGGATTGCCGTCGATTGGGCGGAACAGTGCCGCACCCAGAAGGCAGCAGACCAGACCGGTGTGGCGCCCGTCGCACAGATGGGGCCCGCCATCACCGACGCAAAGGGCGAGACGAAACCCGAGTCGCCACAGATCATTGTTTTTGATCAAGCGACCGATGAGATTCGGTGGCACAACCACGTTCTCGCTGTGGCCAGGGGTAAACCCAGCACCGTGATGGGCAGACTCGTCAATGCGGGTGTAGGGGTGGTCGTTTCGTATCTCGATCTCGCCAACGCGGTCACCCCGGGCAGTTATGCAGCGACTATCAATCGGCTTGACCGTGCGCCCGAAGATGTACGCGATGCAGTGAAGGCGTGCAGCGCCTTGTTGCGTAAAGCTGGCTGGCCGTTTGAAATCGAAAGCGTAAGAACACGCGGCTACCGACTCCGTTCGTTGAGTCGGCGCGCAAATCCCACTTAATCCCGCTCAATCCCACCTATTCCCGCTCCCGCTCCCAGCATCTCCCACAAGGCATTGCGAAACTACGCCAGTCCATCGGGCATGGTGCTCGTTGGGTCTCTGGAGATGGTGATGAATAACGACTTCCTCAACGACGCCGACGCCCGGATAAACGCGCCAATGGCTTCCACAACGGGCCAGTTGCTCGACGTACACGCCGTCGCTGAAAAGCTGAAGTGCAGCCCTCGCACCGTGGCTCGTCTCTCGCGCAATGGCGAAATGCCTGCTGGCCTCAAGATCGGCGCGCTTCGCCGATGGTCAGAGGCCGAGATCAATGCGTGGATTGCTGGTGGTGCCCGGAAGATGGGCACTACCAGCGAAGTCCAGCCTTTGACCGGCCGTGCGGCACATTTGAGTGCTGCGTGAACGGCGACGGCCGATGCCGAGAAGCCGAATACCAAAACAAGCTACCGAGCGCCCCAAACGGGCAGAAACTGAAAGGAGCCAACCATGGCAACTCTCGTGAAGTATCGTGACGGACTGCGGCGGATTGAGTTCGCCTACGCCGCGAATGAACGCCGCAAGGAGATCCGACTGGGCCGGATCAGTCAGAAGGTGGCGGAAGCCTGGCTGGCAAAAGTCGAGGCCATCATCGCTGACAAGCAGATGCGTAAGCCTCATGACCCAGAGATCGCCAACTGGCTCAAGGCGCTGGACAAAAAGATGCTCGCGCGTCTGCGTGCGGTAGGGCTGGCCGAAGGTGTCGGCAACACGCACGTTCGGCTCGACCAGGCGCTCAACGAAGTGACCGATACGATGACAGTCAAGACGAACACCGCGATTTTCTATCGCAACACCGTCAGGAACCTGCTCGCCTTCTTCGGGGCAAATACGCTGGTAACTAACATCACCACGCGGCATGCGGATCAGTGGCGCAAGTGGCTCATCGATGATCAGAAACTCAGCCCCGCGACCGTTTCCCGCCGCGTGCTGGCTGCCCGAACCTTTTTCAAGAAGATCTGCCGCTGGGGCTATATCAGCACCAACCCATTTGCTGACGTGAAGGCCGGCAAGCAGAGCAATCCTGCGCGAGCGTATTTCATCACGCCGGAAGACACGCAGCGTGTGCTGGATGCATGCCCTGATGACGAATGGCGGCTCATAGTGGCGCTGTCTCGCTATGGCGGATTACGATGCCCATCAGAACACTTGTTGCTGACATGGTCTGACATTGACTGGGAGCAGCGGAAGTTCAGAGTGCACTCGCCGAAGACCGAGCATCACGCCGGTATGGAATCGCGTTGGGTGCCGCTGTTTGCAGAGCTGTACCCGTATCTGCTGCGGGCGTTTGAGCAAGCCGCGCCGGGCTCGGTGCATGTGATCTCCCGGTACCGCAGCCCGAATGCGAACCTGCGTACCCAGCTGACCAAGATCATCAAGCGAGCAGGCCTGACGCCCTGGCCGCGCCTGTTCCACAACCTTCGAGCTTCACGGCAGACGGAGCTGGCCCGCAAGTACGCGCTCAAGTCGGCGTGTGAATGGCTGGGCAACACCAAGGGCATCGCCATGGACTATTACTTGCAGTCACCCGAGTCCGATTTCGCGTTGGCCGCAGGGCTGACCGGGCCCGGAAAAGAGCCCGCAAAAGAGCCAGCAAAAAGGCCAGTAGTCAGCGGCGGAATGGGCGTGTCAGCCGTTGACAGCGCTCCGGGCAAAAACGACGGAAGCCTTGAAACGACGGGCACTTGTCAGCCACTGTCATCTCAAGGCTTCGGGGGTCAAAACGACCCCATGGGCAGAGCCGGAATCGAACCGGCGACACATGGATTTTCAATCCATTGCTCTACCAGCTGAGCTATCTGCCCGCTTAATCGAGACACGTCAGAATACGCGATTTGGGCCCGAACTTCAATAGCCGCGGACTCTCAAATCATCCGTCCCACCCACCGCACCAAACTCCCCACATCCATCAACACTTCCGCCTGCTCGGTACGCTCACGCAGGTCATCCACCAGCGTGCGCCGTCCCTCCCACTGCGCCATTGCCGTCGCCAGTTTCTCCCGCCGCCGCACGATGTCCGGATCGTCCGTCGTCATCAGCTCCGCATACAGCTTCCGCAGCAGGTTCATCTCGCCGGGGTTCAGAAACAAATCGTCGCACGGCTTGCACCGGTCCACCATCACCGGAATCATCGCGTGAAACTTCTCTCGCACCATCGGCTTGGCACAATCCGGGCAACGCAACTGCTCCTTCGTGTCCGATTCGCTCACCAACGTCGCCAAATCCGACAGATTCGCCTCCGCCAACACCGGGTCAGGCGTGCCCGCCGCCAACAGTTGCGCATCCTGCCGCACCATGCGGGTCATCGCCGAATTCGCAATCACCACGCCAAAACAGTTCGAACACGTAAACTGCCGGAACGACCGCTCTTCCACGCGGGTCATCGGCGAACGGCAAACAGGGCAGCGGGGCATCGATCCTCCTTCACCAACAGCACCACAGCAGCATCGCGCCGCTTTGCGAACTTTCCCGCAACCTCTTGCGGACACGGCTACAATTCGTCGCGTACAGCTTATCATCATGCTTCTTTAACACTAAGATATAAATCATTAGCGGAAAATGTTCGCGAGTGACCTATGAAAACTCATCTGTATCTCTGTGCAGCCGCAACCCTACTGGCCGTCGGTCTCCTCTCCGGCTGCGGCAAAGGCAATGAAGCCGCCGCCACCGCCCCCGCCACCCAACGCGCTGTCCGCAAAGTCCCCGTCACCGTTGAGCCCGCCAAGGTCATGGACCTCCAACGCTCCGTCAACATCGTTGGCACCCTGATGCCCCTGGAGAAGGTCAACATCTCCAACCGCGTCGTTGGCAACGCCGAAAAAGTCCACGTCGATCTCTCCGATCGCATCAAGCCTGGGCAAAAGCTCCTCGAGATCGACGCCCGCCGCTTCGAACTCGCCGTTCAACAAGCCGAAAACCAGCTCGCTGAGGCTCTCGCCCGCCTGGGCTTTGCCGAACTGCCCGACGAATCCACCACCAAGCTCGACGACACCGCCCCCGTACGCAAGGCCCGCAGCGAACACGATCTCGCCGTCTCCAAGCTCGAACGCTCCCGGCCCCTCTATGAGCAACGGGTCATGAAGGAGTTCGAGTACTTCGACGTGCAGTCAGCCGAGAAAGTCGCCGCCGCCGGCGTGCAAGCCGCGCGCGACGAAGCCCGCGCCCTCGTGGCCCAGGTCCGCCAGTACAAGACGCTGATCGAACTGCGCAAGAAAGACCTAAAAGATGCCATCATCACCGCGCCCGACGGCGCCACGCCTGACGGCACGCCCATCAAGTCGTACGTCGTCACCAAGCGCCACGTCTCCGTCGGCGAATTTCTCCGTGAAGGCACCGCCCTCTTTGAACTCATGGCCGATGAAACGCTTAAACTTCAGGCACGCGTACCCGAGCGCTTCCTTTCGCAGGTGAGCCTGAATAAGCCGGTAACGTTCCGTGTGGAGTCGTTCCCGGGCAAGACCTTCGAAGGCGTGGTCAAGCAGATCGACCCCAGCGTAGACATCCAAAGCCGGACCTTCCTGCTCGAAGCTTACGTCAACAACGAGCAATATGCCGGTGCGCTCCGTCCCGGAAGTTTTGTCCAAGGCCAGGTCCAGACAATTGTCGAAAAAGACCGCGTCATGGTGCCCGTCGATGCCGTCACCAGTTTTGTCGGCGTCACCAAGGTCTACGTCGTGGGCGAGAAGAACGGCGAACCCGCCGCCAAAGCCATCGATGTTGAAACCGGCGTGCAGCAAGGCAAATGGGTCGAACTTACCCGCGGCACCGTGAAGGCCGGCGACCGTGTCATCGTGACCGGCGTGTACAAACTCGTCGATGGCACACCCATCGAAATCAAATGACCATCCGTGTGTTATGACCCTACCCGAACTGTGCATCCGTCGTCCCGTTTTCACCACCATGCTCATGGTGCTGCCCATCGTCATGGGCCTCATCGGCATGAGCCGCATGGGCGTCGACCAACTCCCCAATGTCGATTTCCCCTTCGTGGTCGTCACCGTCACCCGCCCCGGCGCCTCCGTTGAAGAAATGGAAGTCGGCGTCACCAAGCCCATCGAAGAAGCCATCAACACCGTCGGCGGCATCGACGAGATGATCTCCAACACCAAGGAGGGCATCACCCAGATCCGCACCGCCTTCGTCCTTGAAAAAGACGGCAACATCGCCCACCAGGAAGTGCAAGCCAAGATCAACGGCATCATTGCCATCCTGCCCACCGGCACCGACACCCCCATCGTCGATAAATTCGACCTCAACTCCGCCCCCATCATGACCCTCGCGGTCTCGGGCCAGCGCAACATCCGCGAAGTCACCGAAATCGCCGACAAGGTCATCCGCGAGGACCTCTCGCGTCTGCCCGGCGTCGGTTCCGTCACCCTGGCCGGCGGCGCCAAGCGCGCCATCCAGATCAAAGTCGATCCCGACCTCATGCGCGGGCTCGGTATCTCCATCGACCAGGTACAACGGGCCCTGGCGGAACAAAACATCGAAATTCCCGGCGGCCGCGTCGATCAGGCCACGCGCGAACTCTCCCTCCGCACCATGGGCCGGCTCAAGTCCGTTCGCGATTTCAACGAGCTCATCATCGCCAACATCGGCGAACAGCCCATCCGCCTCAAAGACATCGGCGAAGCACGCGATGATGTTGAAGAACCACGCTCCCTCGCCCGCCTCGATGGCAACCCCACCGTCTCCCTCACCGTCCTCAAACAGTCCGGTCAGAACACCATCGACGTCATCAAACGCGTCAAAACACGCATGGCCGAACTCAAGGAAGAGCTCGCCGTCGCCGGCCGCGGTGACATCGAGATCGCCACCATCCGCGACCAGTCCGCATTCATCGAAGGCTCCATCGAAGAAGTGCAGAAGCACCTGCTCCTCGGCGCCATCCTCGTGTCGCTCACCATCCTCTTCTTCCTGCGCGACTGGCGCACCATGATCATCGCCTCGATCTCCATCCCGGTGTCGATCATCGGCACCTTCCTCGCCATGTATTGGGCCGGCATCACCATCAACATCATCTCGATGGTCGCCCTCGTCATGGCCGTCGGCATCGTCATCGACGACGCCGTCGTCGTGCACGAAAACATCTTCCGCTGGATGGAAGAAAAGGGTTACTCCGCGTGGGACGCCGCCCTCGCCGCCACCAAAGAAATCGCCCTCGCCGTCCTCGCCACCACCTTCTCGCTCGTGGTCATCTTCGTCCCCATCGCGTTCATGTCCGGCATCGTGGGCCGCTTCTTCAAATCCTTCGGCCTCACCATGGCCTTCGCCATCATGGTCTCACTGCTCGTCAGCTTCACGCTCACACCCATGTTGTGCTCACGCTTCCTCAAGCTCAGCAAAAAAGCCAAAGACGCCGCCGCACGCGGCGATCACTCCCACCACTCCGGCGGCATCTACGGCTGGCTCGCCGAGAAACCCTACATGTGGTCGCTCCGCGTTGCCCTCCGGCACCGCTGGGCCGTCGTCCTCGCCGGCATCCTCGTCGTCATGTCCATGTTTCCCCTCCCCGTCGGCACTCTGATCGGCGGCAAAGACGACCAGGGACAACCCAAGCTCGCCTACCTCAACTGGCCCGGCCTCGTTGGCCTCGTTGGCCAGGACTTCCTCCCCAACGACGACTGGTCCGAATTCGACATCACCCTCTCCACCCCCGCCGGCTGGACGCTCGACAAAGTCTCCGCCATCACCAGCGACATCGAAGGCCGCCTCCGCCAGATGCCCAACTACGAAGTCAAACGCATCCTCACCACCATCGGCGACACCACGGGCCGCGCCTCCAAGGGCGCTTCCGGCGATGTCACCCAGGCCACCATTTACGTCCGCATCCCCGACCTCATCGACCGCACCGCCCTCGACAACTCCACCGGCTTCATGCATGCGGTGCAGCGTGTCCGTTACTGGCTGCACCCGCCCACCCGCAAGTACTCCTCCGACGATGTCATGACCGAAGCCCGCAAAGTGCTCGCCGACTATCCCGACCTCCGCGTCGCCGTCGCCACCCAGGGCGGCCAGACCGACGTCGAAGCGATCCTCGTCGGCCCACAAGCCGACAAACTCGGCGAATACGCCCAGCTCATCCTCGCTGAACTCCGCCAGGTCCCCGGTCTCACCGACGTCGACACCACCATGCCCCTCCGCAAACCCGAAATGCGCGTCGTCATCGACCGCAACCGCGCCCGCGACATGGGCCTCAACGTCACCGACATCGCCAACGCCTTGCGCACGTTCGTCGGCGGCCAGATCGTCTCAGACTTCAAGGACGACAGCGTCGGCGAACAATACGACGTCTGGCTCCGCGCCGATGCCGACATCCGCGCCACGCGCGAAGCCATCGAAACCATGACCGTCAACTCCCCCACCGTCGGCCTCGTGCAGCTCACCAGCGTCGCCCAGCTCGTCGAAGCCCAGGGCCCCGCCCAGATCGACCGCTACAACCGCCAACGCAAAATCACCATCGTCGCCAACACCGAAGCCCTCGTGCGCCAGCAGCAATTCCTCTTCTTCAAGTGGCTCCGCAAAGACAAGCTTCCCACCTCCGACGCCATCGCCCGCCTCCTCGAAATCGAAAAAGAACTCCACGCCTCCGGCAAACTCCCCCTCGATTACCGCATCACTTTCTCCGGCCGCGCCAAAGTCATGGCCGAATCCGTCATGGCCTTCTTCGGCGCTTTCGGCCTCTCGCTCATCCTCATGTACATGATCCTCGCCGCACAGTTTGAATCCTTCCTCCACCCCATCACCATTCTGCTGGCCGTGCCCATCACTGTCCCCTTCGCCTTCATGTCCGCACTGCTGCTCGATCAATCCATGAACCTTTACGCCATCCTCGGCGTCTTCCTCCTCTTCGGCGTCGTCAAAAAGAACGGCATTCTCCAAGTCGACTACGCCAACCAGATGCGCCGCGCCGGTCTCGGCCTGCGCGAGGCCGTCCTCGAAGCCAACAAGGTCCGCCTCCGCCCCATCCTCATGACCACCGTCATGCTCGTCGCCGGCATGATCCCCCTCGCCCTTGGCGTCGGACCCGGCGCCGGCACGCGCTCCTCCATGGCCAAAATCATCATCGGCGGCCAAGCCCTCTCCCTGCTCCTCACCCTCCTGATCACCCCCGTCGCCTACACCCTCTTCGACGACATCGGCCGCATCACCAAACGCATCTTCACCCGCAAGAAATCCATCCCACCAACCACCCCCGCCGAATCCCCCGAACTCGCCGAAACGCGCTGATCTGCCGCCCACTCCTCGCAAGAAATCCAAGTGCTCATCGGGTAACCTATGTCCCATGCGAGGTCACCATGTCCACTTGGCAAGAAGTGCCGCTTCCATCCATCTGTGAACGTGCGATTGCCGTTTCTATCCCACGCAGCAACCAGTTTCTTGTGGTCTCCTACGAAGGCGTGCACCTCGTCACGTACGCCCCATCCCCATCGGTTGAATCCGATCCCACTCTCCCCGAATACGCAGCGTATGACACCGAAACCTACACGGCCACCTTTCGCGACACCACTTACCCGATGATCGGACTCCATGGCGGTAATCCCCGCCTCTTCAGCCGCTTTCAAGAAACACTCGAAATCCGCGGCGATCAACTGGCCATTCGCAGCCAGGACGGAACGGTTCTGACTCGGCCCTTCAAGAACTTTTCCGGCGATTGGGCTGTGGCCACGTTTTCTGATGATGACGCGTACATTCTGATTGCCTGTCCTTACGATTTTGATTTCGTACTTCTTCGTCGCGCCACGGACGACGCGTCGTCACCAGCACCACCGCAACCGCCGTTACGCAGCCAACGCAACCAGCCCGGGTGTGCCAGCATTTTTGTAGCATTGGTCGCGGGCTTCTTCTGGCTTAGTGTACTGAACATGTTTCTCTGCCCCTCTCTCATGGTGCAGCCGCAGCCGCACGCCCCCGCCCAATGGTGGATCTCCTACGTTGTGTTTTTTGCCTTGCTGCTGACCGGCGCTCTCTTCTTTACCTATCTCGCGAGAAGGACTCATTCCCGTCGAGGCAAGTAGCATGTCGCCCCTTACTTCCTCCGCAGCTTCTCCTCCAACTTCCGCCGCACTTTCTCCGCCGGATCCCATTTACACTTCGGGCACACCTTCTGCGGCTGCTCGCTGATCGCCTTGAACGCCGGCGTGTTCTTCTCCGCGAACAACCGCGCCGCGATCTTCTCGCGAAACACCATCGTCCCATCATTCGGGCACTTCGCCACAAACGCCATCGACTTCTTCCCGCACTTCTCGCACGTCGCCCCCGGCGCAATCGGGTGCTGCTCGCTGGCCTCCCAGTTGTCACTCGCCCACTGCATCGTGGTCTCTTTGACAAACCCACACGCGGGGTCAACACACTGCACCAACACCGCATCAGCCATGCCCGGCGTCGGTGGTGTCCGCAAAGAATAGAACACCACCATCCCCGCCAGCACCACCGCCAAGATCGCCCCACCCGTCACCAGCCAACGCCCCGGTCCAGTCAACCACGCACGCACACCCATGCCGGCATCTCCATCATTCACTCGCCACGCTGCCACGCCGGCACGTCGATATAACTGATCACGCTCATGCGCTGCATCGGCACCAGGTCGCTGAGTTTCTTCCACTCCACGTGCCCGCCGCTATACAGCGTATTCTTCCCCGGCACCTGCTCATTCACCAGTGCCACATCGTAGATGAACATCCCCACATTCTCGCGCCCCGTGTTGCCCCACCGCGGCAAAACCGTCGCCGACGGCGTCCGCACATGGTTCGCCACACCAAAGCCCGGCGCCGGGATGATCGTTGAATCCGTACCCATGTTGCTCATCACTGCATCTTGTGCGATCGGCACGTCCGCCGGATCCCGCTGCGGCGACTTGGCCGCCTTGAACTGCGTTGGCAACGTCGCCGGCGACACTGGCACAAACATATTGTTCACTGGCGAACCGCCCCGCAGTTCGCCATTCCACGGATCGCTGAACAACAACTCATAGCTTGTCCCCCCGTAACTGGTGTAACCACCGGTCCGGTCCGCCTCGGCATACGGCAACTTCGCCGGCGCCGGCCCCGGGCAGGCCCAGATCTTCGCGCTGCCCCACATGTTGCCGCCCACCGCGTTGGACCCGGAAAAATTGCCATGCCCGCCCAGAATGCGCCGCAGGTCATAACTCGCCCCGCCATCCCGCAAGTAGAGGATGTGATGAAAACCAGTCTGGCCAAACACGTCCCGGTAGTTCGGCGGAAAACGCCCGTAGTCCGCCGCGTAAATGTGCACCACCCGCCCAATCGCACTCAAATTCGCCCCACACGATGTGCGAATACTGATCTCCTTCGCCCGCGCCAAGCTCGGCAACAGGATCGCAATCAGCAACGCAATGATCGCCACCACCACCAGCAACTCAATAAGCGTGAAACCGCGCACCCGTTTCATGGTTTTCCTCGCTCTTAATGATCAGCAACTGCGTCCGGCGGCCCAGATATGGCATGGAATTGCCACCGAATAAGCCCGATTTTACCTTTCGTCCGCGCGACGCACCAGACATTTTTGCGCAAAACACTAAAAATACCCATCGTTCGCGATCTCAAACCATGACGCCTACCGCCGCGCCGCCGCTGCCCTGTCGCGCCGAATAGAACTCGCCCCGCCCCAAACGCGTCCAAGTCTTGGACAAAAAAACTCGCCCCTCGCAACGGCCCCTTGCTATGCTTTGATCATGCCCAAGCGCACGCCAATGCTCGGCCTCCTCCTCGTGCTGCTCGCCCTGCCCGCAGTTGCCGAACGCCCCGCGCCACTCGCCGTGCCCGACCTCGCCAAGGCCCTCAGCAGCGCCAACTTCGCCGAGCGTGAGAAAGCGTACACCCAACTCCTCCGCCTGCCGCCCGCACGCCTCACCGAGATCGAAGAAGCCCTCCGCGCCACCAAGGACGACGAAACCATCGTGCGCCTCACCGCCGTCGCTCAGCATGTCTTCCTCAAACAACACACGCCCCTTAAGGGCGAGATCGGCCTCCTCGGCGTCTCCCTCAATCCCGAAATCATTCGCGACACCCAGGGCGAACCCCAACTCGTCATCACCATCCTCGACACCCAGCCCGGATTCCCCGCCGCCGAAGTCCTCCGCCCAGGCGATCGCCTCATCGCCATGAACGGCAAACGCTTCCCGCTCGAACTGACCATCGAAGACTTCCGCCGCATCATCAACGCCACGCCCCCCGGCACGCAGGTCCAACTCACCCTTCGCCGCGGCAACACCACCGAGGCCGTCAGCGTCACCGTCGCCGCCGTCGATGACGCCGGCACCATCGCGCTCTCCGAAGCCATCGCTCAACGCCGCGCGCTGGCCACCAGTTACGTCGCGCGCGTCCAAGCCAAAGCCAACCCCGCCACCGTCCCCCTCATCTTCAAATCCGACGACCCCGCAGAGTGAAATCTGTCCCACATCGGCAACAACAGCCCCCGCCTTTCCGACCCCCGAAAAAAAAATTTACCCCGCGCGCAAGATCGAGCAGTTCGCTGCGTAGTTCTTCCGGATGCACACGCAAAAGCATTCACAACACCGCTGACGGGCAGTCGTCAGGCCGTGCTGTCACAGTACGTCCGCACAACAACCTCAACCGATTTCGATGCGCATCAAGATCTCACTTATCGCGAATGCTCATAAGTACCCAAACACGAGGGACCAACCCAAAGTGCTCTGACTGAAGACGCAACGACATTCTCCGCAGGCATCCAGCCGCACCCCGGCGCACACCACGACTCCCACAACCCGTCGCGCAACACCACGACCACTCCGACTCACGCCCATGGCCCATCGTCCTGCGTCTCCATCAGAACCCTGACCGGCCTGCTGAGCGCCTCACCCTGACGCACACGCCCATCAGACGACGCCACAAGGTCTCGCAGGCCGGTCTTCTTTCGCCCCCTTCGCCGCGCACCACACCCGGCGCCACGATACACACCACCGCGCGAGTTCCACACCCATGGTTATAATCCCCGCATGGCGTATCACCCCTTCCCCAGCACACACTGGTCCCTCGTCGGCCGCGCCGGTCAGGCCAGCGACATCCCCGCACAACGTGCAGCCCTCACCGATTTGCTCCACCGTTATGAGCCCGCGTTGCGATCCTATCTCGAACACGCCCGCCGCCTCTCACCCGCTGATGCCGACGATGTCCTCCAAGGTTTCATCACCGACAAAATCCTCGACGCCGAGATCATCCGCCACGCCGATCGTCAGCGCGGCAAGTTCCGCTCCTTTCTCCTCACCGCGCTCCAGCACTTCATGGTCGATCAACATCGTCGCAACCACACCCAGCGCCGTGGCGCCACCGTTCCTGACGAAACCCTCAACAACACCGCTGCCGCCACAGCACCTGAACCCCTCGCCGCATTCGACATCGCCTGGGCACGCGAAGTCCTCCGCCACGCCCTCGCCCAAATGCAGCACACCTGTGAAACTTCCAACCGCCACGATGTCTGGCACGTCTTCGACGCACGCATCCTCCGCCCCATCCTCCAGAATCAACCGCCGGCCGCCACCAGCGACCTCGTCACCGCGCTCAACCTCGCCGATGCCACACAGGTCGCCAACCTCCTCGTCACCGCCAAGCGCATGTTCGGCCGCCACCTCCGCCAAGTCATCGGCGAATACGAACGCGACGAAGCCTCCATCGACGAAGAACTCCTGACCCTCCGTCAGATTCTCAGCAACGTTGGTGACCTATGAACAACCCGCAGCAACTGCTCGATCAAGCCAGCGCCCGCCAGCTCGCGACGCTCTTTGCCTGCGGTGATGAACCACTATCCGCCGCAGCCGGCGCAGCCGCCGACCGTCTCGCCGCCGTGCTGAATGCCATCGACGAACCCCCGCTCACCGCGCTCCTGCAGCACTCATCCGCCCGCACACTCGCCGACGCCCTACTCTCCCCCCAAACCAACCTCGCCACGCTGACCGCGATCAAAGACTACGCCAAGCACGGGCGCGCCAACATCGGCCACGCGCTCCACGGCGATGCCGGCGCCGCACTCTACTTCCTCGCCATCGCCGCCGCGCTAGTACACCATGGTGCAACAATCACCACGCGATCCGCCCGTGAACAGCAGCAAGGCTTCGCTTGGGCCGCCCGACTCGTGTGCGAACCCCATCTCGCCCAGCTGCTCAACCAAGCAGCCGCAACAACCACGCCCGCGCCTTTCGATGTACCCATTCAGCCAATCACGCCCACCGAGCAACAACACCTGCGTCCTTCATGGCTCCCGCTGCTCGCATACGTCCGCGACCTCCACCGCCGCAGCGTGCACCCCGCCCAGCCCCCCCTGCCCGAACCCTGGGAAGACATCGGCCCCGGTTACTGCTATGGCCCCGCCTTTGGCCACTGGGACATCGTCCACGCCATGCTCGATCAGGTCGATCTCGCCCCCGCCCACGTCGCCCGCCAACTCCGCAACAACTTCGCCAACCAACAGCCCGACGGTTATCTCCCCGGCTCCATCTGGATGCGCCGCGAACCCCTTCCCTGGCAGTCTCCCACCGAGTTCGCCAAACGCTTCAACACCAACGCCGGCCACCCACCCGTCTGGCCCGTCGCCGTCGACGCCTACTTCGCCCGCACCCAGGACGAAGCACTTCTATCCAAAGCCCTGGCTGTTGCCGAAAGACAAATCGGTTGGTTCGATCGCGAACGCCGCGTCGGCCCCGCCTATTTCTACAGCGACATCCTCAATCGCCGCTGGGAAAGCGGCGCCGACGAAAGCGTCCGTTTCGAAGATGCCCCGCGCGAAGCCGCAATCGGCTTCGATGCCACCTGCCATGTCTATCTGCTCATGGACGCAGCCGCACGCTGGGCCCAGCAGTTGGGCGCAGTCGACTTAGGTCTGCGCCAGCGCGCCGACGCACTCGCCGCATTCGTCCAGCGTGAACTCTTCAGCCCCGCCACCAATTTCTTCCACGACCACTGGGCCATGCACGATCCCGCGCGCCGCCGGCTCTGCTTCGAAGGCTTCTGGCCCCTCGTCGTCGGCGTCGCCACGCCCGCCCAGGCCGCCGCCCTCATCGATCAACACCTGCTCAACCCGCGCGAATTCCTCACCGCCCACCCGCTCCCCTCCGTGGCCCTCACCGATCCCGCCTTTGAACTTCGCATGTGGCGCGGCCCGGTCTGGAACAGCATCACCTACTGGGTCGCCCTCGGCTGCACACGCTACGGCCGGCACGACGCCGCCCTCACCTTGCTCGAGCGCGCCCTCGACAGCAGCGCAGCCGTCTTCGCCCACACCAACGCAATCTTCGAGTTCTACCATCCCCACGCCGGCGATCCCCTCAAATGCCAGCGCAAACCCCACACGCCCCACAACACCCCCTGCCGCGATTACCTCGGCCACA
>Ga0209172_10004263_pt1 | contig 19687 bp, 17 predicted proteins | sample LarsenN4metaG_FD_184113 | JGI IMG/M metagenome (GOLD analysis project Ga0209172, IMG submission 184113) | Hot spring sediment bacterial and archeal communities from British Columbia, Canada, to study Microbial Dark Matter (Phase II) - Larsen... ... | reverse complement strand
GAAGCGGCGGAAGACTGGCAGCAACGGAAGAAAGGCCTTGTAGTCGAACGAGCACGCGCCGCGGCTTGCGCCGCTGTGCACGCGCGCCCTGGACAGCGCCGGCGCCGTGTTTTCCGGCGCATCGCAGGCGAGGATCCGCGCGTTGAGCTCGCGCAGCCGCTTGCACAGCGTCAGCGTGATGCGATGCTGGATGCGGAACGCCGCGTCGTTGCGCCGCGCGAGCAGCAGGCGGAAGCCGTCGCGCTCGATGCGGCAGGCGGAAAGCGGCGTGCGGGCCACCACGGTCGCCGAGCGCATGCCGGCCTCGAGCAACGCCATCTCGCCCAGCACGCTGCCGGGACCGAGCCTCGCGACCGTCGCCTCGCCGCCGCCGGGCAGCGCCGTCACGACGTCCGCATTGCCCGACTCGATGATCAGGGCGTGGTCGGCCGGCTGGCCCTGGCGCGTGAGATACGCCTCCGCATCAAAGCGGACCTGCTCGAAGATGCCGACGAAGGCTTCCAGGTCCCCCGTGTTGATCCCGGCGAACAGCGGGCAGCTCCGGACCAGCTCCGCCGATACCATGGCCCGCGCCGGCTACCCTTCCTCGTCCATCACGCCCTGCACGGCGCACTGGGGACGGCCCTTCCAGATCGTGAGGCTGCCGTTGATCTTGCCGTCCATGCCGCAGTAGCGCATGCGGTCGACGTTCCGGAAAATGAAGTGGAACCTGTTGCGCTCGCGGTCGATGAGAAAAGCGCCCTTCTCCTCGATCAGGGTGACGACCGTCACGCTGCCGGTGTCCTCCCATTGGCTGTAGGCGTCATCGCGCACCACCTCCATCGAGCAGGTGCGCGGTTTCCACTTGCTGTAGTACGCGAAGCGGTTGATCTTGCCGTTCAGGAGCTCGACCGCGATGCGCGCATGCCGGTCCTCGTCGCCGAGCCGGCAGGCGAGCTTTTCGACCCTGGGCGCGGCCGTTCTCGGAGCCTTCTTCTGCCCCGTCGCCGCGGCGGGCGACAACGCGATGACCGCCGCGCAGCAGGCGATGATCCATTGCTTCATTCCCCGAGCCTCGTCCTCGTTCTTTGAACGAACCGCCTACGAACGAATTATAGCGCCCCATCAGAGCTAGCGAGCCGGGGAACGCTGTCGTATGAATGGGGTCGGGTCCACTTTTTTTGCGGCGAAATGGGGAAACGTGAACCCGACTCCATAATTCCGTCCGGATGGTGGAATCCGGGCGTTCACTCACCCGCCCGTTCACTCGCTCACGGTGCCGCTGTGCTAAGCTTTCCTCGCGAGATCGCGGCTCGACGATCCCGCGGCACAGGCGGAGGCTCCCATGAAATACCGCAAGCACGAGGCGAAGGAGTACGCGAAGACGGTCCTGAAAGGCGTGTGGACCGCGCTGCCCACGAACTTCACCGCCGACCACCGGATCGACGAGGCCGGGATAGCGGCCAATCTCGAGCATTGCATCTCGAAATTGCAGCTCGAAGGCCACTACTGCATCGGCAACGTCGGCGAGTTCTGGTCCATGGATAACGACGAGCGGACGCGCGTCGCGGAAATCAACGTCGAGGTCGCGAAGGGACGCGTACCACTCATCGCGGGCTGCCACCACCAGAATCCCTACGAGGCGGTGAAACTCGCGCAGCATGCCCAGGCGATCGGCATCGATTTCGTCATCATCCTGACGCCCTATGTCGCCGCGCGCAGCGACGATGCCGTCTACGAGTACTACCGGTTCGTCGCAGAGCGCGTGGACATCGGGATCATTCTGTTCAACACCGAGTCCACTTATCCGATCTCGCCGCGGCTCGCGAAACGGCTCGCGACCATCCCCAATATCTGCGGCTTCAAGCAGGGCGTGTCGAAACCCCAGCCCACCACCGCGCTGCGCGATGCGATCGGCGCGGAAATGCAAGTGAGCGTCGCCGATGAGGCGCCGTTTCTGTACAACGTCGCGGTGTGCGGCGACCGCTGGCTGCTCAATTACTGCCCGCATCTCTACCAGGTGGCCGGCTACACGCCGGTCAACGACTACTACCGCGCCGCGCTCGCCGGCGACATGGACCGGGCGACCGAGATTTGCCGCAGCCTCAATCCGCTGCGCTCGGTGCTGGCGAAATGGATTCCCGGCTACGGCAGCGCGGGGGCCCGCATGGCCATTGCCGAGCAGAAATACTGGATGGAGCTGATCGGGATGGCGGGAGGCCCGGTGCGCGCGCCCTGCAGCGAGATGACCGACGAGGCGAAGAGGGAGATGCGCGCCGATCTCGAAGCCGCCGGTCTGCTCGCCAAGGCCCGCGCGGGGGCGGCTGCGGCACGCCGCGCCGCGTGACCCGCGGTCCGTGATACGGGATCCGTGATCCGCGATACGGGATAAACTTCAGACATGTCGCAGTGCGTGTCTCGTATCGCGCAACCCGCATCGATCCTCATGGCCTTCCGGTTCCGATACATCGTTGCCGCCTTCACCCTGGGGCTCGCTTGCGCAGCCCTCGCCCAGGAGCCGCCCGAGTTCGGCGAGATGCGCCGGCTCCTCGCCGAGGCAATCGAGAAGGTGGTAAACCGGCAACGCGAGCTGAGCGGCGGGCCGGCGATCGACCGGCGCGTGATCGAGGCCATGGGCAAGGTGCCGCGCCACGAGTTCGCGCCGCCAGAGCTTCGCCCGTATGCCTACCTCGACCGGCCGCTTCCCGTCGGACCCGACGCGACCCTCTCGCAGCCTTCGCTCGTTGCGGTGATGACCGATCTGCTCAAGATCAAGCGCGGGGAGAAAGTGCTCGAAGTCGGCGTCGGCGGCGGCTATCACACCGCGATCCTCGCGGAGATGACGCCCGAGGTAGCGAGCGTCGAGTTCCACGCCGAAGTCGCGAAGGCCGCGAAGCGCACGCTCGAGCGGCTGGGCTACGGCCGCATCCCGATCCACGTCGCGGACGGCTATTACGGCTGGCGGCCGGGCGCTCCCTACGACGCCATTCTCGTCCGCATGGCGATCCCCGAGGTGTCCTCCGCGCTCCTGTCGCAGGTCAAGCCGGGCGGACGCCTGATCGCCCCGGTCGGACCTGCCCGGGGTCCTCAAGTACTGATGCTGTTCCAGAAAGGGCGGGACGGAAACGTGACGGAGACCGGGATCATGCCGGTCATCTTCCGCGCGCTGCCCGGGGGCGTGCGGCTCTGAGCCAGGAAGATCACCTCTCAGCGCCGAGGACGCGGAGGACGCGGAGGACGCCGAGAAGCCTCGGGCAGGCGACGAAAAATGGGGTCAGACCCCATTTACTCTGGCGTCAGACCCCATTTACTGATTACACCAGCGCGGCGATCGCGTCGCCCATTTGCGCCGTGCTCGCCTTGCCGCCAAGGTCCGGCGTGAGGCTTTTCGCTTCGGCAATCACCTTCTCAACCGCCGCCTCGATCCGCTGCGCGGCCGCGAGCGCCTTCGGCTCGTTCTTCTTCCGCCCAAGCCATTCATAGAGCATCTTGCCCGACATGATCATCGCGTAGGGGTTGGCGATCCCCTTGCCCGCGATGTCGGGCGCCGAGCCGTGCGTCGCCTGCGCCATCGCATACTGCTCGCCCATCACCAGCCCCGGCGCGAGCCCCAGCCCGCCGACCAGCCCCGCGCCCTCGTCGGTCAGGATATCGCCGAACTGGTTGGTCGTGACCACCACGTCGAAGCGCTGCGGGTTCATCACGAGCTTCATCGCGAAGCCGTCCACCAGGATTTCCTCCAGCCTCACGTCCGGAAACTCCTTCGCCACTTTGCGGCACTCCTCGGCGAACATGCCGCAGCAGAGCTTGTAGACCGACGCCTTGTGCACCGAGGTGACGAGCTTGCGCTCCCGCGTGCGCGCGATCTCGAAGGCCGCGCGCGCGACGCGGCTCGCGCCGCGGCGGGTGATCACCCGCATGCCGATCGAAATGTCGTCGTTCGGGCGGAACTCGCCGCTCCCCGCGACGACGGTGCCCGGCGTCAGCATGCCCTCGGTGGTCTCGCGCAGGAAGACGATGTCCACGTTCTTGTGCACCGAGGAGATGTTGGGGTACGACTTCACGGGCTTCACGTTCGCGTACATCTCGAACTTCTTGCGCACCGGCGGGTTGATCCAGGTCGGGTCGTTCTTCGGGTAGGCGTCGTGGCCGTGGGGTCCGAACACCCAGCCGTCGAGCTTGAAGAGCGCGTCCGCCGTGCTCCGGGGCCAGGTGTGGCCCAGCTTCTCGTGCGCCCTCACCCCCGTCAGCAGCTCCTGCCATTCGACCGCGAGCCCGGTCTTCGCCGCGGCCGCCTTCATCACCTTGACGCACTCGGGCACGACTTCCAGCCCGATGTCGTCACCCTGCAAGATTCCGATTTTCAAAACCATCTTTCTCTCCGAACGTCCACTAACCCGAGAGCCCGCGCGCCAGCCGGACAAAGAGCGACGAGAACGGGTGACGAATGATAGTGACGAGCAACAGCGACGAAAAACAGGTCACTTCCCGCTGTCACCATCCTTCATCGCCTTCTCCCGTCACCCGTTCCCGTCACCAGTTCCTTGAAGAGCGGCAGCTACGGCATCGCCCATCTCCGTCGTGCTCGCGCTCCCGCCGAGATCCCGCGTGAGGTGCTTTCCCTCGGCGATTACGCTGTCCACCGCGGCCTCGATCCTGCGCGCCGCCTCCACCGCCTTCGCCTCGCCGCGGTTGCGGCCGAGCCACTCGAGGAGCATCTTGCCCGACACGATCAGCGCGTAGGGATTGGCGATGCCCTTGCCCGCGATGTCGGGTGCCGAGCCGTGCGTCGCCTGCGCCATCGCCTGGCGCTCGCCAATGCAAAGGCCCGGGGCAAGCCCCAGCCCGCCGACCAGCCCCGCGCCCTCGTCGGTCAGGATGTCGCCGAACTGGTTGGTCGTCACCACGACGTCGTACTGCTGCGGCGCCATGACCAGCTTCATCGCGAAGCCGTCCACCAGCACCTCCTCCAGCTGCACGTCCGGGAATTCCTTTGCCACCCTGCGGCACTCCTCGGCGAACATCCCGCACGCGAGGCGGTACACCGGCTCCTTGTGCACCGCCGTTACCTTCCGCCGCCTGCGCGTGCGCGCGATCCGGAAGGCCGCGCGCGCGACGCGGCTCGATCCCCGCCGCGTGATCACGCGCGAGGCGATCGTGATCTCGTCATTCGGCCGGAACTCGCCGCTGCCGGCGACGACCGTGTCGGAGGACTGCATGCCCTCGGTCACCTCGCGCAGGAACACGATGTCCACGTCCTTGTGCACCGATCTGATATTGGGATACGAGCGCACCGGCTTGACGCTGGCGAAGAGCTCGAAGCGTTTGCGCACCGGCGGCATGATCCAGGTCGGGTCGTCGCGCGGGTAGGCGTTGTGCCCGATCGGGCCGAGCAGCCACCCGTCGAGCTTTTCGAGCGCCGCCGCCGTCACCTGCGGGAAAGTATGCCCGTGCAGCTCGTGGCCGCGCCGGCCGATCGGGTGCTCGCTCCACTGCACTTCGAGCCCGGTCCTCGCGGCGGCGGCTTTCATCACCTTGACCGCCTCGGGCACGACCTCGGGGCCGATGTCGTCGCCCGGCAGGATCCCGATTTTCAACACTCCCAGCCTCCTCTCCTCGGGGTGAGCGCTGAGCGGTAAGGTGAGCGAAGCAACACGATCACAGACCCGTTTTTCTTTGTTGGCGATCACGGTTCACCGCTCACCGGTCACTGGTCACCGCGCAGGGCGGGAAGTATACTGGCTCTGCCCTGAAACACAACGGGAGGAGACGATGGAAACCAGGACCATCATCGGCGCGCTCGTTCTGGGTGCGCTGAGCTTGCAGGCTGCCGCGGTGTCTGCGCAGGCGTATCCGAGCAAACCGATCCGGATCATCGTCCCGTTTCCGGCCGGCGGCGGGGTGGATTACATCGGGCGGATCGTGGGCAAGGGCCTCTCCGAGCGCCTCGGCCAGCAAGTCTTCGTCGAGAACCGCGCGGGCGCGAACGCCATTCTCGGGCTCGAGGTGCTGAAAGCGGCGCCCCCGGACGGCTACACCATCGCCGCTGCTTCCGCCGGCCCTCTGGCGGTCAATCCGTTCATATACGCCAAGCTGCCCCACGACACGCTGAAAGACTTCACCCAGATCGCCAACATGGTGAATTTCCCGCTGTTGCTGGTCACGCATCCCTCGCTGCCGGTCAAAAGCGTCAAGGAACTCATCGCGCTCGCCAGAGCAAGGCCCGGTGAGGTTACCTATGCCTCGCCCGGGGCCGGCAATTCGTCGCATCTCGCCGGAGAACTGTTCAACTCCATGGCCAAGGTGAAGATACTGGCTGTTCACTACAAGGGAATGGCCCCTTCGGTCGTGTCCGTGATATCCGGAGAAGCCCCGATCCTCTACGCCAGCATCCCGCCGATACTCGGGCACGTGCGAGCCGGCCGCGTCCGGGCGCTGGGGATAGGGAACGCCAAGCGCGTCCCGTCGCTGCCAGAGTTCCCGACGATAGCCGAAGCCGGCCTGCCCGGATATGAAGCTTATGCGTGGGCCGGCATGATCGGTCCCGCCAACATGCCCCGGGACATCGTGCTGCGGCTCAACAAGGAAATCGTCGCCACGCTCAACCAGAAGGACGTGATAAACCGGATGCTGGCGGACGGCACCGTCCCGACGCCCTCCAGTCCCGAAGAGTTCGTAGCCTACATGAAGTCCGAGCTCAAGAAGTGGGGCGAGGTTGTTAGGCTGGCGGGGATCAAACCCGAGTGACTGATAACTCGTTGAGGGATGAGGGAGGCGCGGTCGGGATAGCGGGCGGCGACTTCGCGGCACTCGTCGGCGAAGAGGCCGTCGCCCATGCGGTATACCGTGTTCTTGTGGACCGCGCTCACCTTGCGGCGCGGCCGCGCGCGCCGCCTCGAACGCCCCTTCAGCAATCAACCGGCTCTTGGCGCGCGTGGTGATGCACACGCCCACCGCGAGCTCCTCGGTCGGCATGAACTCGCCGTAGCCCTTGTCGAGGTTCGCGTCGACCTTGAAGCCCTCCGTGAATGCGCGCGCAGGAGCGGGTGCGCGACGACCCGGGTCGGGTCGTCGCGCGCATACTCGCGATGGCCGATCGGCCCACAGAGATCACAGAGAACACGGTTGCTTGTGGCTAAGAAGCCTTTGCGCGCTTGAGAGCAGCGGCCGGAACCGAGGCGCGCGCGACCTCTCCCGCATCCTTCAGCCTGGCGACGTCCCAGCAAAGCCGCATCAGGTTCTCGGTTTCCGGCCGGGAGAGTATGCCCTCGGCAAGTCCCTTGAACTTCGCTTCGAGATCGGCATCGCTCATCGGCTTGTCGAGGCTGCCCACCGCGTGCTCGACGTATTTCTCGAGCGTGCGCCCATCGCGCAGCTTGACCGCGATGCGCACCTGGTCCTCGTGCACGCCTTTTTCCGCCGTAGCGGTGACGCGGTCGCGCAGCGCGGCCACCCCCGGATCGCGCACCGCCTCGTCGCTGTACTGCGCCTCTCCCGCCGCACCGAAGAGGATCGCCACGGCGCATGAGTGATATACGCTGAACTTCCCTTCCAGCCCGGTCTGCGGCGTCTTCTTGCCGGTCAGTTCCAGCACCAGCGGGTGCACCTTCAGCGAAACGCTTTGGACGTCTTCCGGTCTGATGTTGTGCTCGTTGCGGAGCTGGATGCAGCCGTCGATCGCCGGGTGCTCGACGATGCCGCACGCGAACGGCTTGTAGGTATTCAACGAGATCTCCCACGTCTCGCCGAGCCGCTCCGTGATTTCGGCGAAGTTGCGCCCCGTGGCGAGCACGTTCGCGAAGCCCCGGCGTCCTTCGATCCCCTGCTCCGCGCTGGTGAAATTCTGCTGCGCGAGAAACGCGGCCGCGAGCCCGTTGCGCGCCGCCATGCCCGGGTGCATCGGCTTAGCCATGGTGCCGAACATCTCGCGCAGGCCCGACGACTGCGTAGCGGCGATCCCGAGCGCCCACACCATCTGCTGCTCGGTGAGCCCGAGCAGCCGGCCCGCCGCAGCCGCGGCGCCGAAGACACCCGCCGTCGCGGTGATGTGCCAGCCCGCGTCGTAGTGCGACGGGTAGACGGCGTTGCCGATGCGGCATTCCGCCTCGATGCCGAGAATGAAGGCGTGCACGAAATCCTCGCCCCTGACGGGCTTCTTCTCGGCGAGCGCGAGGATGGCGGACGCCACCGGACCGCTGGGGTGGATCACCGTCTTCAGGTGGGTATCGTCGAAATCGAAGGTGTGCGAGCTCGCGCCGTTCAAGAGCGCCGCGAGCATCACGTCAACCTTCTCGCCGCGGCCCAGGATAGTAGCGACGCGCGGGCCGGAGAACTCGTCGAGCGCGGCGAGCGCGCGCTCCACGGTCTCGTGCCGGCACGCGCCGACCGCGCAGCCGACCCAGTTGAGGAACGAGCGCGCCGCCTCGTGCCGGACTTTTTCCGGAATGTCGGGGTAGCGGTGCTGCACGAGAAACCGGGCGAGGGTTCTAGTCACTTGCATTTGGACTCCCTGGATCGGAAACAGGGAATGGGGAACGGGAAACCGGAACCGCGCAATCCGGCGGAAGACCTGGACCATTTCCCATTGCCCATTTCCCGTTTCCCTAGCGCAGATACTTCCGCTCCCACTCTTCGACCTCGCGCAGCCCGAGGACCTCGTTGTACTCGGCGAGGGCGAGCATCCGGTCGCGCATCGCCTTCGTGTTGCCGTCGCGCTTGAGCGCGGCGAGCGCTTCGCGGATCGCAAAGCCCGCCGCGGCGCGCGCGAGGCCGGGATAGATCGCGATCCGCAACCCGAGCCGCCCGATGTCATCGGGGGTGAGTTCGTCGAGCTTTCCACCGGCGCCCATGTTGACCAGGCACGGGGCACCGGCTTCCGACGCCACGCGCCTCAGGTCCTCCAGGATCGTCGGCCCGCTCTTCATCTCGACGAAGATGACGTCGGCGCCCGCCCTGCGAAAGGCCTGCGCGCGCCGGATCGCCTCGTCCAGCCCCTGCCCTTCGGCCGCGTCGGTGCGCGCGATGACGACGAAATCCGGATCGCGCCGCGCAGCAACGGCGGCCTCGATCTTGCCGGCGGCTTCCGCGAGCGCGATCACCGGCCGCGCCCCGGGCAGCTGCCCGCAGCGCTTGGGCGACTCCTGGTCCTCGATGTGGATCGCGGCAACCCCCGCCGCCTCGAATTCCTCCACCGTGCGGCGCACGCTGACCGCGTTGCCGTAGCCCGTGTCCGCGTCGCAAATGAGCGGTATGTCCACCGCCGCTGCGACCCGGTGCGCATGGCTCGTGATGAGCGTGAGATCGATCAGCCCGACATCGGGACGCCCGAGCAGGCTTGCTGACACGCCGTTGCCGGTGAGGTACGCCGCCTCGAACCCCGCCTGCTCGACGAAGCGCGCGCCGTACGCGTCGTAGACCCCGGGCGCGGCGATCACCGGCCCGCTCGTGAGCCGCTCGCGCAGCCGCCGCCGCAGGTTGCCACGGGTCATGTCCGAAAAACCTGATCAGCCACCGAGGACACAGAGGTCATAGAGAAACACCCGATTCACGAATCACGCCGCTCGAGCTTCAGGCGGCGGCCTTCACGTCGAAGCGGTATTTTTCGAGCTTGGCGTCGTCGAGCGCCACGCCGAGACCCGCACCGCCGGGCAGCGCGATGCTGCCGGAAGAAAGATCGAGCTTGCGCGTGACGATGTCATCGGCGGTCTTGAGCGGCCCGACGCATTCCAGGCCGTCGAGCACGTTCGCCGATGTGGCGGCGAGCATGATCTCGGCCATCGTGCTCACGCCGAGGCCGAAGCCGTGGCCCACGACGCAGCGGATCCCGGCGGCCTCGGCGGTGGCGATCATCCGCCGCGTGTTGAGGAAGCCGCCCTGCTTCATGACCTTGACCTTGACGATGTCGGCCGCGTCCGCCTGGATGATTCGTATCAAACTCGCATGATCGAGCACCGACTCGTCCGCCATGACGGGCACGCCGGCCGCGTTCGCTTCGCGCCGCACGCGCGCCATGCCCGGGATGTCGTCCGCCGGCACCGGCTGCTCGAAGAGCTGGAGCTGGAACGGCGCGACCATCTTCGCGAGCCTGATCGAGGTCTCCGCGTCGTAGCCGGCGTTCGCGTCTATGCGGAGCTGGAAATCCGGCCCCACCGCCTCGCGCACCGCTTTCACCCGGTCGCGGTCAGCCTCGATGCCGCCGCCGACCTTGATCTTCGCCGAGCGGAAGCCCTTGCGCTTCCACTCCAGCGTCTCCTTCGCCGCCTCGCCCGGCGGCAGGATGCCGATCCAGGCGTTGAAGAGGAGCCGCTCCTTCACCGCGCCCCCGAGATAAGTGTGCACCGGCACTCCCGCGGTTCGCGCGGCGAGATCCACGCACGCCATCTCGATCGCCGCCTTGGCGTCGAGAAACCCGGCGACTGCGGGATCGAGTTTCTGCAGCACGCGGTGAACGTTGGCGGGATCCATGCCGATCACCAGCGGTGCGAGTCTCGCCTCCAGGACCCGGAGGCTGTCCTCGATCGTCTCCTTGGAGTAGCCCGGAGAAGGATCGATGTTGCCCAGCCCGACCACGCCGCCCGACGCCGTGACGCGCACGATGGCGCTCTTTTGGATCGATTTCGAGCGATAAGCGTTCCTGTATTCGCCGACGAGCGGCACCGCCACTCCGAATACTTCCGCACGTTCGATCCTGAGGTTCATGTCAGTTCCCACTGTGGGTGCTTTTGCAGAAAACCGATGAGCCCGCCGGCCGCGAGGATCGCCTGGACCTCGCGCGGCAGTTGCGGCACGCTGCGCGCGATGCCGCGCGCAGCCACGGTCACGCGGCCGGCGTCAAGATCGATCTCCAGCTCGTCGCCCTCGGCGATGCCTGAAATGTCGCATTCGATCACGGGCAGGCCGTTGTTGATCGCGTTGCGGAAGAACTGCCGGCCGAAGGAGACGGCGACGATCGCCGCGACCCCCATCGCGCGCATCACGTGCACCGCCTGCTCGCGCGATGAGTTGATGCCAAAATTCTTCCCGGCGACGATCATGCCTCCCGGCGCAAAGCGCGCGGCGAAGCCGGGTACGAGCTGCTCGAAAGCGTGCTGCGCGACATAGGCATTGTCCTTGCCCGGAAAATACTTGCTCGAGCAATGAATATCCGTGTTGATCCCGTCTCCGAGGAGATGGGCTCTGCCACGGATATTCATGATGTTAGCTGCGTTCATTTGCGCGTATCCGCGGTTTCATTGCGGTTCACGCAGCTTTCGTTACGGGCCGCCAGGTGCCGCCTTCGACTTCGCGCGGGTCAGTGATATAGCCGGTCAGCGCGGAAGCCGCCACCGTGGCAGCCGAGCCGATCCAGATCTCGGAGGTGGTGTTGCCGAGCCGGCCCTTGAAATTGCGGTTCGCGCTCGAGATCACCACCTCGCCATCGCCGGTGACGAGGTGGCCCGTAATGTTGACGCAGGTGCCGCAGCCCGCTGCCTCCACCGATGCGCCGGCGGCAGTGAGCGCCTCGATCAGGCCCTCGCGCGCGGCCGCGAGCCACACCTGGCGCGAAGCCGGCGTCACGATCATGCGCACGCCCCTGGCGATGCGCCTGCCCTTCAGTATCGCCACCGCCTGGCGCAGGTCGTCGAGCCGCCCGTTGGTGCAGGTGCCGATGAGCGCGTAGTGGATGCGCTGGCCCTTCACCTCGGGCACCGCGACGACGTCATCGATCCGGTGCCGGCGCGCGACCTGCGGGGGAAGCTGCGAGGCGTCGATCTCGATGCGCTCGCAGTAGGCTGCGTCGGGATCCGCCCGGACCGGCCGCGGCTCGCGCGCGCCGCGCGCCCTGAGCCAGGCGACGGTCTTCGCGTCCGCTTCGAGCAGCGCCGCCTTGGCGCCCAGCTCCGCGGCGTGGTTGGCGAGCGTCATGCGGTCGTCGATCTCCATCGCCGCGACCGCCGGGCCCTTGTATTCGATCGCCTTGTAGTTCGCGCCCTCGGCGCCGAGCCGCCCCAGCATGTGGAGCGTCACGTCCTTCGCCCACACGCCGGGCGGAAACCCCCCTTTCAGCGCGACGAGGATGGTCTCCGGCACCCGGAACCAGAGCTTGCCGGTCATCATGACGGCCGAGAGATCGGTGCCTTCGACGCCGGCGCCGAACGCGTTGAACGCGCCGTAAGTCGTCGAATGGGTGTCCGTCCCGACCACCAGGTCGCCACAGGTGAAATGCCCGCCCTCGGGAAGCACCTGGTGGCAGATCCCGTCGCCGACGTCGTAGAGCACCGCGCCCTGCTCATCGGCGAACGCGCGCATCGCGCGGTGGATGTTGGCCGCCTCCGCATGGGGCGGCGGCGAATAATGATCGAGCACGAAGGCCGTGCGCGGCGCGAACGGCAGCCGTGATGCGGCGAGCTTCTCCACCATCTTGAGCGCGTTCGCCGCGCGCGCGTCGTGCACCATCGCGAAATCCACGGCGGCAACGACGACGTCGCCCGCCCTGGCCGACTTGACGCCGGCGTGCGCGGCGAGAATTTTTTCCGCGATGGTCGCGCCCATGCCTATCCGTCTCTTGGGAGTCTTTCGGACTGTCCCGCGAGACTCCTGTAGCAGCCTGTCGGCCCATCAAGTCCGACAGGCTGCTGGGGGATAGGCATTTTACAGGCTTCCCGGATAAATTTCCGGCGCGCCACCCTGTGGCGTGCAGGCGCGAGATGTGATATTTAAGCGGCTGCCCATCCACTGCCGCGAACATGCCCGCCACGCCGGAAATTTCCCTCACCGCCTACGTCGCGCAGTTCATCACCCAGACCCGGCCCTCGCAGATTCCGTCCCAGGTCATGCACCTCGGCAAGCGCTCGGTCCTCGACGGCATCGGGCTCGCGCTCGCCGGCAACGCCGCCGAATCGGGACATCTGGTGCGCAAGTACCTCGCTGCCCTCGGCTGCCCGACGGACAAGGGCTGCACGGTGATCGGAAGCGCGATCAAGGTGCCGGCGCGCTTCGCCGCCTTCGCGAACGGCATCGCGATCCACGCCGACGACTACGACGACACGCAGCTTGCAGTCGCCAGGGACCGCGTCTACGGCCTGCTCACTCACCCCACCGCGCCGGCGCTGCCGCCGGTGCTGGCGCTCGCCGAGCGCGACAATCGTTCGGGGCTCGACATGCTCACCGCGTACCAGGTAGCGGTCGAGGTCGAAACGAAGATCGCGGAAGCGATCAACCCGCGGCATTACGATCACGGCTTTCACACCACCGCGACCATCGGCACGCTCGGCGCCGCGGCGGGCGCCGCGAAGATGCTCGGGCTCGACGTCGAGCGCACGCGGCGCGCGCTGGGCATCGCGGCGAGCCAGGCCGCGGGGCTGCGCGAGAACTTCGGCACCATGACCAAGCCCTTCCACCCGGGGCGCTCGTGCGAAAGCGGCATCGTCGCCGCGGAGTTCTCGCAGCTCGGCTGGAGCGCCGCGGCGACCGTGCTGGAAGCGGACCGCGGCTTCTTCAAGGCGGCGGGCGGGGGCTACGATCCGGACGCGATCGAGGGCAAGCTCGGCAATCCGTGGACGTTCGCCTTCCCGGGCGTCTCGATCAAGCCGCATCCGAGCGGCTCGCTCACGCACCCGGGCATGGGGCTCATGCTCGACCTCATCCGCCAATACGACATCCGGGCGGAGCAGGTCGTGAAGGTGAAAGTCGGCACCAACCGCCACATGCCGAACGCGCTCATCCACCACCGCCCGGCGAACGAGCTGCAGGCCAAGTTCAGCATGGAATTCTGCATGGCGATCCTGCTCCTCGAGCGCAAAGCCGGGCTCGCCGAGTTCACCGACCAGGTGGTCAACCGCCGTGACGTGCAGGCGATGATCGGCAAGGTCGAGTTCGGGGTGCACCCGGTAGCGGAAGCCGCGGGCTATGAGAAGATGACGACCGTCATCGAGGTCGAGCTCGTGGACGGCCGCAAGGTGAGCGGGCGCGCCGACTTCGGCAAGGGCAGCCCTGCCAACCCGATGAGCGACGCGGAGCTCTGCGACAAGTTCCGCGAATGCGCGGCCTGGGGAAGACTGCCGAAGGCCAGCGCCGAGAAGGTGATCGAGCTGGTTTTCAACCTGGAGAAGCTGAAGAGCGTCCGCGAATTGACCCGGCTCCTCGCCATCGGCGGCCGGATTCGTGCAGCGGGCAAGAAGGGGAAGCGACGCTAGCGCGCGCTAAATGCGGGCGGAACCCGGAATGTGTCCCCTTCACCCCGGCCCTCTCCCCCGCTTACCGGGGGCGAGGGAGATTGATACGTAAGCCGGTTACGGACCCCGCGCGCTCATCATTCCTGGACACGTCACCGGGCACGAACTCCCCCACATGAGAGAACGCCTCCCCGTAATCGGCTTGATGCTCGGCGACATGACCGGCATCGGGCCCGAAATCTCGGCAAAGCTGCTCGCCTCCGGCAAATTGGGCGAAATCGCGCGCGTCGTGGTGATCGGCGATGCGCGCGTGCTCGAGCTGGGCATGCGCGACGCCGGCGTGCGCTTGCGCTGCCGCAAGCACGGCAGCGTGGACGAGGTGCGCTGGCCGGCCGAAGGGGTTGCGCTCGTAGATCTCGGTAACATCGACCCGGCGCGGATCAAGCGCGGCGAAGTTTCGGAGGAATCGGGCCGTCTGAGCGGAGAAACGCTGAAGCACATGATCGAGCTGGCGCTCTCGCGCAAGATCGACGGCATCTGCTTTGCGCCGCTCAACAAGATGGCGCTCAACCGGGGCGGCTGGAAATTCCACGACGAGCACCAGATGTTCGCAAGCCTCACCGGCCACTCCGGGTTTTTCGGCGAGATGAACGTGATCCCGGAGTTCAGCACCTTTCGCGTGACCTCGCACATCGCGCTGCGCGAGGCGATCGGCCTGATCACGCCGCAGCGCATCGCCGACGCCGTGCGCCTCGCCGACCGCACGTTGCGCGCGATGGGCCACAACCCGCCGCGCATCGCGGTGGCGGCGCTGAATCCCCACGGCGGGGAAAACGGCCTCTTCGGCGACGAGGAGATCCGCATCATCCGCCCGGCGGTCGAGAAGCTCCGCGCCGAGGGCATCACCCTGAGCGGCCCGATTCCTTCCGACACGATCTTCCTCAGGGCGAAGAAGGGGGAGTTCGACGGGGTCGTGATGATGTACCACGACCAGGGCCAGATCGCGACCAAGCTCCTCGGTTTCGGCAAGGGCGTGACCCTCACCGCGGGCCTGAAGACCGTGTTCACGACGCCCGCGCACGGCACCGCTTTCGACATCGTCGGCCAGGGTCGCGCCGATCCCGGCGCGCTGGAGTATGCATTCAGACTAGCGATCAAGCTCGCCTCCAACAAGGCCGGCGAAGTCGGCGCGACCTAACGGGCCACCTGCGGCGGCCCGGGATATATAATCCAGTCAGGTCCGTCTCGAGGAGAAAAACATGAGAGTTACCGCCTTGTTAGTTCTCGCCTCTTTATCTTCCGTGGCTCATGCCGCGGAATATCCGACCAAGCCGATCCGCCTCGTCATCGGCTTCGCGCCGGGCGGCGGCACCGATACCACCTCACGGGCCCTCAGCCCGAAACTCACGGCGGCGCTCGGCCAGCAGGTCATCGTGGACAACCGCCCGGGCGCGTCGGGAACCATAGCCGCGGACATCGTCGCGAACGCCACGGCGGACGGCCACACCGTGCTGCTGGGAACGATCGCGCTCGTGATCAACCCCAGCCTCACCGCGAAGATGCCGTTCGATACGCTCAAGGACCTGGCGCCGGTGACGCGCGCCGTGGACTCGACCAACATCCTGGTCGTGCACCCGTCGGTCCCCGCGAAGTCGGTCAAGGAGTTGATCGCGCTCGCGAAGGCGAAGCCGTTGAACGGCGGCTCCTCCGGCGTGGGCGGCACCGGCCACCTCGCGGTGGAGCTCTTCAACCTCCAGGCCGGCACCAAGATCACCCACGTGGCCTACAAGGGCGGCGGCCCCGCGATAGTGGACCTGCTTGCGGGCAATATCCATCTGATCTTCGCGACTGCCGCGAGCTCGATCGCGCACGTGAAAGCGGGCAAGATCCGGCCGCTCGCCGTGACCACCGCGAAGCGCTCGGCGCTGGTGCCGGAGCTGCCGACCGTCGCGGAAGCGGGGCTGCCGGGCTACGAAGCGAACAACTGGAACGGCGTCCTCGTCCCGGCGAAGACGCCACGACCCGTCATCAACCGGCTCAACAAGGAGTTCGCGGCCGCGCTCACCCTGCCCGATATCAAGGAGTTCCTGTTCAAGCAGGGGCTGGACGCCGCGCCCAGCACACCCGAAGAATTCGGCGCCTACATGAAATCGGAGATGGCGAAGTGGGCAAAGGTCATCAAGCAAGCAGGCATCCAGCCGCGTTGACCGGGGAGATTCCGGTGGAACGGGCGATCACGTCCAGCCGATCCGCACTGCGCATGCCCGGCGCTGCGGCGGCCTTTCTTTTGGCGGCGCTTTCCATTACGGCAGGGGCGGCGTCCGCCGCCGAAGCCTACCCCAGCAAACCGGTGCGCATCATCATCGGCTTCCCGCCGGGCGGCGCGACCGATCTCGTCTCGCGCCTGATGGCGCCCAAATACTCCGCGATTTTCAAGCAGCAGTTCATCGTGGACAACCGCCCCGGCGCGAACGGCACGATCGGCACCGACCTCGCGGCCAAGGCCGCTGCCGACGGCTATACCATCCACCTCGCCACCATCGGCTCGCTCGTGCTGAGCCCCGCCACCATGAAGGTGCCGTACGATCCGCTCAAGGACTTCGCGCCGATCTCGCAGGCCGTGGCGCTGCAGAACATTTTCATCGTGCATCCCACGCTGCCCGTGAAAACGTTGAAAGAACTGATCGCGCTGGCGAGGGCGAAACCGGGCGCGCTGAATTTCGCCTCCTCCGGGACCGCGAGCCAGGGGCACCTCGCGGGCGAACTGTTCAAGGTCATGGCCAAGGTCGACATGGTGCACGTGCCGTACAAGGGCGGGGGCCCGGCGCTGACTGACCTCGTCGCCGGCCACGTGGAAATCTTCGTGGCGGTGATCTCGACCGCCGTGCCGCAGGTCAAGGCCGGCAAGGCGCGCGCGCTCGCCGTGACCGGGGGCAAGCGCGCCGCCGCCCTGCCCGAGGTGCCGACCGTCGCCGAGACGGGGCTCAAGGGATACGAAGCCACGGCCTGGTACGGATACGTCGCGCCCGCCGCCACGCCGCGCGCGATCGTCGAGCGCCTGCACAAGGAGACGGTGGCCGTGCTGAACCTGCCCGACGTCGGGGAGACGCTGCTCAACAGCGGCATCGAGCCCGCGCCAAGCTCGCCGGAACAATTCGCCGCCTACATCAAGGCGGAAACCGCCAAGTGGACCAAGGTCATCCGGGCAGCCAAGCTGCAAGCCCAGTAGAAAACGTGAGACCGGGAATACGCCATTCCCACCTCCCGCTCTCCCGCTCTCCCGCTCTCACGGAACTTATCTCTCTCCCGCCCCCAACACTCTGGCGCCCCCACGCATATATGCTCAACCCGTTCAAGCCGCTCGAGATCATCAAGGCCGAAGTCTTCACGTCGCTGCCGCAGAAATTCCGCAAGAAGAGCCGCACCGCCTGGTCGGATCCCAACCGCCAGGGGGCGGAAGTCGAATGCTTCCTGGAAGGGCCTTCATTCGACCGCCAAGGGAATCTTTACTGCGTGGATATTCCCTTTGGAAGAGTTTTCCGCATATCGCCGCGGGGAGAGTGGGAGCTGGTCGTCCAGTACGACGGCTGGCCGAACGGCCTCAAGTTCCACAAGGACGGCCGCGCCTTCATCTGCGACTACAAGAAAGGGCTGCTCGCCCTGGACCCGAAGAGCGGGAAGCTCGAAACGGTGCTCGAGACCGCCTATAGCGAGGGCTTCAAGGGCCTGAACGATCTCCACTTCGCCTCGAACGGCGATCTCTACTTCACCGACCAGGGGCAGACCGGCATCGCCGATCCGACGGGGCGCGCGTACCGCCTGCGCGCGAACGGCGCGCTCGACCGGCTGTGCGACAACATCCCGAGCCCCAACGGCATCACGTTGAGCACGACCGAGAAGCACTGCTACGTGGGGGTCACCCGTTCACAGCAGATCTGGCGCCTGCCGATCATGGCTGACGGCTCGGTCTCGAAAACCGGCGTCGCGGTGCAGCTCTCGGGCGGCGCGGCCGGGCCCGACGGGATCGAGATGGACGCGGAGAACGGGCTCCTCGTCTGCCACCTCGGCGTCGGCATCTGGCGCTTCGACGCCAACATGCTGCCGACCCACCTCATCCACTCCGACGGGCCGCACCACCATCACCTGGACAACATCGCCTTCGGCGGCGCGGATCTGAAGACCCTCTACATCACCGAGGCGCTCTCGGGCGACATCCTCATGGCGAAGATGCCGGTCGCGGGCAAGCGGATCTACGGCCTGCAGTAGCAGGCTTCAAGAAGTGACGCAGTGACGAGAATCCGCCCTGGTTCCGTCCTTCTGCGTTGTCTTGATGTACGCTCGCAAGCTCGCCAACGGTTTCCGAGGTGACCAGCCATCGTTCCGGTGGTTCTCGTTCCTCTGCGGTCACGGGTCACGACTTTTCGAGCGGCAGGTCCGCCCGCGCCGACCACTCGTGCCAGGAACCGATGTAGTTGCGCACGTTCGCGAGCCCTGCGTACTTGAGCGCGTAGTAGGTGTTCGCCGAGCGCGCACCGCGGTGACAGTACGGCACGACCTCCGAGGCGGGATCGACGCCGCGCTCGGCGAGGAGCTTCCGGATCGCTTCGGGCGACTTGTAACGCCCGGCCGCGAGGAACTCGGTCCACTCGATCCACACCGATCCCGGAATATGACCGTGCCGCGCGCAGCACGGCGTCTGGTCGCGCCCCGCGTGCTCGTCGGCGTTCCGCACGTCGAGCAGCGTAAATCCCTTTTCGCCGAGGCGCTTGGCGATCGCGTCGCAGCCGATGACGAGCCCGCGTTTCTCGCGGACGGGCAGGGCGACCGTGGTACCGGACGCCACCTCGCCGCTCAGCGTGCCGCCCGCGGCGCGCCATGCGGCGAGCCCGCCGTGCAGCATCCTCGCGCTCGAGTGGCCGATGTACTGAATGATCCAGACGTCGCGCGCCGCGCGCTGGCCGGTATCCGCCTCGTACACGACGACGGGACGGCCGGTCGAGAGACCGATCGCTGCGTAACGCCCCGCCATCTCGCGCGCGAACGCCTGCAGGCCGTGCAGCCCGGTATCGAGCGCAAAGATGTCATAGGTGCTCAAATTGACGGCACCCGGAATATGGCCGGTGGCGTACTCCGCCGGCTTGCGCGCGTCGATGATGAGGACGTCTTTTGCCCGCGCCTGCTCCAGAAGCTCCTGCGGCTCGATCAGGAAATCCATAGGATTGATGAAGCGTGACCGGTGATTCGTGACCGATGAGGCGTGACCGATAAGGCGTGACTGGTGACTGGCTTTCTATTCATAGTTCATCATTCATCATTCATCGTTCATCATACAGCTTTCAGCCTTTGAAAAAGGCTGAAAGCTCCTGGTAGGTCTCCTCCGGCGCCTGCTCGGAGGGATAATGCCCGCACGGCAGCGCTGCCATACGCGCGATGTTCGCGCAGTAGCGCGGCCACGCTTCGCGCGGGTTGTAGTGGTGCTCGGTGTGGCTCTTCGCGCCCCACAGCACGAGCGCCGGACAGCCGATCCTGCGCCCGGCTTCGAAGTCCGCCTTGTC
>Ga0209172_10004261_pt1 | contig 19693 bp, 16 predicted proteins | sample LarsenN4metaG_FD_184113 | JGI IMG/M metagenome (GOLD analysis project Ga0209172, IMG submission 184113) | Hot spring sediment bacterial and archeal communities from British Columbia, Canada, to study Microbial Dark Matter (Phase II) - Larsen... ... | reverse complement strand
CAAAATTTTGTCAAATAAACGGCAAAAAAATGCCGGCGCACTCTCACAGGTACGCCGGTCATTATGTCAAATACAAAAATGTCTGTTGCGTGCAAAAAGGGAATCATCCCGTTCCTGCCTTTTCAAACCTTGTTCGGCAGCGACGCTGCCATCGGCAGGCCGGCGTCGGTAGGCAAGGCTGCTTTCCGGGTCGGGCGTTTGCGGAGGCTTTTGCGTACGCCGCCCGCTTTTTGGTATTCCTCCGAATCTTTTCCGTAGCGGCTGAGTACGGCGGCCAGCCAGCGTTCACTGCTTTCACTGAGTTGTCGTTCGGCAGCGCGGATGCGTTGGGTTTTGGCATCCACGATGCTGAGTTCGGCATTGTAGTCGTTGAGCGCGTCCTGGAACTCCTGTAGTTGCTGTTCGAAAGTGGCGACGGTGAGTCCGTTGCCGAGGTCGAGTGCCGGGTCAATGGATTTCAACCCTGCGAAGCGTTTGCTGGCGCGTACGAAAGCGCGGCTGCTTTTCTTTGGTCGCATGACATGACAGTTTTGGTGATGAAATGATATTTGGTTTTGAAAGCGGGGGGAAGATTATACTACAAATAAAACCTTTTTTTCCGAAACTGATGCACGGTGCAGTAGATTTTAACACAATTTCCTGTGTTTTTGTCAGGTGCACTGGCTGCATTTGTTGTTGCACTCGATACACAACGTATTGCACCGAGTGCGCCGCCTGGTGCAAACGCTGCCGGCCTTGCGGTCGCGGATGCTTAGCCGGCGTTGTTGTCCTGTCGTGCGTCGTTTGTGGATAATGATGCGCCGATACTCGATTGCTGCCCGTTGTACAGGGATTTCAGTGTGCCGGTTTCGTGCGCACTAAGGGCGGGAGCCGGTCACGACGGGCGGGCGTGTTGCGCCGGCGAAAAGGTATTGCCTGCACGCAGCTGTGCTGTCGCCACAACCTCGTGCGCCTTCGATGCGAAAGCGGCGGCATGCTGCAACGACGGCCTGTAAAGCGCTACCCGTTCGTGGTAGATGAATACCATCGGGATGAAATGGGCTGCTTTTTACCCGATACGGCAACAAAACACGGCTGACATCGAAAAACGCGGGTTTTCGCTTCATCGAGGCTATTCACCGGGCGGCTCAAAGTCACCCGGCAGATATGGATTGTTGGTTGTCGGCGAAGATGCCCGGCGATGGCAGGAAGATTTTTCCCGGGAGATAGACGAGGGTGTCTCATCAGCACTTGAGAATTGAATATTGGGCATTGGTCATTGGGCCTTGAAAATTTTATATTGTTTAAATTCAAATTTTTAAGTATCAAATTTTCAACACTTAATGACCCATGTGCAATACCCAACTTTCAATGTACAAGGACTTGTACAAAACCCTTGTCCGGCGACGGAAGAAAAGTAGTATGGTCGGAATGACACCGCAGGAAAGGCCGTCGCGAACTTGTTTTTTGATCGGTATTAAAAGGAATGGAAAAAGTTTTTCAGTCGGATTCTGCCTTCGTTTTGGGCCGGCGCCCGGATGGAACAGCGCCCGGCGCAGGGGGTGCAACGATGGCGCAAAAACCCTGTTGGGAAGGCTGGCAATTTAGCGACGACGGGTGCATCTGTTAAAATTGTTTAACTTTTTTAAACTTATTTTAGAAAATATTAAACAAATTTGCGGGAGTACAGGTTAAGGTGATATTGATAACCAAAACTTTTTTCCATGATCTTTTTAAATGCTCTTACGATTCCTAAAGATGACCCCATTGCCTTTACTTTTTTCACGGGTTATATGGCCATGATGGCAGCATCCGTATTCTTTTTTTTCGAGCGCAGCAGCGTAGAGGGAAAATGGAAGTTATCCCTGCTCGTTTCCGGTCTTATTACCGGTATTGCGGCGGTCCACTACTACTACATGCGGGATCATTACCTGGCCACAGGCGATAATCCGACAGCGCTGCGGTATATTGACTGGACGCTGACCGTTCCGTTGATGTGCGTGGAGTTTTACCTGCTCACCAAAGCGGCAGGCGCTAAATTCAGCCTGCTCTGGAAGCTGATTATCGCTTCGGTGTGGATGCTGGTCGCCGGTTACATCGGTGAAGCCTTCAACCCGGAAGGCGGAAGTGCCACGCACTCGGTCATTTGGGGTGTGATTTCTACGCTGGGATACCTCTACATTCTGTACACGGCGTGGTTTGGCGAGGTTGCCCAATTAGCCAAAAGCAGCAATAATCCTACCGTAGAGCGGGGTGTCCGTACGCTGTCGTGGTTCGTACTGGTTGGCTGGGCTATTTACCCGATCGGCTACATGTGTATGCCGGGTGGCTGGCTGAATACGTCGCTGGGCTGGAGTTCGGCAAATGTTGACCTGTTTTACAACATTGCCGATGCGATCAACAAAATCGGTTTCGGCTTGGTAGTTTACTACATTGCCACTACGGAGACGGCCCGCGCGAAAGCTGCCTGATCCGTCCGGACTACGAACGGAAAAATGAAAATGAAGAGGCGCAATCTCTGCGCCTCTTCACTTCTCATCAAAAGGGTAGGTTCCAATGAAAAAGACAGAATTTCTTTTTTTCGCCGCTTTCCTGATTCTTCTCGCCATTTTTACCGGCCCTCGGGAAATACCGTTTTCTGTTCAGATGTACGGGTCCATGTTATTCATCGCCCTGGTAGGTATTCCGCATGGCGCGATTGACCATATTATTTTTATGGAACACAACCGCGTCAGTCCGGTCGTGTTCTACTGCTTTTATGTCGGCGCCATGGGACTTTTTATCGCCATGTGGTTATTGTTTCCGTGCGTTAGCCTGGTATTGTTTATCCTGCTTTCCGCTTACCATTTTGGCCAATCCAGGTTTTCTGACCTCGAGCAGCTTCCCCACACCGTCAACGGACTGCTCAGCTGGAGTTGGGGGTGTTCCATATTGTTCGGTCTGTTTTATTACAAGAATGCAGAATTGGCCGGCTTGCTGCAATCTGCGCCCGATATCGCACAACTGGAGGGGGCATTTGATATCCAAATTTACGCATGGCTGCTGCCATTTTCTACCCTTCTGACTTTCCTCTTATTGGTTTGGGCCTTGCTCCGGCGATATATCCAAACCGAGCGTTTCCTTTCGGAGATTTATTTCCTTTTATTGATACACCTGTGTTTTTATGCGTTGCCGCTTCTGGTTGGATTTACCCTGTATTTTATTACTTTACACGCGGCAAGCGTACTTTCCGAAGAATTCCATTTTCTACGTATCCGGCGCCCCGGTCTTTCTGTCTGGAAATTTATTTTTCTTCTGATGCCATATACCCTGCTAAGCGTACTTGGCGGAAGTATTTTATTTTTCCTGGTTCATTATGGCTGGGTTGATACGTCGAACCTCCTGCTCGCATTCATATTAGTATCAGCGCTCACGCTACCGCACAGCATCGTGATGCACGGTTTTTATCGCAAAACGACTACCTCGCTTTAGTTGCAACCTTGTTTTTGATGCTTACTGAATGACCTGCGTTCGTTACGCAATCTTCCTGCGTTTGAACACCTTCTCCAGTTCCACCGCCACGAATATGACCGACGAAGCCGCCAGCACGGCCAGCAGTTCATTCAAGGTCAGCGGAGCGGTTTTTTAAAAATACGTTTACTAAATCTCAAAAAGGTTTAGTAAACGTGCGTTAATAAACCTCAGCCATCTTTTTTTGCGCTTTTACACCTATCAGCAAAAGCCAAAGAATGATTGCCAATTCCCCGAACAACAAAGGGAAAGTGTAGCGTTCGACAAACTGCCGGTAATCAGGAAACAGGAGAAATGCCGTTGCTATCGAGATGTAAGCGATGCCATTGGCAAACAACAGCACGCCGAGGATGCGGGGAATAAACCCCGATTTGTACACCAATTGACCAAACGGAAACAACCAAAGACCCCAAAATATCTCTAACATCAAAGTCCCGTAGTCCCGGATTTTGAGAAAAAGCATGGCCATATCTTGTCGCTGTGCCGGCTCGAAGGACTTTAATATTCCACCTTTTAGCATCATAAGGGACGTAATGCTAAATGTCATCAGCAAAAAACTGACAGGAATTTGGACAAGCACAAACGCGGCCATCAGTTTGGCCTGATGTTCATCTACTTGTTGAAATAATCTGTAGAGATACAGCAACACAAATATAGACAGGATGATGCCGATAAAGTTGGCGACAATGGCGGAGCGAAATAAAAACTCATTGTCCAGGATGTTTTGAGCAGTAGCGGCAGCATCGCCCGCTACCATCGTTTTTGCCGGGACATATAAAAGACTGAACGGGGCTGTCATGGCCGCAGTGAAATACAGAAGCCCGGCAAGTTTTGCTGTCCTGCGCAGTGATGGATTTGCAGCGGTATGGGTCATTGCAGCGCTTTTTGCATTGTTTGAAAAATACGTTTACTAAACCTCAAAAAAGGTTTAGTAAACGTGCGTTTAGATTCAGTGCGTCCCGTGCTATGCTTTAATGAGAAGCCCCGGACTTTTTTCGATATTCAGATTTGCTTTCCGTCTTTTTGGGTTTTTCCGGCAGGAACAAATCGCCTGCACCGTCTTCACTTGCTTTTTGGATGATGACGGCGGCTACTTTGTGACCCAATTCTAAAGCCACCTCGTTGTCGGTGCGAAAATGGATACCGCCCTGAAAGCGGGATTCTGCCGCATCTTTTGCTTTTTTCTGAAAAAAAGCCTTGTCTGCCGGGAAAAACCAGGAATACAAATCGCCCATCACGCCGCTGATGGCAGCGTGGCCGGAAGGATAGCCGGGAAAAGGCGGGCTTTGAAACAACACGGGCTGAAAAGTAGTGTCGTACTGCTCCGGCCGGATGCCCCAATAGGCATATTTGGCATCCCAGCAGGCCACGAAACCGTCGTAGTAGCCAATGGCTGCGAGCGCGTACATCCGTGCAACGCGGGGCGGATTGAGTTGCAGATTGTACTCAAATATCTTTTTGTGCAACATTTCTTCCCAAACCGACTGACTGGCGAAGTAAAAAGCATTGGACGTGGAGCGGAAGGTCGGCTTAAAGTTTTTCAGTTCGGCCATATCTTTGGCAAAGTCGGGCGGCGGACCCGGACGGAATTGGCTGCCGCTGTCAATCGCGACGGTTTTGCTGCGGCCTGCCGTCGGGAACATGGGGTGTTCTCCCCGCCAAAGCCCCGGCTTATCGGGCACTTTGCCATCCCAACCTGTTTTGCACAAATAATCTTTCGTGCGTTCGATGGCTGCTTCGGCGATGCGTTTGCCGAGGTCGAAACCTGCGCGGGTGTCGCTGGGAAAAGCCACCCCTGCCGCGACACGCGAAGCCATCGCCCGCTCCGCCAGCCGCTGGACGGAATCGGCCATCGAAGGGAAAAAGTGTGCGATAATGGTGGCGGCCACACCGGCTGTCACCGAGTGCTCGCAAGGATAAGAAGGGCTTTCCGGCGCCGGGATGTATGTTTTGATGCGTTTGTCTGCGGTAAATGGGCGCGGACGATTGTGGGCGTATTTGCTGTCCCAGGCCGCGACAGTGGCATCGTAAGTGGCGACACCGAGCAGCATATTTGCCAAAATGCCGTCTTCGTTTGTCATCCACAATTTGGACATCAATTCCTGCCAGCGATAGGCGGGCGCGCCCGCGTTCCAGTACAGGATTTGCTGCAAGTCCGCAGCGTCCGGATGTTGTTGCCGGGCAAGCACTTCCGCTATTTCCCCTTTGTAGGCGGGCGGCGCTGGCAAACGCCAGTCTTTTCCCGATGTGATAAACCATGTTTTCCACTTGCCCGCATCGGGTTCTATTTGAGCATGGAGTTGGGCGGCCAAAAGCAGTGCGACCGCGAGGAGTTGCGTTGTTTTTTTCATAGACTTAAGTATTTTTGGGCAAAAATGTCTGATGAAAAAAGGCACTAAAAGCCGTCGTCAACGGACAGCGGGTTATGGTAAACGAACGACCTGCTTATGTCAATGATATATCGCGCAAATAGCAGGAAGAAAGGATGGCTCGACCTGAAACGGCTCACTTTTTATGCGTATGTCGGGCTGGCTTATATGTTGCCCTGGCTGCTGAGCGACTGGGTCAGCCATTCTGACACCTTCGGGGTCAGGTTGGTGAACAATATTTGGCGGGCTGTTTACATCGTCGCCGTCAATTACGTTTTTTTCGAGCACATTTTACCCGCGCTGAGCGGGAAACGCATTTTCAGGTCGCTGCTGCTGTTGGCCGCGCAATTTTTGCTCTACTCTTTCGGTCAATACTTCTGGCGCACTATCGGCGTCGTGCTGCACATCTGGACGCCCCTGATTACGCACGACTCCCTGTTGGACGGCGTTTGTTACTACTTCCCGTACAGTGTCGCGTCTTTTTTCTTTTTCGGTCTTATCAAACACATTTACGACCATATCCAACTGCGGCAAACGGCACAGCAGCTGCGCATCGAAAAACAGGAAGCGGAGTTGAATTATCTCAAGTCGCAAACGAATCCGCATTTTTTATTCAATACCCTGAACAACATTTATTCCCTGTCGAAAGACAAATCAGACCTCGCGCCGGAGTCCATTTTGCGGCTGTCGGAAATCCTGCGTTTTATGCTTTACGAGACTGGCGGCGACTCTATCCGCATTGAGCAGGAGATAAAAATCATCGGCGACTATCTCGCGCTCGAACAACTGCGCTACGACGACACGTTGCGGCTCAGTTTCAAGTATGAAGTTCCCGACTTGAAACAGCCGATACCACCGCTTCTGCTGATTCCTCTGGTAGAAAATGCCTTCAAACACGGGGCTTCCGAAACGCGGCATCAGCCCTTCGTGGATATTTACCTGAAAGTGGATGGGCAGATTTTGACCTTGCTGGTGAAAAACTCTACCGAACATACCCCGGAAACGGAGCGGCAGGTGAAGGAAAATATCGGCCTTTCCAACCTGCGCCGGCAGTTGGAACTGCTTTACACGGATTACGAACTCGCTGCGGAGCAGGGCGCATCCGAATTCATGACCACTTTAACCATCAATCTGGCAAGCCATGTCTAAAATTAAATGTATCATCGTGGAGGATGAACCGCTGGCTGTCAAGGTGTTGGCGGGTTATATCGCTCAGGCGCCGTTTTTGGAATTGCAAGGCACATTCAAAGACGCCATCCTCGCAACCGACTACCTGCGGGAACATGATGTCCAACTGATTTTTCTGGATATTCATTTGCCCAAATTGAAAGGCATGGCGTTTTTAAAAACGCTCAGCGACCCGCCCGCAGTCATCGTTACAACGGCCTACCACCAATACGCTGTGGAGAGTTTTGATTTGAACGTGACAGATTATTTGCTCAAACCGTTCAACTTCGAGCGTTTTTTACGAGCCGTCAACAAAGTAAAAATCGCGCAGGACGAGAAGCAACAATCGCACGGCGCGCCCGAAAAAGACTTTATTTTCCTCAACGTGCAGAAGAAAAAGGTAAAAATCCTGTTTTCGGAAATCGTGTACGTGGAGAGCCAGCGCGAATACGTCAAAATCGTCACGACCAAAAAGGAATATCTTTCCAAAATGAGCACGCACGAAATCGAGCAGATTTTACCTGCCGAGCGCTTTCAGCGGATTCACCGCTCGTTCATCGTCGCCACCGACCGAATCGAATCCTACACCGCCGAAATGGTCGAACTGAATGGCGTGTCTTTGCCCATCGGCAGGGGCTACCGGGATGTGATAGAGGGTTTGTAGAAAAATTGCGAAACGCTTGCGAGCCGTTTACTAAACCTCCAAAGGTTTAGAGCCTATCCAAAAAAACCTCGCCGTGTGCGTGTGTTTTCACCGCGCACATTCAGCGCAAGATGCGCCGGGTGAAAACCACCCTGACGGTCTGCACACAAGTTTTGTTGGTTATCAGAAAGCAGAAATACATCTATCATCTTGTAACCCGCCTGTTTTAACGGCGGGTGCCAAAAACTATCACTTATCGCATCTATCATCTTTACAAGATATCCGCATCTTGGGCCAAGATGTGATGTTTTGTAAAGATGATAGATGTAGTCAGTAGAGTTTGCTTGGCCGCCGATTGAAAGTCGGCGGTTACAAGATGGTAAATGTTTGATTCTCAATCAAAGATGTATACATGCCGTAGGTGAAAACACCCTGATGCGGCAAAAAAATTGCGAGACGGCCTCTGGTAGCGTTTAAAATTGAGTGATGGTTTTTCCCACACACTAAGGTGTCATGCTGAGCGGAGTGAAGCATGACAAGTCCCTTTCTAGCTCAATGATGTTTCCCCCGCTTAAATACTTTCTCCAGTTCCACCGCCACGAATATGACCGACGAAGCCGCCAGCACGGCCAGCAGTTCATTCAAGGTCAGCGGAGCGGTTTTGAAAATCGGATTCAAAAAAGGAATGTAAATCACCGCCAGTTGCAGTAAAAAGGTAAGCGCGACGGCGGTAAGCAGAGGAATGTTGGACAACAAACCCTGCCGGAACAAAGAGCGCGTCTCGGAGCGAATGGCCAGCACGTGCGCCATCTGGCTAAAACTTAACACGGTAAACACCATTGTCTGCCAATGCGCGTCGCCCAATTTTATGGCAATCGTCTGCGTACCGATACACACGATACCAATCAGCAAACCCACCCAGATAATGTGGCGGCCAAGTCCTCCGGCAAAAACGCTTTCGTTGGTGGGGCGGGGCGGGCGTTTCATCACGTCTTTTTCGGCGGGTTCGGCGGCGAGCGCGATGCTTGGCAGGCCATCGGACACCAGGTTCACCCAAAGAATATGAATTGGCAGCAGCGGAATAGGCAAACCAAAAAACGGCGCGAGCACGAGCGTCCAGATTTCGCCCGAATTGCCCGTCATGATGTATTTGATGAACTTGCGGATGTTGTCAAAAATGCGCCGGCCCTGCTTGACGGCTTTCACGATGGTAGCGAAGTTGTCGTCGAGCAAAATCATGTCGGCGGCTTCTTTCGATACATCCGTACCGGTGATGCCCATCGCCACGCCGATATCTGCCCTTTTGAGGGAAGGTGCGTCGTTGACGCCATCTCCGGTCATCGCCACATAATGCCCTTTTGCCTGCAAGGCTTTGACGATGCTCAGTTTTTGCTCCGGCGACACGCGGGCATACACACGGATATGCTCTACTTTTTCCTGAAACTCTTTTTCCGACATGGCATTGAGTTGGCTGCCGGTGACGACGAGGTCGTTTTCCGATTCGATGATGCCAAGTCGTTGCGCGATGTTTTTGGCGGTGAGCAGGTAGTCGCCCGTAATCATCACGGGCCGGATGCCCGCCGTTTTACATTCGTGGACGGCTTTTTTTACCTCTTCGCGCGGCGGGTCTATCAGCCCGACAGCGCCGATGAGTTGCAAATCGCGTTCGATGGTACCGGGCGTAATTTCGTCGGGCAGGTCGTCCACACGGCGCATAGCGAAGCCGAGTACCCGCAAGCCTTTTCCGGCCATTTCATCGCCTTGTTTTTCCCATTTTTTTATGTCTGACGGGGAAATGCCCGTCGTTTTATCGAGCAAAACGTCGAGCGCGCCTTTGGTAAAAATGACAAATTCCGACCCGTCGCGGTGAATGGTCGTCATGCACTTGCGTTCGGAATCGAAAGGAATTTCGGCGACGCGCGGATATGTTTTTTCCAATTCTTTTTTCAAAAACCGGTAATCCTTCGCGGCTGCGGTGAACGCGATTTCGGTCGGGTCGCCGATGCTTTTGCCATCGTCGGATTCGGCCACGTCGTTGCACAACGCCATGGCTTTCAGGAGCCATTGCATTTGTTCGCCGTCTTTATAGCCATCGAGTTCTGCCAGCGGGATGACCGTTTCGCCGGAAAAAATTTCCTGTACGGTCATTTTGTTGAGGGTGAGCGTGCCGGTTTTGTCGGAACAAATGTAGGTGACGGAGCCGAGCGTCTCGACGGCGGGCAATTTCCGCACAAGCGCATTCTGGCGCACCATGCGCCGCGCGCCCAACGCCAGCGCGATGGTGATGACGGCAGGTAAAGCTTCGGGAATGGCGGCGACGGCAAGCGAGATGGCCGTGAGCAGCATGAGCAAAGGTTCTTCGCCGCGCAGGTAGCCGACAGCGAAATAACCGATGCAAATCAGCAGGATGATGTAGGATAGTTTTTTCCCAAAGACGGTGAGGCGTTTTTGCAGGGGCGTTTCGGTGTCTTCTTCCTGCAACATCCGCGCGATATTGCCGAGTTCGGTGTTCATACCCGTCGCTACCGCGATGCCTTTGGCGCGGCCGTAGGTGACAAAAGTGCCTTTGTAGCCCATGTTGCGGCGGTCGCCGAGCGGGATGTCGTCGCCGGAAAGTGTGTCGTGGCGTTTTTCTACAGCCTCGGATTCGCCGGTGAGCGAGGCTTCTTCTATGCGCAGGTTGTGGACTTCAAACAGGCGAATATCGGCGGGGACGACGTTGCCGGCTTCAAGCACGACCACGTCGCCGGGCACTAATTCGGAAGCAGGAATGTGCATCGGTTGGCCGTCGCGGACGACGGTGGCGTTTTGGGCGGCCATGTGGCGCAGCGCTTCCATCGCTTTCTCGGCGCGGTATTCCTGCACAAAGCCGATGATGGCGTTGCCAAAAATGATGACGAGGATGACGATAGCGTCGGTCACGTCGCCGACCAACCCGGCGACAAGGGCTGCGGCGAGCAGCACCAGAATCATAAAGTCGGCAAACTGGCTGAGCAGAATTTTCCACCAGGGCTTTTTTTGGCCTTCTTCCAATTCGTTGGGGCCGTACTGGGCAAGGTGCTCTTTGGCGTGGACGGATGTGAGGCCCAGCGCCGAGGAGCCGAGGAGTTCGTAGATTTTTTTGAGCGGGAGGGTGTGCCAGTTCATTCCGGTGCGCGAGTGCTGGCAAAAAACACTCGTGGCGGAAAGATACGAATCAGGCGAAATTCCACAGTTATTTACCCGGGGAACAGGAGGAAATCAGGCAGCCATAGATTGTTTCGTTTTTCCTGGCTTAAACTTTCCATGTTTTCAAAACATGGAAAGTTTTGGATAAATCACAATTGCTCAGCCTCTTTTCCGCTCGTACTGCAGCTGAACCAATCCGCTTGGGAAAGCCCGGCTGCCGGTGCAAACGAGTTTTTGTTCGGGGCGGCCCGGTTTGAAGAGTGCAATGCCGTCGCCGAGCAGCACCGGAATGATGGAAACCGTGTAGCGATCTATCAAATCCTGCCGCATCAGTTCGTCCACCACGTCGGCGCCGCCGTCGCAGTAGATGTCGAGTCCGGGTTTTTGGCGCAGTTGCGCGATGAGTTCGGCAACAGGGCCGTTGTAAAATTCCACGTTTTCATCGCTGCCGGTTTTTGTTTTGGACAACACGTAACATTTCCGGCCGGCATGGGGCCAGGGAATATCGAAACTCAGCACTTTTTCGTAGGTTTTGCGACCCATGATGATGGTATCTACGGTTTTGACGAATTCGGCGTAACCGTAATCTTCGGGCGGCGCTTCCACCATGGAAAGCCAGCCGATGTCGCCGTCCCGCCGGGCGATGTAGCCGTCGAGGCTGGCAGCGATGTAGAGCACAAGTTGTCGTTGATGAGTCATAAAGAAAGAAAAAAGGCAGCCGCGACCGCTTTTCGCGGCTGCAGGGGTAAAACAAAAACAATGGTGCGACTATGCCGGGTCGCATTTTTTTTCTGATACCGCCATCGTTGGCAGGGTTGCTTAGAGCCTATCCGAAAAATCCCTGTTGGTTTGAAAGTCGGTCTTTTGAAATTATGCATCGTTAAATTTTTATCCCGATTACTCGGGGCAGCTATGCTCAAAAAATTTGCCTTGCCTGCTCCCAAAATCCTTGCCTTTCAACCTCAACGCGATTATTCGGATAGGCTCTTATTCGCCCGTTTTTTGTTCGTGCAGGCGAAACACCAGATTGCCCATGTCGCCGCAATCAATTTCCATGATTGCTCCACGAACGCTGTAACGCTGCGCGAATCGGAGTTGCTCGAAAAAGCGGCTTTCTTGCTCCGACGCGTTGTCGCAATACATTTCGGTGGCGGTGATATTGTTGATACTGAGTTGCTGGACGTTTGATGCGTATGTCGCGCCGTAGCCGTTGCAACCGCCGTGCCCTTCGATTTTGCCGCCTTCAAATTTGATGGTGACAGTTGTGCCGGCTTGTACTTCCCGGGGTTCGGGGCCGACGGCGAAGAGGGTCAGTTGCCACACTTTTCCTTCCAAACCGCCGGCAGGGTAGGGGTCGGGCGCAGGTGCGTTTTTTGACTGGCAGGCGTACATTGCTGCTATGAGGAGCAGCGAAAGCAGTTTTTGCATGGCTGTTTTATTCTTCTTGAACGATGAACGTTTTGGAGTAAATCCGCCCTTCGATAGCCAGCGACGCGATGTAGGTGCCAGGGTCGAAGGCTTCGACGTACACGGATTTGGTAAAAGTGGATGGAGGAACTTCCCCCAGGTTGATGCTGAGCGACATGCAGCCTTCCAAATCAACAAGCGTCAGGATGACGGGCGCCGCTTTGTGCATCGTCCAGGTAAAATGCACTTCACAGACAGCCGGATTGGGAGAAATATGCAATTGCGGGTCACCTTTTTTGCCGTAGAGGCTATCCTGCCCGAATTGGGCCCGGATTATTGCCCAATTTCCCAGCAGCATGATGATCAAAAGTGTTTGTTTCATAAATTGTGTTTTGTACCAAAGGATTTTTCAGCGAAATTCTGTCACGATACCGCCGTGCTGTTCCCAGCGCCCCAGCGTTTGGTTGTAATAAGTACCGTTCCCCATAATGGTTTGCTGGTTTTGCCGCATGAATTGCAGCTCATTGGTGATGAGTTGCGTTTGTTGCTGGCGCAGTTGGTTCAGTTGGGCGGCCTGCGCTTGCATGAATTGCGCGAGGTAGCGGCGTTCTTCTTCCGACAGGTTTTTTTCGCCTACGACATTTGCCTTGACTAACAAGCGTTGCTCAGGTGTGCTTTGTTCCCATTGCAGCCGCTGGAGCGCCACCTTGGCAGCCGTCTCAAACATTTCCCGTTGTTGGGCTGCATCGAGTGTTTTCCATTTATCAATGGCTTCTTTGTACATTTTTTCCCGGAAAGCGGCATCCATTGGTTCGGCCTTGATGCCTTTTACTTCCACGTTGAAAAAATAATCGAACTCGATGATGGCGTCCACAATTTCGCGGGTAAGCGGCGGGGCGCCCGGCGCCAGCGGCGGATGGGCAGCATAGTAGAGGTCGAGCATCCATTTGGCTTCGGCGTCGCCGGTTTTGGCGACTTTCCAGTTTTCATTAAGGGTAATGGCGCGCAGTTTTCTGCATTGAGCGTCCCGTTCGGAAGCGGGCATTGCCATCAGTTGTTCGTAAAAAACGAGGCAGTTTTCAAACACCTGATTTTGTTGTGCATTGTCGCTGAAACGGTAGCTATCGGCAAAAGTGCGCAACTGTGCCCGCTCGGCGTGGGTCATTTTTACATCGAACAACATTTCCACCAGCGCGTTGTAACGGCGCAAATCGGGGTCGGCAGTGGTGTCGGGTTGCGCGACAGATGAAGTGGCGGCGTTTTTGGCCGGCGTTTTTTCAGCGGGCTGCGCCGTGCAGTGCATAGCCGTCAGAATGAGCAAAAAATGCAGTGATGCAACAATTAACTGTTTCATAGCAAAAGTTTTTGTGTTTGTTGGCACAAAGTTGATGGAGGCCCCCCGGGGGCTACAAAACAGTGTTGCTCAATGGCTGAAACCAGCCGATGAATGGCCGAAAAAGTAAAGTGAGGTTTATCGCCCTGCTTGCTACATTTGCTACGGTATTTTGTATGAACGCAACAAGATGGACCTATCCGGTAATATTTACGCTGCTGTTCCTGTGGGGCGGCATTTCTCCGGCTAAAAGCCAGTCCGGGTTTATTTCGCTGGACCATCTGACGACGGAGCAGGGGCTGTCGCAGGATTTTGTCGGCTCTATCGCGCAAGACCGGGAGGGTTTTATCTGGTTCGGCACAATGGACGGTCTCACCCGTTTCGATGGCCGTCAATGCGTCGTGTTTCGCCACCAGCCCAAAGATTCTACCTCTATTCCCGACAACACCATCACCGGACTTACGCTCGATGCGCAGGGCCGGCTTTGGGTCTCGACCATGAGGGGCGTGTGTTACTACGATTCCGACACGCGGCGGTTCCACCGGCTGCGCGTGAGACCTCCGCACAATCCGCAGCGAAAGGAGGAAATGTATTTCAGCAATATTTCTTTCGACAAAGACGGCATAGGCTGGGCGCTGGCCGACAGTATGCTGATGCGACTGGACGGCAACACATTTCAAACTGCGTTTTTCAAAATTCCCTGCAAAACAAAAAGCGAGTGTCAGGTTTTTGCCGACTCAAAAGGTCGCGTGTGGGTCACTTTTGTCGGCCAGCATTTGTTGCGTTTCGATGTAATCACCAAGCAGTTCACCTATATGCGTGGCCTGGACAAACCCGACGGTCCCAACCCTTGGCCGATGTGGATTCAGGAAGACAGCAAAGGAACTATCTGGAATTCCGACTGGGATCAGGTGTTTTACACCTACGATGAATTGCAGCAACGGTTTGTCAACGTGCCAGATTCGGCGGGCATTGCTACAGTTTTTATTTTGGAAGAACGTCCCGGCAAAGCGCCGGTGGCCTGGGCCGGCGGCGGCAATCACGGCCTTTTTCGTTTGGATTTGGATGATATGAAGCGGGTGGAGTTTCCCAAAAAAGCCCGCGACCCTTACAGCCACAACAACAGCCGTACTTACGCGCTCTATCGCGACCCCCAAACAGGGATTATTTGGATAGGTACCGAACTGGGCGTGGAATATTACGACCCGAACGGCGTCAAATTCGGGCGGGTGCTGCTGCCTGAAAAACCCGACCAAAGTCAGTTTTACAGCGTCTCCGGCCTGATGCCCGACCCGGTTGTTCCCGATAAATATTGGGTCAGCGTGTGGGCAGTCGGCCTTTTTGAATGGCGACGCAACAGCAACAGTTTCAAACTGTACGATCACAACAACAAAGGGGTTTATTCCAATGAAATCTTCGACCTGACCCGCGACGCGCAGGGCAATCTCTGGTACGCCACATTCAGAGGCGTAGAGCGTTTTGACCCCCGCACCGGCAAGCGGCGGCATTTCATGCAACCTGCCCCCTGGAACACAGACCAGGACAAAACTTTGTGCATAGAAATTGGCCCCGACGGGCGCGTATGGAGCGGCAACAACCGGGGCGGTATCGTCGAGACGAATCCCGTCACCGGAAAAACCCGCATCGTCAGGCTTTGCCAATACGATGGCAGACCGGTCCAGCAATTTACGCTCTGGGATATCAAACTCGACCGCAAAGGCCGTGTCATGGCGGGTTCGTACAACGGCCTGCTGCGCTACGACCCGGCTACCGACACCAACGACCACTTGCTCCACCGCAATCCCCCGCTTTATGCAGGCGATGCCGTTTGCGGCCCCGACGGACGGCTCTACGTGGGCACTGCCGAAGGGGTGTACGTGCTCGACGAACGGGATTCTGTGTTGTTCAAACTGACGACTGAAAACGGGCTGCGCAATCAAAACATTCGAAAACTGGAGATTGACCGGCAGGGAAATATCTGGATTGCGACGTCCAACGGCTTGCACCGCTACGAGCCTCAAAGTGGACGCATTGACTATTTTTCCAAAGCCGATGGTTTGTTCGTGACCGATTTGGTGGGCGGTTTTCGGGTGCTGCCCAACGGCGAGTTGTTCGTGACCGGCGAGTATTCATTCAATATCGCGGCGCCTCAAAATCTTTTTGGCAATATCCACCCGCCGCGTCTGGCTTTGAACAACATTCTGATTCCCGACCGGAAAACGCTCTGGATTCCCGGCCAGCCGCTGGTGCTGCGCCCCGGTGAAGCCGTCGTGACTTTCGACATTGCTGCCATCCACTTCACCCAGCCTGACAAAACTGTTCTTTCCTATCGCCTCGAAGGTTTCAATGAAAATTGGACGGAAACGCAGCAAAACTTAATCACCTACACCAATCTCGACGGCGGGGACTACACGTTGCTGGTGCGCGCCCGCAATGGCGACGGTGTTTGGAGCGAAGGGACGCTGGAAATTCCGTTTCGTGTAGTGCCACCGTTTCACAAAACGTGGTGGTTTCGCGGCCTGATTTTGCTGGTGGTAGCAGGCATTATTGCGGGCATTTCACGCTACCGGCGGCAGGTGCGGGAACGTTTGGAGGCGATGAAAGCGCGGTCGGAAGAGTTGGAAAAACAAAGGCTGCTCAACGAAATCGCCTTATTGAAAACGCAGGTAAACCCGCATTTTTTGTTCAATAGCCTGAGCATCCTCTCGTCGCTCGTACACACGAACGCCGATTTGTCGGAGCAATTTATTGATCAGTTGTCGCGCTCTTACCGCTACATTTTGGAGCAAAAAGACCAATCGCTCGTGAGTATCCGCACAGAACTGGAGTTTATCCGTGCCTATTCTTTTTTGTTAAAAATCAGGTTTGAAAACAAATTTGACCTGCGCATCAATCTCTCCGACGAGGTGTTGGATCAGTACAAAATCGCGCCGCTGACCCTGCAACTTTTGGTCGAAAACGCCGTGAAACACAACCGGATGTCGGCCAAAGAACCGCTCGTGGTTGAAGTCACTGCCGAAGATGACACGCTCGTCGTGAAGAATGCCTTGCAGCCGCGTCCCACCCCTGAAGTATCCACCGGCACGGGTCTTAAAAACATCGTCAGCCGTTATGCGCTGCTCACCGACAGAGCGGTAGAGGCTGGCAAAACGGCTGACGGGTTCTTTGAAGTGAAAATTCCGTTGCTGTAAGTTCCCCGTCGTTCAAGGGTCAAAACCAATTGTGCAGGGGTACTTAATCAATATTCGTAGGTCGTCGTCTGAACGCCGCCGGCAGTCGTCGTGCGCCGTGAGGCAGGCAGACCTTCATTGTTGTATGCGTATTCGTGCGTTGTCGTGTGCACAGTGCCACCGCTCAGGCGGCGTATTTCGCGGCGCGGGTTGTTCATTTGCCAGCGCACTTGCGGCAAAAAAGGGTAGCGCAGCATCCAGCTGGTCGGGTTGATTTTGTCGTCAAAATCACTGTATTCCACCGTTTCGAGCAATTTATACTGTTGTTGGCCTGATGTCGAGTCTATAACTTGTTCGAAGACCTCTATTTTTGCCAAGTTGCCCTTAGCGTCGTAACCGAAGTCGTGCCTGTAAATATCAGCAGGCTCACCATACAGACCGTTCACATGCCAGATTTCCTGTTTTATCCGGTTGTCAGCGTAGATGTAGGTTACTTCCCTCGACCAATCGCCGCCGGGATAAAACTCTTTCGTCCGGTGTACCAGGTTGCCGTGGTAAGAAAATTTGGTCGAAAACCCGCCTGAGTAGTTGATTTGGATGGGTTTGTCCTGCGCGTCATACTCAAAATCGTACACGAGGGTGCGAATTTTGGTTGGATCACTTTGGTCGTACTGCCACTGCGCTTTCACCTGCGACACCTGCCCTTTGGCGTTGTACGTAAAAGTTTCATGGTCAACTTCGGTTTTTTTGAGTTTGCTAACGAGCGCATTGGCCGGCAAAGGATTGGGTAATTGCTGTTGCGGCGGTACGGGATTGGGGTTCGGATCGGTAACCGGGTCTTTTTCGCAGGCCGCCGCGACAAATGCGACGAGCAGCGCAAACAAGACAGGCTTGAGCGCTTGTTTTTTCATAGCTTAATTCTTTAATTGTTTTTGTGTAAAAATGTCCAGGAAAGTAAGGCGGTGACTGCCAGTCACCGCCTTACTCCAACCAATATTCAGCGCGACGATTGCATATCCACGCCTTCCACATCGGTGCGCAGCAACAGGCCGGTAGCGATGGCGGCGACGACGGTTTTTGTTTCGGCATCGAGATTTTGGTCAATCCAGACCTTGCCTTTGTTCATCGTCGAGACGGCGCCTACTACTTTCCCGTCGAGGCGGAATTCGTGGCCGTACACGGTCAGTTCTTTCAGCCAGTCGGGCTGGCCTTCCAGGCCGCGAATCGCCTGAATTTCGATGCGTTTCGAGCCATTTTGAGCGAATCCCGCCGAGGCTTTTTCACGCAAAAAATCGCCGTTGGGATTGTGGATGACAAAATCCCAGGCGCTGTGTCCTCCGTCGAACGAGATGTTTCCGGCAAAAAAGTTCTGGTATTCGATCGGGATGCCAAAAAAGTCGTTGACGAGTTGAATCTCGGTACTTTTAAATTTGCTGACGCAGGCCACTTCCGCTTGTTTGCCGGAAGGCCCAAACTGGGTGAAACTCAGTTTTTCCTTCGCACCTTGAAAGCGCACAATGAACGGAACGTCGTAACCTTTCGTCCAGCCGCGCCGCACCTTGTCAGTCGTGTAGTCGCCGTAAGCGATCACCTGGCCGATTTGCCAGCCGTTGCGGCCTTTCACGGGCATGGCTTCGGCTTTCAGGGCGGGGTCGAGCGGGATTTCTGCCGTTTTGCAGGCAAAAAGGCTCGTGAGGGCGAGCAGGGCGATGATGATTGATGGTTTCATAGCGAATGTTTTTTGTGTGCTGTTAGCTGAAGTGACGGAGCGGTCTTAAAGGGCTGTTTATTTGTTGAATTGTGGATTTGGTTATTTTATGATCTCCGCATGACGGGCATGTTTTCAATTAAACAAATCACCGAATAAACAAATCACCGGTTGATGCGACGGCCTCGTGTCTTCAAGCCGTTTTTCCCAAAAGTCTTTTTTTCAAAATTTGTTTTTTGATAAAAAAAGACGCGCCGTAAATGAGGACTAATGAAAGGGTGTAAGTCATGGCTGAAGGGATAAAACACACGAGGCGACGGGTGTGCCGCCCCGTGTGTTAAAAGGTATGAAAAACTACTGCTTCACGATTTTACCGCTGTAAAAGTCAGCGCCTTGTTGAGCCGTCACCTGGTAAATGCCGGCAGGCAAAGTAGCAACGTCCAGCATTTGTCCCGGTTGCAGGAGGAGTGATTGCATCAACTGCCCTCCGTGGCTGAATACCTGTACGATGGCTTCATTTTCAAGCGTCAGGCGAACGGCGTCAACGGTCGGGTTCGGATACATTTCGAGTGCGAGCGCCGGTCCCGCCGGCGTGTTAGGCACGGAGACAAGGCCGTTGTAATAGTAATGTTTTTTGCTGTCGAGCACCCAGTCGAACAAGTCGTCATCCCAGAGCAAAAACATTTCGATCGAGAGGTTGTCGTCCTGGATGTAACCGTAATGAACCAATTCGCGCTCAGCGGTGCTGGTCGGGTCTATGGTGGTTTCCTTGGTTGAGATACGTTGTTGACTGTCGAATTTGTACTCGATGCGTTCGGTCATTTTCCAGTCGTTTGCCTCCCATTCAAAACTCAACACCAGTCTGACGGCGTCAAAGAGCGTGTATGCATAATTGACGCGGCTGCTGGGGAAAAAGTCGAAGCCGTCGGAAAGCGAAACGGTCACTTCGATGGGAAGGTGGTCGGTGTAGGTAATATCGGTGCGGCTGCTGGGAAACACATCGTTGCCAAGTATGGCGAATTCCTCGATCAGGTGATTGTCGCCGTTGGCATCGTAGGAGTAAATTTCTTTAAAAAGCAACGGGTCGCCAAAATACTCGATCGCGGTGAAATTTTCCTGCAAACGGTCCTGCGCATCGAAAGTGTTGCGGATAGACAAGACGATTTGCCAGTCGAGGATGGTCGAATCCCAGAGGTAAGTGAACGCCGAGTCAATCAGATCGGGCGAATCGCCGTGCGG
>Ga0209172_10004258_pt1 | contig 19714 bp, 17 predicted proteins | sample LarsenN4metaG_FD_184113 | JGI IMG/M metagenome (GOLD analysis project Ga0209172, IMG submission 184113) | Hot spring sediment bacterial and archeal communities from British Columbia, Canada, to study Microbial Dark Matter (Phase II) - Larsen... ... | reverse complement strand
TGAGCGGCTTGCGCCGCAAGGGTGACAGCCCGGGCAGAAACGGCGTAGCTTCGGTCATGACGGCGGCGATTCCGGCGAAGACGCGCACGCTCTGCTTCGACACCAGAACGTTAAGCGAATCCAACGGTTTCGTCGCCGTCCTTCGAGTCGCATCCCAAACTATGGCGAATAAAGCGGGCTAGAGAAAGTCCCTGGCCGTCAGCAGCGCCGAGAACGGTATGCCGGCGGCGGCGAAGGCCTCCGCCGCCCCCTCCAGCCGGTCGACCACGGCGCCCCCTTCCGCCCTCACCGCCTCGATCGCCTTCATGGACGAGCCGCCGGTTGTAGTCACGTCCTCGAGGATGACGACCCGCCGCCCGGCGAGCGCCTCGGCGGGGGCGAGCCCCTCCACCAGCTTGCGCGCGCCGTGCTCCTTGGCCTGCTTGCGCACGAAGTCCGCCGCGCATGCAGCCTGGCTTGAGGATCATCGTCGGCTCGACACAACCGGCGCTCGGACCCCGCGCTCCGGCATCAGGTTAGCCGGCAATGGAGGGGCTATTGGCGGCGCAGCGTCGGTGTCGTTAGGACTTGAGAAACGCGCTAGCGGTGAAGAGATGGTCGAACAGAACGCCTTCCTTCTTGAAGAGCTGAGCCGCGCCCTCTTCGCGATCCACCACCGATAGGACAAGCGTGACGTTGGCGCCCGCGTTGCGAGCCGCCCACACTGCCACCATGGCGGACTCTCCAGTCGTGGTCACATCGTCCAAGATCACAACGGACTTGCCAGCGATGTCGCTCGTTCCCTCGATAAGCTTCTTCGTGCCATGATCTTTCACTGATTTTCTGACAAAGAACCCAGGGATAGGCCGATCCATGGTCGCGCTGCGCATGACGATGTTTGAGATGAGGGGGACCGCGCCCATCTCTAGGCCGCCTATCAGATCGACGGCAATGCCTTCCAGCCGACTGAGCACCAGCTCCGTAAGGAGCCGAGACCCGTCCGGGTCGAACATCGTTGGCTTCATGTCGAGATAGTAGTCGCTCACCTTGCCCGAGGCCAAGGTGAAGTGGCCTTTGAAGAAGGATTTCTCCTTGATCAGATCGAAGGCCTTCATTCTTGCGGTTGATGCAGTACGCTTCACAGGGCGACTACTCGTGGCGGTTGCATGATTAGCCATTGTGTCTCCCTTGATATAGCGAATCACAGCGCACTGTGACAGGTGAACCATTAATGCAGGCGCTAAGGCAAGGCTTATGGTAAAGTTTTCCTCGTCAGTGACTCCTCGGATTCATTCACAAAATCAAGCTGTTCCTTGACGTGAGGCAGCCCGCCAGAGCATGCGACCCTTCGAGTCTCTGCAACTCGAAACAGGTCCGCTCCTTCGCAGAGTTGCGAGGCTCTTGCCCACCCGTTCGATGATGTCGAGCAGTAGACGTGGTGAGCTTGCTGCATAATGCCGAAGTAGAAGCTGGTGGTGCGCCCCGAGACGAGCCGGGTCTCGGTGCCGGTCGAGAACGAGCGCTCCTTGACGATCTCGACGAGACGCTTCCGGGCGGCGCTGGCTTGCGGCATGGTGGCTCCTCGGCGTGTGGCTGGCGGCCCTTCTCGCGCAGACGTGTGCAATGTCAAGGCCGCGCCGTGCGCCGGCCCCGTTTGCCAACAGGCAGGAACCGCCCAGCATGAATGCCGAGCTCAAGCGCCGCTTCCCCCAGGCCGCCTACATCGACCCCGCCGCGCGCGTCTACGGGGCGGTCGAGATCGGCGAGGACGCGAGCCTGTGGCCGTTCTGCGTGATCCGCGCCGAGGGCTTCTCGGTGCGGATCGGGCGCTGCACCAACCTGCAGGACCACGTCATGGTGCACGTGGGCTACGCCAATCCGACCGTGGTCGGCGACTACTGCTCCATCACCCACCGCGTGGTCCTGCACGGCTGCACCATCGGCGACAACTGCCTGATCGGCATCGGCGCCACCATCATGGAGGGGGCGGTGATCGGCGACAACTCCATCGTCGCCGGCCACAGCTTCGTGCGGGAGGGCACCGTGGTCCCGCCCAACTCGGTGGTGATGGGCACGCCCGGCAAGGTGGTGCGCACGGCCGACAGCTTCGTCGCCAATCGCGTCAATGCCATGCTCTATCTGCGCAACGCGCGCGCCTACGCCTGCGGCGACCACCGGGCCTGGGACGGGCCCGAGTACGAGGCCGAGATGGCCCGCCACAAGGCGCAGGCGGAGGCCGAGTTCGCCGCACGCTACGGCTCGCGCTGACAGCCGGGAGGACAGGAGAGATCGACATGACCCAGACCAACGAGATCACCGGCGGCGAGGCGATGGCGCGCACGCTCAAGGCGTTCGGCGCCGGGCCGATGTTCGGCATGGGCGGCTTCCAGCTGCTCGCCTTCTACGACGCCGCCCGTCGCCTCGAGCTCGACCACCACCTCATCAACGACGAGCGCTGCGGGGCCTTCGCGGCCGACGCCTATGCCAAGATCTCGGGCCGCGTCGGGCTGGTCGACGCCACGCTCGGGCCCGGCGCCACCAACCTCGTCACCGGCCTCGTCGAGGCGCTCAATGCCGGCACGCCGCTCGTTGCCTTCGTCGGCGATACCCATCGCGCCCATTCCTGGAAGAACATGACCCAGGAGGCGCGCCAGAGCGAGATCCTGCGGCCCGCCGCCAAGGACCTCATCCGCATCGAGCAGACGAGCCGCGTCCCCGAGCTCGTGCGCCGCGCCTTCCAGGTCGCCACCACCGGCCGGCCCGGCCCGGTGGTGGTGGTGGTGCCGGAGGACATCTGCCACGGCACCCTGCCCTTCGACGAGGCCGACTTCGCCGTCGATCCCCGCTACCAGGCCGCGCCGGCGATCCGCTGCCGGCCCGCGGCCGCCGACGTCGAGCGGGCCGCGGCCCTGCTCGCGCGGGCGCGCCGTCCGCTGCTCCTGTGCGGGGGCGGCGTGCACATCTCCCAGGCTGCCGAGGAGGTGTCGGCCTTCGCCCGCGCCAACGCCATTCCCGTCGCCCACACCATGACCGGCAAGGGCGCGATCGCCTGCACCGATCCCCTGAGCGCGGGGCTCTTCGGCCGCTACGACCGCATCGCCAACGCCCTGATCGAGGAGGCCGACGTGCTCCTGGTGGCCGGCTGCAAGCTGGGCGAGATCGCCACCAAGCGCTTCGCCATTCCCGGCAAGGGCAAGACCCTCATCCACCTCGACATCCTGGCCGAGGAGTTCGGCCGCACCTACCAGCCGGCGGTGGCCCTGTGGGGGGACGTGCGCGAGGGCATCCGCGATCTCGCTTCGGCGCTCGCAGGCGACGCCAGGCGGCTCGCGGCCGAGCGCGCGGAGCATGCCGCCGGCGTGGGCAGGCGCATGGCGGCGTGGCGGGAGTCGGTGCGCGAGCGGCTTGGCTCGGAGGAGGTGCCGATCAACGTGGCGCGGCTCGTCGCCGAGCTCAACCGGGCGCTGCCGGCGGAGGCGCTGCTCATCGCCGACGGCGGCTTCGCCGCCCACTGGGCGGGCCTGCTCTACGACACCAAGCGCCCCGGGCGCGGATTCGTCCCGGACCGCGGCTTCGCCTCCATCGGCTACGGCCTGCCCGGTGCCATCGGCGCGGCGCTCGCCGGCAGCGGCCGCCCGGTGGTGTCGCTCACCGGCGACGGCGGCTTCAACATGGCCATCGGCGACCTCGAGACGGCGCGGCGCATGGGCCTCTCCTTCGCCATCGTCGTCTTCAACAACGCCGCCTCGGGCTACGTGAAGGCGCTCCAGCACCTGCTCTACGGCGCCGGCGCCTACCAGTCCGCCGACCTCGCCGAGACCGACTACGCGCGGGTGGCGGAGGCGATGGGCTGCGTCGGCATCCGGGTCGAGAAGCCTGCCGACCTGGCGGCCGCCTTCGCCAGGGGGCTCGAGCCCCAGGGCCGGCCGGTGGTCATCGACGTGGTGGTGACGCGCGATCCCGCGCGCATGCTGCCCGCCGTCGACAACCGCGCCGTGGTGGCCAGGAAGGGCGACCGCGTCGCCTGAGGCCGGCGGCGCGGCGCCGACACAAAGCGGGCCTCCGCGAGGAGGCCCGAGCGTGCGATGCCACACACGCGATGGAGACGGATGTCCCTAGCGGGCGGGCTGCTCCGCGGCCGGGCCGCCGAGCTTCAGAGGCTCGCAGCAAGGATACTCGCGGCGGCACGCGCCGACGGCGACCAGGGTGCAGAGCAGCGCCACAACGGCAATCTTCTTGGTAGTCACGGCGTACCTCCAACGTACAACGAGCATCCGACAGCTCTTTACGCCGCCCATAGTGCGCAATCGGCCGCCGATGCCCAGCGCGCAGTGCGAGGGGACGGCGCAATTCTGTTGATAACCCGCAGATGCCACAGCGCCGCCGCCCGAATCGCAGCGGCCCGGCGTCAGCGGCAGCCGGCGGCGCGGGCGCGCTGGCCGATGCCGCGGGCGGCGAGCGTGCCGGCTTGCCCGCGCTCCGCCTCGGCGCAGGGCTCCGTCCCGGAGTAGGCGTGCGTGCCGGTGGCGAGGAGCGTCGGGCCGTTGACCAGCCGGGGCGTGTCCGACACCTGGCCCGCGGGTGAGCCGGAGGCGGCCGCGCGGGCCGCGTGGGCCGCGGGCTGGGCGCGCGCCAGCGCCGCCTGCGCGGAGGCGAAGCAGCGGTCGAGATTCAGGCAGCGGCGCCGCCCCGAGGGATGGGTGGCGGTCTCCGGCGCATCCTCGAAAGACAGGCACACCTGCTTGACGCCCCTGGCGTCGAGCCAGCCCGCGCGCACGCCCTGCTCCACCGCCCAGCAGTCCGCGCGCAGCTCGCTGTCGCCGACGTTGTGATGGCCGCATTCGTGGTGGAAGACGAAGAGGCGCACCGTGGGCGGCTGCTCGTTCAGCATGCGCGGATTGAGGATCAGCACGCCGGGAGCGGCCGCACCCTCGCTTGGCAGGCGCCGGTCGCTGACGATGCGCACGCCGCTGCAGCGCACCGTGTGGCCGGCGAGCTCGACGCTGCCGCTCTGGGCCCGCTGGGCCTGCGCCGGAGAGGCCGGAGAGAATGCAAGGAGACCAGCCGCGGCGGCCATCGCCGCCTTCAGCGCGAATGTCGAGCGCAGCCAACGCATTACCTTCCCCCTCGGGCCCCAACCCGCGAGCTTCCGCGCCCACAAGGAAGCGCGATTGCGCCCGAATTGCGACGACCTCCCCCCACAGCCAAGCCTAGGCCGGCCGTGTTAGAAACGGGTAAGCGCCGAGGCGTACACCATGGGGGATGGGCAGGGCACGGTGGGGCGTGCGGCAGGGCAGATCCGGCTCGCGGCCCTTGCCCGGGGGCTGTGGGGGCGCCTCGAGGGTCCGCTGCTTGGCCCGATCCGGGCCATGCGCGCCGCCTATCTGCCGCTGCTCGCCATCTATCTGGCCTCCGGCGCGCTCGGCCTCATCGCCGTTGCCGACGGCTTCTGGGTGAAGCAGTCGCTTGCGCTCACCCCGGCCGACCTCGCCTCGCTCGCGGTGTGGCTGCAGCTGCCCTGGACCGCCAAGATGGTGCTGAGTGAGCTCGTCGACGCCGTAGCCATCCTGGGCTCGCGGCGGCGCGCCTATGCGGTGATCGGCGCCGGCCTCATCGCCGGCGGGCTCGTGGTGCTGGCCGGCGCCGCCGGCGGGTGGATTGCCGTTGCCGCGCCCGAGCGCCTCTACCTGATCGCCCAGCTGCTGGTGGTGGTCGGCAGCGTGGTGCAGGAGGTGGTGGCGGACGCCATGAGCCCTGAGGTGGTGGCGCGCGTTGAGGCGGACGGCAGCCCGCGGCCCAAGGCCGACGTCGACCGCGACCTCGCCAGCGTGGAGGTGCTTGCCCGCCTCGCCTACTCCGTGGGCGCCTTCCTGGTCGGGTGGCTCGCCGGCCTGCTCGCCAAGGTGCTCGCCTACGAGACGGTGTTCCTGATCGGCCTGGCGGTTCCCGCCATCTCGCTCGCCGGCGCCCTGCTGGTGCGGCTCGAGCCCGGCCATCGGCGGGGCGTGGACTGGCGCATCCTGGGCGGCGGCCTGCTCCTGGCCGCCACGGCCACCCTGCTTGGCCTCTCCGCCTTCCGCTTCGCCCAGGAGGCGGTGTTCCTCGTCTCGCTCGCCGCGGTGTGCCTGATGCTGGGCCGGGTGATGGCCCCGCTCGCCCCGCACGTGCGCCGGCGCATGGCCGCCGCCGCGGCCGTCATCTTCGCCTTCCGCGCCGTGCCCACGCTGGGCGAGGGCTACCGCTGGTTCGCCATCGACCGGCTGGGCTTCGACGAGCTGTTCTTCGGCGTGCTGCAGGTGACGGGAACGGGCGTGGGCCTCGCCGCCATGTGGCTTCTCACCGATGCCGTGGTGCGGCGCCCGCCCGTGCGGGTGCTGTTGTGGCTCACGCTGCTGGCAGCGCTGCTGTTCCTGCCGAGCCTGCTGCTGGTGCACGGCGTGCACCACTGGACGGAGCGCGAGCTGGGGATCGGCGCGCGCAGCATCGCCTTGGTCGACGAGGCGGCGCAGTCGCCGCTGGCGCTGCTCTCCACGGTGCCGCTGCTGGCGCTGGTGGCGGTGCACGCTCCGCCCGCCCAGCGCGCCACCTGGTTCGCCCTCGTCGCCTCGCTCATGAGCCTCGCCATCGTCGCCAGCCAGCTCATCACCAAGCACCTCAACCTGCTGTTCGCCGTCGACCGCGGCGCCTACGACGAGCTGCCCTCCCTGGTGCTGGCGGTGATCGCCGCCGCCCTGCTCATGCCGGTGGCGGCCATCCTCGCCCTCCGCCGGCGCATGTGAGGCCGCCGCCCCTGCCGGATGGCCGCTGCGCCGCCGCAATGCCTGTGCCATGCTGCGCGGCCGACGCGAAGGGGGAAGCATGGCCGGCATCACCAGGGAGGCGATCGCCGCGATCGGGGCCGAGCGGCCGAGCGACTGGCGGCTCGAGGCGCGGGGCCACGCCGCGCGCCTGCCGCCCGCCGCCGGCGCGCTGCGGCGCGTGCTCGAGGGCCCTGAGATGGCCAAGCTGATCGCGACCTACGAGGCGGCCGACCGTGCCGCCGGCCGCGCCCAGGCCACCTACCGGCGCTGGAGCCGCGCCGCCTATCTCTGCCGCTTCCTCGCCATCTCGATCGGCGCCGTGGCGCTCCTGCAGCTGGTCGGCGCCATGCCCAAATGGCTCGCCGGCATCGGCCTCGGCGTCGAGTACGGCCTGATCGCGCTGTCGCTCGTGTTCGCGGTGCTGCTGTCGCTGCGCCTGCCGTTCGAGCAGTGGATGGAGCATCGCGCCAGGGCCGAGACCGCGCGCATCGACTACTTCAACCGCGTGTGCGAGGCCGAGGAGCCGTCGGGCCCGGGCGAGCTGCCCCTGCTGCCGCTGCAGCTCGAGTACTTCCGCCGCTACCATCTCGACGTGCAGCGCCTGTTCTACCGCGAGCGTGGCCTCGAGCACGCGCGCGGTGCCGGCCACACCAGGGCGTGGCGGCTCGCCACCGTGGCCCTCGTGGTGGTGGCGGCGATCCCGGCGAGCCTCGGCTTTCTCGGCGCCTGGGCCCAGCCCCTGCTTCCGCCTGCGCTTGCCCGTGCCGCCGAGCTGGTGCGCGGGGAAGTCGTTCACACGCTGCTGCTGGTGCTCGGCATCGTCGCCACCGCGCTCGCCGACCTGGTCTCCGCGGTGTCGCTCGTGAGCCTCGACCAGCGCAACGCCGCGCGCTACCTGAAGAACGCCGACAACCTCGACTTCCTGGCCGGCGACTACCTCGAGGACGCCAGGGCGGCGGCGGCAGCGGGCGACGCGCGCAAGGTGGACGACTTCATCTCCCTGGTGCAGAGCTACATCTCCTCCGAGCACCGCGAATGGATGCTGGCGCGCGACCTCGCCCAGAACCTCACGCTCGAGAACTTCGCCCAGCTGCGGCTCCCCCGCCGTCGCCGCTAGCTGAAGCTTCACAGCTAGGCGATGGTGCGCCCGCGTCGGCCCTGGCGGCGCACGGGCACGCGCGAGACCTCGCCCGTGGCCGGGTCGATGCGCACGAGCAGGCGCGGCCGCCCCGGCGGCAGGGAGCCCGGCCGGCCGGCGAGCCGCAGCGTTGAGTGCGCCTTGGGCACCTTGCCGGCGAGGAACCAGGCCACCACCTGCCCCGTGCCGCCGACCCCGCGGGCGCGCCGGCCGTCCCAGATGGCGAGCAGGATGTCGGCGTGCTCGGCGATGTAGGCGCCGGCCCAGGCGTACTGGCGGTTGCGGGCGGCCCCGTCCCGCTGCCACTTGCCGCCGCGCGAGCGCAGAGGGGCGCACAGGACCTCCTCGGCCGAGGCGAGCAGGCGGTGGAACTCGCCGCGCGAGCGGGGGAAGTCCGCAAGGTAGCCGCGGCGGTGATCGAGCGGCAGCGGCAGCGGCACGATGAGCGGCGCGGCGAGGACGGCGGGGGCGATGCGCGCAACCAGCCGGTCGGCGCCCTCCGCGAGCGGCGAGAGCACCGCGAAGCGGCCGCCCGGATGAGCCTCGCGCAGGCGCCGGCACTCGCCCCGCACGAGGCGCGCGAGCCCGCGGTCGCGGGCGTCGATGTCGCGGTGCCCGGTGACGGCGACGACGAGGCGGCGAGGGCTTCGCCTCCGGCGAGGCATCGGTACGCTCCAACGGTCGGGCGCCGCCGCAGCGGGCCTGCGACGCGGGCGGCGGGGCCGGCCGGTCGGGGCAAGGATAGGAGGCGACGGTCGCGGTTCCGTAAAGCCGCCCGGCCAGGGCCCGCGGCGGATGCGGCGGCGGTCGGCGGGGAGGGGCACGGCAGCTCCATGCCGGGACGGCTCCGGACCGGCCGTTTACCATTTGCTGACGCGAATCGCCCAAGCCCGACCGGGGGATCGCTGGCCGTCGCCCGCCCGCCCGCCTTGCGCCAAAGTCGCCACAATGGCTCCCCGTAATGCGCGCGCCGATCCCTGAGGGGCCCCGCGGAGGCTTGCCTGTTGCCGAGTTGCCAGACCCCGCCGCGATCCTGGCAGCCGCGCCGCCGCAGGCTGGCCAGGCGGCCGATCGGTCGCTAGGTTGACGGCCATCTTGGAGAGGTTTGGCATGCCGAAGCAACTCGTCTGCGCCCTCTGCGCGGCCTGCGCGCTCGCCGCGACGGCGGTGAGTGCCCTGGGGCAGACGTCGACCGGAGCGGGCTCGGGGGCAGCGACGGCGCAGGCGTCGACGCCTGCTGCGGCATCGGCGGCGGCCCCGGGCGAGACGCGGCCAGCGCCCGGTGCGGCCGCCCCGGCGGGCGAGCCCTCGGGCTCCTCGGCTTCCTCCTCGCCCTCATCCTCGTCGGCAACGGCGAGCGGCGAGCAGCTGCCGCCGCCGGCTGCGGCCGCCGCTCCCCCGCCGCCCCCGCCGGTCGATCCGGTAGTGGCGGAGGTGCGCCGCCTCCTCGCCGAGCCCGCCAGGGGCGGCGCTGGCGAGCGCAGCGACCGGGCGGCGCTCGCCGCCTACTACGGCAAGGACGGCCTCAAGCCGCTGTGGGTCGGCAGCGACGGCCTCACGTCCAAGGCGCGCCATGCCATGGCCGAGATTGCCAAGGCCGGCGACTGGGGCCTGTCGGCGGCCGCCTTCGAGCTGCCCCAGCTCGGCCCGGGCGAGGCCGCGCCGGCGGCGCTGGCGGGCGCCGAGATCAAGCTCGGCCTCGCCGTCCTCAAGTATGCGCGCCACGCCCGCGGCGGGCGTCTTGAGCCCTCGCAGCTGAGCCGCCACCTCGACCAAAAGCCGCCGCTGCGCGATCCCCAGGCGGTGATCGAGGCGGTGGCCGCCACCGACGCCCCCGGCGACTACCTGCGCGACCTCCACCCCAAGCACGTCCAGTTCGTGCGCCTGCGCGAGGCCTTGCTCAAGGCGCGCGCGGGCGGCCACGCCGGCAGGGCGGCCGAGCCGGCGGCGCCCGGCCCCAGCCTGCGCCTGCCCGACGGCCCGACCCTGAAGCTCGGCCACCGCCATCCGCACGTCGCCGTGCTGCGCCAGCGCCTGGGCCTGGCCCGGCCGCGCGGGGCCGAGGACGTCTTCGACCTCGAGGTGCAGGACGCGGTGAGGGAGTTCCAGGCGCAGAACAACATCATGACCACCGGCATGCTGACGCCGCGCACGCGCGCTGCCCTCAATGCCGGGCTGCCGCAGGAGCCGCCGGCCGCGGCGGCGGCGCCGGCGGGCTCGGAGGCGCAGCGCATCCTCGCCAACATGGAGCGCTGGCGCTGGATGCCCGAGCAGCTGGGCGAGCTGCACGTGTGGGACAACATCCCCGAGGCCATGATGCGGGTCTACAAGAAGGGCCAGCTCGTGCACTCGGCCAAGATCGTGGCCGGCAAGCCCAACACGCCCACCGCGGTGTTCTCCGCCAACATGCGCTACATCGTGTTCCACCCCGAGTGGGGCGTGCCCGACTCCATCAAGGTCAAGGAGCTCGCCCCCTACCTGCGGTCGGGCAGCGGTGGCTTCTTCGGCTTCGGCTCCGACACCTCCATCCTCGACCGCCAGCGCCTGCGCGTGGTCTACAACGGCCGCCCGATCGACGCCTCCTCGGTGGACTGGAGCTCGGTCGACATCCGCCGCTTCACCTTCATCCAGTCGGCGGGCCCGCACAACGTGCTGGGCGTGGTCAAGTTCCGCTTCCCCAACAAGCACGACATCTACATGCACGACACGCCGCAGCGCGAGCTGTTCGACCGGCCGGCGCGCTTCTACAGCCACGGCTGCATGCGCGTGCAGAACCCCGGCCGGCTGGCTGAGCTGATCCTGGCCGAGGACAAGGGCTGGCCGGCCGAGCGCGTGCGCGCCATGCTGGCCCAGGGCTACAACAACGAGGTGACGCTCACCAAGGAGATCCCCGTGCACGTCACCTACTTCACCGCGGTTGCGGGTGAGGACGGCCAGCTCGCCTACTTCCCCGACATCTACGGCCACGACGCGCGCGTCACGGCGGCGCTGGCGGGCCGGGCGCTGCCGCCCGACATCGGCGGCGACGACGAGCCCTTGCGCGAGGCGCGCCGGGCGCCGCGGCCCCGCCAGCAGAACGCCGCCGACTTCTTCTCGGGCCTCTTCGGCAACTAGGCCCTCCGGCCGGCCCCGAGGGGCCGCCCCCGCCCCCCGCGTCAAACCCACCTTAACCGGTTGTGGGCGACACTGGCTGCCGGCCGGCATGGGGGAGCTCGGCGGCCGCGGTCCAGCCGGAGGCCTGCATCCATGGTGGTCCCCCTCGAGCGCCCCCTCGACGTCCTCATCCTGGAGGACGTGCGTGCCGATGCCGAGCTCCTGGAGCGGGCGCTGTCGCAGGCCGGCATCGTGTTCAAGTCGCGTTGCGTCGACGGCCGCGACGGCTTCCTCCGGGCGCTCGCGGATTCGCTGCCCGACATCATCCTGGCCGACCACGTGCTGCCCGGCTTCACCTCGCGCTGGGCCCTGGATCATGTGCGCCAGCGCCACCCCTATCTGCCGGTGATCATCGTCACCGGCATGCTCGACGACGCGGCCGCCATCGCCCTGGTCGAGGCCGGCGCCACCGCCTGCGTCCTCAAGCGCAACCTCGTGCGCCTGCCGTCGGTCGTCACCCAGGCGGTGTCGCACGCCCGCAGCATCGAGGCCCTGCGGCGCAGCGAGCAGGAGCTGCGCGTCTCCGAGGAGCGCTACCGCCGGCTGTTCGAGTCCGCCCGCGACGGCATCCTGATCCTCGACTGGGAGACCGGCAGGATCGTCGATGCCAACCCCGCCTTCGCCGACCTGGTCGGCGCCAAGCGCGAGGAGTGCCGCGGCCGGCAGCTGTGGGACTTCGGCGCCTTCGTCGGCGCCGAGGAGGAGCGTGCGGCCTTCGCCAAGGTCAAGCGCAGCGGCTACGTGCGCTACGAGGACCTGTCGCTCGAGGCCGTGGGCGGCCGGCGCATCGACGCCGAGCTCACCGCCAGCGTGTACGAGGCCAGCGGCGGGCGCGTGGTGCAGTGCCTGGTGCGCGACGTCACCGACCAGCGGCTGGCGCTGTGGGAGCTGGAGGCCTCCGAGCAGCGCTACCGGCGCCTGTTCGAGACCGCGCGCGACGGCATCCTGATCCTCGACGCCGATAGCGGGCAGATCCTCGACGTCAATCCCTACTTCGCGGGGCTCCTCGGCTTCGCGCGTGAGGAGTGCCGCGGCCGCCAGCTGTGGCAGCTCGGCGCCTACCCGAGCGCCGAGGCCAACGCGAGGGCCCTTGCCCAGCTCGAGGCGGCCGGCCAGCTGCGCAGCGACGACATGCCCCTGCAGACCAAGAGCGGCCGGTACATCTCGGTGGAGTTCATCGCCAACGTTTACGAGGTGAACGGCGAGCGCGTCGTGCAGTGCAACGTGCACGATGTAACCGAGCGCAGGCGGGCACAGAAGGAGATCGAGGCCTATCGCTCGCTGCTCGAGCGCACCGTGGGCGCGCGCACCACCGAGCTGGCCCGCGCCAACGCCGCCCTGCGCTCCACCGCCGAGGAGCTGGAAAGCTTCGCCTTCTCCGTTTCCCACGACCTGTGCGCACCCCTGCGCGCCGTCATCGGCTTCGCCCGCATCCTGGAGGAGAAGCACGCCGACGGGCTCGACGAGGAGGGCCGGAGGCTGCTCGGCATGGTGCGCGAGGGCGCCGCCGGCCTGGAGAAGATGCTGGGCGACGTGCTCGACTACTCGCACATCACCCGCTCGGACATGGTCGCGGCCACCGTCGACATGGAGGAGCTGGCGCGCCAGGTGGCGGGCGAGCTGGCGCAGGCCGCCGCCGCCTCGGGCCGCAGGCTCGACATCGAGATCGGCCGCCTGCCTCAGGTGGTGGGCGACAGGGGGCTCCTGCAGCGGGTATGGGCGAACCTTCTCGGCAATGCCGTCAAGTTCACCGCCCCCAAGTCCCAGGCGCGCATCGGCATCGGCGCCACGATGAGCGGCGGCGAGGTCATCTATCACGTGCGCGACACGGGCGTGGGGTTCGACATGGAGCTGTCGGGCCGGCTGTTCAACGCCTTCCAGCGCCTGCACGGGCAGGAGTTCGCCGGCAGCGGCATCGGGCTCGCCATCGTCAAGCGCATCCTCTCGCGCCATCGCGGCCGGGTGTGGGCCGAGGGCAGGCCCGGGGAGGGTGCCACCTTCTACTTCGCCCTGCCGCGGCCCGCCTCGGTGGTGCCGCGCGAGATCCTCAAGGTTCACGAGGAGGCCGCCGCCCGCCCGTGAGAGTCCGTGAGCGTCCGGCGGCATTGGCGGCACCCCGCCATGTGAGCTAGGCTCGCACGGCCGCGCAGAGATGCGGCCAGGCAGCAAGGGAGGTTCCACCATGTCCGTGTCTCTCACGACCCGGAGGGAGGCGCTCAAGCTGGCGGGTGCGGCGGCGATCGGCTCGCTCGCGCCGTCGGCACTGCAGGCGGCCGCGCCGATGCTGGGGGTGCTGCGCCCGCAGGTGCATCGCTTCAAGGTCGGCAGCTTCGAGGTCACCAACATCCTCGACGGCTACCGCATCGGCCCCGGCCCCCACCCCATCTTCGGCAACGACCAGAGCCCCGAGACGGTGCAGGCCTACGCCAAGCAGCACGGCCTGGCGCCCGACAAGCTCGAGACGGTGTTCGTCAACACAGTGGTCAACACCGGCCGCGAGCTCGTCCTGTTCGATACCGGCAACGGCAAGGGCAGGATGCCGACCGCCGGCAATCTGCCCGAGGGCCTGGCCGCCGCCGGCTACAAGCCGGAGCAGGTCGACGTGGTCGTGATAACCCACGGCCACCCCGATCACATCGGCGGCCTGATGGCGGACGGCAAGCCGGCCTTTCCCAACGCCCGCTACGTGTTCGGCGAGGCGGAGTTCGATTACTGGAAGAAGGGCGACGTCGGCGAGGCGCGTAAGGCCAACCGCGAGCAGTTCATGCAGGTGGCCGCGCCGCTGGCCGAGAAGGCGACGTTCCTCAAGGGCGGTGGCGAGGTGGTGCCCGGCATCCGCGCCGTCGAGGCGTTCGGCCACACGCCGGGCATGCTCGCCTTCCACATCGAGAGCGAGGGCCGGCGCGTGCTGAACTGGGCCGACGTGGCCAACAACTCGATCTTCGCCATTCAGCAGCCCGACTGGCACGTCGGCTTCGACGCCGACAAGGCGGCCGGCGTCGCCACCCGCCGGCGCATCTTCGACATGGTGTCGAGCGAGCGGATCGCCGTCACCGGCTATCACATGCCGTTCCCCGCGCTCGGCTACGTGGAGAAGGTCGGCACCAGCTACCGCTGGCTGCCGGTGAGCTCGCAGTTCCACATCTAGCCGCGCGCTGGCGCGGGAGCGGCGGCCTCGGCTGCGCGCCGGCCGCTCCCGCGAGCGCCCCATCCGCCGCCCCATCGGAGACGCCCGCATGATCTACGAGCTGCGCACCTACACCCTCAAGGCCGGCACGGTGGCGGAGGTCGCCCGCAACGCCGGCGCCGTGGCGCGCGCCATCCGCAAGGACGACTACGGCAGGCTCGAGGGCTACTGGACGAGCGACATCGGTCCGCTCAACCAGGTGCTGCACCTGTGGAGCTATGCCGACCTCAACGAGCGCCAGCGCCTGCGCGGCGAGCTCGCCGCCAACGCCCGCTGGACCAGCGAGTACGTGCCGCTGATCCGGCCACACCTCGTGCGCCAGGACATCCGCCTGCTCAACCCGGTGCGGCCGCCGGAGCCGCCGGCGGTGCCCGGCAACGTCTACGAGCTGCGCGCCTACCGCACGCGGCCGGGCGCGGTGCGCCAGTGGATCGACCTCTTCACGCGCGCACTCGAGGTGCGCGAGCGGTACTCGCGGATGGTGGGCCTGTGGATCACCGAGGCGGGCCAGCCCAACGAGGTCTGCCACATCTGGGCCTATCCCGACCTCAACGCGCGGGCGCAGGTGCGCGCCGCCGCCGTGGCCGATCCTGTGTGGCAGAGGTTCCTCGCCGACAGCGCGCCGCTGCTCGACGAGATGCACTCGACCGTGATGCTGCCGGCCGCCCACTCTCCGCTGAAGTAGCGCCCGCCTGCCCTCCCGGCGGGCCGCGCGCGCCGCTGCCGCGCCCGGGCGGCGCCAGCTAGCCTAGCCGCCTCTGAGCGGGCCGCGCTCGTGGCCGGTGGCAAGGCGGCGCTCGAGCATCTGCGAGTAGCGCGACATGAAGAAGCAGAACATCCAGAACACGAAGCCCGCGAACACGTAGCCGGTCATGGCCGTGGTGGGCGAGAACCATTTCTGGTCGGTGTTGTTGAGCTGGACGATGCCGAGCAGGTCGAAGAGGCCGATGATCAGCACCAGGCTCGTATCCTTGAACAGGCCGATGAAGGTGTTGACGATGCCGGGGATCACGAGCTTGAGCGCCTGCGGCAGGATGACGAGCCCCATGCGCTTGGAATAGGAGAGGCCGAGCGCCTCGGCCGCCTCGAACTGGCCGCGCGGGATGGCTTGCAGGCCGCCGCGGATGTTCTCGGCCATGTAGGCGGCCGCGAACAGGGCGACGCCGATCAGCGCGCGCAAGAGCTTGTCGAAGCTCATGCCGGGCGGCAGGAACAGCGGCAGCATCACCGAGGCCATGAACAGCACGGTGATGAGCGGCACGCCGCGCACGAACTCGATGAAGCCGATCGACACCCAGCGCACGATCGGCATCTTGGAGCGCCGGCCGAGCGCCAGCAGGATGCCGATGGGCAGCGAGCCGGCGATGCCGACGGTGGCCACCACCAGCGTGACGAGCAGCCCGCCCCACAGCGAGGTGTCGACCGGGGCGAGGCCGAAGGCCCCGCCCGTGAGCAGGAAGAAGGCCAGCACGGGGAACACGCCGAAGACGTAGACGGCGTTCCACAGCTTGCCCGGCACGCGCGGGATCATGAGCGGCACCAGGCCCGCCAGGGCCAGGGCGTAGACGAGATCGACGCGCCAGCGCTCATCGGAAGGATAGCGGCCGTACATGAACTGGCCGAACTTGGCCGCGATGTAGGGCCAGCAGGCGCCGGCCCCCTCCCGCGAGCAGGCGGAGCCGTCCTCGCCCGTGAACGTGGCGTTGAGGATGCCCCACTCGAGGATGGCGGCGGCGGCCTTGTAGGCGATGAGGAGGCCGATGGCGGTGAGCAGCGTGTTGCCCCAGGAGGAGAACAGGTTCTCACGCAGCCAGGCGACGGGGCCCAATGCCGCCCGCCGCGGCGGCGCCATGGTCACGGGGCTGACGCTCTCGCTCGCCATCTAGCGCTCCACCAGCGCCATGCGCCTGTTGAACCAATTCATGAACGCGGAGGTGAGCAGGCTGAGGGACAGGTAGACGCCCATGGTGATCAGGATCACCTCGACCGCCTGACCGGTCTGGTTGAGCACGGTGCCGGCCCACACCGAGACCAAGTCGGGATAGGCGATGGCCACGCCCAGCGAGGAGTTCTTGGTCAGGTTGAGGAACTGGCTCGTCAGCGGCGGGATGATGATGCGCATGGCCTGCGGGATGACGACGAGGCGCAGCATCTGCCCGTTGGAGAGGCCGAGCGCCCGCGCCGCCTCCTTCTGCCCCTTGGAGACGCCGAGGATGCCCGCCCGCACGATCTCGGCGATGAAGCTCGCCGTGTAGATGGCAAGGCCCACCAGCAGGGCGATGAACTCCGGCTGCAGCACCATGCCGCCCTGGAAGTTGAAGCCTTTGAGCTCGGGATAATCGAAGGCGAGGGGCTGGCCGAGCAGGAGGAACACGGCGAGCGGCATCGCCACCGCGAGCGCGAGCGTGCCCCACAGCACCGGCAGCCGGTGGCCGGTGAGGCGCTGGCGGCGGCGGCTGGCGAGGTAGAGCAGGATCGAGCCGGCGATGCCGGCGAGGCCGGCGAGGAGCACGAGGTCGAAGCCCGGCTCCGGCACCGGCGCCGGGAGATAGAGGCCGCGCACGTTGAGGAAGCCTCCGCCCGGCACGGGATGGCTCTGGCGCGGCCCCGGCAGGCTCTTGAGGACGGCGAAGTACCAGAAGAACAGCTGCAGCAGCAGCGGCACGTTGCGGATCACCTCGACGTAGATGGCGGCGAGCTTGGCCACCAGCCAGTTGCTCGACAGGCGGGCGATGCCCACCACGAAGCCCAGCACCGTGGCGAGCACGATGCCGATGGCGGCCACCAGCAGCGTGTTGAGCAGGCCGACCAGGAAGGCGCGGCCGTAGGTCATCGAGTTGTCGTAGGCGATGAGCGTCTGGGAGACGTCGAAGCCGGACGTGCGGTGGATGAAATCGAAGCCCGAGGCGATGTTCTGCTTTCTGAGGTTGGCGGCGGTGTTGGTGACCAGGATGTAGAACAGGACCGCCAGGGCGAGCACGGTCACGATCTGGTAGATCGCCTGGCGCACCTCGGGGCGATAGAAGAAGCTCGCCCGCGGGGCGCTGCGCGCGGCTCCTCGGGTGCTGGTGGCGACCGCCATGCCGGGCTCCGGTTGGATGCCAGCGAGGCGGGCGCCGGCCGCTCAGGCCGCCGGCGCCCGCTTGTCGAGCTACCGGATCGGGGGCGCGTACTGGATGCCGCCCTTGTTCCAGAGCCGGTTGAGCCCGCGGTCGATGTTGAGGCGCGAGCCGGCGCCCACGTTGCGGTCGAACAGCTCGCCGTAGTTGCCGACCGCCTTGATGATCTTGACCGCCCAGTCGTTGTCGAGGCCGATGCCCTTGCCGAAGTCGCCCTCCTTGCCGAGGAGGCGCTTGATCTCCGGATTGGTCGAGTTGAGCATCTGATCGACGTTGGCCTTGGTGACGCCGAGCTCCTCGGCGTTGATCAGCGCGTAGTGGACCCACTTGACGATGGTGAGCCACTGCGAGTCGCCCTGGCGCACGGACGGGCCCAGCGGCTCCTTGGAGATGATCTCCGGCAGCACGATGTGATCGGCGGGGTTCGCGAACTGCAGGCGTACCGAGTAGAGGCCCGACTGGTCGGTCGTATAGACGTCGCAGCGGCCGGCCTGGTAGGCCTGGGTCGCCTCGTCGACCTTCTCGAACACCACCGGCTTGTAGGTCATGTTGTTGACCTTGAAGTAGTCGGCGAGATTGAGCTCGGTGGTGGTGCCGGTCTGCACGCACACCGTGGCGCCGTTGAGCTCCTTGGCCGACTTGACGCCCAGCGACTTCTTCACGATGAAGCCCTGGCCGTCGTAGTAGTTGACGCCGGCGAAGGACAGGCCGAGCGAGCTGTCGCGCGACATCGTCCACGTGGTGGTGCGGATCAGCACGTCGATCTCGCCCGACTGCAGCGCGGTGAAGCGCTCCTTGGGCGTGGTGGGCACGTACTTGATCTTCTTCTCGTCGCCGAAGATGGCGGCGGCGATCGCCTTGCAGTAGTCGACGTCGAGGCCGGTCCAGTTGCCCTTGTCGTCGGGCTGCCCGAACCCGGCGAGGCCCGTGTGGACGCCGCAGCTGAGCGCCCCGCGCTGCTTGACCGTGTCGAGCGTCTTGGTCTGTGCCAATGCCGCGCCAGAGGTGGCGAGGAGGGCCACGGTCCCGGCGAGGGTCAGCTTGGTTGCGCGTTTCATCTGTTACGCTCTCCCTTCTTGCGGAATGGACTGCTGAGCTTGGCCTAGTGATTGAGGATCTGCGACAGGAACAGCTTGGTGCGGTCGGACTTGGGGTTGGCGAAGAACTCGCGCGGCGTGCCCTGCTCGACGATCTCGCCGCGGTCCATGAAGATGACGCGGTCGGCCACCGAGCGGGCGAAGCCCATCTCGTGGGTGACCACCAGCATGGTCATGCCCGAGCCCGCGAGCTCGATCATGACGTCGAGCACCTCCTTGATCATCTCCGGGTCGAGCGCCGAGGTCGGCTCGTCGAACAGCATGATGCGCGGGCTCATGCACAGGGCGCGGGCGATGGCCACGCGCTGCTGCTGGCCGCCCGACAGCTGGCCCGGGTACTTGTGCGCCTGCTCGGGGATCTTGACCCTGGTCAGGTACTGCATGGCCACCTTCTCGGCCTCTGCGCGGGGCATCTTCTTGACCCACACCGGGGCGAGGCAGAGGTTGTCGAGCACGGTGAGGTGCGGAAACAGGTTGAAGCTCTGGAACACCATGCCCACGTCGGCGCGGATGCGGTCGATCTGGCGCACGTCGTTGGTGAGCTCCATGCCGTCGACGATGATGCGGCCCTTCTGGTGCTCCTCGAGCCGGTTGATGCAGCGGATGAGCGTGGACTTGCCCGAGCCCGAGGGGCCGCAGATGACGATCTTCTCGCCCTGGTCGACCGTCAGGTCGATGTCGCGCAGGACATGGAACTCGCCGAACCACTTGTTGACGCCGATCATCTGCACGGCGGGTACGTTGCTCGCCCGCACTGCCTCTGCGGCGTTGCTCTGAGCCATGCTGCCTCGCCCGAATGCGCCCGCGCGCCGGCACCGCCGCGCCCGCGGTCGCGAGAGGCGCGAGTATGCATGACGCCGTCGGAGGGCGCAATGCGCGCTCCTGCAACGCACAAAGGCAGGCGCTGGCGCGGCCGTGGGCAGGCGGCGGCAGCCCCGCCCGCCGGCCGGCGATGCGTCCCCGAAGGCCGCCCGCCCCGGCGCCGGCCTCCGGCGCCGTGCCTTGGCCCGTAGGGCTCAATAAGCGCAGCGCCTTGCGCCATTGCCGATCGCCTATTGACTACTCGCCATTTGGCCCGGCGCAAGCGCCAATCGCCTCGGTTTGCTGGGAGATGGAGGTGCGGGGCGTCTAGCCGCCGGACCGTATTTGTAAGGCCTGAGAGTCGGCTCTCACGCCCCGCGCCCGCGCGTGGAACCCGCTTGACCGATCCGATCACCATGGGCCCAGGCCCGCGGGCACGA
>Ga0209172_10004254_pt1 | contig 19747 bp, 15 predicted proteins | sample LarsenN4metaG_FD_184113 | JGI IMG/M metagenome (GOLD analysis project Ga0209172, IMG submission 184113) | Hot spring sediment bacterial and archeal communities from British Columbia, Canada, to study Microbial Dark Matter (Phase II) - Larsen... ... | reverse complement strand
TGCGCCACTGCGCGACCAGACGAGCCATCCGCGCCGCCGTACGGGTCTTCGCCATCAGGAATCCTCCCGCGCGAAGAATCCCTCGGACCGCCGGTGCCGCGCAAGACGCGGTTCGTCGAACGCTTACCTCTGAGTGACGCTTCGTGAGACGCCGCGCCGGAACCCGCGTCATCTATGGTGCTTTTGGCGGTGCGTCACTCATTGCGTCACCCAACTTCTCTCCGCCACCGGGTTGGCAGGCGAAAGCGTTCGAAATCCTGAGGAAATCAGGCGGGATGGGTGAGAACTGGCGGAGAGAGTGGGATTCGAACCCACGGTAGAGTTTCCCCTACACACGCTTTCCAAGCGTGCTCCTTCAACCACTCGGACATCTCTCCGTTCAAGTGGAATCAACAGTTTACCGGAGGGCGGAGACCCGCTCAACCGCAGACTGTGACGTGACTGTGACGTGATCTCGTCGGGCACCTCGACGAGGGCGTCAATACCGCCCTCGTCTGGCCCGTCTTCATTGCCCTTGCCGCTGTCGCCCTGACCGTTCCCAGTCCCGTTTGGTGCTGTCTTGCGTCGAGCGGCATCGAGCGCGTCGAGCGCCTCGCGCTTGGCGTCGATGCGGATGTGCGAGTAGTGCTCCAGCATCCGCCGCGACAGATGGCCGCTGATCGATTCGAGCACGTGATCCGCGACGCCCATCTCTGCGAGTTCGGTGATGACCGTGTGCCGCAGATCGTGGAACCGCAGGCCGTGGAGGCCGGCGCCATCCCGCAGCGCGCGCCAAGCCGTGTCCCACTGCAGCATTGGCTTCGTCGGATCGTAGCGTCCCCACTGGCACGCGGGCCAGAGGTAATGCCCTGGCTCCGTGTGCCCGAGCAGATCGGCGCGCTCGAGCATGCGCGCCACAGCTTCAATTGCCGACGCATTCAGCGGGATCACCCGGTGGCTCGTCTCGTTCTTGCTTCGTCGGACGTGCAGCAGCCGCTTGACGAGGTCGACATCGCACCGTCGAATGTGCTTCACCTCCACAGGGCGCATCGACGTGTTGGCCGCAACGATAGCGGCGCAGTACACGTGCTCCCATTCCGGATTCGAGGCAGCGACGTCGAACAGCCGCCGCCGCTCGTCGCTCGTCAACGCTCGACCGATGGGCCGCTGACGTTCCGGTAGGTTCTTGACGTGATCCGCGAGCGCTCGCCATCGGCCGCAGAACTTCAGCACCCGAGACAGCACACCAACGTCCATGTTGATCGTGCGATTCGCGATACCGGCATCGTGACGGGCGCGCTGGAAGTCGGCGATCGCGGTGGCGGTGATCGCAACCAGCGGCACGTCGCCGAAGTGCTTCTTGACGATGCTGAGCCGCTCCTTCTCGAGTTCGATCGTGCGTGCCGAGCACCGGATCCGCTTCGCGGCCAGGTACGCGTCGATTGCCTCGGACAGGCGCTTCGGTCCCTGTTCATCGGCGGGGAGCCGGCCATGTCCAGCCTCTTCGATCATCTCGCGCTCGCGGCGAGTGGCGACGCGCAGATTCGTCGTGCCGAGCGGCTTGCGGTAACGACGGCCGTTCACCGTGAAGTCCGTCCAGTACTGGCGACCACGTTTCCAGAGGCTCATACGTGCAGCGCTCCGAGCTCCGACTCTTCATCAGACGAGGAATCCGTCTGCGTGTCAACTGCGCTTGCGCGGACGAACTCGTCCACGTCCCAAGGCAGGTATCGCACCGATCGCCCGAGGCGTAGGAAGCGCGGTCCCTTGCCGCGATGTCGCCAGGCGCGAAGCGTGGCGACAGAGAGACCGAGCTGCTCCGCGACCTGGCGCTCCGTCAGCGCCGTCGTCCGGCGTGTTATGTCGATTGCGGCGTTCGCGTTGAATCCGCCGCTCATGACAGGCCTCCGGGCTGCATGTTCACGCCCGAGTGCCGCGTGCCACCCACTGCGTGCTGCTCCAGCCACGCGTCGATCCACTGAGGTCTGATCCGGATAGCACGGCGCCCGCTCAAGCGCGCACTTCGAAGCTCGCGGCGCTCGCAAGCGGTGTAGATCGTGTCCCGGCTCACGCCGGCGTACTCGGCAGCCTCTGAGACATTCAACCAAATCCTCATGCCGCAACCTCCCGACCTGCACGCGCGAGTGCGTGCGCCTGATGTTTTGGTGTTGAGAGATTCGCGCTGAGCGCGCTGACCTGAAGCCAGCGCGCTTTGGATCAGAAGCGCGGATGAGGGTCTGAGACCGACATCGGGGACCGAGGAGCTGAGCCCGACGGTCACTCGCAGCGATCGATAACCGTGCGAGTCGACGCGTCTTCAACCGGCACTGTGTGCTGGCCGTGCTGTCCTCACGAACACCAGCGTGCCGTGACCGCGTCGGCGACTGTGGCCCGCCAGCCCCCAATCGAGGCGGTCCTGCGCGGGTCCGACGACGATCGGCAGTGTCGTTGCCGATGTCCCTCGTCGAAGGGCGCCAGGTGATCGCAGCCCGCAAGGCGACGATCAATGGCTGCTTCGCGTCGGTGACCGATCGCGAAGGGTGGTGCGTCGCAGCACCGTCGAATGCGAACAGACTAGCGCCGCTCGCAACGCTCGTCAACGGGCAAAATCGCGAAAAGTGAATTTCAGCGAGCGGACGGAACGCACGTGTCCGGAAACGACGGACCATGTATGAGCGCTTCTCAAGACCGTCCGATGGATCGATCAATGCGCCGTTTGTTCCGGACGGAAAGAGCATGCGATGGCCATCACGTAAATGCCTGCCGATCATCTGCGCGCAGGCACCGTCAAGGCCCGGAGGCCGCGCGTACGCGCGGGCGGAGCGAAGCGCAGCGCCTTGCACGGTGCCGAGCACAGATGCACCATCGTCGCCGTGATGGCCATCGCACCGGAGGATGATCGCGCGTGAGGCCAAGCACGAAGGATGGCAAGTTAACATCGCATGCGGGACATTTCGCGCCACGTTTTCCGGGAAGCAAACGCACCGCGGCAGGCCGCCGAGTAGCACTTCCCTGAACCGACATTTCCCGGAAATACGAGGTCAGTTCGTCCGGGGAATATGGACTCTGATCGCGCGCGTTCGATCGCGCTAGCACATGGCGCTCCTCGCCGCCCGACCAGCGATCGCGGACACCAGCAGCGACAGAAACAGCCATGGCGTGAGCGACCCCTCCGGACGCGCGCGGGGCCACGTCGGGAGCGCACAGCGGGGTCGCTCACGCCATGGTCTCCTGCCCCTGCACTGACCGTCGGCACCTGCAGCGGGCGGCAAAGAGCGCCGCCCGTTCTTTGATGCGTAGTCGCGCCATCGCCAATTCCATGCAATCGAAACCGTTTACAAGGTGCTGTTGAACCCCCGCCATCACCCGGCTCCAAGGGAGCGAGTCAGCGGGATTCGATCCGAGAGGGGACAACCTCAATTCCGGAGGTCGGCCCCCAGGTCGTCCTCAGCTGTAGACCATCACGCGACGGCAACCAGGGGGGAGAGATGAAGGTATTGACGTGAGAGCTCGACGCACTCGACGCGACCGTGGCCACGTTCGAGCGCATCAGGAAGCGTGTTCGAGCCCGCCATCCAGAGCGTGTTCGCCGGGTCCTCGAGCCACTGGCGATAGAGCGCTCTGAACCTGGGCGCGCCGAAGCTCTTGGACGTCTTCAGGTAGCGCTCGTCAGGCGGCCCGGCGCCCGGTTCGGCCAGGCGTTTCCGCTCGGGGAACAGCCACTCGAGGACCTGAACGTTCGCCGGTTCGAGACGTATGGCGAGGTGCTCGCGCGCAGCGTGCTGGTAGACCAGCCGGGCCTTCCACAGGGACCGTGGGAACAGCAGCCGAATCGTCCAGCGGAAGAGCACACGGAGAAGGGGCACGTGCCGCAGCAGGAACAGCCGGAAGTCCATCGGCGACGGGCTCGTGACGAGGTAGACGAAGACGTGATGATCGAGCTCGGGCAGCACGCCGATCGGGAGCTTGTCCGGAAAGTACCGCACGGCCTTCTCAGTTCCGTCGCCGAACGTCAGATGGGGGTAGTCGCGGGTGTCCAGCCGGCTCTCCAGATGACGCCTGAAGTGGCGCCGCTTGTCGGTCGACGGACCGAGCCAGGTGCAGGCCGGCTCGTCGAGCACCGCGTCGAGGAGCATCACGCGCTCGATCAGCCGCCCGGGTGCGGCCGGCTTCCTGAAGCGGTTGTCGGGTTCGCCGATAGCCGTCCAGAGCGGCTTGTAGTGCACGTGAAACATGCGCCCGCGATGCAGCTTCCCAAGAGTGATCGGCGTCGCGAACCGACGCTCGACGAGCGACTTTATGAAGTCGGTGCTCTTCTGGCCGTGGACGATGCCGGCGAAGCTGCAGTACTGGCGCTCGACAAAAACACCAGAGTGCAGCAAGACGTTCAGCAGGAACCGGGCCTGGCGCTCGGTGAAGCCGAACGAGGCGATCGCGTTGATGCGCGCCGCATTGGCGATCTCGATCGTCCATCGGTCAGGTGGAGACGGCAGGTTCATTCGAGCAGTTCCTCCGCAAGCCGCGGGTGACGCGACCCTCCCTTCCTGCCTGTGCTCGCACATCCGCCGACCATGCCGCTGATAGCGCGGTAGCAGTTGAATCCCGATCGAGCGACGGCGCCGGCGTGGGCGCCGCGATAGTGGCCGGTGACGACCTCGATGTCCTGGTGGCGGGACCGGCCGTCTCGTTCTTCGTACTCGATGCGAGCATCTGGGAAGTGCACGTGGCCGTCGTCGTACGGCAGGTCGTGCTCGCGAGCCCAGCGAGCGATCTCTTCCGGCTCGCGGTCGGGGCGCCCGTCGCAGTCCTTCCTGCCGCGATTCCGTTCATGCAGGAAGCGCTGGTAGTCGCGCTTGAGCTGGTAGTCGAGCACAACGCGATTCACTCGGCCGCCCTGGTCGCGGACGCGCTCCTCGGCGCGGAGGTAGGCGCGATACACCTTGGAGTCGTGCGTCAGCTCACGCGGCTTTCTGAGACCGGCGTAGAACGTCTGGCGCGGCTCCCACGCCCGCCCCTGTGGCTCGTGCCGGTTCGCTTCGAGCAGGTCTCGGCCGCGGTCTGTGAGGACGACGGCCCGATCGTCTGTGCTGAGTGGCGATGTCCGTACCAGACCCTCGCGTTCGAGGTGACGCAGGCCCTTGCGAGTATCGTCGCGGCCGTCGTGCAGATCTCTCTCGGCGACGACGCGAAAGGCGCCGACCGTGGCGAGGATCCGGCTCTCGTTGCCATCGATCTCGTACACACGATCGCGCTCTCGCACTGGCTGGCGCTCACGGCTACGCGGCAGGTCGAGGTCCTTCGTGAACACGTCGCGCGGATCGCGATCGTCCGCATGATCGCGTTCGCCGCCGCCACGACTGCCGCGGCTTCGGTCGACGCCGTCGCCGTGGTCGCGGCTGTTGCTACGCAGGTCGTATCGGTCCAGCATTCGTTCTCCTGTGTGCTCGGCGGTTCAGTCGCAGTCTGACCAATGTTGGTATTCCCACAGTCGCTGCTCCTGGATTCGAGTATGCGCAAGTGACCGCATGACAGCAATTTATCGTTGGGTGCTGTCGTGTCGTGATGGATGGCGGGTGGCACCGTGACGCCACGAGTGCGTCCAGCAACGCGCCAAAGGTCACGTCGCGGGCATTTCGTGCCGGTTAAGCGCAACGGCGTCGCTCGGGTCGTCCGAACGACCTTTACGCCTTTTCGCGCAAGCGGACACTGTGACCTTCCCTGTCACGGTTGCGTGGTACAAGCTCGTTCTTGACTTGGGTTGGGGTTCCGGATATCCCAAGGGGCGCGGAGGCGGCATTCGCCGCCCTCTTTCAGGCATTCGATGCTGCAGAACGAAATCGACTTCAGGACGTTCGTCGAAATGGCGGCCGGTTTCCAACCGATGGACTGGCAGTGCCGGCTCGCGTGCGGCCCGGTTGTCGATTCTTCCAGCCCCGAGGCGCTTCTGACGGGTAGCGAGTGTACGTCCCGGCTTGTTGATATTCCGACAGGGTTCGGAAAAACTGCTGGTGCTGTCTTTGCGTGGTTCTGGAACCGCGTCGTTCTCCGGAATCCACGTTGGCCCCGCCGTCTCGTGTACTGTCTGCCGATGCGCACGCTCGTCGAGCAGGTCGAAAGGGATGTCCTGCTCTGGGTGCTGCGTCTGGGCCTTTCTGCAACGAACCGCGACACGCCGGAACGAGCCAACGTGGACGATCGAATCGCCGGGCTCTCCGCTGATGACGTGAAGTGGGTTCGAACGCCGCTGCAAGACCATACGGGGCAGATCCCGATTGAAGCGTTCTTGGTTCATCGCCTTCCACGCCCATCGCAACTTCTTCTGACCTGGTTGGCCGAACACTCGCCCATCGTCCTGATGGGTGGCGAGGATCTCGATGAGCGTCGGCGCCAGTGGGATCTCCATCCTGAGAAACCTGCAATCATCATTGGCACCCAGGACATGCTTCTTTCCCGTGCCCTGAATCGCGGCTACGGCATGAGCCGCTACCGATGGCCAATGCATTTCGGCCTGCTCAACACGGACTGCCTGTGGATCTTGGACGAAGTGCAGCTTATGAGCAGTGGGCTGACGACGAGCCTTCAGCTTCAGGCCTGGCGGGAGCACCTGCCGCTGCGTTGCTCTACTCGTGGCGCGCAAGGGGGCAACAATCGTGCGGCGCCGCTGCCCACGTACTCGTGGTGGATGAGCGCCACTTCCGCGGAACACTGGTTAAAGAAGTCGGTGGCGATGCACAGCCACGTTGAAACGCTTTGGAAAGAGCGCCTGACGTTGGATCGACAGAAGGAGTCCCAGGACCTCTTCGCCGTCCCCAAAACTCTTCGTCGCTCGTGCCTTTCTCTGCGTACTCCGGCTGGCGGACAGGACCACTCAGTCTGGGCGGAGTACGGAAATGCGTTCGCAATACACTTGGCCAACCCAAGAAACCGGATCGGCAAGCGTCAGGCCAGCCACGCCGCCGACTCAGAAGACCTGTTGACCCTCGTGGTCTGCAACACTGTCGAGCGGGCCGTGGCGGTTTATAGAGCCTTGAAAGCACTCAAGGAGAACACGTCGCAGGATACTCTCTTTGACGACGATCATCTCTTGCTCCTCCACTCGCGCTTCCGAGGCCGTGAACGCGCCAATTGGGCCGAGAAAATCAGGGCATTCGAGAAGGGCGAGGGTCGCCATGCCGGCCCGCGGGTCATCGTTGCCACTCAGGTCGTCGAGGCAGGCGTCGACCTGTCCGCATCGGTGTTGTACACGGAACTCTGTCCACTGGCGTCCTTGATTCAGCGCCTTGGTCGATGTGCGCGTCGCGCTGGCGAGGCAGGACTCGCATTCTGGATTGACTTCGACGCGTTCGCGCAAGCCAGCGAGGAGATTTCGGCCAACCAGGACGCCGCGGCGCGCCCATATGAAACCGAAGAGATCAAGGCCGCTCGCGACCTGCTAATCAACGCCGAGAATCGAGCGCTCGACGTGTTGGCCCGCGACGCCGCTGGGCGAGCGGAGTCTTTCCATGGCTAGGCAATCGCGCCCTTCTCGTCGGCGGCACACCCAGCTCCGGCCGCTCACAACTACGACGCCGATTGACGTATCGGTTGGCGAGGTTTTGCTCACGTTGATCGGTCGGTCGGACCTGGCAGACTCGCCCGAGGTCCGAACAGCATTTTCATTCGATCCTCGGCTCGTTCCTCAAACGCGTGATCTCTTCAACCTTTTCGATACAACCTCAGACCTGTCTGGCGCCGACATCGACATCGCGCCGTTCATACGCGACGGGCAAGAGCTCGATGTGCTGATCTTCTGGCGTGACGATCATTCCGGCCTTGGCACGCATGAGATGTGGAAGACGGGGCCGCGTGCCGGTTGCCCGTTCAAGAAGCTTCTGCCCACGCGGGAAGAGCTGTGTTCGGTCGCGGCATGGCGTTTTCGCGAGTTCTTCACGGGTTTGCGGCCGGAAGCCATGGAACGGATTTGGGTGCGCGACTGGCGCAAGGGATGGATCAAGCTCACCGATCCCGACCGGATCTATCCTGGACAGCTGATCCTTCTCCACAAGGACGTCGGCGGCTACGACCCTCTTGAGGGATGGAACGGTGACACGGCATCAATACCGGAGCCGTGTCTACGGCCGACAATCACTCAATCGCTTGGTCAGGACGAACCTGTCTCAGCCGGTGACGGCGCTCTTGACGACGAGGAGAACGCTGTCGCTGCCTGGCAGAGTGTTCATGAGCACAGCATTCACGTGGCGCGTGAGCTTGATGTGATTCTCAGCGATGCCGCAATCGCTGCCGGCCTGGTATCTGCGGACCTCATTGAACCACTGGGCCATGTGCCGACATGGCACGACGTGGGTAAGGTCCATTCGAAATTTCCGCCAAAGTTGAAGCCGGAAGCGCGCGAGCAATGGGCCATGCTTCAGAAGGGGGATCACCCTGCGAAGGCTCCCCCGGACGCATGGAAGTCGTTCTTTCGTGACGAGGAAGATGCTTTGGAAGTTGACCGTGCCTTCGTGAGGCGTCGAGGTTTTCGCCACGAGCTTGCCAGCGCGCTGGCCCTGCTCGAAACGCTGCGCATGGCCTGTCCCGATCATGCTGCATTGGTGCTCGACGAGGAGCTGCGAAGGGCTCTCGACCCGATCGATGTCCCGTTCGCGATCAACCACGAGGCCAGGAGCGCACTCGGCCCCATCGCGACCCTCGATCGACTGCGGTTCAACCTGGTGCTGTACATCGTGGCCTGCCACCACGGTAAGGTCCGGCTCGGCCTGAGGTCGACCGAAGACGATTACGACCCTGGTCAGCGGGATCCAGTTCCTGAAAGGGTGAGGGAGAAACCGATTCGGCGCTGTCAAGGTGTCCAGGACGGAGACGACCTTCCGGGATGTCGAGTGCCGTCGCCGAGCGCACCAACGGATTCGGCTCAAGCAGTAGTGACGCCTGCGCTGGTACTATCGCTCGACCCCATGGAGCTGTCCTCGGCGCGCTATGGCGCGTCGTGGGCCGATCGCACCCGCGAACTGCTCGAGACCTTTGGACCGTTTTGCATCGGGTACCTTGAGGCATTGGTTCGGGCGGCTGACCAGCGCGCCTCAGCCGCCGCAGGCCGCGTCCCGGCTTCACCGACCGATCACCGCAACCCTTGATCATGGCGACGTTGCAACTCCACGGGTGCGCCCTCGAACCGCTCGGCGACTACTTGAAAGCGCTGGGCGTTTTCCGGCTCGTCTCCGAGCAAATTTCGGCGGACGTGCGTTGCTGGTGGAAGCACGGCGTCTTTCACTTGTGGATACCTGAGTACGCGAGCTATCGCGCCGCCGGGGAGGAAAACAAGGGGTCGTTCTCTCTTCCCCACGACGAAGCCGGACGTCGAGCTTGGGTAGAGCACTTTCTTCTCGAGGCGTGCGAGTTCAGTCCATTCCTGGCGCCATGGCAGAAGAACACAGGATGGCATCCGCAAGATACGGGTGCAGAGAGCGAAAAAGGATCAACTGCCCTCCTCACCAGCCTCCAGAGCCATCAGCGGGGATTTGGCGCCTACATGCGCGCCGTCGACCAGCTTCTGGAGGCCGAAGTCGGGTATCAGGCCGGAGAGCGTGACGCAGACTGGAAGTTGAAGCAACTGCGCGGGTGGCTCAAGAGATCCGCTTTCGACGATCCCCAAAAGCGTCGCGCGCTCTTCGAATCGCTGCGCAACTCCGTGACAGATTCGGCGTTCACGGCGTGGATGGATACGATCGCCCATTCCCACCGTGGCCGCCGCGAAACGCTGACATGGTTCCGTCTCCTCGGCAAGACTGGAGCTGGCGAGGGGCGTGGCGCTTACGTGGCCACACTCAACGCGGCGTACGCCTACGCCTTTTCCAGTCGCGACAGCTCAGCTCTTAGACACTCCCTTTGGGGCGAGTACGTTACCGGAGGGAAGCCGCTCGGCAAGGAGTTCAGCATCGGCCTCTTCTATCCAGGCCGCAAAGGCGATCCCAACATGGGCCAGGCCTTTGAGCGCGAAGAAATCGGAAACGCCTGGGACGTGATTCTGCTTTTCGAAGGCCTCCTGCTTTTCGCTGGCAGCATGGCCAAGCGTATGAGTGCTCGCTGGGCCGCGCCCGCGTTCCCCTTCTACTGCGCCTCTTCGTTGGGCGGCAACGCGGCCGCTGGCCCGAGCGAGATCGATGGATCCCAGAAGGGGATCTCTTCCGGGGAAGTCTGGTGCCCCGTTTGGAGTCAACCGGCGACTCTGCGCGACCTCACCGGTCTCTTTTCCGAAGGGCGAATGCAAGTGAGCGGGCGTGATGCTCGACTCGCGACGCAGTTCGTTCGTGCCCTCAGTCGCCACGGCTGCGATCGGGGCGTGGCAGCGTTCCAGCGGTACGGGCTGCTCCGACGGAGCGGGTCCTTCGGCAAGAAGGATCAGACCTCGACGCTAGCCGTCCCGCTCGGCTTGTACAGCGTGACGCCCAACTCCAACCTCGAACTGCTGGACGAGGTGTTCGACTACGAAGACGACGTCCTCGACGCATCGGGCCGGCGTGCTGTTGTGACGAGCGATTCGCAGCCGCGGAGAATCATCTGGGCCCGCCGGCGGCTGGAGGAAGCCATCTTCGAGGCAGCCCGCACAGGCCTGGAGTTGCACAAGGCAGAGAACACTGAACAGACGATAAACCTGCGACTGAAATTGATGAACGTCGCTGTTGCCGCCGCGGCACTCGAACGCGAGTGCGCGATCACGGATGGTCGAATCCACGATCGCGAAGGCAAGATGCCGGACAGAAAGGGCGACCCAAACGTCCCGTGCGCGCCTTCACTGTCGTATGACTGGCTGCGGTTTAAGCACGTTGCACCGTCGGAGCCTCCGAAGCTCGCGGATTTGTGGGACGACGGCACCGCTGAATGGCGCCTGGCGCGGGCCGTCGGCACGATCTGCCCGTGGGGTAAGAAGTCGGAGCGCTCCGGGCTAACCGAGCCCAGTGCCGCGGGACCTATCCGGGAAAACCTCGTTCGGGCGGTCCGCTCGGAGCGCCGCGCGTTCTGGAAATGGGAGCCGAAGAGTCGGCGTGCCGTCTGGTTGTGGGGGCGCGACGCGCTAACCAACTGTGCATCTGTGCTGCAGCGCCGGCTGATTGATGCTCAGGCAGGCTCCGGCGATGGCTTACCTCTCTTCTCTCCTTACGGCGCTGGCGCGAACGAGCTGTTGGCGCTGTGGCAAGGTCAGGTGGACGACGGCCGCCTCGGCGAGCTGCTCCACGCCTTCGCACTGATTCGTCCGTGGCGACCGATTAGGGTCACGACGCCAGAAGTCGTTGGCGACGATGTGCTTCTCGAGGACGGAAACAGCAACTCGGACGATGTGGTTTTCCATGTCGAAAGTGACGACCGAGCCGACACGACCAGCGCTTGGTTCGCTCGGCTGGAGGCTGCGGCGCAACTGCCACGCGCCTACGCGCTGCTGAAACTGTGCTTCCTTGGCGGGCAACTGCCGCCGAGGCCAGGTCAGGCACGCAGCGGGCACGAGCCGCACGCGCCCGGTAACCTTCACATCCTGAATCTGCTGATGGCCGGACGTGGGGAGGAAGCGTGCACCGCCGCCGCCCGCCGCCTGCAGGCGGTCGGCTATCCCCCGCTGTTCGCGACGAGCCGGAGCTTTTCAGCCGGCTTCGTGCTTTCGACGGCGGACTGTCGTCGTTTGGCGGGGCTGCTCCTCGTGCCGATTACGTTCGCGGCGGATCTCGCAAGGCTGATCATCAAACCAATTCGAGAGGATCACGATGACTGACGCGCAGCAATCGTCGCGTACACAACCGTCTGAACCGATCACGGCAGATAAGTTGCTGGCCGCTGGTCGCCGATGGTACGGCTGGGTGAGGCTCAAGGTTGCCAAGGGGTTTGACGAGCGCTTTCAGCCGACTGGCTTTCCGAATCTCGGGCCTGCGCTCTACAAAGCGATGAACAACGGCGCGCCGGCCGACTACCTCCTCGTCGAGTCGGTGCAGTCGCTCGCCAACTGGATGGAGGCTCTTTGCCTCGATCCGGCGAACCGGTGTCGCTACAACGCTGACTGCGAAGGCATCCCGTACGTCCTCGTTCGTGAGAACGTGAATGGAAAAGATGAGGATCTGACCAGTTCGCTGACCGAGCCGCACCGCCTCGCGTCCGACGTCATCTTGGATGGGAAGAAGGGTAGCGACACGTTCAGCCGCGTGCTTGAGAAGTTGCTGCAGGTTGATAAGCAGCGACCGGTTCACCTGCCCAGAATCGCGCGGCGTCTCTTCTATCTAGATCCTGCCTGCCTGCTCCACGGCGTGTTCCTCGAGAAGCTTGACGGACGAATCCGGTTTCCGCGGCTCCTCTCGGCAACGATCACGGCGAAGGACGCCGAACCGGTAAACGCAGGCGGGGTCATGCGCGGATATGTCACCTCCGCTGGATCGGAAGCCAGCATCCCGTACAGTACTCAGCACTTCTCCTCGTCCGAGATCATGCTGCACTTCACATTCCACATCGACTCGTTGAAGGGGTTAGGGCTGGATCCAGTACAGGAAACGTTCCTCGCCTCGTTCGCGCTATACAAGATCGACAAGCTTCTCGGTTCATTCCCTCGCCTGCGCACCGCGTGCGTACTCGACCCCGAAGCCGGGTTGAAGATCGAACCGAACTTGCGCGAAGCCATCAAGGCTGCCTTTGCGTCTGAGTCTCGGGCAAAAACGTTCGACGGTGCAACTGTCGACGCCCTCTCCAAGGCTGCGGAGGGCGGCGGATTCGAAGCACTCGAGGTCCTCCGATCCTGAGATGGCAACCGTCATTCGCATCCGCTTTCTCACTGGCCGAGCCCACCTCCATCCCTGGCACGCCGCTCCGAATGAAGGCCGGATAGAGTGGCCGCCGTCTCCCTGGCGGCTCCTTCGAGCATTGGTCGCCGTGGCTGGGCGTGGGCTGACCACACTGCCGGATCCCGCTCATCAAGGCGTCATTGCGGACGACTGGTTCACATCCAGCTCACCGGTCAGGAAGCGACGCTCCACGAAGCGGAGCGAAGAGGGCGATCCGTTCTGGGCCGGGCGCACGGATCCCCTCCCGTTCACGGCTCTCGTTCGATTACTGAACAAGTTGTCAACCCCACCTGTTGTCTGGTTGCCCCGGACGGGGATCGGACACACGCGTCACTTTTTCCGGGTTGCCTCTGGACGACCCTCCCAGAAGAACCCTGAAGAGTGGAAGTGGGAGAACAGCACGGGCTCCGCAGTGTTCGATGCCTTCGCCGCTATCGACGTCGAGCAGCCGCTCGTTTTCGAGTGGCCGGACGTGACGCTTGCCCACTCTGACGCCGAAGGCACCGGTAACGAGGAACAGCAGTTGAAATGCTTACTGAGCCGGTTGCTCTACTTCGGTCGCTCCGAGTCGTGGTGCGATGCGGAGCTTGAGGGCGTCGCCTTCGAGCCCGGCGACACTCACTGGCCGTGCGTCGCGGTCGAAGACGACGCGGCATTCGCCAAGTATTTCGGGCGTCACGGGCTCCGCGAGTACAGCGACTACGCGGCCGAGAAGCGGCTGGCATGGGACGCCGGTCAGGCAGCGTTTCTCCGCAAACAGTTCAAGGCGCCAGAGGCGGACGAGCCGGAGCTGCTGGTGCGCGCGCTGCTCCAGCAGAGTGGCGCCTCGATGAAACATGGCGATCGGCCCTGGGGTACGCGGTGGCTCCACTACGCAGTACCTCGTGAGATCTTCCGTCTGCCGGTGCGCCGAAGCAGCCGTGCGCGAGTCGATGAAGGCGGGATCAAGCCGTTGCCCCAGGTCCAGGTCTTTCGCTATGCCATCAACACAGCTACTGTTCGCAGCGCAGCACTTCCGCCACTGACGGCGACGCTCGCGATCGCCCAGCGCACCCGCGCGGCAGCGATGGCGATTTTCGGACGTCAGAACAATGGGCTGTGTTCTCCTCAACTCTCGGGAAGGCGATTTCGCGAAGACGAGCGCCGATTCGAGCTGTTTGCCGAATCGGACGCCGACCGGGTTGCGGCTTTCTCCGGCGGCAATGGTTCGCACGCAGACCACGCGTACTGGTGGCCAGTTGACGAGGACGGTGACGGCTTTTTGGATCACATTCTTGTGTTCTGCAAGAATGGCTTTTCAGAGCGAGACGCAGCGGCCCTGAGGGCTCTCAGCCGTGTCGGGCAACATGACTCCCGCAACGATTTGCTGTTGACCCCGCTGTTCGACGGCAAGTGGGAGGAGTGTCCAGACACCTTTCTTGGCCTGGGCACCCGCGAGTTTGTGTCCGCGACACCTTATTTCTGTCCCGTTCACTTGACTCGTCGTTCGGGAAAGCGCCGATCGCTGAAAGTACAGATCAGCCGCTCGCTAGAGAAGAGTGGTTTGCCGGCTGCGGATCTCATCGAAGAAATCGTATTCGACTACGATCCTCCCTCGCTCGGCAGGCGCGGTGATCGTGATCCACGGCGGCATCTGATTGCTCACGTCCAGAATGATGTACATGGACCGCATGGTGAGATTCTGGTCGAGCGCGGCGGACTTGCAGTCAAAACTCTGACGGCACCATTGCCAAGTCGCGCTACTGACCTCGACGACCCCCGCTATCCGCATGCCTGCGTGCGCGACCCTGACGATCCTGCGCCGCTTGGAATGAGTCGCGGCGTGTTCGTAGCAGATGGCCTGCGTTTCGTCCCGGCCCTCGGGTTCCATCGCATTCGCGATAGGCAGGACCGAGCGAAGGGGCCAGGCGTGATGCTGAGGGTCCGCTTCGATTCGTCACAACCCGCACGCCCCTTCGCCATCGGCGAGTTCTGTCATTTTGGTCTCGGGCTGTTCGTGCCGCTCGGGCCGGGGAGGTCGTGAGAGGGCGAGGCAGAATTAGGCGTTCGACGCCGGCTCGCTACACGCAATCCTCGGCACCCAGATAGCGCCCTCGCTCCCCTTCACCAGCGCATCGCCATCAATCGCCATCCGGCACGTCCCTTCGGCATGGAGGATCGCCGTACATAGTGCAATGAACGCATCGGCAGCGTCATAGTCCGGAGTCTTTCCACCCGAGCTGTAGCGGCAGCAGAGCGCCCGCAGCCGGGGATCGACGTCGAGCGTGACGTCGGCGGCCGTGCAGGCGGCGATGCCCAGTCGGATCGCTTCCTCGGGTCGGGACTTGTAGTTCGCCAGACCGATCCCTCGGTGGACGGGGCAAAACCGGCCATTTTGTTGACACGGCAAAACCGGCCATTTCCGGTGAGCGGGATCGAGGCCGAGTGAGTTCTACCGCACGCTGTCCCCGGACTGCAAATCCGTGTGGACCTTCGTTCGCCAGCTTCGTGGCCCACATTTCAGCACATGCGCATGATGCAGCAGGCGATCGAGGAGTGCGGTGACCGCGGCGGTATCGCCAAGGAGCTTGCCCCAATCGTCCACAGGCCGATTCGACGTCAGCAGGGTCGACGCCCGCTCGTAGCGGCGCATGATCAGCTCGAGGAGATCTTCAGCCGCCGTGTGCGCCAGCTTTCGCATGCCGAGGTCGTCGATGATCAGGAGCGGGACGGTCGCCAGCTCCGCGAGATAGTCCTTGCGCGTGCCCGCGAGCGTGGCCTCGGCGAGTTCCTCAAGCAGCGTGTGCGCCTCCCGATACACGACGCGGTAGCCCTGCAGGATCGCCGCGCGGCCGATCGCCTGTGCGAGGTGACTCTTCCCGGTGCCAGGCGGACCGAGGAAGAGGACGTCCTCGCGTTGGGCGATGAAGCGTGCCGTGGCGAGCTCGTAGACCAGCGCGCGATTCATCTTCTTGTTGAAATCAAAATCAAAGGTGTCGAGCGAGCGTTCCGGGTCGCGGAAGCGCGCCAGCTTGTGTCGGCGCTCGAGCAGACGGTCCTGGCGCCGACGGAGTTCGTCGGCCACGAGCGCTGAGACGAGATCGAGCGGGGTCATCTTCTCGGTCTGGGCTTGTCGGAGCCGCGTCTCCAAGACGGCGGCCATGCCCGAGAGCCGGAGTTGCCGGAGGGCCCGATCAAGTTCGACGAGATTCATCGCGTGTCTCCTGTGCGATCGATGAGATCGCGATAGAGGGTGAGCTGCCGAATGAGGGGATCGACCTGCTTGAGTGTCAGCGGCACCGGAGGCCGGCGTTCGAGATAGCGGCGGAGGAAGCGATACGTCGGCACGCCGAGATCCAGGGCGGCCTTCGCGGCGTCTTCGATGACGGCCGGCCCGTGTTTCTTCGCGAGCGAAAGGACGCCGAGGATCCGACGGACACCCGCCTCACCTTCATGCCGGTGGATGTGATCGCAGAGGGTGCTGACCGCCGGCCCGATGCGCATCGCCGCTTCGAGGAGCGCCACCGTCTTCGGCGGCGTCCGGCGTGGGCGATCGGTCTCGGCAATCCGGTGCCAGCCGCGCGGCGCACGCACGTGCTCGCGCAGGAGCTGACCGGTCTTGGGATCGAGGAGCCGTACGAAGAGGTCGTTCCATTGCACGTCGACGCGCCGGCCGATCCAGCCCGGGGGCGTGCCGTAATACGCGGCCTCGACCTCCACGCAGCCATCGAGGTGCACGGTGCGGACGCCGAAGCGGTAGTACCGAAACGGTTCGAGCGGGAGGGGGCCGAGGGCGGGGCGCTCCTCCGCAAACATGGCGGCGACCTGACGCTTCGTCGTGCCGTGGACGCGCGTATCGGCCCAGTGGGCTTCCCAGCGATCGAGATAGGCCTGCGCCTCTTCGAGCGACTCAAAGCGAAGCCCACGGAGCGGCGTCTTCTTCGCGTGCCCGACGCCGGCTTCGACTTTGCCTTTGCGATCGGGATCGCCGACGCGGCACGGCAACGCAACGACGCCATAGTGGGCCAGCACGTCGCGGTACAGCGGATTGAGCGCCGGATCGTAGATATCTGGCGTGAGGACGCCTTTTTTGAGATTGTCGAGGACGATGACGCGGACCGTACCGCCGAGCCGACGAAAGGCGCGCTCGTGGAGCTCGGCCCAGATGTGCGTGCTCGACTGCCACACCAGCAGGCGGATCGCTTTGCGCGAGTAGCCCAGCGTCAGGACGAAGAGCCGGGTGCGTCGGTACTTCCCGGTCTCTGGATGACGGACCATCGGACCGTCGCCGTAATCGACCTGCGCCTCCTCGCCCGGTGCGGTCGTGATCACGACACGCGCCTCTGGCGCCGACGTTCCGCGGAGAGACGCGACAAACCGGCGCACGCTCGCATACCGCGCGGTGAAGCCGTGATCATCGACGAGGTCCTGCCAGATGGCTATGGCGTTGCGGCCGCGTCGGAGCGCGTCGACGATCAGCGCTCGAGACGGCTCGCACGCGCTCGCACGCGGCGCTCGGCCCGGACGCGGAGTCGATGCCGAGTCGGTGGACACCTCCGCCCTGGTGGCCGCTTTCGCCTCACCCGGGCCGGTGCAAATGGCCGCATTTGCGCCACCAGAGTCGGTGGACACCGCGGCGGTGGAAATGGCCGGGTTCGCCCTGGAGGCGCGGCGGCCGCGACCCGGCACCACGATGCCGGCGGCCTTGAAATAGCCGCTGATCGTTTCGCGCTGGACGCCGGTCGCCTGCTCGATGCGCCGCAGCGACCAGCCCAGTCGCCCCAGCGCCACAATCTGGCGGTGTTTGTCGTCAGCCAAGACGTTGCTCATGCCGCGTAGGAACACTGCGTTCCTCGTCGGCGTCAACGCCTCGAGCCGCTACGCGAAATGGCCGGTTTTCAGCTGTCCATTAATGGCCGGTTTTGGGTGTCCACCGAGGACCCATCTGACGCAGCGTCGCACCCGGGTAGACCTGGATGACCTCCCCAGCGCCGCGCCCGCCCGGGAACGGCAGAATCCGATACCGGCGGGACTCCCACAAGCGCGAGAGGACCGCGTTCCCAAGCAGCGTCATCTGGAACGTCGACTGGAACTTGTCCTTGAGCGGTTGCTGGCCGCCAGCCACGATGTCCGTGGTGCGCCTGACCTGTCAGCGCCGGTGATAGTCTAGGAGCCACATCATGAGGATCAGCACGGTCCGGGAATTCCGCTACAAAGCGGCAGGCCTGCTGCGGTCCAGGACGCCAATCCTCGTGACTCGGCGCGGGCGCCTGGCTGGGATCTTCTTCCCGCGGCCGGAGATCACCCTTCCAATCGAACTGAAGCGCGAGATCCACGACATGCTGAGCAGCGACGTCGCGCGCCTGCTAAGGCGACGCAAGATCTCGGAAGACGACGTGCTCGAAGACTTCGAGGCGTCGCAAAAGAGGCGAGGTCCAGCTCGTCGCCGGCGCTAACGCTCTTCCCGCGGAACGATGTGGCCAACCGTAAATGTTACCTTGTGTGGTAACATTTAATCGGTGGGCAAGTATCGGCGTGGCGGGTACGTCTTCATCACGTGGAAGGGCGACCACCCGCCGCGGCACGTGCATGTCTATCGCGACGGCAGGCTGATCGTGAAATGGGATCTGGACAATCACAAAGCCATGAAAGGCGCGGCGACGCGGCGCGTTCTGGAACTGATCGCTGAGCTGGAAGCTGAGGGACTGCTGTGAAGATCCGCTCTGTCAGGCACAACAATCGGAAGAAGGTGTTCGAGGTCCGTACCTCGACGAAGACGTTCGTATTCCCGTTCTCGAAGGCGGAGCCGTCGCCCACGGCCGACGATCCGATCTCCGAGGTGTCGGTTGACGAGGAGGCTGGCCGGGAAGCGTTCACCTACCTCCTCAATTCCGGCCGCACCGGCACGGTGCACGTCGAGCAGGTGCTCGAGTACAACCAGGATCCCACCTACCTCCGCGATCTGCTGCTGTACCGCCTGACGCTCGAAGCGCAAAAGCGAGTCGCGGAGAGCCCGCTCTCGAAGCGTGAGATCGTGCGACGGCTGGGGACGTCGGCGCCGCAGTTGTATCGACTACTCGATCAGACGAACTACCGTAAGTCCGTCGATCAGTTGCTCGCGCTGCTGCAAGTGCTCAATTGTGACGTGGACCTGGTCGTTCGGACGAAGACGGCCTGACGCAACACGCCGGAAGGCGTGTCCCTTCAAGGCCGCGTGGACTGTGACGTAACTGTGACGTGACCCTGTCGATTCCGCGAGATCTATCGAGGTTTATGGCGATCGACCGACGTGACGCACGCGCGGCTAACTCTCTGAATCCGCAACGGTAATCGAAATCTGCAGCAGGCCGTCGCAGACCGTCAGAGCAATTTCCAAGCGTGCTCCTTCAACCACTCGGACATCTCTCCGTGTCTTTAGAATCAGCTGTTTACGGGCCAGTGGCTGAGCGGCAAACCCGAATCGTGTAGCGAATTGTGTAAGACCTCCTAATGTGCCGCGACCACTTACGGGCACGCAACGTCGGTGCCGGCGGCTACGGACGCGCCTCCAGTATAAGCGGCTCGTGTAGCGGACAGACCCCAGAAAGCTCTGATCAGGATCAGATCGTCGCGGCCCCTGGACGGTGGCGAAGAACTCGTGCGTCGCCGTCAACTGCTGCTTGCCGCCCGTCCACTCCGTTGACGCTCCGAGCAGCGCCTCGATCCGGGGGGCCGACCTTCTCCCATATGGGACGCGCCTGGGGGGCCGCCTCCCGGCGTACCGGCTGCGCGCCCTCTACATACTTCCGGACCGTGACCCGTGAGATCCCAAACTCTCTCGCGACGCGCCGCTGCGAACGGCCTTCCATTAAACAACCCTCGCCTGAAGTTGCCAATGAGCTGCGCTCACCCCGACGAATGAAACAGATATGCTGCTCGCGTGGCAGCACAGAGGTCGGCCCTCGCATTGGTGCTATGAGCTCGTCCTGAAGTTG
>Ga0209172_10004253_pt1 | contig 19753 bp, 22 predicted proteins | sample LarsenN4metaG_FD_184113 | JGI IMG/M metagenome (GOLD analysis project Ga0209172, IMG submission 184113) | Hot spring sediment bacterial and archeal communities from British Columbia, Canada, to study Microbial Dark Matter (Phase II) - Larsen... ... | reverse complement strand
GGTCGCGTGCCGCCGTCGGCGCTCTGGCCGTCGCCGGCGCCGGGCCGGCGCGAGTCCGTGGCATCCGGCTTGCGCCGCGCGTGGTGGCCGTGGAGACGCCCGCGGCGAGGAAACGTTGGTGGCGGTGGGAGGAATCGAACCTCCGACACGGGGCTTATGAGACCCCTGCTCTGCCGCTGAGCTACACCGCCGACGCGGGTGGAAACGACCGGGCGGGAGCGAGTGTACCGCAGAACGCGAGGCCCGCAAATGGCCCTGGACACAACGGTCGTTTTGTTATAATCCGCCCCGAGCATCCCAACGGTAGCGACTCCAGCTACTCGAGTCAGCCGGGCACCGGCTCGGAGGAACCTTCACATGCAGTTCCGGACCCACCCCTGGTATGACGACGCCGACCTGCGCCGCGCGAGCCCCAACGACGACGAGGACGACGACGAGGTCGAGGAGACCGAGGACGTCGAAGACCTCGAGGACGGGGACGACGAGGCCGACGACGATGAGGACTTCGACGAGGACTTCGACGACGACGAGTTCGACGAGGACGAGTTCGACGAGGACGAGGACCTGCTGGACGAGGACGACGACGAGGAACTGGCCGACGACGACGAGGACGACGACGAGGAGGACGTCGACGACGACGAGTAATCGCGAGTAGCGGGTCACGCCACGAGGAGGGCCCTGGTCCATGGCACTGTTCAGTGGAGATGGCTGGCTGTTCCTGCTGCGGTGGTTCCACTTTCTCGCGGGGATCGCGTGGATCGGGATGCTGTACTACTTCAACTTCGTCCAGACTCCGTTCTTCGCCTCCGCCGAGGCTCCGGTCCGGAGCGGCATGATCGTCGGCGGACTCGTGGGCCGCGCCCTCTGGTGGTTCCGCTGGGGCGCGATGTTCACGTTCATCACCGGCTGGCTCTACATCCTGCACATCGCCTTCGCCCGCTACGGCGGCCTGGACGCGTTCTTCGCGACGTCCTACGGGTGGAAGATCTTCTTCGGCGGGATGCTCGGCAGCCTGATGTGGTTCAACGTCTGGTTCGTGATCTGGCCCGCCCAGCAGGTCGTGATCGCGTCGGCCACCCAGGTGAGCAAGGGCGGGCAGGCGATCCCGGAGGCGGCGGCGCGCGGCCAGCGCGCCGGCTTCGCGTCGCGCACCAACACGCTGCTGTCGATCCCGATGCTGTTCTTCATGGGCGCGGCGTTCCACCTCGCGATGCCCGACCCGACGACCGGAGGCCAGAAGCTGGGCGCCCTGGTGCTGCTCCTCGTCGTCATGGCCGCCGCCGAGTTCAATGCGCTCGTCGGCACCACGGGCCCGGGCAAGAAGATGCTCGCCGTGCTCGGGACGACGTTCTGGGCGGGCTTCATCGCCGCGGCGATCCTCTACTTCGGCCTCGAGATCATCCTGTAGGCGGCTGCCGCGGGTCGCGGTCGTTCCAGCGGGCCCGGCGGACGCCGCCGGGCTCGCGCCGTCTCCGGTGCCGGGGCGTCCGGTGCGAGGGCGGTCGCGGCCGACGGTCCCCGGACGACCTACGGGGCCAGGTAGGCGGCGAGCGCGTCCATCTCGCCGGCCACCGCGGGCTGCGGCGGCATCAGCGCGGTCGGTCGCTTGGGGGTGTATCCCGGCGGGTAGGTCCCGCGCAGCACCTTGGCCTCGAGCAGCTCGCGCGGCGAGCCCTTCACCGCCGGCCCGACGGGGCCGGCCTGCGCCGGGTCCGGCGCATGGCAGGCGGTGCACTGGGCGAGATAGACCTGGCGGCCGCGCTCGGCGGCGGCCCCGAGCGTCTGCCGCTCGCCGCACGCGGCGAGGACGGAGAGGGCGAGCAGGATCGCGACGCCACCGGGCGCGTGACGCACGCGCGTATTGTACGGAACCGCGGCGGGAACTCTACGGCGCTGCGCTCGATCAGGTCTCGAGCGCCGGGCGCAGCCGCCGCCGGGCGGACTCGAAGTCGATGACGCGCGCGGGCCGCGGGCGCCGGCCCGGCGGGGTCGGCTCGTCGGCGAACAGGGCGGCGTAGTCCTCGCCGCCCAGGCGGCGCCGGCGAGCGCTCAGGATCCCCCGCATCTCGGCGAAGGCCAGCCGCAGCCGCCACCACGCGTTGCGCAGCCGGCTCGGGAGGGTCGGCCACTCGGGCTCGATCACCGTGGGCTCCGCCGAGCGCAGCGGGAGGTAGTAGACGTTCGAGTCGACCAGGGTGTTGTTCATCGGCGGCCTCGCTCCCCCATCAGGGCGCTGACCTGCTGCAGCGTCCCCTGCAGCACGTCCTCCAGCGCCGTCTTCATCCGGTAGGTCTCGATCATCGCGGCCACGCGCTCGCGCTCCGATCCCGCGCGGATCGCGCGCTCGCCGCTCTCGTTCGCCTTCGCGCCCAGCGCCTCGCGGGCCTCGGCCAGCGAGGCCAGCGCGTCCCGCGTGGCGTCGATCTGGACGCGGACCGCCTCGGGGCGCTGCGACGGCTCCGCGATGACCACCCACCCGCGCACCGGCGGCGTGACGAGCCCCTGGGGCAGCACGATCTCGGGACGCCAGAGGGCGATCCCGGACGGGCGGGCCTTCAGGGTCTCGAGGGGCAGGTCGTGGAGGAGCGACGTCGCGCGCGGCGTGGTCAGATCCATGATGCGATCCATCCAGGCAACGGCGGTGCCAGCCCGGATCGCCCCCAAACCCCCGACTTCATGGGCGCTGTAGCAATGCCAGGCGGAGCGCTCCAGGGAGGTTCTCCCCGGGCGGGGAGTTCCTCCCGTACAGATCAGCAGGGGGCGCGATCAGGTGCGGACGAGCCCGAAGTCGCGGATCTTCTTGTTCAGCGTCTTGATGTCGACGTCGAGGACGCGGGCGGCCTGGGCCTTGTTCCAGCTCGTGGAGTTGAGGACCCGCTGGACGTGGCGGCGCTCCATCTCGGCGAGCGTGACCAGCCCCGGGTCGGCGTCGGCGGACTCCGGAGCGACCCGCGGGGCGGCGGACAGCTCCACGGGCAGGTCGCGGGCCTGCACCTCGTCGCCCTCGTGGAGGATGAGCAGCCGCTCCACCATGTTCCGCAGCTCGCGGATGTTCCCCGGCCACTCGTACTGCGTCAGGCGCTCCATCGCGTCCGGCGAGAACCGCAGCGGCTTGCCCCCGCGCCCCGCCGGCGACGCGAAGTGCTGGACGAGCAGCGGGATGTCGCTGCGGCGTCGCCTCAGCGGCGGCACCGGCACCGTGATCGTGCTGACGCGATAGAAGAGGTCCCACCGGAAACGGCCCTCGGCGGCCTCGCGGCTCAGGTCCTTGTTCGTGGCCGCGACGATCCGCACGTCGACGTGGAAGGCCCGCTCCTCGCCCACGCGGCGGACCTCTCCCGAGTCCAGCACGCGGAGCAGGCGGACCTGCATGGCCGGGGACATCTCGCCGATTTCGTCGAGGAAGAGCGTGCCGCCGTCGGCGGCCTCGAAGAGCCCCACCCGCGACGTCACGGCGCCGCTGAACGCGCCGCGCTTGTGGCCGAACAGCTCCGTCTCCAGCAGCGTGTCGGGCAGGGCCCCGCAGTTCACCGACACGAACGGCTTGCCGGCCCGCCGGCTGCGGAGGTGGATCGACCGGGCCACCAGCTCCTTGCCCGTCCCGCTCTCGCCCTGGACGAGCACGGGGCTGTCGCTGGCGGCCACGCGGGCGATGATCGACTGCAGCTCCTGCATCTCGGCCGTCTGGCCGACGATCTGCGGCAGGCCGTCCCGCCGCGTCATGACCTCGCGCAGCGCGGAGTTCTCGCGCCGGAGCGTCTTCTTCTCGGCCGCCTTGCCGATGACCTCGATCAGCTCGGCGTTGCGCCAGGGCTTCGAGATGAAGTCGTAGGCGCCGAGGCGCATCGCCTCCACGGCGGTCTCGACGTCGGCGTTGCCGGTGAGCACGATGAACTCGGTCTCGACGTCGGCGTCGCGCGCCCAGCGCAGGATGTCGAGCCCCGAGGCGTCGGGGAGCTTGACGTCGACGAGGGCCACGTCGAACTCCTGGCGCCCGAGGACGTCCATGCCCTCGGCGCCGCTCGCGGCCGCCGTCGACTGGTACCCGCTCTTCGTCAGGACGCGCTCGAGCAGCGAACGCACCTCGGGATCGTCGTCGACGACGAGGAGACGGATCCGATCGGGCATCTCGCGCCATCATAGCACCAGCGCTCGGCGAGCCGGGAACTCTGGGCGCCGGATCTCGGGCCGCCGCGCGCCTCGCCGGGCAGCCGTCAGGGCGTGGCGCGCCGCAGCTTGCCGGCGTCGATGCGCGCCTCGACGTCGTCGCTCCAGACGACCCGATCGTCGACGGCGTAGAGCCAGCAGCGCGCCCTCGCGGCTCCGCAGGCCGCCAGCGCCGTCTTCATGGCCTCGGTGTCGTCCGCGGCGTGGAACGCGCCGCCGCGCTCCGAGATCGCGAACGCCTTGGGCGCCGACCGGGCGAGATAGCGGCGGTAGCGCTCCCGTCCGGCGTCGTCCAGCGGCACGGCGACGACGTCGTCGATCGCGGCGAAGCCGCTCGGCGCCGGCACCGCGTAGCGGTGACCCGTGAACCGCTCGTCGTGGGACAGGCGCAGCGGCGCGCCGAGGTGCGCCGACAGGAACTCGAACGTCCGCCGGAGCGCCCGGTCCCGCGCCTCCGGGTTGGCGCCGACGGTGGCCGCGCCGGTGCGCGTCGGGAGGCCCCAGCGCAGGGTCACCGGCCCGTAGCCGTCGAAGCCGTGGTGGCTGCCGGGATGGACGATCAGCTCGAACGACGCGCCGGGCTGGGCGCGCGTCACCCGGGCGTGCAGGCTCACGCAGTGATGGGCGGGCGTCCAGTCGTCGAGTTCCCCGATCATGAGGAGCAGCGGAGCGCCGATCTCGTAGCGCCACATCCGGACGTAGCGGGCGCACGGAGGGTAGAAAGCGACGGCCGCCCGCGGCTGGAACGGCTGGGCCCTGACGGCGCTCTCCGTGCGGTCCAGCACGCTGAGCACCGTGCCGCCGCCGTGGGAGTACCCGATCACCCCGATCCGGCTCGCATCGACCCCCGGCCGCCCGGCCAGCCACCGGATGGCCGCGAACACGTCGTCGCGGCGGTCCTCGTACTGGATGGAGCGCCGCGACACCGGCGTCTCGCAGATCGACTTCACGCCGCGCGGGGTGAAGCTGTCGAGGAGCAGCACGTGGATCCGCTCGACGTTGAAGTACTCGGCCACCCGGAGGCGATTCCGGCCCGGGCGGCCCCGGTCGTCCAGCAGGCCGCCGCAGCCGTGCAGCGAGACGACGGCGGGCCGCGGCCCGGTCGCGACGGCCTCGAACCAGTGGCCGGAGAGCTGGAGCCTGCCGTCCAGCGAGGGGATCGACACGACCTCGACGCCGGCGGCCGGTCGGTGGCCCCAGCACAGCAGGGCGATCAGCGCGAGGCAGGCGGCGCGCGCCATGTGGAAGCGCTCCGAGCATAACCGAGACGCGACGACACGCGCCGAGCATCCTCGGATTGCCAGTGCCGCGGTCGGCCGCTAAGATGTCCACCTCAGGAGGACCGTCCGGATGCCGCGGCCCCAGGGGCTCCGGGTCGAGGGAGCCCGCCAGAACAACCTCAAGAACGTCTCGCTCGAGATCCCGCACGACCGCCTCACCGTCGTCACCGGCGTCTCCGGCTCCGGCAAGTCGTCGCTCGCCTTCGACACGATCTTCGCCGAGGGCCAGTGGCGCTACATCGAGTCGCTCTCGACGTACGCGCGGATGTTCCTCGAACGGGTGGACCGCCCCGACGTGGATCGCATCGAGCAGATCCGTCCCGCGGTGGCGCTCGAGCAGAAGAACCCCGTGCGCACCGCGCGCTCCACCGTCGGCACCGCGACCGAGGTCTACGACTACCTGCGGTTGCTCTACGCCAAGCTCGGCCGCGTCCACTGCCCGGGCTGCGGGGTGGAGGCCGCGTCGCACTCGGCGGAGTCGATCGTGGACACGCTGCTGGCCGAGCACGCCGGCGCCCGGGCGCTGATCGGCTTCCCGCTGCCGCTCGCCGCCGGCGAGCCGCCGGCCGAGGTGTGGGCGGCGCTGACCCGGCGCGGGTTCGCCCGCGCGCGGGTCGCGGGCGCGGTGCTGGAGCTGTCGGCGGCGCCGCCCCCGGCGGTCGACTCGCTCCGCGAGATCGGCGTCGTCCTCGACCGCCTGGTGCTGGACGCCGCGCACCGCGGCCGCCTCGCCGAGTCGGTGGAGACGGCGCTGCGCGAGGGCGCCGGGCGGCTCGACGTCGAGGTGGTTGGCGCCGGCCTGCGCGTCTTCGCCGAGAGCCTGCGCTGCCCCGCGTGCGGTCTGGCGCTGGAGCGGCCGCAGCCGCTCCTCTTCTCGTTCAACCATCCGCTGGGCGCGTGCCCGGAGTGCAAGGGCTTCGGCAACGTGCTGCGGTACGACGAGCGCCTCGTGGTGCCGGATCCCACGCTGAGCCTGCAGGACGGCGCCATCGAGCCGTGGACCCACCCGTCCGGCGCCTGGTACCAGCGCCAGCTCCTGAAGGCGGCGCGCCGGCACGGCGTCGACGTCACGACCCCGTACGCCGATCTCGGCGAGGCCGGGCGCCGGCTCGTCCACGACGGCGACGGCAGCTTCCCCGGCGTCCGCGGCTTCTTCGAGGAGGTGGAGTCGTACCGCTACAAGCTCCACGTCCGCGTGTTCCTGTCGCGGTACCGGAGCCAGTCGCCGTGCACGACCTGCCGCGGCGCGCGCCTCAAGCCGGCGGCCCTCGCGGTGCGCGTCGCGGGCCTGACCATCGCCGAGTTCGCGTCGCTGACGATCGAGCAGGCCTCGCGCCTGCTCGCCGGCCTGCGGCCGGGCGCCTGGGAGGCCCAGGTCGCGCGCGAGATCCTCAAGCAGCTCGGCGCGAAGCTGACGTTCCTGCTGCGCGTGGGTCTCGGGTATCTCACCCTCGACCGGCAGACGCGGACGCTGTCGGGCGGCGAGGCCCAGCGGATCAGCCTCGCCAACCAGCTGGGCTCCCAGCTCGTCGGCACGCTGTACGTGCTCGACGAGCCGTCGATCGGCCTCCACGCCCGCGACACGACCCGGCTCGCCGAGCTCTGCCGGGAGCTGGCGCAGGCCGGCAACACCGTCGTGGTGGTCGAGCACGACCGGACGTTCATGGAGGCCGCCGACCACCTGGTGGAGCTGGGGCCCGGCTCCGGCGAGCGCGGCGGCGAGATCGTCTTCAGCGGCCCCCGGTCGGAGTTCGTGAAGGCCACGCACTCCCTGACCGCGCGCTATCTCTCCGGCCGCGAGACGATCCCGGTGCCCCCGGCGCGCCGCACGGCGCGGCGCCACCTGGTCCTCACCGGGGCCCGCGAGCACAACCTGAAGGACGTGACGCTGCGACTGCCGCTCGGGACGCTGACCGTCGTCAGCGGCGTCTCCGGCTCGGGCAAGTCGACGCTCGTCCACGACACGCTCTACCGCGCCGTGGCGCGCGCCTTCAAGACGGACTTCGCCCAGCCCGGGGCCTACACGGCGCTCACCGGCCTCGAGTACCTGAAGGGCGTCCGTCTCATCGACCAGGAGCCGATCGGCCGCACGCCGCGCTCCAATCCCGTGACGTACGTGAAGGCCTTCGACGACATCCGGAAGCTCTTCGCCGCCCAGCCGCGCGCCAGGGCGCTCGGCCTCGGCCCCGGCGCATTCTCGTTCAACGTGCCCGGCGGACGGTGCGAGAAGTGCCAGGGGGACGGCTTCGAGAAGCTCGAGATGTACTTCTTCGAGGACGTGTACGTCTCCTGCCAGGAGTGCGAGGGGCGCCGCTACCGCCCGGACGTGCTCGCGGTCAAGTACCGCGGCCGCAACGTCGGCGACGTGCTCGGGATGACGGTCGACGAGGCCGTCGACTTCTTCGCGGCGCAGCCCGGGCTCGCGCGACGCCTCCGCGTGCTGGGCGACGTGGGCCTCGGCTACCTCAGGCTGGGACAGCCCGCGACCACGCTCTCCGGCGGCGAGGCGCAGCGGCTGAAGATCGCCGCGGTGCTGGCAACGCGCGCGGGCGGCGACGTGCTGTACGTGCTCGACGAGCCGACGACGGGACTGCACCTCGACGACGTCAAGCGCCTGCTCGGCGTCCTCAACCGGCTCGTCGACGCCGGAAACACCGTCCTGGTCGTCGAGCACCACCTCGACGTCATCAAGTGCGCCGACTGGGTCATCGACCTGGGCCCGGAGGGCGGCGACGAGGGCGGAGAGATCGTCGCCGAGGGCCCGCCGGAGGCCGTGGCCCAGACGCCCGGCTCGTACACGGGCAAGTTCCTGGCCGAGCTGCTCCCGAAGGCCAACGGCAAGCCGCGGTGACCGCTCGCCCGGAGCGCCCGGGCGCCGCCCAGGCTCCGGCGCTGTTCTACGGCTGGGTGGTCGTCGGCGGCGCCTTCCTCGTCCTGCTGGTCGCGTACGGCGCCCAGTACTCCTTCGGGGTGTTCTTCTCCGCGCTCCTGGAGGAGTTCGGCTGGAGCCGGGTCAGCCTCGCCGGCGCCTTCTCGCTCTACGCCTTCGCGTACTGCATGTTCGGCTTCCCGGCCGGCCGCCTCACCGACCGCTGGGGCCCGCGCCGCGTCATCGCCGTCGGCGGCGTGTTCCTCGGCGGCGCGCTCGCGGGGATGGCGCTCGTGACGCGGCTCTGGCAGCCCTACGTGCTCTACGGCGTGGTGGCGGCCCTCGGCATGGGGACGGCCTACGTCCCCTGCAACGCCACCGTGGTGAAGTGGTTCGTGCGGCGCCGCGGGCTCGCCGTCGGCATCGCTTCGAGCGGCGCGAGCGTCGGCACGTTCGCGCTGCCCCCGCTGGCGCAGCTCCTCGTCGACGCCGTCGGCTGGCGCGCGGCGTACCTCGTCTTCGGCGCCGGCGTGTTCGTCCTGCTGAACGTGATCGCGCTCGCGATGCGTCGCGACCCGGAGAGCGCGGGGCTCCACCCGGACGGCGCCCCGGGCGCGCCGCCGGCCGGCGCGGGCGCGACCGCCGCGTCGTGGCCCATCGGCCGCGCCGTGCGCACGTCGACGTTCTGGATCCTGTGGGCGGCGTTCGCCGCGACGTGGATCCCGGTCTTCATCCCGCTCGTCCACGTCGTGCCGTTCAGCCGCGACCTGGGGTTCTCGCGGCTCGAGGCGGCCTCGGTCGTCAGCGCGCTCGGCGTGGGCGCCGTCGTCGGCCGGCTCGTCATGGGCGCGGTGTCGGATCGCCTGGGCCGCCGCAACACCGCGGCGGTCGCGATGGCGCTGCAGGCGCTGGCCTTCGGCGGCTTCCTCTCCGTCTCGAGTCTCCTGACGCTGTACGCGACCGCGTTCCTCTTCGGCTACTCGTACGGGGCCGTGTCGACGCTGTTCACGGCGATCGTCGGCGACTTCTTCGGCCGCGAGCAGGCCGGGGCCCTCGTCGGCGTCCTGTTCGCCATGGCGGGATCGATGGGCGGCGTCGGCCCGCTCCTCGCCGGCGCGGTGCACGACGCCACCGGCAGCTACGCTCCGGCGTTCGGCCTGGCGGCGGGCCTGAATGTCGTGGCGGCCGCCCTGCTCCTCACCTGCCGGCCGCCGCGGAGAAGTGCTACGCTCGCCGGCACATGACCCCGGCCGCGCACCTCGCCGCCGGGACCGCTCGACAGGAGCCGTCATGAAGACCCTTCGCGACAGGTACTGCATCGTGGGCGTGGGCGAGACGGAGTACTCGCGCCACTCGGGCCGGACGACGCGGGCCATGGCGGTCGAGGCCATCCGCGCCGCGATGGTCGACGCCGGCCTGCGCGCCGCCGACGTCGACGGCATGATGAGCTACCAGAACAACGACTCGACGCCGTCGAACTGGGTGGCGGGCGACCTCGGGATCCGCCTGAACTTCTTCATGGACGTGGTGGGCGGAGGCTCGTCGACCGAGGCGCTGATCGGCCTCGCCATGGGGGCGATCGAGGCCGGCATGTGCTCGACGGTCGCCATCTTCCGGTCGATGAACGGCTACACGGAGTTCCGGATCGGCGGCACCGGCGCGCGCGCGGCGGCGCCCGTCCGCGGCCTCGACCTGGCGCAGCGGCCCTTCGGCATGACGAGCGCCGGCCAGAACTTCGCGCTGACGTTCATGCGCCACATGTACGAGTACGGGACGACGTCCGAGCAGGTGGCGCACGTGAAGGTCGCGCACAGCAAGCACGCCTCGCAGAACCCCAAGGCGCTCCTGAAGGAGCGCGTCACCGTGGAGGACGTCGTCTCGTCGCGGTGGATCTGCAAGCCCCTCCACCTGCTCGACTGCTGCCTGGAGACCGACAACGCCACCTGCCTGATCGTGACGTCCGCCGAGCGGGCGCGCGACCTGCGCCGGCGCCCCGTCTACGTCATGGGCGTGGCCGGGCGCGTGTCGAAGCCCCGCACCGACTTCCACTGGGCGCACGGCCCGATCACCCGCGTCGCCGGCCACTACGCGAAGGACATCGTGTTCGGCCAGGCGGGAATCGGCCCCGAGGACGTCGACATCACGGGGTCGTACGACGCCTTCACCTTCACCACGATGCTCCAGCTCGAGGAGTACGGCTTCTGCAAGAAGGGCGAGGGCGGCGCCTACGTGTCGAGCGGGATCATCGAGCTGGGAGGCCGGCGCCCCAACAACACGTCGGGCGGCCACCTCTGCGAGGGCTACACGCACGGGATGTCGATGGTGATCGAGAACGTGCGCCAGCTGCGCGGCACCGTCGACGACTACTGTCCGCGCGCCGCCGAGGGCGTCCACACGTACGACTACGCGCCCGGCCGCTGCCGCCAGGTCCGCGACGCCGAGATCGCCATGAACCTGGGCTGGTCGATGCCGCCGACCGGCAGCGCCCTGATCCTCCGCCGATGACGAGAGGAGCGACCGACATGCCTCAGCCCGTGCAGTACCGGGGGATGACGCTGCTCGTCCCCGACAACGACAGCGAGTGGAAGGAGTTCTACGAGCACGCCCGCGCCCATCGCCTGGTCATGCGCGCCTGCGCGTCGTGCGGCCTCATGCGCTACCCGCCGACGCACGCCTGTCCCTGGTGCACGTCGCTCGAGTGGACCTGGCGCGAGGTGAGCGGTCGCGGGACGATCCACTCCTACGAGATCGTCGTCCACGCCATCCAGCCGGGCTTCAAGGACGCGACGCCCTACCCCGTCGTGCTGGTCGAGCTGGACGAGCAGCGCGGCCAGCCGACGCCGGACGAGGCGCTCCGGATCGTGGCGAACCTCGTGAGGGCGGACGGGAGCATGGAGGAGGAGAAGAACGTGGCGATCGGCCGCCGCGTGCGGGTGGTCTTCCACGACCTCGCCGACCACCTGGCGCTGCCCCAGTTCACGCTCGCCGACGAGCCGCCGGCCGGCCGCGTCTGGAGGCTCGGCTAGCCTCCGACGGGTCAGGGCGGCCGCCGAGGCCCCCCGACAATCGATCGGGCCGGGAGACCGCCGAGGCCCCGCGCTCTCGGTCAGAAGAACTCGATGGTCCCGGGCTCGCGCTCCATCCGCAGGCGCAGGTCCGCCATGAAGACCAGGTACGGATGGGCCCCGCGCGCAACGAGCGCGTCACGGTCGCCCGACGCCAGCGCGACGGCGGCCTCGTCGTCGACTCCCATCTCGGCCATCGCCGCCCGGGGATCGGCGACGTAGCGGGAGCGGAACGCGGCGTCCGACTTCAGCGCCTGGAGGCACCGGTTGAGGGCGTACGCCGACGCCGGCGGGAACCGGTAGTGGGCCTCGGTCATGGCCGAGCCCCCGGCCTCACAGCCGCCACTCGACTGTCTTGCTGGGGGCCCCGACATGGCCCCCAGACCCCCCACCGCTCGGTCGCGCCCCGGCCCGGCCGGGGCGCGCCGCGGGATCCTGTCACAGCCGCCACTCGACCACGGCGTTGCCGTGGTGCCACGACGGCTCGTAGCAGTAGACGTCGGCCGGCGCCGCGCCCACCGCCCCCAGGACCGTGATCCACGTCCTCAGCTCGACGTTGCCCGCCTTGTCCAGCTCCTCGCCGGTCAGCGTCGCGAGCTCCGCCCCGTGGCCGCCCGCCAGCCGCTCGAGCACCTGCCGGTCCCACTCGAAGTCCGGCGACGCGTAGCGATCCGTCCCCGGGTAGTGCGACATGCCGCCCGAGGCCATCAGCGCCACGCGCTCGGGGCGCGCCGCCAGGATCTGCCCCAGGGCCCGTCCCCACTCGTAGCAGCGACGCGGCGTCGGCTGGGGCGGCAGGTAGACGTTGACGTGGAGCGGGAGGATCGGCACCGGCGGCTCCGGCATCGTGAAGTGCAGGGGCACGAAGAACGCGTAGTCGAGCGGCGCGTCCTGCGTGTAGAGCAGGTCGAAGCCGCGCTCGATCCCCTGCTCCACGACCGCCCGGGCGAGGGCCTCGTGGATCGGGAACCGGTAACGATACGGCCCGAAGACGCCCGCGCACTCGCGCCCCGCGTAGACCGCCAGCGCCGGCACCGCATCGAGGAAGAACGCCTCGACGTGGTCTCCCGCGACGACCGCGATGGCGTCGGGGCGTAGCTCCTCGAGCCGGCGCTTCACGCGCGCGAAGGCGGCGTGGACGCGGAGCACCAGGTTGCGGTCCTCCGTCGGGGGCCTGGCGATGAGCTGGGGCGTGTGCGCGCACGCGAAGGCCGCGACGAGCATTCAGCGCCTCGCCGCCGCCTCGAGCACCTCGACGGGGACGATCAGCCGCGCGGCCATGACCGGCCGCGGCGAGGTCCCGATGCGCAGCTCGCCGACGATGGAAAGCAGCATGTAGGCCTCGCGGCGGTCCAGGCCCGTCCGCGCGGCCACGTGGTCCACGGCGCCGCGCGCGGCGTCCTCGGTGGCCGCCTCCACGGTCGGGCCGAAGCCGAGCACCTGCACCGTCCCGTCGACCTCGAGGATCGGCCGGTCGAGCGCCCGGCGCTTGTCGAGCCGCACGCGCGCGCGCACGGTGGCGTCGCACTCCACCCCGGTCCCCGTGATGATGCCGTCGCTGATGGCGGCGTGCGGATCGGCGAAGAACAGCAGCGCTCCCTCGACCATCACGGGCAGGTGGACGCGGCTGCCGGCCCTCACGTCCTTCTGGTCGAAGTCGCCGCCGTACGGACCGGCGTACGACGGCTTGTAGCCGTCCGGGGGCATGGTGGACACGGTGCCGAGGTTCGGGTTGAGGGAGAGGGGGATGCGGCCGCCGAACCACGCGCGCCCGTCCCTCACCGGGCAGGCGAGCGCCGTCGGCTCGGCGAACTCCTTCCGGAGCACCCCGAAGTCGCGGAGGATCGCCGTCTTGCCCTCGCCGTGCGGGACGATCTCGAGGAGCTCGACGACGACGGCGTCGCCGCGCTCCGCCCCGCGCACGCGGATCGGCCCCGCGATCGGCGCCAGCGGGTGGCCGTCACAGGCGGGGGTGAACGGCGTCGGCACCAGGCGGACGTCGGGCACGTCCCGGAACGCGCCGCCCACCTCGACGGTGAACGTCTCGCCGGGCGCCACCTCGAGCGCCGGCGGGGTCGAGGGGTTGACGTCGAACAGATACCACTGTCGCGCCGGGACGGCCCGGGAACCCGGCGCCGTCATGCCGTGAGTCTCCCGAGGATCTCGTCGAACGCCTTGTCCGCAAGCGCCCGCACCTCCTCACGGGTGAGCGGCTGGATGGGATGGGGCACGACGACGGTGCGGTAGTCGGTGGCGCCGAGCGCCTCGGCCTGGGCGCGGGCCGCCCTCACGAACTCGGACGAGATCACCGTCGCGGTGGGGATGCCGTGGTCCTCGAAGAACACGCCGTCGTGCACACTGCACGTGGTGCACGACCCTCAGTCGGCGAGGGCCTCGACGAGCACGTCGGTCGAGCCGGCGATCTCCTGCCGCAGGGCCTCGGGCGCCGGGCGCGCGAACGTCGGCTTCCGGCGGCGGACGACCGAGGCGACGCCGGTCCGCTCGCGCAGCAGCTCCTCGACGCGGTCCAGCAGGTGGTCGCCCTTCGCCTTGGAGATGTCGAGCAGCGTCACCACTTTGCCGTCCAGCGAGGCGGGCCGCGGGGCGGTGCGCCGGGGGACGGCGACGGAGTCGGTCGGATCCAGGTAGTCGGACATGGTGCCTCCTCAGAGAGTCGCGAGCTTGCGGAAGACCAGGCGCGAGCTGCGCGCGAACGTCCAGCCCGGCACGATCGCCGAGAACCGGCCGGCCGTGCCGCCGGCGACGGCGATCTTGAGGTTCTCCGGCGACCGGAACTTCGGGACCGGCGTCTCGTCGGTCTCGGGATCGGCGAACTTCCGGAGGACGTGCTCCGGCAGCCCCTCGCCGCCGTCCCGCCCGGGGATCAGCTCGCGCACCGGGCGCTGCAGCCGCTCGAACAGGAAGCGCCGGACGTCGGCCTTGCTCCAGCCGTCGCCCGCGATCGTCGCCGCGTGCTCGGGTCCGAACACGAGGAGCGTGTCGCCCCAGTGCGTCATCTTGTGGTTCACGATGACGGCCAGGCTGGCGGCGACGCTCGCCAGCAGCGGCTCGGCGCGGCGGCTCAGGTGGTCATACACCGACAGGGGAGCGTCGGCGGCGAGCGCGGCGACGACGCTGTCGTCGCGACCGAAGCCGTGCTCGACCGCGAGCGGCTCCCACGGGCTCGCCTCCTCGTGCTCGCCGATGCAGTAGGTGTAGCGCCCCGGGTGGGCGAGCGTCGACATGCTCACGACGCCGGGCGTCGCGCCGCCGATGTTCAGGCACACGAGCCTGACGGCGCGGCCGATCGTCGCGTTCGCCCGCCAGCCGGGGCCGAACAGGCCGGCCCCGCAGTTGATGCCCAGCTCGCGGCGGACCGGTCCGTTGAAGACCAGGAGCGGCGCGGGCGAGTTCGTCGTCGCCGACACCCCGTGCAGGTCGAAGCCCTCGTCACACACCGCCTCGATGGCGGCGATGACGGCCGGCAGGTACTCGGGACGGCAGCCGGCCATCACGGCGTTGGCGGCGACCTTCTCGACGGTGGCGCGGCCGTAGTTGGGCGGGACAAGGGCGACCAGGTCGTCCGGGGCCCGGCCCGAGGCCGCCACGGCGCGGCGGACGCGGTCCGGCGTCGGCGGGACGACCGGCAGGCCGTCCGTCACCCCTCGCTCGTAGAGCGCCTCGACGGGGTCGCTCTCGGTGAGGCTGCGCGGCGGCATGGCAGGAGGCTACCACGGCTCGCGCGCGGGCGCCGGGGCCCGAGGTGGTGCGAACGCCCCGGTTCCGCGGGACCTCAGGTTCGGCGGACGGCCCGCCGATGACAGACGTGGACGCTGCCGTCCGGGGAGGGGTCGCCGTGAACATCGACGTCGGCCGGGACATCTACGGGCTGAGGCCTGCGCGCATCCGCATGTCGCCCCCGGCGCCGCCGGCCGGGACCAGGGGTCTCCACCCCTGCGTGGCGTGCGCCGGGACGCGGGTCCACCGCGACGTCCCCGTCACCTTCGCCGAGCGCTGGGTCCTGCCCGTCGCCGGGCTGCGCCCCTACCGCTGCGTGGACTGCGGGCACCGCTTCTACGACCGCCCGCGGGGCGGCCGCGTCCGCGTCGGGCTCAGGAAGGGCGCGAGCCCCCGGTTGCCCGAGGCCAGCCGCGCCTAGCACGTCGGTTGCGTCGATCGGCGTCGAGGCGGTCTCCGGGGCCGGCGTCTAGTTCCTGCAGACCCGGAAATCCGCGTAGTCGCCCTCGGCGACCGAGCGGGTGTCGTCGGCGTCGGTCAGCACGGCGATCCCCGCCGGCCTCGGCACCTCGGACTCCTCGAAGAACGCCAGGTAGTCGTCGCGGACGTTGACGCGCTCCTCCACCCAGCCGCCGCGCGCCGCGGCGCCGCTGCGCAGCACGCGCACCTTCGTGAGCCCGTAGTTCGACTCGAGGCGCGTGCCCCGGGGGACGCGCTCGCTCCAGATGTACTTGACGGCCTTCGGCCCGCGGACGCGGGAGTGGGGAACCAGCATGTAGACGGCCAGCGCGCTGTCGTTCGGGCCGTCCTTCTCGTCGGCGCCGCGCGGGAACGCGCGCAGGCGCCACGACCACGCGAGGACCGGATAGGCGCGGAGGTCCCACTCGAACTGCCGGCCGGCCTGGATGCCGAGCCCCTCGGACCGGGCGCGCAGGAAGCGCCGCCCGCCCTCCGCCTGCACGGTGTAGACGGCGCGTCCCCCGTCCTCGCGCACGCGCCAGTCGGGCGGGAACGCGCCGACCCGGCCGCGCGAGAAATCGTCGACGACCAGGCACTCGTCCTGCGCCGCCGGCGCCGTCGAGCCGGCCAGGAGCGCGACTGCCGCGAGGAGGAGCGCGGCCGCGTGAAGGCGCGGATGTCTCATCGTCACGTCCCGGCGTCCGCGGCCGCGCCGGCGCCCGGGCGCCGGCCCGGTCAGCGGCCCCGCCGCCACCAGTGGTGGACGAGGTTGTCCACCACGTCCCCGAGCTGGGCGATCGTGCGGCACTCGCGCACGAGGTCGCACGCGGGGGCGTACATGGGCATCACGCTGTCGCCGACGCCCCAGCCCCACTGCCCCTCGGGGTTCAGCCAGATGATACCCTTCACGCGCTCGCGCATCAGCCGGAGGGCCCAGGCCTGCGGGTCGTTGTAGTTGTTCCGGGCGTCGCCGAGGATCAGGATGGTCGTCCGCCGGTCCAGCGTGTCGAGCTGGGTCCGCACGAACTGGCTGAAGGCGTAGCCGAAGTCCGAGCGGCAGTGGTAATCGACGGGCGCCTGCTTCAGCGCCCACTCGAGCGCGCGCTCGACCGGATAGGCGCCGAAGGCCTCCGTCACGTCGGCGATCTCCGACACGAACACGAAGGAGCGCACCCGGCTGAAGCACTCCTGGAGGCTCCACACGAGCTGCAGCATGAAGCGCGAGGCGTTGCGCACCGAGTCCGAGACATCGCAGATCGTCACGAGCTTGGGGCGGTCGCGGTGGCGGCGCCGGAGGAACACCTCCATGGGCACGCCATCGTAGGCGAGGCTCCTGCGCACGGTGCGCCGCGTGTCGATCCGCCCCCGCTGCTGCTGGCGCTGGCGGAGGGCGAGCGCGTCCTTGATCTTGCGCGCGAGCCGCGCCACCACGCTGCGCATCTCGGCCACCTCGTCGGCGGTGAGGGCGAACAGCGGCTTGTCCGCGAGGACCTCCCGCGTGAGCCTCTCGCCCTGGCGCCAGGCGCGCCGCTCCAGCTCCCGCTCGACGTGCTGGCGGATCATCCGGCGGAAGGCCTCCAGCCGGAGCTCCAAGTAGTTCCGGATGCGGGCGAGCTGGCCCGGGTCCAGGCCGCGCTGCTCGAGCAGCCGGAGGATCTCGGCGAGGTCGCGCTCGATCGCGCCGAGGTCGAGCCGGTCGGCGATGCGGCGCGAGAAGTAACCGACCTGGAGGAAGTACATCAGGCGCTCGAGGCCGGCGTTCTGCCCGCCGGCGCGGATGGCCATCTCCATCTCCGCGCCCTGGCCCCGCAGCAGCAGCTCGGTGAGGTCGTCCAGCTCGAGCCCCTCCTCGGCGGCAAGCTGGTCGAGGAGCTGCTGCACGCGCGGGTCCTCGGGGCCGAGCGCCTTGCGCAGCCCCTCGCCCAGCGCCTGGAGATCGAGGAAGTACAGGTTGAAGATCCGGTCGAACGTCTCCCGGTCGCGCGCCTCCTTCACCAGCGTCGCCGCCAGCGCGGTCTTGAACGTCTCCCGGTCCCCGAGGCCGACGGCGGCGCTGGCGGCGAGGGCGTCGAGCGCCTCCGACGGGGAGATGCGCAGCTCCGCGCGGCGGAGGTCGCCGATGAACTCGAGGATCCGCTCGTCCATGCCCTACGGCGCCAGGACCTTGTCGAGGGCGCCGCGGACGCGCTCCAGGTCCTTCTCGTACTTCACGAGCATGGTGAGGGTCGACTCGACGAGCGCCGGCTCGAGCCGCTCGGCGTTGAGGATCACGAGCGAGCGCGCCCAGTCGAGCGACTCGGACACCGAGGGCGGCTTGCGCAGGTCCATCGCGCGGATCTTCTGCACGGCGTTCACGACGGCCTGGGCGAGCTGCGCCGGGATCTCCGGCACCTTCATGCGGATGATCTCGAGCTCCTCGGCCGGCGCCGGGAAGTCGATGAAGAGGTGGAGGCACCGGCGCTTGAGGCCGTCGCTGAGCTCGCGGGCGTTGTTCGAGGTCAGCACGACGAGGGGCACGTGACGAGCGCGGATCGTCCCCAGCTCGGGCACCGATACCTGGAAGTCCGACAGCACCTCCAGCAGGAAGGCCTCGAACTCGGGCTCGGCCTTGTCGATCTCGTCGACCAGCAGGACGACGGGGCTGTCGGACTGGATCGCCTGCAGCAGCGGCCGCGGCGAGAGGAAGCGATACGAGAAGAACGCGTCCTCCTGGCCCGCGATGCGGGCCACGGCGTCGGGCAGCGAGGGCGCGTCCTTGACCAGCTCGCCGATCCGCTCGCGCAGCAGCTGGGTGTAGAGCAGCTGCTTGGCGTACTTCCACTCGTAGAGCGCCTTGCCCTCGTCGAGGCCCTCGTAGCACTGGAGGCGGATCAGCGGCCGGGACGCGATCTCGGCGAGCGTCTTCGCGAGCTCGGTCTTGCCGACGCCGGCGGGCCCCTCGATCAGGATCGGCCGCCCCATCCGCGCGGCGAGGTACACGACGGTGGCGATGCGCCGGCTGGCGACGTAGCGGGCGGCGCGGAACCGCTGCTGGACGTCCTCGACGGACTGGAACATGCCCTCTCCCCTTGCCGTCGAGGCCGCAGGGGAGAACCCGGCGTCCGACGCGCGTGTGCTGACTGAATTCGCGTTCATTGTAACGTAACTTACAATTCCGGCACCGCTTGCCCCCGGGAGGCCCCGATGAACCGCAGACGCGCCCTCAAGGACCTCGTGCTCCGGAAGAACGGACTCGTCGTGCCCGGCGCCTACGACGGCGTCTCCGCGCGCCTCGTCGAGCGCGCGGGCTTCTCCGCCGTCTACATGACCGGCTACGGCACGTCGGCGTCACGGCTCGGGCTGCCGGACCTCGGCTTCGCCGGACTCGCGGAGATGGTGGACCACGCGCGCAACCTCGCCGCCGCCGTGTCCATCCCGCTGATCGCCGACGCCGACACCGGCTACGGCAACGCGCTCGGCGTCCGCCGCACGGTGGCCCAGTACGAGGCGGCGGGCGTGGCGGCGCTCCACATCGAGGACCAGGTGGCGCCCAAGCGCTGCGGCCACCTCTCGGGCCACCAGGTGATCCCCCGCGCCGAGTTCGCCGGCAAGATCCGCGCGGCGGTCGAGGCGCGGACGGACCCCGACCTCATGATCATCGCCCGCACCGACGCGATCTCCGCCGTCGACCTCGACGAGGCGCTGCGCCGCGGCGAGGCGGCCGCGAAGGCCGGCGCCGACGTGCTCTTCATCGAGGCGCCGCGGACCGAGGAGCAGGTGGAGCGCGTCGCCCGCGAGCTGGGAACGCCGCTGCTCTACAACTACGCTCCCGGCGGCCGCTCGCCGCTGCTGCCGTTCGCGCGGCTGCGCGAGCTGGGCTTCGCGATCATCCTGCTGCCGGTCGACACGCTGCTCGTCGCCGCGCGGGCCGTCGCGGAGTTCCTCCGGGACGTGCGCGCGGCCGACGACGTGGTGCGGTTCCGCGAGCGCTACATCGGGTTCGGCGAGTTCAACGACCTGATCGGCGTCACCGCCCAGCTCGCGCTGGCCCGGCGGTACGCCGACGAGGCGTGAGACATCCTGTGTCAACCCTATGCGGCGGCGAGCGCCGCGGCCGCGCGATGGCGCGTGAGGTCGTAGGGGGCGCGATCCTGCCAGCAGCGCCAGAGCACGCGCACCCAGGCGCGGGCGAGGAT
>Ga0209172_10004251_pt1 | contig 19771 bp, 15 predicted proteins | sample LarsenN4metaG_FD_184113 | JGI IMG/M metagenome (GOLD analysis project Ga0209172, IMG submission 184113) | Hot spring sediment bacterial and archeal communities from British Columbia, Canada, to study Microbial Dark Matter (Phase II) - Larsen... ... | reverse complement strand
GACGAGCGATGTGATCGAGCGTGAACCCCGCCTGTATCGCGGCCCCACAGACTAACGTGGGACGACGAGCGAAGCCGCGATACTGGCGGGGAGAAGCCCGCCGAACATGAAAAGGCGGGAGGACGCACCGGGGATTCGTGCCCGAACACACGAACCCGCACGCGATCGGCCGAGCCGCCTCCGAGAGTGAAAAACCTCCCGCGACGGCGCCGATGAAGCAACGGTCACGGGACGCGGATGTGCCGCGTCTTTCGCATCGCTCAAGCGATGCATTGTCGGCGTGACACATCCGCGTCCCGCCCTCGCTGTTTTTTCGATCCGCCTGGATCGACAAGGATGACGCATGTCCGCTTCAAAATTTCTTCGTATCACCCTCTTCGTCATTCCGGACGCGCAGAGCGCGATCCGGAACCCAGGAGCCAACACACTCCCGCTTTGTCATCCCCTGGATTCCGGGTTCTCAGCTTCGCTGAGCCCCGGAATGACGAGCTTTGCTGACCATCTGCCCTTGCAAGGAGTTCACCGCCTCACAAACCGCAACCACACCGGGGCGCAATCGCCGAGCCTCTTCGCTTCATACCGCGTCGTCACATGACCGGGCCAAGGCTTGCGCCAATCCTCCGCGCGCTCGGCAGTCCACATAAACCGCGCGTCCCGCACGAAATGCTCCAGCGTCCACTCGGCATAATTCGCCCAGTCCGTGGCGAAGCGCACTTCGCCGCTCGGCTTCAATACGCGCGCGAGCGCATCAAGAAACTCCGGTTGGATCAGCCGCCGCTTGTGATGCCGCGCCTTCGGCCAGGGATCGGGGAAGAGGATGTACACCATGTCGAGCGAAGCCTCCGGCAAGCGCGCAATCACGTCGCGCGCATCGCCGTGGTGGAGGCGGATGTTGAGCCTGCGCGCCCGCTCCCCCTCGATGGGGGAGCTGTCGTCGCGCAGCGACGACTGAGGGGGTGCGGCCCGGGACCTTTGAGGGCTCGCCTCTTGAGGCGGCGCACGAAGCCCATCGCGATCACCCTTCTCCCCCTCAAGGGGGAGGAGTTGCTCTTCAATGTGCCGCAGGCATGACGCCACGCCATTCAAGAACGGCTCCACGCCAATGAAGCGCGCGCCCGGATGCGCAGCGGCTTGCGCCACAAGATGCTCCCCGCCGCCAAAGCCGATCTCAAGACCAACTCCCCCTCCCCTAGAGGGGGAGGGGGCCGGGGGGTGGGGTGATGCATTGGCATTCGCAGCACCCACCCTCACCCCTAGCCCCTCTCCCCTCCAGGGAGAGGGGAAAAGGTCGTCGATCTCAATCGCCCCCTCCGCCGGAAGCGCCAGATGCGGCAACAGCGTGTCGACCAGCGCCGCCTGGCGCGGCTTCAGCGCGCGCGCCTTGGTGCGGCCATATGTGCGCAGCGGCGGCGGGCTCATCGCGGCGGGCCGAGCGCTCCGATGCAAACGCCGGGATTGGTCCAGCTGCCCCCGGCGTCGAGGCAGGCGTTCACCGCGAAGAAGTCGCGCGCGTACCAGCCGGCGATCAGGCCCGCGGCCAATGCGAGCAGGCCTACGAACCACAGCAAAGCCCGGCCCCGAGGGGGCTTGATCCTGTTTTCCTTTGCGTCCGTCGCCATATCGCACCTGCCGCCGAGTGAACTCGCCCGGCCCTGTTATATCTGATACCTGACGCCTGACACCTGACACTTGGGAGCGATGCGATGCGCGAGAAGCTCAACTTTTACATTGACGGCAAGTGGGTGGCCCCCGCCAAGGCGCGCACGCACGACGTGATCAACCCCGCCAACGAGGAGCCCTGCGGCCGCATTTCCCTCGGCAGCGCTGCCGACGTGGACAAGGCCGTCGCCGCGGCGAGGAAGGCGTTCGAGACGTGGTCGCAATCCAGCATCGACGAGCGCAAGGCGCTCCTCGACAGGATCATCGCCATCTACCAGCGCCGGATGGGCGAAATGGCGGAGACCATCTCCATGGAAATGGGCGCGCCGCTGCCAATGGCGAACGCGATGCAGGCGCCCGCCGGCCTCGGCTATCTGATGGATGCGCGCAAGCAGCTCGACGAGTTCCAGTTCGAGTATGCCTATAACGGCGCGCACCGCATCCTGCGCGAGCCGATCGGCGTCGTCGGCATGATCACGCCGTGGAATTGGCCGATGAACCAGGTGTGCGCCAAAGTCGGCCCCGCGCTGGCCGCCGGCTGCACGATGGTGCTGAAGCCCTCCGAACTCGCGCCGCTCAATGCGGTGCTGTTTGCGGAAATCCTCGACGAAGCCGGCGTGCCGCCGGGCGTGTTCAATCTCGTCAACGGCGACGGGCCGGGGGTCGGCGAGGCCCTGTCGAAACATCCCGACATCGACATGATGAGCTTCACCGGTTCGACGCGCGCGGGCATGTCGGTGATGGAAAACTGCGCCAAGGGCATCAAGCGCGTGGCGCTCGAACTGGGCGGCAAGAGCCCGAACATCATCCTCGACGATGCCGACCTGAAGAAGGCCGTGTCGCGCGGCATGATGCACATGGCCAATAATACCGGCCAATCCTGCAACGCGCCCTCGCGCATGCTGGCGCCGCGCTCGAAATACGATGAGGTCGTCGCCATCGCCGCCGAAACGGCGAAGAGCATCAAGGTCGCCGCGCCCGACAAGGCCGAGCAGGGCAATATCGGCCCGCTCGCCAACGCGAAGCAATTTGAGAAAGTGCAGGGCCTTATCCAGAAAGGCATTGAAGAGGGTGCGACTGTCGCGGCGGGCGGCGTCGGCCGTCCGGAAGGCTTCAACCGCGGTTATTACGTGAAGCCGACCGTATTCGCGAACGTCACCAATGACATGACCATCGCGCGCGAAGAAATCTTCGGGCCGGTGCTGTGCGTGATCCCGTACGACAGCGAGGAAGACGCCATCCGCATCGCCAACGACACGCCCTATGGCCTCTCCGCCTATGTGCAGGGCTCGGAAGAGCGAGCGCGCAAAGTCGCGCGCAAACTCCGCGCCGGCAATGTGCACATCAACGGCGCGTTCGGCGGCATGGGCACCCCGTTCGGCGGCTACAAGCAATCCGGCCTCGGCCGCGAAGGCGGCAAGTTCGGCCTGGAGGAATTCCTCGAAGTCAAAGCCGCCATCGGCTGGGGGCAATAAGCGAATTGTGAGTAGCGAGTAGCGAATGGGAGTGCGTCCCAGTCGCCATTCGCTACTCGCCATCGCGAAGATAAACAACTCGCAAACGGCCGTTTCACGGCCCATTAGCCATGCGCTGGCATAGTGCGCGCATGATCATGCCGCCCGACCCGTTTGCGCAGAGCTTCGATTCCATAGAGGTCGCCCGCGCGCCCTCTCCTGCCGCTATAGAGAGCGCGCTGCACGCCTGCGCCGCGCCGGATGACGGCAGGCCGGGCTTCTTCCTGCTCGACGATGCCGAGGGCCGCTTTGTCGTCGACCGCGAAATGGGCGTCGTCATGCTGCGTGACGACGCTCTTCTCGCACGCGAGCGCGGCGCTGTTTATTCGGCGCGGCTGCGCGTCGTCGAGCCGTCAGGCGTAAGCTACGACCTCGACATGCAGTTGCGCATCACCGGCCGCGTGCCGCAGGTTGTTGGGTCGGAGGATTTCAGCCTCGGCCCGGATACGGCGCCGAACCTCGCGGCGGCGCCCCGGGACTTGGCGCGCGTCGCCTGGACCCGCTTCGCCGCGGCGCTCGGAGCGCAGACGCCCTCGAGGCTCAGGACCGACGGCGCGTACGGATCGCTGCTTTCAGCACCGATACCCGCCACCAACGACGAGATCCGGATCGCGTTCGGCGAGACGATCCCAGCGCCGGCGCCGCCGCACGCCTCCTGGCCGTACTGATTACTGGGCCGAGGGTGGCGGCGTCTCCTGGATCGACTGCATGTACGCGATCAGCGCATCCACGCTCTGCGGATTGAACTGGAACTCGGGCATCGGGTGCGCGACCTGAATGCCCTGGATCAATTCTTCCTCCAGCACGGCTGAGTCATAGCGCGCGAGCGCGTATCGAAACGGCGGAGCTTCGGGAGCGGGGCTCTCGCCGTACCGACCCACGGCATGGCACCCGGCGCATTGCGCTTCCGCAATCTCTCGTCCGTCTGCGGCGAGCGCTGCCTGCGAGGGCGCCGCTTCCTGCGCAGCGCATGCGCCGAGCAAGAACACAGAAGCTGCCGCCATAATCATTCGACGCATGGGCGCCTCCTTTGAGGATCGAGCTTAGCGCATACGCGCTTGGCGCGGTATAGACGCGCGATGACGATTCCGCAGCCTGCGCGCAGTTCCGACCCAGCCATCGCGGAAGTTCGAGCCGCATTGGCCGAGCGCACGCCGGTCGTGCTGGTCATTGGCCGCGCCGGCACAGGCAAAAGCCATTTTATCCGCTCTCTGGTCTCCGAAGATCCGGGCTATCCGCAAGCGCTGTTGGCGCCCACTGGTCTGGCCGCCATGAATATCGGCGGCCAGACCGTGCATTCGTTCTTCGGATTCCCCCCGCGTCCACTGATCGGCACGAACGAGAAGCCGCACTGGTTTTTCACGCGAACGGCTAAGGCGATCAACCGGCTGATCGTCGATGAAGTCTCAATGCTGCGCGCCGATGTGCTCGACGCGATGGATCATCACCTGAAAGTGGCGCGCAAATCGGCCCGCCCATTTGGCGGCGTGCAAATGCTGCTGGTGGGCGATTTCTATCAACTGCCCCCCGTTGTGCGCGGCGAAGAAAGCCAGCTCCTCGAAGAGGCCGGCTATGCGAGTCCCTACGCCTTCTCCGCGCACGTGCTGCGGGATGCGCCATTGGCGGCCATCGAGCTCACCGAAGTGCACCGGCAGACCAATCGCGACTTCATCTCGCTTCTCTCTTCGATCCGCGAGCGGCGGGGCGTGGAGGAAGCCGTGACCATTCTCAACACCGTATGCCTGGATCGTTCGCTGCCGGCGCGGCCCGTCCTGCTGTGCGCCACCAATGCGGTGGCGGATCGCTACAACGCGCAGGGGTTAGCAGCGCTAACCGGCGTCGCGGCCCAATATACCGGCGCGTTCGAGGGCGAGGCCCCGCGCGCCCAAGGAGATCGATTTCCCGCGCCAATGCAGCTCGTGTTGAAGCGCGGCGCGCGCGTGATCTTCACCCAGAACGACCCGGAAGGCCGTTGGGTGAACGGCTCGCTCGGGACAGTGCGCGAACTGGATGAGAACGTCATCGTCGTCGCGCTCGACGGCGGCGATGCGGTCGATGTCGAGCGCGCGGTCTGGCCGCAGGCGCGCTGGACATGGAACGCCAGGGAAAACCGCATGGAGGTGAAGGAGGAATTCAAATACGTGCAGTTCCCCCTCGCGCCCGCTTGGGCGCTGACCATCCACAAGGCGCAAGGCATGACGCTCGACGCGGTTGAGATCGATCTCGGCCGCGGCGCCTTCGCGCCAGGGCAAACCTATGTTGCGCTGTCACGCGCCAGAAACATGGAAAGCATCCGTCTCGCGCGCCCGCTTTCTCCGCGCGACGTTCAGGTCGATCCGGCCATCGCGGAAGGCTTGGCGCGGCTCGGCCTTTAGCCTGCCGGCCAGACCTTTCGTCGGTTATTCAGTGCGGATGTTGCGCCGCCGCGTCTTCTTGCCCGTGGTCGCAGCATTCGCAGCTGTGTGCAGCCCCAGCGCCGCTTTGGGCGGCATGCGCTTCATCGCAACAGGCGCATTCGCTGCACTCTCCGTCACAATGTCGTGCGCCATGCATCCCGTGACCGACGCTGACGCAGCCGCCCAAGGCTAATGCCAGCGCCATGCCTGCGGCTAAAGCAACAATCTTCATTTCCCGCCTCCGTTTGGCTCCCAATGCCATAGCTCAGCGAATCCGCCTTTGACAGACATCAAGTGCGCGTCGCCCGCGCAAGCCGCGCCGGCTAGAATAAATTCGGCGTGTCCAAAACCGGCTGCGCGTGAATTTACTAACTGCAGTTCGCGCCGAACGGAGCTTTTCAGGCCCTCGCGGCCAAGCGCCCCTCCGCCCTTTCCATCATGGCGACGAAACGGGGGTGGTTGCGAATTGGGTCGAAGGCCGGATCGGACTTCGACCAGTTCAGCAACGATTGCGAAATCAGCTCGCCCAACAAGGGCTCCAGCATGTCGAGCGCCCGGTCCAGATCATTGAACCGGATAGTGGCGCACACGAAATTATAGCGCATGTTGGCATTATTCGGATCGAGCAGCATGGCCCGGTCCATCAGTTCGCGCGCACGTGCTTCGTCTCCGAGCGTCGCATGCGCACTGACGGCATACGCCATCGCCGAGCCGTTGTTGGGATCCTGCGCAAATATTGGCTGCGTGCGTTCCAGAGTTCGCAGCGCGGCGCTGCGCTGGCGATCCGCGTGACCGAGCGCCCTATACACAGCAATGAGCATGCCGACCGACCAGAAGTCCGTCTCCGCGGCCGCAGCGGCCTTCTCCAGATGCAGCGCGGCCTTTTCTAGCTCGCGAAGCGAATAATACTGCCGCGCCGCTGCGACATTAGCTTCGAAGGAATCTGGCTCCAGCCGCAGCGCGGCGTCGATTTCCTTCTGCGCCTCGTCGTACTCGGCGCGAAAGGTCAGCACCACGCCCTTGGCTGCGTGGGCTTCGGCGAGATCGGGATCGAGCGCGATCGCCCGCTCCGCCGCTTCCAAGCCGTCGTCGCCGCTGGCCCCGCCGGCGAAAAACCGCAAATGCACCTGCGCCACGGCCATAAGCGCCCAGGCGCGCGCGTAGCTGGGATCGATCTCGGTGGCGCGTCGGCACAGCCGGATGATGGCCTCGCTCCTGCGCCCATCGCCGAGATTGCCGGTGACCATGTATTGGCGCGCCATGAGGAAGAGATTGTAGGCGTCGGTATTGCTTGTGTCCCGCCGTTCGATGGCCTGCTTTTCTTCCGGCAGCAGCTTCAGCTTCAGCGCCTTGACGATGGCCTGCGAGATCTCGTCCTGGATGGCGAAAATGTCGTCGAGGTCTCGGTCGTAGCGTTCGGCCCAGACGTGCCCGTCGCTGGCGCCGTCGATCAGCTGAGCTGTAATGCGCACGCGACCGCCCGCCTTGCGAACGCTGCCTTCCAACACATGAGTCACTTTCAACTGCTGTGCGACCTTCCCCACTTCGACGCTCCTGCCTTTGAAGGTGAAGGCGGTGTTGCGTGACACGACGTGCAGGGCCGACACTTTCGAAAGATCGGTGATGATGTCCTCGCTGATGCCGTCGCTGAAGTATTCTTGTTCGGCGTCGCCGCTCATGTTGGCGAAAGGCAGAACGCAAATCGACGCGGCCGTGCGCTCTGCCGCGGCGGACGCGGCAGCGCGCGGCCGCACGGCAAACACGTGGACGGGCGCCTCGTCGGGCTTGACCGTATGCGGACCGAGATCGTCGAAATCGGCCGCCACCTTGCCCGCCACCTGGTCGGCGACGTTGCGCGAGACGGAGATCCCGCCGGCAGGCGCCAGCGTCTGCAGGCGCGCGGCGACATTGACGCCATCCCCGTAAATGTCCTCCCCGTCGACAATCACGTCGCCGAGATTGATGCCGATCCGATAACGCAGCGGCTCGGCCGCGCCTGCCGCCTGGGCGGCCATCGCCGCCTGAATCTCAATGGCGCAATCCACCGCCGCCGCAGCGCTGGAAAACTCCACCAAGACGCCGTCGCCCATGAGCTTGAACGTACGCCCGCCATGGGCGGCCACCCGCGGGTCGAACAAGGCGGCGCGGTTCTGCTTGAGCCGCATCAGGGTTCCGGCTTCGTCGCGCTGCATCAGCGCGCTGTAGCCCACGACATCGGCGGAGAGGATGACGGTCAGTTTGCGCTGCATGTGCACCTGGGCTTTAACGCACCGTAGCGCAAATGCGCGGTGGCGTCAGAAAAATGTCACGCTCGCCCCCCATGAAAGGACGTTGCCGACAGTCGTTTAGGCGCTCGCCGCCGCGAGGTTGGCGCGAAACGCCCGAAAGCGAGGATGATCGCGGATCGGATCGAGGCTGTTGTCGATATCGATCCAATGCACCCAGCCAGAACCGACCTTTCCGGCGAGCGGTTCGATCAGATCCATCGCCACGTCAACGTCGCCCAGTTTCGCCATGCCACAGGCCGCGTTGTAACGCAGACGCAAATTGTCGGGATCGAACAATGCAACGCGCTTGGCCCACTCGCGCGCGCGCTCCGCTTCGCCCAAATCAGCGAGCGAACCGATCAGGAACCCAAGCGCGCCGCTATGGTCCGGCTCGAACCTCAACACCTTCTCGCAACGCTCCAGAGTGCGCCGCGCCGCCCAAAGCACCCGCTCCTTGTCTCCCAGCGCTTCATACGCCTGCACGACCATGCCAGCCGGGCGGTAAGCGTCCGGATCAAGCGCGCATGCCGTCTCGAAATGGTGGATGGCTTTGGCGTCTTGCTTCAAGCCTAACATGAGATAGCCGGCGAACAGGTGTGCGTCGTAGCTGTTCGGATCGAGCTTTAATGCTGTTTCGATAAAGGGCTTACCCGCCTCCAAGTCCATGCCGCTGCCGCGCCCCAGTACCTCGGCCATGGCCGCGTGACCTTCCGCCAGTTGCGGGTCGAGTTCGATGGCGCGTTCTGCGGCGTGACGCGCGTCCTCGAAGCTGAAGCTGCCCATACCGCGCTGGCTCATCTCCGCGATCGCCATCGACATGAGCGCCCAAGCGCGGGCGAAGCTTGGATCGAGCTCGACCACTCTCTGGCAAATTCGCACGATGATAGGCTTCATGCGTTCGCTGCCGGTGCGCTCAAATTGTCTTGCCAAAAGGAAGAGTTCGTAGGCCTCCGCGTTGGACGTGCTCCGACGCTCTATCGCTTTCTTTTCTTCGGGCAGAAGCTTGAGTTTCAGAGCGCTGACGATCGCCTCTGAGATTTCGTCCTGCAGCGCGAAGATGTCGTTGAGGTCGCGGTCCCACCGCTCGGCCCAAACGTGTCCTCCGGTTGCGTCGATCAGCTGCGCCGTAATTCGCACGCGCCCGCCGGCCTTCCGCACGCTGCCCTCGAGCACGTGCGTCACCTTCAGCTGACGGGCGGCTTGCGGCACGTCCACCGGCTTTCCTTTAAACGTGAACGACGTGTTTCGCGCAGCCACCCAGAGGGCTGAGACCTTCGACAGGTCGGTGATGATGTCTTCGGTGATGCCGTCGGAGAAATACTCCTGCTCCTGGTCCCCGCTCATATTGGCGAACGGCAGCACGCAAATGGCCACAGCCGGGCGCTTTTCGATGGCCATGGCGGCAGAAGCGTTCGTTTTCGCGCGCACTGAGAACACATGCACCGGCGTCTCGATATTCTTGACCGTGTGGGGTCCAAGATCGTCGAACGCGGCCGCTACCTTGCCGCCGACCTGATCGGCCACGTTGCGCGAGACGGCAATCCCGCCCGCCGGCGCCAAGGCCTGCAATCGCGCAGCGACGTTGACACCGTCGCCATACATGTCGTCGCCATCAACGATGACGTCACCCAGATTTATGCCGATGCGATAACGTAGACGCTCGGCCTCCGGCCGATGCGCCTCGGCCGCTTCCATGGCGGCTTGAATGTCCAGCGCGCAAGTGACTGCGGCAGCGGCGCTGGGAAACTCAACCAGCGCGCCATCGCCCATAAGCTTGAACGTGCGGCCGCCGTACGCCGCGACGCGCGGATCGACCAGCGATTTTCGGTTCTCCTTCAGCCGAGACACGGTCCCGGCTTCATCCCGCTCGATAAGGCCGCTGTAGCCGACGACGTCGGCAGACAAGATGACGGTCAACTTGCGCTGCATCCTGAGTCAGCCTCCGGACCTCATCCTACCGAAGCCCCGCGCATCAGTCAGCGGAAATGCGTGTGCGCCCGCCTCACATGAACGGCCGGCGCGGCTGGGCGGCGTGCTCGGCGAGCAGCGCGCCGGTATCGTCCTGCTCGATCAGCTTCACGTCGTAGCCCCAGAGATCGGCGACGTGCTGGAGCACGCGCTCGGCGTCGGTTTCTTCCAGCAACACGCCATCCAGCACTCTGTGCTGGAGGATCAGCTTGCGATCGCCGGCGAGGTCGACGTCGACGATCTGAATGTCCGGATCGCGATAGGCGATGTCGTAGTGGCGCGAAAGCGCGCGGCGGATTTTCCGGTAGCCGCGCTCGTCGTGAATGGCGGCGACGTTCATTTCTTCTTCGTCCTCGTCGTCGACGACGCGGAAGAGGCCGAACTCGCGGATCACACGCGGCGACAGGAATTGCGAGACGAAGCTCTCGTCGCGGTAGTTCGCCCAGATGTCGCGCAGCGTGCCGTACGCATCGCCATTGCCGGCGATGTCGCCCATCCACTCGCGGTCTTCGTCGGTCGGATTGGTGCAGACGCGCTCGATGTCGCAGCACATGGCAAAGCCGAGAGCGTACGGATTGATGCCGGAGAAGCGGCGATCGTCGAACGCCGGCTGCAGCACGACGCTGGTGTGCGAGTGCAAAAACTCAAGGAATGAACCGTCGTCGATCTGTCCCTTCTCGTGCAGCCGGTTCATGATGCGATGGTGCACATAGGTGGCGCAGCCTTCGTTCATCACCTTGGTCTGACGCTGGGGATAGAAATACTGGTTGATCAGGCGAACGATGCGCAGCACTTCGCGCTGCCAGGGCGCTAGGCGCGGGGCCGTCTTTTCCAGGAAGTACAGCAAATTCTCTTCCGGGATGCCCAGTAGCGCCTTGCGCCGCTCGTCGTCGTCCCGGCTGCGCTTGCGCTTGCCCGAGGTCGGCACGGTCCGCCACAAATCGTTGAACAATTGTTCGCCGTGGCGGCGGCGCTCTTCCTCGCGCTTTTCCTCCGAGCGCAGGTCGGGCATGCGCTTGCGCGGAAAGCGATGCACGCCGTGGCTTTGCAGCGCGTGGGCGGCGTCGAGCACGCGCTCCACTTCTTCCTGGCCGTAGCGGTCCTCGCACTTGGCGATGAAGCTGCGGGCGAAATCCAAATAGTCGAGAATGCCGTCGGCGTCGGTCCACTGCTTGAACACGTAATTGTTCTTGAAGAAGTGGCTGTGTCCGTAGCCGGCGTGCGCCAGCACCAGCGTCTGCATCGTCGCGGAGTTTTCCTCCATGATGTAGACGATGCACGGATTGGAATTGATGACGATCTCGTAGGCGAGCCCCTGATAGCCCTTGCGGTAGAGCGCCTCGTTGCGCGCGAAATGCTTGCCGAAGGACCAGTGCCGGTAAAACAGCGGCATGCCGGTGGACGCGTAAGCGTCGAGCATCTGCTCGACGGTGATGACCTCGATCTGATTGGGATAGGGATCGAGCCCCATCTCCTTGATGCCGATCTCGCCGCACGCTTCATGCACGCGGCGGATCAGATCGAAATCCCAGTCCGGCCCGCTGAACAGGAGCCTGGAGTCGGCGAGCATCGTCATCAGCCGCCCTCCGCGGCCACGCCTTCGGGCCGGCGCGCGAACAGTTCGCGGAAAACCGGGTAGATGTCGCGGCGGTGCCGAACTTTTCTCATGGCAAAAGGCTGATCGTCCGGAATGCGGCGGTAGGCGCGCCAGAGATTGGTCGAGGGCTCGCCCGCGCCGGGATGCTCCTCCTCGTCATCCATGCCGACTTCGACATAGGCGTAGTATTGGCAGATCGGCAAAATCACGTCGCGCAGCTGCGCCAGCACCACGGCGTTGTCGCTAGACGTATTGTCGCCGTCGGACGCCTGCGCGGCGTAGATGTTCCAGTCGCTGACTGGATAGCGGTCGCGCACGATGTCCATCATCTTGAACAGCGCCGTCGACACGACGGTGCCGCCGGTTTCGCGCGAGTAGAAGAAGGTCTGTTCGTCCACCTCCTGAGCCTCGTGCGTGTGGCGGATGAAGACGACGTCCACGTGCTCGTAGCGGCGGTTCAGGAACAGATAGAGCAGTGAATAGAAGCGCTTGGCCAAGTCTTTCATGTGCTCGTTCATAGAGCCAGAAACGTCCATCAGGCAGAACATCACCGCCTTGGCTATCGGCTTGGGCGTCGATTCCAGGCGCCGGTAACGCACGTCCACCGGATCGATATACGGAATGCGCTTCGTGCGCAGCACCCGCTTTTCCAGCTCGGCGCGGAGCTCCTGCAATTCGTCGAAATGGCCGCCTTCGCGCTCCAGCCGCTCGATTTCGGCGCGCAGCGCTTCGATCTCGTCGGCCTTCGGGCGCTTCAACGCGATGCGGCGCGACATCGAATGCTTCAGCGTGCGCGGCACGGAAATGCGCGCGGGCGGTCCCGAGACGGAGAAGCCGGCCTGGCGCCACTGCACGGAATGGGCGCCGGCAACCTGCCGCTTGGCCATGTCCGGCAATTCGAGATCTTCAAGGTAAAGGTCGAGATATTCTTCGTCGGAAAGCGCAAAGCGAAATTCGTCTTCGCCTTCGCCGGAATCGCTTGCGCGCGAGCCCTGCCCGCCGCCTTGATCGGGCCGCGGGATGGTGTCGCCTTCGACGTACTTCTTGTTTCCGGGCAAGACGTAGTCGCGCACGCCACCTTGGGACGAGCGGCGCAAATTGGGCTCGTGCACGCCGCCGGCGGGAATGGAAATTTCCCCGCCTTTGCCAGCGTCCTTGATGGAGCGGTTCGAAGACGCCTCGCGCACCGCGCGCCGCACCTGCGCGCGCGCCCGCCGCAGAAAGCGCTGGCGGTTGGCGAAGCTCTTGCCGCCCGGATTGAGCCGCCGGTCGATAATGTGCATGCGGCGCGCCTACCCCGCTTGCTTCACGCGCATGTACCACTCGACCAGCCGGCGGACCTGCCGCTCGGTGTAGCCGCGCTCGGTCATGCGCATCACGAATTCCTCGTGCTTCTTCTCGGTCTCGCTGTCCTTCTTCGAGCCAAAGCTAATGATCGGCAGCAAGTCTTCGACCTGGCTGAACATGCGCCGCTCGATCACTTCGCGGATTTTCTCGTAGGAGGTCCAGGACGGGTTCTTGCCGCCGTGGCCGGCGCGCGCGCGCAACGTGAACTTCACCACCTCGTTGCGGAAATCCTTCGGATTGGCGATGCCAGCCGGCTTTTCGATCTTCGAGAGCTCCTGGTTCAAGAGCTCGCGATTGAGCAGCTGGCCGGTGTCGGGATCCTTATAATCGATGTCCTCGATCCAGGCGTCGGCGAAATCGACATAGCGGTCGAACAGGTTCTGTCCGAAATCGTGGTAGCTTTCGAGATAGGCTTTCTGGATTTCGTTGCCGATGAATTCCGCGTAGCGCGGCGCCAGCTCGGCCTTGATGAATTCTAAGAGCTTGTTCTCGGTCTCCTGCGGAAATTGTTCGCGACGCACGTTCTGCTCGAGCACGTACATGAGGTGCACGGGATCGGCCGCGACTTCCTGCGTGTCGTGGTTGAACGTGGCGGCCAGCACCTTGAAGGCAAAGCGCGTTGAGATGCCATCCATGCCTTCGTCGACGCCTGCGGCGTCCTTGTATTCCTGCAGCGTGCGCGCTTTGGGATCGACTTCCTTCAGGCTTTCGCCGTTATAGACGCGCATCTTCGCAAACAGGTTGGAGTTTTCGTGCTCCTTAAGGCGCGAAAGCACCGAGAAGCGCGCCAGCATTTCCAGCGTCGCCGGCGCGCACGGCGCTTCGGCTAACTCGGAGCCGCGGATCAGCTTTTCGTAGATCTTCTTCTCTTCGTCGACGCGCAGGCAGTACGGCACCTTGATCACGTAGATGCGGTCGATAAAGGCTTCGTTGTTCTTGTTGTTCTTGAAGGACTGCCACTCGGCCTCGTTCGAGTGGGCCATGATCACGCCGTGGAACGGAATGGCGCCGATGTTCTCGGTGCCGACGTAATTGCCTTCCTGCGTCGCCGTCAAAAGCGGGTGCAGCATCTTGATCGGCGCCTTGAACATCTCGACGAACTCAAGAATGCCCTGGTTGGCGCGGTTGAGGCCTCCGGAATACGAATAGGCGTCCGGATCGTTCTGCGCGTGCAGCTCGAGCTTGCGGATGTCGACCTTGCCGACCAGCGAAGAGACATCCTGATTGTTGTCGTCGCCCGGCTCGGTCTTCGCCACGGCGATCTGCCTCAGCCGCGAAGGCATCAGCTTGGCGACGCGGAAGCGCGTGACGTCGCCGCCGAATTCATCGAGCCGCTTCAGGCACCACGGACTCATCAGCCCGGTTAGCCGCCGCTGCGGGATGCCGTAATCGTCTTCCAGCTTCTGACCCCACGTCTCGGGATCGAACAGACCGAGCGGATGTTCGAACACCGGACTCATCTGATCGCCGGCCTTCAGAACATAGATCGGCTGTTCTTCCATCAGCGCCTTGAGGCGCTCGGCGAGCGAAGATTTGCCGCCGCCCACGGGGCCGAGCAAATAAAGAATTTGTTTACGCTCTTCGAGACCTTGGGCGGCGTGGCGGAAAAAAGCGACGATCCGCTCGATCGTCTCTTCCATGCCGTAGAATTCGGAGAAGGCCGGATAGAACCGCACCGTGCGGTTCATGAAGATCCGCCCCAGACGCGCATCCTTGGACGTGTCGACCATGCGCGGCTCGCCGATCGCCGCGAGCAGGCGCTCGTGCGCCGTAGCGTACGCCATCGGGTCGTCGCGGCAGAGACTCAAGAAATCCTGCAGCGACATTTCCGCTTCGCGGCGCTGCTCATACGAGCGAGCAAAGCTGCGAAAAAGCTCTTCAGACATCGGTCCTCCGTCGCGCCCCGCCTGACTCTAGATAAGGAGCCTGGCGACGGACGCTTACCAAAACGCCATCAAAAATCTGGCGCCCATAAGGTGGCCTCCCGCGCGTCCTGCGCGTCGACCGCCCGATGGTGCAAAGCATGACATGATTTGCCGGTTCCGTGGCGAGGGAAACGGGCAAAAACACTTTTCGCTGCGTCGCGGCTGAATTGCACGCGCAATGACCGCTCGGCGGACGCCGGCCGCTTTCTTAAGCAAACGCAAAAGTCTCGATTTTACGCGGCCTTAAGCACGATGCCTCAGGAAAGAACTGGGCAGCGGAAGTCTGACGAATGAGCGACCAGTCCTGGGTGCTGCGGGGCATCGACCCCCGAGCCCGCCAGCAGGCGGAGGAGGAAGCCGCACGTCTCGGCATGAGCCTCGCCGATTATTTGACCGATCGTGTCGTCAAGCGCGCTGTTCTCGACCAACTCTCGGCCGCGCCCGAGGCAGACCAGACCCAGTCCGCGTCGGAAGACGCAGCAATATTTGCGCCAGCATCTGAATCTCCCGAAAGTTTTGCCGTCCGCAAGCGTCTGAAGGCGCTGGAGCGCCGGCTCAGCACAGCGGTTGGCAGCCTCGACGGCGCGATCCATGCGCTCGACACTTCCCTATTCGACATCACGGCGCGCGTTGGGGATGTTGAGGCGCTCGCCGGCGACACCGCGCACGCGCTGGGCCAGACCCAGCAAGAGGTGAACAACGCCATCGCCGGTCTGCAGATCCAGCTGGCCGTCCTGGAGGACAATCTTGGCGCGCAGGGCCAGGCGCAGGAGACGCGAGCCGCAGGGCTAGACCGGCGCATCGACGGCGTGGAGCACATCGCTCGTGGCGCCGAACGCTCGGCGGGCGTCCTTGCGGATGCACATGAGGCGCTCAAGCACGCGGTTGCCGAGGACTTTGCAGCCTTCACTCACGAGACGGCCGATCGCCTCAACGCAGGTCTCGCTGAAGTCCGCGCCGCCGCCGATTCGGCCGCGCAGCAAGCTGACGCCGCTGTCGGCCACCTCATCAACGAGCTGCGCGGTCTTCGCGTTTCCATCGAACGGCGACTGGAAGAGAGCGCCGAAGAAACGCGCGAACGCATGCACGCCGCCTTCGCCGACGCCGCCGATCGCATGGCCGCGTTGGCTGACCGTGTCATCGACAACGAGCGCTTGATCGCGCGCACCGCCGATCAGTTGCGGGCGCAGGTCGCGAACGTCGAAGACCGGGCTCAGGCGGCGCTCGAAGAAACCGCCCACGCCCTCCGCCAGGCCGATGCGGCTCTCACGGCGGATCTGACGCGGGCGTCGCAGGAACACTATGCGGCGTTGGAAGCAGCCCGCTCCGAATTGGCCGCACAGATCGGCGCTGTGCGCGAAGATCAGTTGGCGCAGCTGGCCCGGCTCAAGCTGGTCGATGTCGCGGTCGGCAATACGGTGTCGAGTCTCGGCGAAGTGCGCGTAGCGGCCGAGCGCAGCATTTGCGAGATGCGCGAGGCGCTCGACACGCGCGTCAACGCGCTTGGCGAGATGCTGGAACAGCGCATTGCGGGGGTCGAAGAAGCCGCCTGCGACGCCTTGAGCCGAGCCGGTGCGGATTGGGACCAAAGGTTCGATACCGTCGCTTCGCGCCTTTCGCGAAGCGAACAGCACGCCGAGGCGCTGCAGCAGCGGCTCGCGACCGAGCTCGATCGCATCGAAGCCTCGGCTTTCGCCGCGCTGGAAAAGCTTCGCCGCGACATCGGCGCGGGCGACGCCGCCCTCGCGCAGCGCCTCGAGTCCGCGCTCGACGCCCTTCGCAGCGAGCTCCTCGAAGTGCGCAACCGCGCCATGGAAGAAACGCATCTGCTGCGCGAAGAGCACACAGGTGCCTTGGCGCGCCTGACCCTGCTGGACACGGCGCTGACACGTCTCGAGGGCGCCACCATCACGACGAACGGGCGCATCGAGCAGCTGGAGACCGCGGCGGCGTCCATCGATCCGGCGCTGGAGCAGCGGTTGGCGCAGCTCGAATACGCTATAGCCAATGCCGAGACCGAACAGGCGTTCGCTATCATGCGCGACGACGTCGCCGCGTTGGCGGCGCGCGTAAGCGCTCTCAGCGCCGACAACTGGGCAGCTGATCGCATTGCCGAACTGCAGCGCCGCCTGAACGAGCAGGGAGAGCGCACAGGTGAACTCAACGAAAGCCTGCAGGGCGTGGCGCGCATGCTCAACCGTGTCGCGGCGCAAAGCGTCGAGACTGCGCAGCGCGCCGAGGAGCGGGCGCATCAGCTTGAAGTGACGCTTGCCGATCTACGGCTTGAGGCGCTTTCGAATAGCGATGCGAACCATGCTGCCGCGGCGGTCGAAGCGCTGAAGGAGCAGCTCGCCGCCTCAGAACTGCGCCACAGCCATGCGCTCGATGCGCTGCGCGACAAAGTCGAAACCAATGACACAACGCGCGCCGTGCAAACGCTGCAAGACCGTATGACAGCGTTCGAATTGCGTCACGCCAACGCGCTCGACACCTTGCGCGCCGACATCGCCCGCTTCGTCTCCGACAACGATCGCCGGCTCGAGGCCCTTGAGAGTAATCTCGGCAGCACCGGCACGGGCGATCTCGCGGCCGCATTTGAGTCTCTGCGCACCCGCATCGAAGAGCGCGTGCTTGGTGTCGAACTCCGCAGCGTCCGCACGCTGGAACAGGTGGTCGATACGGTCGCATTGCTCGAACAGCGCCTCTTGAGCGCCGAGCAGGATAAGGCCTCCCAGAGCGCCTGAGCGCAAACAGCAGGGCAAAGGGGCTTCTGGCGGGCTTTCGCGAGCCGCGACGCAGCGAGCCCGGCAACCGCCATGGGGCGGGCGCTTAAGCGCCCGTCTGCGAGTTCCGCGCGCGCACCGGCTTCGATTCCGGCGAACCGCGCTCGCGCAGGAAAATCGAGAGCACGACGAGAACTGCGGTGGAAAAGAATTCGCTCTGCCAGTTCTGAAACGATTCAAACCAGAACTGCGCATCGCCAAGGTGTTCGATCAAACTGGGCGCGCTGTCTCCGTGCATCAGCGCCTCCTCTTCTGCGTGGCGCGCGCTGTACGCCAGATGCAGGACGAAAGAGGCGAGAAACAGCAGCGCCATCGCAAGACCCAGCGAATGCGCGTGCAGCGCGCCCCAGAAGCCGGCGTAAGGCTCGTCGTTTTCGCGACCCGGATCGTCCGGATCGCGCGACTCTGCCGAACCGCGCTGGAACAAGTGCGCGGTCAGGATGACGTACGTCGCCATCTGCAGGAACTCGCTCTCCCAGTTCTCGAACAGCGTGGATAGAAATTCGCCGTCGCTGACGTAGCTCAGTAATGACTCTGCGGCGCGTCCGTGCTCGGACAGTTCGTCGAGCGCCGCCAGCCAGCCGAAATAGGCTTGGCCCGCCACGCTGAACGCAAACAGAGCCATGAGCACGAGGGTCAAGCCGTTATCTTTTAGGACTTTCATGGTCTCCTCTGCCTGCGGTAACGCCGAAGACCGTCTCCCGTTCACTTTCGGAAGGGGCCTCGCGGGACTGCCACCCAGGTCCGGCGCTTGTGCAGGCCCACGCCTCGCCATATGCGGAGCCTCCACTAGGCCTTAGGCGCACCATTCCATGGACGAACTCTCGCAGACGCTGACGCTCGAACCGATCGAGGTGAATTTGTTCCGGGGATTTTCCCCGTCGGAGGAGCGACAGCGCATTTTCGGCGGCCAAGTGGTCGCGCAGGCGCTGCTCGCCGCGTACAAGACCGTCGAGGATCGCATCTGCCATTCGCTGCAGAGCTATTTCATTCGCCCCGGCGACCCGACCATTCCCGTGCTTTACCAGGTGGAGCGTTCACGCGACGGCAAGAGCTTTGCGACGCGGCGGGTCATCGCCATCCAGAAGGGCGAACAAATCTTCAACATGGCGTGCTCATTTCAGGCTCCGGAGAAGGGCTATGAGCACCAGAGCGATATGCCGGAGAGCCCTACCCCAGAAGCAGCGCTCGAAGACGTCATGGCGATGATCGCACGCCAGCCGCCGGAAGCGACACGATGGCTTGAGCGATCACCCATCGAAATGCGGCCGATGGATCCAGTCGATGTCACGGCGCCGACCGCAAAGCCGGCGCACCAGCTCGTCTGGCTTCGCGCGCGCAGGGACATGGGTCAGGACGTCGCCTTAAATCAGGCCGTGCTTGCTTATGCCTCGGACTATTCCCTGCTCGGCACGGCGATGCGGCCGCACGGAGTGTCATGGCAATCAGGCGTGCAGACGGCGAGCCTCGACCACATCCTCTGGTTTCATCGGCCGACGAACTTTTCGCGCTGGCATCTTTATGTGCAGGACAGCCCATCCGCGTCCGGCGCGCGCGGTTTCAATCGCGGCGCGATCTATCGAGAGGACGGGGTTTTGGTGGCGTCCGCGGCGCAGGAAGGACTGATCCGCCGGCGCTAGAAACCGCACCAAAGCTGCGGCACGCGTCACCGCATTGTAAACGCCCCGTTAGCAGGTGCGGCGCATCTCTTTCGCATGGCCACGCGATGGGTGGACAACAGCGCCTATTTCGGTCCCGACCGCCGCCGGCGGCCGAGCAAACGCCTTTTGGACCGCCGCCGCGTGGACGAAGCTGGCGACCCACCCCCTCTTGCCGCGCTGCTGCGACGGCTGCGCGTGCGTATTGCGGGACCAACCGCCGACGACCGGCGGCACGCTTTAGACATGTTGAAAGCGGCCATCGGGGAAGCGAGCCGGCGCGGCTGGCGTCAATGTGCTGCTGAGCTCGCGGACGCCGATCAGGCGCTCCGCACAGGCGGGCGCGACGGCCCCGCGCTGGCCGACACTCATGTGGTTAAGGCGATGGATCACGCTGGCGCCGGACGCTGAACGCACGGCCACAAAAAATGGAGCGGGCGATGTGCCCCAATCACACAAACATGGCTACTCATGCTGCCCGTATTCCGCGATTTAATCCAGGAGAGTCTTGCGCTTAGCTTCATAGCTACTGAGGCGCCCCCTCGGCGTCCCGCGCCGGAAGGTAGAGTCAACGCTGTTTAGCCCGATCCTGTTTTCAATGGTAGCGGGCGGCTGGCTCGGCCATCCGAGCCAGGCCAGCCGCCCGCGACTCCAGCC